>ERZ1034365.800-NODE-800-length-16828-cov-3.657871_pt1 | contig 16828 bp, 24 predicted proteins | sample MGYA00520615_ERZ1034365 | MGnify/ENA primary metagenome ERZ1034365 (study PRJEB33736, sample SAMEA104284505) | Azolla filiculoides | biome: Urban; feature: Water surface; material: Ditch water | place: Netherlands | collected 2015-10-28 | depth 0-0.1 m ... | reverse complement strand
GCGTTGATTCCGCCAAAACTCTTCTAGAGAAGAATTTGAGGGTTTGCTATCTGTAACTTTTTTGTAAATTAAAGGGCAACTGTATTCTCTAGCTAGAGCATCAACAAACGCTGCCGATGCCTCAGAGTTACCTTCGTTATGGTTAATATGTACGATTGTGACGTTGTGCTTGTTGCACAAAAAGTGTAAGGCTGCTACCGAATCAATACCACCAGATACTGCTACAGCTAAGTTTTTCGGCAGTTTACCTTGAAGCGTAATCATAGTAACCTATATTTTGGTAGTCCCTGTCGGACTCGAACCGACACTCCATTAAGGAAGGAAATTTTAAGTCTCCGACGTCTACCATTCCGTCAAGGGGGCATTTTATTCAGTCTGTATAATCTACTATAATCGCTTTCTTCCAGATAGTCAATAACTCTTTTGCATGTTTCATATCATCAAAGGTTAATATCTGTATATCTCTTTGTCTATATAGATCTTCACCGATGAACACGACATGCTTAACTAACTCTCCGTTACGCATTATAGCAAACTTCGACATCGATAACTCCCTAGTATTTCTAGGGATATTTATATCAACCGTTCGTGTTCTTATTCGTGGTTAGTTCGTTCGTATCACCCTGGAAATCGACATCAGGTAGAATGGTCTGCGGGCGGAAAACGACACGGTAGTGATAGGTGGATACTTTTGCTGGATCTAGCTGTTCGACGAAATACGTCACGTTGTCTGACAACCCAAGAAAGTGCTTCTTATATTGATCGCTACCTGTTTTACAGGTAACGGTAAGCTGTTTGGCTGAATCGTAATTCCCGAGAGAACACATACCCTCGATCGTCAACATATAACTATCGGTAATCCCGTTGTAAAACACAATACGACGAACAATCTCAAAATTGTCAGCAGCGGTGGATAGGTTGCGCGAGGCAACGTCAGCAGGCTGATCACACGAACCTGCCATCAAAGCCATGGAAATACCGACGGCGAGGGCAATACGTTTTAGTTTCATGATATATTCCTCTATAGGAGATTATATTGGTAGGTCCTGTCAGACTCGAACTGACATATCCAGTCTTATGAGGACTGCTCATTCACCAATTATGATAAAGACCCACTGTTTCTTATTTACACACTTCACGAGGAAGTAGATCGAATTCAGGGAGGTAGTCTTTGAAGTACTTGCGATAGCTACCTACAACCATTTTGATCCGATTCTTGAACACCTTACGATCTTTCCCGTTCTGCACTTGATTCATCAGCATCTCAAGTAGATACCGAACAGAACCAATGTGCGCTGCTTTAAACAGTTGCTCAGACTCGACCTTTGAGAAACCACGGTCGACTACAAAGGTCACGAAGCACTTGTTACCACGATCGGCGTTGCATTGACGGCACATCACGAACATGTTATCTGAAGTATCAGGTCCGCCCAAGGATTTAGCAATCATGTGGTCGACAGTAGCCAGGTTTCGCTGTGGCTTATCCGGATTCGATTTCCACACTAGCTGAACATCACAGCAAGGGCAACGACGGAGACCATTTTGATACGCGGTAGTCAATGCAGTTTTCTTGTAGCACATTTGAGTATCCCTCTCTTGTGCCCTCTATATAACATATAGCTCGAATGTCGTCAACGCAATTATTGGATTAAAGTGTACGGTTTGTACATTTCTTTAAAGGCATCCGGTTTGTATATATGGATCGTGCCATCAATTGCGTCCCGCACAACAAAATCACCCGGTACAGCATGTTTTGTCATCATGGGCGATATCACTTTGAATATGTTACCATCCGCTTCGACGTGTTTCTTATACTCATCGAAGTAGGCAAACCACTGTTCCCAGTTTGGATGTTTGCCAGTAAAGTTTATCACTTCCTCGAGATTGTCACCGGTATATTCAATCGCCTCTACTATAAAAGGTTGTTGTATATATTTGTTGATCATAATGTTCTCCATTCTACTTTCACCGGAGGGTACAAGGGGATTTGCACCGGGTCCCTAAACCTTCTCCTCTTTTCAGTTCCCTAGGGAAGGAACCTACTTTTGCGACTTGCATACCCTGCTCTGAAAGTAGAAATTTTAGGTGGGATCGTATCCCCACTCATGAACCGAATTTCCATCGGTATAAAGATGCTTTGCTTTAACTCGTCTGGAAGCTATGTGGTATTTCCCTTTGCCGAATTCGGTTTCACCATGGTCTTTAGCGTAGTCTTTCGATGGTGTGACCCAATCACCTGGTCTCATCATATGCCCTATCGGGTTTTCAGTCTTCATGGCAGCCTTCTTGATGTCCATCGGTATTGCGCGGTGAACCCACACATGAGCTTCTGGATCATTCTTGACTCTTGTCACCTGGCGGTAAGAGTAGTGGTCGTAAGGTTGACCGTAGTCGGCGTAATACCTGAATCCATTCGGACCGTGAAAATCTTCTGGATATGTTCCAGGACTGACACTATGCATGGGGTCACCAGATTTCTTGGTAGGAGCAGTGTGGCCTTCTCCATACCCACGATTCTCACATATGAATTTTTTGAACGATAACATCTCTGGCCTCATGGACTTTTGATGTATTTATAACGGGAACACTTTTATATGCCGGTTGCTCTACCTCTGAGCTACAAGCATCTGGTGTGATACTTGGTAGGATTCGAACCTACGACCCACTGGTTGTTTATGTTGCTGTATTGTTCCCTAGTTGTATTAGTGAGGAATGATAGTCTGTTTGCATCTAACACAATGAGTAACGTACTACGTAATTCCGTTACAACTGCAGGAATCGAACCTGTTCTCCTGTCTTGACGACAAGCGTGCCCCACCACTGTCCAGCCTACTAATACCTGGTCATCAACCATTGGTGCGTCATACACAGTATCTAGCATTATGTTAGATGAAAACAGACTTTCGTCTGTGTGCAACTTGGGATTACACATTCATCATGCAACCAAGTCAGATTTGTATTGTCAAAGAGCGAAGGTTCAGATGGACGATCGAGTAGCTCCAGCCATCCAAAGAGGCATCAGCTGTGGTACAAAAGTCGCCAAAATACAGACCGACAAGGTCGACAGAATCATCGACGAGATCAGTTTCGTTTTGCCGTTAGCCTTGATGAGCACATTCGGAATCGCCCACACAACTTCAAAATCTTTCATTTGTTCGTTTCCTTTTGTCTCTTCATATGTGTAACTTATAGATCTTTGCGAGACATGTCAACAACTTTTTTCAGGTAATTGTAAACTTCGTCATACGAGTGGAAAACCTTTTCTACAACCACTTCATATTGATTCATTGTTTCACCTTTAGATTGTTCAGTTTGATGAAGTTTGCAATATCACTTGGGCGAACTTGGACTGTATTGATAAGTTCACCTGCCCAGTATTTTTGGGTACGGACACCAACCTCGCCATTCGGATACGCACCAACGTGGCGAATCTTTGTGTGAGTCTTTCCAATGGAATACTCAAACACTTTACCTTCTACTTCAATCTTACGATACGACATTACAAATCTCCTTACGGGTGATTAGGCGGACTGCCTATGAAAAATGGTCGGTTTTAAGGTATCCGAAAACTATCAACCAGCATTATGCTCGAGCAGCTCGAATGCGCGCTATCTATAGTCCGGTTGTCCGACATTTCGATCTTGGTGGAGCTAAGGGGGATCGAACCCCTGGCCTCTTGAATGCCATTCAAGCGCTCTCCCAGCTGAGCTATAGCCCCAATTAGTATTGATTAGCAAGACCTTGGTTGATCATCTCTTCGTTAAGATTGACGCCATCAAGATATACGGTGCCTAGATAACGACCATATTTCTCCCTAGCATCTTTCTCGGTGCGAAGAAGGATCATTGTGCCTGGCTGGAGTTTAGATGCTAGCCAGTCTCTGGACTTTATTCCTTCAACTTTGCTATCGCCTCTTAATTCAGGTGCATTTATACCTATGAAACGGATTGGTTCGTTGTGAAGCCAGAGATTGAATCCGAGATCGATGTCAACGCGGATTGTGTCACCGTCGTACACTGAGACGACTTTTGCCTCGTATACATAGTCTCTCTTCAATATGTCTGCTTGGGATGATGTTGATGTGATCATGATTGCTAGTAAGACCTTTGCAAATTTCATCATGATATACACCTCAAATTATTGGAGCGGGCAGGGGGAGTCGAACCCCGCGTTCTACGGATTGGAAATCCGGTGGTGGCCCCTTCACCTAGTCTACCCGCATGAAAACCGACCCGTACACGAAAGCGCAGAGGGATCGGCCATATGTTCTATTTATATCAAGCCGCCATATCAACTTCGTAAAGGAAACGTGTCCCCGCTTTTAGCTTACGATTGTACGATGTCGACTGGATGAAGATATCGTAGGGGACTGACATAGTCATTGTACGAGGGCTGATGGTCTTCGCTGTTCCATGTGGAACCCCGATCATTTCACGTGCCTTCTTACCACCATACATATCCCCAGTCTTAGGATCACGAAGAACTACCTCACGTTCCGGACGGATGTCCTCACTTTTCGTGAATTCGTAAAACCCTTTACCTGTCTGGAACGTCAGGTCGTGGTCCTGGACATAAGTCTTGATATCACACTCGTGATCGACATCCATCATCTGGAAGCGGCCAGGCGCAACAGGCTTCAGATCTTCAGACAGACTATCGTCAATCTTGACATAACGACCTTTAGCATCACGAGGTCTGCCAGTAAGAACGCCGAACGAACGGTCAAGTGCTCTGTTCATCTTACCCTGTTTGACAACCTGCTCTTCATATTGCTGAACACGTTCTTGGGAGACTTGGCGATAAACGATGGCATTGATCAGGTTTGTAATGTCTGTAAACTGATCCAGATGCAAATGATATCCATTACCAATGCGAGCGAGCTCTGAATAGAAACTATCTGCATGGTAGCGAGACAAACACTGAATGGTGTAAACTTGAACACCCATGTCAGCGAGCTTCTTGCCTTCTTGTTTCCAATCAAGGCGAAGGGTATTTTGAGGATAGTTGGGACCGTGAGGAACATCATCGCCGATGAGAACAAGGATCTTGCGAGCATTGACAGACCAATTATATTTGGTCTGGGCCTCGTGTAGAACCAGTTCATAAGCTTCGGGTGCGTCACCACCACCTGTACGCGACACATTACGTGCGAATTGGGTGAGCGAATATAGATCTGTGGTCAGATCCAATTGCTTGGTAACGTATGTGGAATTGCGATCGCAATAGTCACCATTGGCACCGAGGCCGATTTTAAGATTTGGGATTTCTTTGAAAAGAGTGCCGACGGTGTTCTCGATGTTACGACGAACCTGGTCAAGGCAAGGATACATAGATCCAGTAGTATCGAAGTTGAATACGATTTCGAGTTTATCTTCTGTATGCATTTTATTTCTCCGTATTTTACGATGTATGACAATATATTTGATATGTTGTGAGGTCTAGTATTACGTTCACACCATTATTTATACAGGAGATCTTCGACTATTTGAAGAAAAATGGTGTTTCTGGTGGGATTCGAACCCACGTCCTTGCAGAGCCAGTTCTTTTTCGGCGTATCATACCATCATAGCTGGGGTGCCCTTCTACCGACTGAATTACAGAAACGAGAATATGGTGCCCGAGGTCGGATTCGAACCGACACTCCGTTAGGAAGTGGTGTTTGAGACCACTGTGTCTACCGTTTCACCACTCGGGCATTAAACAGGATATATTGCAGATTGTTCGTTAGTCCAAACTGCTGGACTATCAATTTCTACCGAATCATAAAAGTAGTGTCGTAATTTAGTCTTAGTTGAATTCCAATCAGTAAGAGCTTTAATCATAGCCTCGGGAGTAGAATAAACACCCAACACGGTAGTTGATTCATCACTAGTCATGCCAGACAATACGTATACTTTCATAATATCTCTTTTGTTTAAAACAGGAACAACTTGTGGAATTGAACCACGGAACAAAGTTTGAGATTTGTTTTTATCCGATTAGTTGCGGAAATGTTCCTTTAGAAAATGGCGACCCCGGTAGGATTCGAACCCACGGCCTTGAGATTAGAAATCTCTTGCTCTATCCAGCTGAGCTACGGAGCCATTATTCTTTACTTATTAACAATATATATGAACTTGCGAACATAGTCAACAAAATTCTGACTTGCTCGCTTAATATGATACTCACGCTCGAGAAACCCCTTAGTGACGGCATAGTCTTCAACGTGGCCATGCAACACCGCTTTCCTCAGGTTTCGTTCGAACGAACCCCAATACAGGCAGCCAACATGCAGATCAAAGCTATACGTGACGTCCATAATATACCTCAAATGTTGATATCTGGTGGCAAACCCACCCCTGATCTTCATAGTTCAATCTAGCCCACGTTTTTGCATATTTATCGTGAGCGTTCTGAAAAGCCTTGATCGAATCTCTATCGCTCCAATCGACTAGGATGAAAGATTGGAGATCCAACCAGTAGCTTAGTACGAGTTCCTTGCTTGGCGCTGTGACATATAACAACCTCCTATAAAAATAACTCCCGGGTCCACATACGTTGAACCTATTACTCCCAAGGCAAGCCTTTATTGGGACGGGCACTCCTAAATTCCGCTCAGCCGCTTCCTGAGCTTGTACCTACTTCGACCTTACGTCCTGGACCGGTACACGGTGCTTGCGCGGACCCAAGCAGCTTTCGCCACTCCCCATATTTATAGACCCACGGGCTGATAATGGGTCTTGATAGCAGTGCTACAGATCGATACCATTACCCAGACCTTACGCCCGCAAGCGGTGAAACAATCTTCACTTATCTGGCAAAAGCACTCATGATTCCCTGTAGATAGAAGTGCCACTTTCACTACATATCATTCACGTATCTGTTCTGATCTTTATCCACCGGCCAGAACGTAAACGAACGGTGGTCTTGAAGTGGCTGCGCCTTACCGTGGTTTACCGACCTCTAAGGGTGCGCTTTACGAGGCATTCTTTCGAAGGCGCCACTGTCCTCGTATTATGTTCGGGAACATTTGATTTTTGACGGCTGTGCTACCATTACACTACTTGGAGGAATCGAACCTCTCCCGCTGTTGGATATATCATATGTCTGCGGAACTGTTCCCACTATATTTAGTCTGGATCAACTTTATGCTTCGATGTGTCTACCATTCCACCATACAGGCATTACACCTATAGTAGGACTCGAACCTACACTTGCCTTTCAGCACACGATTTACAATGTGTTTGCTGTAATGATCCAATAATTATTATGCTTCTTCGAAGGCCTTCAACTTCCACTGAAGGGTTTCGTGAGCATCAATCTGACCTTCCAGGAAGTTTAGAATCCCATGAGCCTTGATGCTTTCGGCCGTAGCTGCAGCTGTGCGTAGCTCATCAAGAAGAACTTCGTTGTCTGCGGCAAGACGGATGAACATGAAACGTGCACTGGGGATAGCAATTTCGTCTGAGATCTTACTCAGTTCGCTGAAACGCTTCAACGATCCAGGAGCAAATGCATCCAACGCACGAATATGCTCAGCATACAGGTCAACTGATGCCCATGCATCAGCATACACAGTGCCTAGGAAGGAATGATACTGGTCAAAATTAGGACCTGTCACGTTCCAATGATAGTTGTGAGCCTTTAGATAGAAAGAAAATGCTGTTGCGAGAATCGCTTTCATTTCTTCTATGAGTTGTGTCTTATCCATTTATGTTTCCTTAATACAGAGTACTGATATTCTTGTATTTACCTGTCTTTTTGAGTTTCATGCCCTTATCGAGAGCGCCCTGGAGAGTGTTGAACTTCTGAGGACCAAGTGCTCCGAACGCACCAGTACGGAGATAATATTTACCATTACCCTCATGTCTCATAACAAGCATTTCATCCCCATCCTTTTCAATTTCATGAATGACATGAGGATCCTCACTATGGACCTTAGATACATAAACCGAGTAGCCCTTATCTCTAAGAGCCTTAACCTCTGGATGATTTTGACGTGCATGAGCTGCGGCGTATCTATCATCTTCTTCAGCTAGTTTTTTAACAATCGCTTGTTCGACCAATTGCTTTACCTGCATTATATCGGATCTCCTATAGGTAATATACGATACCTTTATTTATCATTCAACGATCCTGAATGGTTAAAACAAGATGCAAGATGCAAGAGTTGAAGCACCAATAGCATAGAAGATAAACAGCATAGCAAACATCGTAGGAAGAATAAGCCACCGATGAACCATCAACTTGGAGTGGGTGGAAGTGAACGTAACTTTTAACGAGTCGTAGAATGATTTTTGCTGTTTAGCATATGCGTAATATTCGTTGGCTGCGGCATACCACTGCTCTGCAGTCTTGCCCTTGAATAGGGTAGGGATCTCAGGGGCTGGCTTGTATGAACCACCTTTTTTCCGTGCCATCAAAAGGCACGAAATTGCTTCATCTTCCGATGTTGTGCTCAAGGCTTTAGATAGGAGTTGATCAGTGACGTTCATGGTATATCCTATAATATTCAAAACATCTGCGTCGGAGCTCCTAGAAGATCTAGCCCATTTCAGTGGTAGGAGCATATGGTCATTATAGAACCCAGGGAGCAGTTTGACAACGTTTATTTCCACTCAGGTTGAAGTCAGTTTTACGACCTGAATTACTCCGGCTTTAACTTAGGTCGAGTGATAAATGGTGCCCACGACAGGATTCGAACCTGCATGCCCCTATTAAAGGCGTCACCATCTCAGGGTGATGTGGCTACCAGAAGTTACACCACGTGGGCAGATATTGGTGCCGATGAAGGGACTCGAACCCTTAAAACTCACTTTCTGAGAATGAGATGTCTACCATAAAATTGCATCACACCGGCGTTATTATTGGAGCCGCAGACAGGATTCGAACCTGTATTTTCGTTCCAGTTAGCTTTCTCAACGTTCGTAGCGTTGGGGCATACTGCGGCAAACTAAATTTATGTTATGAATCGGGTTTGAACTACACTGGCTAACTTCGGATCCTTGGCCGAGGCATTCTAGTAGTTAGCAACGTACCCGTCAGTGTAGTTCAAACCCGATGTTCGGTTTACTTCAACAAAGCTTCTCTGCGCTTTGCTACCTTGATATTTCGAATAAGGGTTTTGACGATAGTCGGGGCATCCAGGTTACATTCCATACAACTACCCAAAGCTTTGACACGAACCTCACGATCTGAAATATTTGAAACAACATCAACATAACGATTATAGTCGCTAATATGTCGCATGACTTTTGCTTGCAACTTAGGGTTGGTCTCAACAATGCGTTCGAGTGCCATCGCGGCGGCAGATTTGCCAAATAAAAATTTCATATCGATCTCCATTCACTTAAAGTAACTTAACTACTAAACATAGGAATGTCAACATAAATGTCTGTCACTCTCCAGACTGCCACCCATAAAGTAATACTGCATACTGGTTTCAGGGTCAACATGCAGGTGTCATAATAAACAGGATCATTTGTTTTTCAAACCAAAATTGAAATTTTTCTTGTTTGCGGAACTGATCCTTATAATTGGTACACCCTAGAGGATTTGAACCTCTGACATCTGTCGAGTCAGGACAGTACTCTACCACTGAGTTAAGGGTGTATAATATGGTGGAGATGATTGGGAATCGAACCCATACTCTTCAATCGCCGCTATTGGCCCTTCCCTGCATTGCCCTTTCTGAGAGGCGATTACAGCGCAGGTAAACATCCCCATAAGATGTACTTCTGGTGAGACCTGATCCTCACTTCAGTCTTTCGACCTACCGAGTATGTTTCAACTCTGCCTTTCCTCTTACGAGCAGAAGTATGTGATTGGCTCTACTAACCGCTGCCCGTTAGCGATTTGACTGCTATTCGCCGTAGCAGTACCGAGTTTTCTTCCCTTATACCAACCATCAGGAATTGTTTCAGAATTTTTTATTTTAAGGTTAGATGAACCGTCTGTTATCCACATTGTACCAAATTGAGAATTAAGCTTACCTTTACTTAGTACTTTCATTCTTTCTGATTGTTTTTCTTTGAACTCTTCAGAATGTGTTTTACCTTTGAAAGAATTAATGCCACCATTTTTGTAAAAGTTTTTAGCACCATTGGAAAGGTTGTTAGAATATGTTTCTTTCCAATTTTGATTAGTTTCAAAAAGTTCTTTTTTAGTATTATTTGCTTTTACGGATATTTCTTTAGCATTACTTTCGTTTATGTTTCTTATACCCAAACTATAAGAATTTATATAACCCCAACCACCTTTACCACCGGGACAAAGATTATAAGTATCTTCTCTTAGACAAAATTCTTCTGTTACGAGTTCTGCTTCCTTAGCATTCATCTCGGCTTCATTGTCAAACTGAAAGAGTATTTCTTTTTGAAAATTCTCAATCCCGTATTTTTCAATAGATGCTGAAATTAACTTTCCAGAACCCATGTAACCATCATTCAAGTCTTTAGTCTGATGCTTACCAACGTAGATCTTTCCATTGATCTTATTTGTGATTTTGTATATAGTATAGAACACAGTTTGTACCTATAGTTTTACCCTTCGGTACTATTTATACAAACTGTGTTCTCTATGTCAGGGTGGTCGGATTCGAACCGACGGTCTCCGGAGTCCAGGTCCGGCACTTTACCAAACTAAGCTACACCCTGTTAAAAATATACATGAAGATTTGCAGTGAGCTTACCACTACCATTATATAGATCTTCACCAGACAACAACAGCAAATCGTCGTCGGTGGTTCGCACAGCAACACTTAGATCGTTTCCAGCCTTTGCTCTGACGCTCTCGATGCGACCTTGAAAAGCCATTCCATCGTAGAAACCTGTAACTTCGGATCCGATTGCGTTGTATAGAGCATTCATGAAGTCGTTCATTTGATTACCTCTTGATAAGAACTATATAGCTGTTGTTCTGTCACTTGGCAACAATTAAATTTTGCAGTAGCAGCACTTCCTTAGCTTATTGGTAGCTTGAAATGATCTTTGTGATATCTGGTCCTCCCGGAAGGAATCAAACCTATCCGTCGTCGGCTTCGAAGGCCTTGCCCGTCTCAGCGGCGGGAGGATGTATTGGTGCCGCATGTAGGAATCGAACCCACGACATCCTGATTACAAATCAGGCGCTCTTCCATCTGAGCTAATACGGCGTTATATTTCTGGATCAACTTTTTGCGTTACCTGCTCTACTAACTGAGCTACTTCCCCATCAAAGATGCACTTCGTCAGTTTCCAAAACTGTGGGATGGCCAGTTCCCTTTCTTATTTGAAATGCATCTGTGGTGGGGAAGGATGGATTTGCACCACCGACACGGTCCTTTTCATGGATGCTAATTTGTTGCTGTAATGATCCATTGTGTTCTTTGTCCGGCTATCACGGCTTTCTGCCGGACTTCTCGCGAACAATCTCGTTTGATTGTTTACCGTACCATTCGATGTGTGCGAGATAAAGTTGGAGCGGGTAGGGAGAGTTGAACTCCGCGTTCTACGGATTGGAAATCCGGTGGTGGCCCCTTCACCTAGTCTACCCGCAATATATGACCTTACTAGCTTAAACGGATGGCCCTCCGCAATTTTAGACGTCTTACTAGCTGACGTTTATTGGTCCGGCATGCAGGGATCGAACCTGCGACCTCCTGATCCCAAATCAGGCGCGCTACCAGGCTGCGCTAATGCCGGATGAAACCTTACTGTGGGGTCTGAATCCACGAGCAGGGGAAGAGAGGGAATAACCGTCAAAGGCTCTACAGACTATAGCCTCAGGTCAGTGCACTTTTCTTCCTAATATTTGGTGGAATTGATGGGCGATCGACTCCCATATCTCGCCCCTAAAGGAACGGGCAGCTTTATCCGCTTTAAGCTACAACCCCATAATCTTGGTGGGCTTGGAGAGACTCGAACTCTCACTCCAGAAGGAACCGGAACCTAAATCCGGGGCGTCTACCAATTCCGCCACAAGCCCATATTATTTAGGAAAATCATCCAGATTTAAATATGAAACCTGAACGATCTTATCACCTCTCATCTTTGCAGCCATTACTGCATGATGCCCATCATCAATATAATATAATCCCTTATGAGTTACAACACGAATGTTGGTAGGATTGATATCATTGATCTTCCGAGTAAGGATCTCGATATCATTAGTCCGAACAAATGGTTGAGTCGGGAGAAGATCCTTAACTTGAAGATATACAATATTAAACATGCTTTTGTAATCAGCATGGGAGAATTTTGAGCTGATCTTCATCTCTCTGTTTGCTACAGACTCAACCTTACGGGAGTCGAACATAGTCAGAGGAATATGACCACCCTTAACAACCTTTTCCCACTTGCCGAAGCTAGTACGCTTACCATAACGACGAGCCACACGAATTGCAAGCTGCAATGCATCAACCATATCAATCTCCATCTGTTGATATCTATATAGATGCATTAGATTGTAGATACAACATGTTATTTGTGAAAACCAGGTCATATTTTGGTTTCTATAGTCCCGTGACACGGCTAATAAATGGCGGAGTCGGTGGGATTCGAACCCACGAGGCCCCTTTCGAGGCCTACAACGTTTAGCAAACGCGCGGCTTAAACCACTCACCCACGACTCCATTGTGTGGCAACCTTATTTACCCTGCGACGTTTGAGGAGCAACCCAAAATCCCTCTTCTCGAAGAAGAAGCTATCCGGACTCCCTTAGGAACCACTGCGCAGCACTCCGATACTCAGTCTTAACTGATCAGGGAGCAATTATGGTACCCGAGGACGGGATCGAACCGCCGACATTTTCGGTGTAAACGAAATGCTACTACCACTGAGCTACTCGGGCATTATTCTGGATCAACTTTTTTGCTACGCGTTCTATCTACTAAACTAACCCCTGTCAAAAGTAGTATAGGTCAGGGGTGTAGGATTTGCACCTACGTCTCGATCATTCAAAGATATGCTAATTTGTTGCTGTAATGATCCATTTTTATTCTTCGAAAGTAATACAGTATCGATTCATTTATTTCGTCTGATACCGTATTAAATACGTCTCCCGGTTTCTCCACACTAACCGTTCCATCAAGCATATAATTGAGACTAACATATATACTCTATCAGATTTTTCTGACTCTTCACATGACTATATCTGCACACCATGTGAATATCCTTCTTAGAAGGCAATATCCATATCAACTACTTTCTGTGGCATTGATATGAATTTTTAAAATACACGCTGATTTCAAGTTCTATACGACCACTCTAGGGGCCCGATGAAGGGTAGCCTAGCGTCTAACCGTATAGCGTTCTGAGCGTCTTTCCAACTAGGCAAGAATAAATCCCCCACTAGCGGTAGGAACTCGACGTGTAATCTGGAGCGGGTAACGAGAATCGAACTCGTACGTTTACCTTGGCAAGGTAACAGGCTGCCACTACATCATACCCGCATTTCTTGGTGGAGCCTATCGGGATCGAACCGATGGCCTGAAGCTTGCAAAGCTACCGCTCTCCCAACTGAGCTAAGACCCCATTATTTCATGTTCGGTATATAACCTGATCTTCATTGTGTTCAATATGCTTAACATGCTGAATCTGATCTGGATGTACTACCTTAATAGTAGGTGTTTCAAACTTAGGCTTACCTTTATAACGAACCTCGTAAACATGAGGTCCATATCTTTTGGCTTCACCCTTGTTCTTTGCTAGGAACACATCTTTAGTGTTGAATTCATCAAACTTATGAGGGCTACCATGATAACCAACTCGTATTTGTTCATCTTGTTCAGACAAAAAATTCTTAAATCTCAACACAATGTTCTCCTGGTTCTATATCAATGATATTTATAAGAACCCTTTATTTTGGTGGAGCCACCGAGGGTACGATCCCGGCTGATGTCCGCATTGCAAGTGCGGTGACCACCCCATAGCAGTCCCTGGCCCCGAATTTCTACTGGTTCTCACGGTTTGAACCGAATGTCGTCTAGCATTACGACCCCTGTTTTGCTGGATACAGCGCCTAGGTATCTAGATCGAACCTTGTATAGTGGAATATTGAGCAACGGTTGCGAACCGAACATCTTCATAATTTCCGTATTAAGACTTCTAAAGCTCTAACACAACCACTATATAATGGCGGTCGAGACGGGTTTCGATCCCGCTGCCTCTAGCGTGACAAGCTAGCGCTCTCCCAATTGAGCTACACGACCTTATTTCTGGATGGGGCGGGAGGGTTCGAACCTCCGTATGCCTGAATCAAAGTCAGGTGCCTTACCACTTGGCGACGCCCCAATATACTCTATTTTGTCTCATACACTCAAGCACAGCAGGAGTGTCAGCCCCTTACTCTTTGTCTCCACAAGGCACTGACATACCGAGCTTCGTCGACTTATCCTGACGGTCAGCCGCCGCAGGACTTGAATGTGCAAGACAAAATAGAGTAGACGTAAAGGTGGAAGCGAACTCCACCATGCTCTACCAAAGCACCTGCTTCGTGACTATCTATATCTTTATAGGCTCGATAGACGTCCAAACGCACGCAGTTTACTTCTAGTACAATCTAGACCCGATCCTATCACCCTCGGAGCAACCTGTCCACTTTCGTGCTAGGTATCTTTCGGAGTTAGCTCGACGGCTAGTTTTGTGCATGATGTTACTCTATCCACAGAAATCTAGATTATAGTTGGAGCCGATTTCAGGAATTGCACCTGGTGGATTATGCTTGTATTCGCAAACATAACTCTTATTGATTCGTACCGTAAACTGAACGGGCTTAATCGGCAAATTTTGGTTGCGGGGGAAGGACTCGAACCTTCGACCTCTTGGGTATGAGCCAAGCGAGCTGCCTCTGCTCCACCCCGCAATATTTCTATTCTTTTCTCAGTCTTTGTATCATCAAATCTTTCTTGAAAAAGTCAAGAGCATCAATGATGGTCGGCGGGTTCTTTGCATCCCATTGGAAGTAGTATCGGTTATCACCCACTACAAGAACAGCATCGTTCTCAAAGTAGTCAATATCAACAATCTCATATTCGACAATGTGTTTCATAGAACCCCCACATTATTTTCCAATAGTCTTTTCATATTCAGTAATTAAGTTACCTATTTTGCGAATTTCTGAAACATCTTCCTCATTAATTAGGTAGCCGTTGTCAATCAACTCATTCAAAATAGATCTTAGATTGTCTACTCGTGACTTTAGTTCGTTTGTAAAATCTTTATTCATATCATCCTTTATTTCAATTCTCGTGTTCGCAATATTAAAAGGTGATCGTGACGTACTCTCCCGTCTGAGTCACCTGGTACCATCAGGTCAGAGTCAGTATAATCACCCAACCAGTAATAGGCATGAAGGGCTTTAGCGTATCTGACTACGCACAATATTTGGCTCCCCAGGATGGTTTCGAACCACCGACCCAGGAGTTAACAGCTCCTTGCTCTGCCACTGAGCTACTGGGGAATGATTTTGTTCAATCCAGTCTGACTGTTTCTTCAACTGCTGGATCTTTATTACTCATTATTCTTACACCAGTTGATGTTCTGATGCAACAACCTTTTTCCGCTTTTGCTTCTTTTGTTTTTCCAAAAGTCGCTTAGCACGGAGTCTCTCTTGAGCCTCCAGGTCGTCTTTTTGTGAATGTGCCATTTGCGCAATTCTTGCAAGTTGGCGACGCATACGCGCAGCGACGGATCGTTTCCATCGGTCAGCTCGCGAGGGCTTGCTAATTTCGATGTCAATGTCGGTTTCTTCATCAGTCATGGCATTCACTCCATTTGTTGTTATATGGCGGAGCCACAGGGATTCGAACCCTGGGGACGAATTAACGCCCACTACATTTCCAATGTAGCACCATCGACCACTCGGTCATAGCTCCATAATGGCGGAGGGATGGTAGAATCGAACTCCATGCACGTCCTAGGTGCACCCATCGCTTTCAAGGCGAGTCCGGGCCCAGCCCGGTTAACCCTCCGTATGTCTTTAACTGGGTCACTTTGTGTTATGCCAAACATTAGATGCTGAACTGACCCATAATTTTGGAGCGGGTGAAGGGAATCGAACTCTCGTCTTCTACTTGGAAGGAAGTTGCTCTGCCATTGAGCTACACCCGCAATGTTTTTGGCTCTACCCGGAATGCATGGGCGACTTAGCTGAGAGAATCTATACCTTCCCCTCTCAGTACCGTATAATTCTGGTAGGCCCCCTCGGACTCGAACCGAGATATCCGTTCTTATGAGGAACGTTCACTAACCAATTGTGATAAAGGCCCATAACAGATTGCGTCTTGATCGACTTACCGATTCGAACGGTTAAGTAATACGAGTAGTATCCACATACCTACGTCAAGAAACGCTCGTAACTCACAATCTGTTTTCAGCTATACTGCTGAGGGACTCGAACCCTCATTTAACCCGTACGAGAATCGAACTCATCACCCACGCCCCTAGACGAGGTGTTCCCAGAACACAGTATATGTGAAAACAGAATTTCTTCTGTCTGCAGATTCGCATAGCGGCATATAACCACACGTCTGCTGCTATGGTTATGGCTTTCATGACGCGAAGTTATAATTGCGCTTGCCTCACCGCACACTCATAGCTAGTGCAACAGTTTTTATGTCTACTGTCAAGACAATAAGTCACACTCCGTCTAGGATTCGAACCTAGCTTGCTCCCGAAAGGCATCACCCAAGGAGTATTATGGATTCAGGCCATCCACTTGGCCCCAACCGTAGTGTAATTCTGTTTTCAGCTACACATCTTGTTACCTGTCTAACAGCTCTTCATCCTTACGGAATATAGTGCAGGGAATCGAACCCTAAGTACGTGTATGTGAAAACAGAATTTCCAGCATTCCTAAGAATGCCTTCAAC
>ERZ1034365.797-NODE-797-length-16868-cov-6.577750_pt1 | contig 16868 bp, 16 predicted proteins | sample MGYA00520615_ERZ1034365 | MGnify/ENA primary metagenome ERZ1034365 (study PRJEB33736, sample SAMEA104284505) | Azolla filiculoides | biome: Urban; feature: Water surface; material: Ditch water | place: Netherlands | collected 2015-10-28 | depth 0-0.1 m ... | reverse complement strand
AATACTTTTACATCTTTACCTGTTCCGTGAGGCAATGTTACAACACCTCTAACCATTTGATTCGCTTTTCTTGGATCAACACCCAAACGTACTGCGATATCAACAGACTCATCAAATTTTGCTGAAGCAACATCTTTAATCAATGCAGCAGCATCTTTTAAAGTATATAGTTTGTTCTTTTCAATTTTTGAAGCAGCCTCTTTTTGTTTCTTTGTCAATTTTGCCATGTCTTACGCTTGTTTTAGAGGAGAATCTCCAGTTACAGTTATACCCATAGATCTAGCCGTTCCTGCGATCATGCTCATAGCAGACTCGATTGTGAATGCATTTAAATCAACCATCTTGTCTTCCGCAATTGTTTTAATAACATCCCAAGTAACGCTAGCTACTTTCTTACGATTTGGTTCTCCTGAACCAGATTTAAGCTTTGCTGCATCCATCAATTGAACAGCAGCAGGTGGTGTTTTAATAACAAAATCGAAAGATTTGTCTTTATACACTGTAATTTGCACTGGGCAAACTTTACCTGGTTTATCTTGTGTTCTAGCATTAAATTGCTTACAGAACTCCATGATATTAACACCAGCAGCACCTAAAGCAGGTCCAACCGGTGGCGACGGGTTCGCAGCACCTCCCTTAACTTGTAGTTTAACTACTTTACTAATCTCTTTAGCCATTTTTTTTAAATTTAACACATTAACATTGGAAGCGAAAATGTGGTTTATTATAGATGTAACAAAAATTATACTTTTTCAACTTGCAAAAACCCTAATTCTAAAGGTGTCTTTCTTCCGAAAATTTTCACCATTACTTCCAGTTTTCGCTTTTCTTCATTAATTTTCTCAACAGTTCCGTTAAAACCGTTAAAAGGACCATCAATAACCTTTATTGTTTCACCCAAGGTGAATGGAATTGCTCGCGTATCAGTATTTACAGCTAACTCATCTACTTTACCTAACATTCTGTTTACTTCAGAAAGTCTTAAAGGAACGGGTTCACCACCTTTTATCTCACCTAAAAAACCAATTACACTTGTTATTGACTTAATAATATGTGGAATTTCTCCAATTAGGTTTGCTTCAATCATTACATAACCTGGAAAATAAACTTTATCCTTGACTAATTTTTTTCCTTCTTTTACAGTAACTATTTTTTCAGTAGGAACAAGAACCTGCGAAACATAATCACTCATCCCTAATCTTGCAATTTCGGTTTCGATATATGCTTTAACTTTGTTTTCTTGTCCACTTACTGCACGAACAACGTACCATTTTTTTAGATTATTATCTGCCATAACAAAAAAATTACGCTTTTATCCAGGTAAAAAATTTCTCTAAAATATTTGAAAACATTTCATCAACCCCCCAAGTCGCCAAAGCAAACAATACAGAGAATAGAGCAACAACAATCGTAAGACGTTGCACCTCAGCCCATTCAGGCCAAGTTACATTTGATTTTAATTCTTCAAATGCTTCGGATATATAATTAACAACTTTTGTCATTATGATTTATTTTTTTGCACGGGCGGAGGGATTCGAACCCCCATCAACGGTTTTGGAGACCGCTATTCTACCCTTGAACTACGCCCGTTCGTTAAAAACCAGTAACACCCATAGGTGTTACTGGTTTTATAAACATTATAAATATTACTATAGTATTTCAGTTACCTGACCAGCACCTACTGTTCTACCACCTTCACGGATAGCAAAACGTAAACCTACATTCATTGCGATTGGGCTTAACAAAGTAACTTCAATTGTCAAGTTATCTCCAGGCATTACCATCTCTACTCCAGCAGGCAAAGTAATAACTCCAGTTACGTCAGTTGTACGTACGTAGAACTGTGGACGGTAGTTATTGTGGAATGGTGTGTGACGACCACCTTCTTCTTTTTTCAAGATATAAACCTCAGCTTTAAAGTGATTGTGTGGTTTCACAGATCCTGGTTTAATAATAACCATACCTCTTTTGATATCAGCTTTATCAATACCTCTTAACAACAAACCAACGTTATCTCCAGCTTCACCTCTATCAAGGATTTTACGGAACATCTCAACTCCAGTAATAGTAGAAGTTAATTTTTCAGCTCCCATACCAATGATTTCAACTGGATCTCCTGTATTTGCAACTCCAGTTTCGATACGACCTGTAGCAACAGTTCCACGTCCTGTAATTGTAAACACATCTTCAACTGGCATCAAGAATGGTTTTGCAGTATCACGAAGTGGCTCTTCGATCCAAGCATCAACAGCTTCCATCAATTCAATAATTTTTGGTACCCAAGCTGGATCATTATTCAATCCACCAAGTGCAGAACCTTGAATTACTGGACAGTTGTCTCCATCATACTCGTAGAAAGATAACAAATCTCTAATTTCCATTTCTACAAGCTCTAACAATTCCTCATCATCAACCATATCCACTTTATTCATGAATACAACCATTCTAGGAATACCTACTTGACGACCTAAAAGGATATGCTCACGTGTTTGTGGCATTGGTCCGTCAGTTGCAGCTACAACAAGAATAGCACCATCCATTTGAGCAGCACCTGTAACCATGTTTTTTACGTAATCCGCGTGACCTGGACAGTCAACGTGTGCGTAGTGACGGTTAGAAGTTTCATACTCTACGTGAGATGTATTAATTGTAATACCTCTTTCTTTTTCTTCTGGAGCATTATCAATTTGATCAAATGATTTTGCTTGACAGTAACCAGCATCAGATAACACTTTAGTTATTGCTGCAGTTAAAGTTGTTTTTCCGTGATCCACGTGCCCAATTGTTCCAATGTTTAAGTGGGGCTTACTACGGTTAAAGGTTTCTTTTGCCATTTTACTTAGTTTTTAATCTTATTAATTTATTAGTGTTCAATTATATACTTTTTTGAGCCAACTACGGGAATTGAACCCGTGACCTCTTCCTTACCAAGGAAGCACTCTACCCCTGAGCTAAGTCGGCAGAGAAATTTGGTTTAAAATTGTTTAAAAGTTTAAAGTTATTTCATCAAACTATTTAAACCCTTAAACTTTAAACTTCGTTTTGTGGGGAGAGCAGGATTCGAACCTGCGAAGTTCACACAGCAGATTTACAGTCTGCCCTCGTTGGCCGCTTGAGTATCTCCCCATTTTTAATTTCCAACAATTCAAAAGAACATATTCCAAATCGCATTTGGAATAAAATAGAGCCGGCGGAGGGACTCGAACCCACGACCTGCTGATTACAAATCAGCTGCTCTAGCCAACTGAGCTACGCTGGCAAATTCAATAAAAAAAGTCCGCTATTTCTAACGGACTGCAAATGTATATCTTTTTGTTTTTTAATCAAAACAATTTTGCGAAAATTTTAGATTAAATATGAGTATTGATTTTTTCTTTCCTTTTTACTAAAAGTCGCTCTATAGATTCCGAAGCAAGTTCTACTGCCTCTTCAAAAGTTTTACATTGTTTTTTTACTAAAAAATCATCTCCCGGAACAATAATTTTCATCTCTACGATTTTATTTTCCTTATCGCTAGTCTTTTCAACCTTCAAATAAACGTCAGACGACACTACTTTGTCGTAATATTTTTCCAATTTGGCCATTCTTTCTTGAATGAAATCTACTAGCTTTCTGTCAACAGTAAAGTTAACTGCATGAACATCTACCTTCATAATCTTATTTTTAGGGGTTAAACATTAGTCAAATTATTTTTGATTTCTAGGATGCGCATCTTCATAAACTTTTTTGAGTTCAGATAAACTACTATGTGTATAAATTTGTGTTGATGCCAAACTTGAATGTCCTAATAATTCTTTTACTGAATTTAAATCGGCTCCGTTGTTTAAAAGATGGGTCGCAAACGTATGTCTTAATATATGTGGACTTTTCTTTACTTTTTCGGAGACAGTACTAAAGTAAGTATTTATTAATCGATATACAAACGAATCATTCAACTTTAACCCTTTTTTTGTGAGAAAAAAAAAGTCTGAATCGATAACATTCTCTAAATGTGTTCTTTCGTTAATATAGCAACTAAATTGTTCCGAAACAATTGACAAAACCGGCATAATCCTTTCTTTATTTCTTTTGCCTAGAACTTTAATAGTACTATTTGAAATATTTACATTTTCAATTTTTAGATGAATTAATTCTGTTCTTCGAATTCCAGTAGTATAAAACAAGTCTATTATTAGTTTATCACGCACTTCTTCAAAGCCCACAGGATTCTGCATTTGATTTAAAACTTCATCAACTTCTTTTTCCGAAAATGGAATTTGAAGGGTTTTAGGAGTTTTCAGTGCTTTGTGCTTCAATAGCGGACTTACTTCTATTTGTTTGGTCTTTAATAGAAATTTATAATACGCTTTTAAAGATTGCATCTTTCTATTAACAGAAACATTAGAAACATTGTCATCTACAAGCGAAACTATCCAAGACCTGATTTGACTGTAATTTGCTTTATCTATATTTTCTTGATCGAATTGATTTTTATTGAATGACTCGAAGTAGTTGATGTCATTCAAATACGCATTCACCGTATGTGGAGAATATTTTTTCTCCAATTGCAAATAATCCTTGAATGCGTCCTTATTATTAGTCATAAAAAAACCGTTAGCATCAAAGGTATTAAACTTTAATGACTAACGGTATTTTATTGCAACAGAAAATAATTAACTATTTTCGATGTTGTCTCTCATATTCTGGATATAAGCCGCTTTTTGAATTTTGGCTCTGTTTGTAACTGATGGTTTAATAAAAGCTTGACGCGCTCTTAGTTGACGAACAGTTCCTGTTTTATCAAATTTTCTTTTATAGCGCTTTAATGCTCTATCGATATTTTCTCCGTCTTTAATTGGTATAATTAACATAATTTTATCACCTCCTCTCGTTAAGGGCGCAAAAGTAATTATTTATTTTGAATTATGAGTTATGAATTAGGAATTATTTTTTTGAGATTAAAGATAATAGACAAATAGATGACGGACTTATAAAAAAACCAGTAACAAAAAAGCCAAGCTACAATTTCTCGCATCTCGACTTTTCAATCTATTATCTATTCGTCTATTTTCTTATGTCTCTTGAAAAATCTATTCTTTCAATATATTCCTCGAAATCACTAGTTTCTGAATTTCGGTAGTTCCTTCGCCAATGGTGCATAATTTAGAATCTCGATAGAATTTCTCTACAGGATAATCCTTCGTATATCCGTAACCGCCGTGAATTTGCAGAGCTTCGTTGGAAACTTTCACACAAACTTCCGAAGCATACATTTTACTCATTGCCCCCGAAACAGTCATATTATGGTTGTTATTTTTTAAGAAAGCAGCTTTGTGCAACAACAATTCTGAAGCTTCAATTTCAGTAGCCATATCAGCCAATTTAAAAGCTATGGCTTGGAATTCGCTTATTGCTTTACCAAACTGATGTCTTTCTTTTGAATATTTCAATGCGGCCTCATAAGCTCCTTTTGCAATTCCCAATGATAAAGCTCCGATTGAAATTCTTCCACCATCTAATATTTTCATCGATTGAATAAAACCTTCACCTACTTCACCTAATCTATTGGCATCGGGAACTCGGCAATTATCAAAGAATAATTCAGCTGTTTCGCTGGCGCGCATTCCTAATTTATTTGCTTTTTTACCTGAAGTAAATCCCGGCATCCCCTTTTCGAATACAAAAGCCGTCATTCCCCTTGAATCACCTTTTTCGCCAGTGCGAACAATAACTACTGCTATTTCGCCTGAAATTCCGTGAGTAATAAAATTTTTGGATCCGTTGACAATCCAATCATCACCATCTTTTACAGCGGTTGTATTCATACCACCTGCATCAGAACCAGTACTATGTTCGGTTAATCCCCATGCCCCAATGTGTTCTCCGGTAGCTAATTTAGGAATCCATTTTTTCTTTTGTTCTTCATTTCCAAAAGTCAAAATATGATTTGTACATAAAGAATTATGTGCCGCAATTGACAATCCTATGGATGGATCTACTTTTGAAATTTCTTCGACAACTGCAATATATTCGTGATATCCTAAACCTGAACCACCCAATTCTTCTGGAACTAAAACGCCCATAAAACCCATTTTTCCCATCTTTTTGAATAAGGAAACTGGGAATTTTTGAGATTCATCCCACTCCATTATGTGTGGTCTAATATATTTTTCGGCAAAATCTCTTGCAGATTCGGCTATCATGGCTTGCGTTTCGCTGTAATCAAAGTTCATTTTTTGTACTTTATTTTTAGAACGCCAAATATAAGGCTATAATATTTGCCTTATCAATAGACAATCCTTTAATTTTTGTTAAATCTTGAATATTTTTAATATCTCCATTCATACTCCGAAAAGTGACAATGTTTTTGGAAATCGGGTATTTAAAATAGGGGAAAAGCGAAAGTTCTTTGATAGATGCATTATTAATGTCTATTTTTTTAATATTAGGTAGTGTCGAAACCTTGAAATGAGTATTCAAATTCTGTATAACCTCTGGCGACAAACCCCATATATCATTCATTTGTTCCATAGAAACAAAACCGCCAAGACTTTCTTTGAATTTTAGAATCCGCATCGAAATGGCCTCTCCTATTCCATATATCTTAATCAAATCTTCTTGTGTGGCTTGATTGATATCGATTATGACTACTTTTTCTTTTTTGGCGAAAGCCGTATTAGCAAATTTTTTATACGTATTAGATTCCTTTTTGTTATTGACCCAATCTGGAAATTTGAAATAAGGCGAAATGGCATTTAACAATGAATCAGAAACTTTGGTCACTGCTTGAAACTCTTTGGGCGAATTCACATATTTATTTTGTTTTCTATAAGCCAATAAACGATCTATTTCGGCAACAGACATACCCAGTTTGTAGCCTTTGTAATCCGAAATAAAATTGGGATTGAAAGGATAAATCTTTGGAACATAATCCCTCTTTTCTAGTTTCAAGGAGTCGATTTGAGATTGTAAAGAAAGCCATTTTTCTTTTTCAAGAGAATCTTTGGAAAAAGAACTAAAATCTACGAAAAAATAGAGTATTTGAAAGATAATAATGACGCCAAACAATAAAAAAACACCTGTACGCTGTTCTCTTGAAAACTTAAAAAAAGATTTAATTGTTTCGAAAATCATTAAAAGACATTTTACAAAGCCTAAAAATATGAAATATTTTACAATTAAATACTTTCTGAATAAGATAATATCAATTTATCAAAAAAGCACTCTTTTGAAAAAATACAGATTTCTATGTCTCTAAAACTTTAAAAAAAACAATATATTTGAGAACTAATAACGATAAACCGAAATACTATGTCTATTTGGAAAAGAAAACCATTAGAACAGCTTTTAAACGAGGCAGCTGATTCTGAAAAAGGATTAAAAAGAACATTAACCGCATGGTCTTTAATAGCCTTGGGAATTGGTGCCATCATTGGCGCTGGATTATTTGTAAGAACAGCTATGGCTGCTTCACAAAATGCTGGACCATCTGTAACAATTGCATTTGTTGTTGCTGCTATTGGATGTGCTTTAGCAGGATTGTGTTATGCCGAACTTTCTTCTTCTATTCCAATTTCCGGAAGTGCCTATACCTATACATACGCTACTATGGGTGAATTTGTGGCTTGGATTATAGGTTGGGATTTAATTCTTGAATATGCCGTAGGAGCTGCAACTGTTGGGATTGCCTGGAGTGAATATCTCAATAATTTCTTGGTAAATGTAGTACACATTAGCCCAATACCCTTTGAATTTTCTCATTCGCCCTTTCAAACAGATCCAATAACAGGAGTTAGCGGAATAATTAATTTACCTGCATTGTTTATTGTTGGAATCATTAGTTTGTTGCTTATAAAAGGGATTCAGGAATCGGCTTTTGTAAATGGAATAATAGTAATTGTAAAAGTTACTATTGTAATTTTGATAATTGTAATTGGCTGGAATTTTATTAATCCTGTAAATCATACTCCATATATTCCTGCACCTTCTGTATTTACTGACGAACACGGAATTGACCATAGTTATGGTGGAATTATGGGGATTTTAGGCGCAGCAGGAACTGTTTTCTTTGCCTTTATCGGTTTTGATGCCGTAAGTACCGCAGCTCAAGAAACTAAAAACCCAAAACGATCAATGCCAATAGGAATTCTAGGTTCACTAGCAATTTGCACCTTATTGTATATTCTTTTTGCCCACGTACTTACAGGAGTTGCCACTGTAGAAGATTTTAGAACTGGAGGAAAAGAAGCTTCAGTAGCATTTGCAATTAACAAATATATGATTGGTTACCCTTGGCTTGGTCAATTAGTAACTGTTGCAATTTTATTTGGATTTACATCAGTAATTCTAGTGATGTTATTAGGGCAATCCCGAGTATTTTACTCAATGGGTAAAGATGGTTTACTTCCTAAAATGTTTAGCGATTTACATTCAAAATTCAAAACTCCTTATAAAGCAAATATTGTCATTTTCATAATAGTTGGTCTGTTCGCAGGCTTTGTCCCAGGTGATATTGTAGGTGATATGACAAGTATAGGAACATTGTTTGCCTTCGTTTTGGTCTGCATTTCTGTAATCATATTGCGAAAAAAAGAACCAAATATGACAAGAGAATTTAGAACGCCTTGGGTTCCTTTTGTACCAATACTAGGTGTTTTAGTTTGTTTATCAATGATGTATGGCTTGGGTTGGCCAAACTGGCTGAGACTTTTCGCTTGGATGGGAATTGGAGTTATAATCTATTTTACTTATAGCAAAAAAAATAGTGTGTTAAACAACCCGAAAGAGTAGCTATTCCTTCATCAACAAAAAGGGATTATAGAGTTTCGCAACTTTATAATCCCTTTTTTTTATTTAAATTTTTGATTACAAATCAAAAACCGAAGTGCGTTTGGCTCGAACCAAATCCTTCAATCGAATCCAGAAAGCTAATGTTAGATAAACGCCAAACCATAATCCAGCAGTTACAAACGAAATATAAATAAAAAACAAACGCACACTAGTCACTCTCATTCCTAATTTATCGGCAAGACGAGAGGAAACGTGAAAACCGTGCTTTTCAAAAAAATATTTGAGTTGTATTATTGCTGACATTTTTTGGGTTTTGCCCTTCGACAAGTTCAGGGTATCTTTAATTATTAGTAAAAGTACAAATTTCTAATTGTTTTTCAATAATTCCATTCCAATAGCACAATCTAAGCAACGACTTTTGTTGCAATATTCGTTTTTGAGTTGCAATAAAGATTGGGTTTCAAAAGCAGTTTTTGATGGTATTCCAAAGGAACTAAATTTGTCGATAATTGCATTTTTCTCGGCTGTAACTTCATTCAACAATAGAATTAAATTCTCTGAGACTTCTTTACCCAAACTTTTTGCATAAGCAAATTGAAGCGGAATTATTGTATTTATAACAATCAAATCGACGAATGATTTAGAAAGTTTTTTCTTTTTCTGCGGACTTTCTTTATCAAACTGATAATGGTTTTGCCAATAATTGGATACCGAAACATCAAAAGTTTCATAAATACTTTTTAAAGAATTTGCCTTGCTTATTATTGAAAATAAATTTTGCTGACTGTGATATAAATTCGCCAATTGCGACAATCGAATGGTTGGAAAATTATCGGGTCGATGCTTGAAAAACTGTACAGGTTCTACATTTTTTTTCTCTATTTGATATTTGTGAAGCAAGTAGAAATACCTAAATTTTAAATCTTTGAAATAGGTATCCTCTTTTTCAGCATCTAATAAACCTGCATTTCCCAAAAGTAAAGCTTCTAAATTTTCGACTTCAAAACTTTCTTTTCTAATAATTGAAAACGGAATGGATTGAGCAATTTTCAAAAAGATTTCACCATTGGTATTCAATCCAAAATTTTTAGCTAAAAGACAAAACAAAACCGATTCCCAATCTCCATTAGTTGCCTTTAATAATTCAAAAATGGGATTTGATTTTCTTTCTAATCGTTCAAAAAACAATCGTTCTTGCCAATTTTTAAAAGCAAATTCATTGATTTCTTTTAAATTTTTCTCACAATAAATCCAGGATTTTGGCGCCATTAAAGATTTATAATTGGCTATTGTGGCTGTATCAACATATTTTTTGAGTTCCAAAACTGGAATTTCGGTATTGTTGCTTCTAAAAATTTCGGTATCGTGTTCCCAAACCACGTGTATAATCACATTTTCGTAGGCTTCATCTCGTTCGTGGTGATGCACATACCAATCCGAAGATTTAAGATGAATTTCTACATTTCCTGCCCATTTTTGATTTCCAATGACAATTTGTGCATTGAAAAAATCAGGTCCTGCAAGTTCTAAATACTGTCCTACATTAATAATAGTAATATCTTCTCCATTGAAAGTTTTTAAATTCAAGGTGTCGAATTTCTTGAATTTCCAGAGATAATGGAGAAAATCTTCTTTCATCTTTACGTTTTTAGATTAAATACTAAAGTAGTTAAAATAGGAATAAGTTGACATTAGATTATTACTTTTTATAAAACTTGAGGGTTTTTACAAAAAAATCACTACCGCTTATCGCATCAAATACAATTTGGCACAAGCCCGAGCATCAGATAACGCTTCGTGATGATTGAGTTCTATATTCATTTGACGACAACAATCACTTAATTTTGTTGGTTTTAAACCTTTAGATTTATAAATTTTTACCGTGCATTCCCAACGCGAACCTATATTCAAGGATTCATAATCTAAGCCGTAAAGCGCCATCGATTTGGCCAAAACATTTCTATCAAAGCTTTCGTTATGAGCCACAACAATGCGGTTTTGCAATCGTTTTTGAATTTCGGGAAATACTTGTACAAAAGTTTTAGCATTTACAGTATCCCGCGGATAAATACCGTGAACTGCAATTGTAAATGGTGAATATTCGTTTTTTGGAGGTTTGATTAAAGTAACATATTCATCAACAATAACCCCATTTTCGACAGTAACAATCCCTACTGAACAAGGATGAAAGGAAGTGGCTGTTTCAAAATCTATTGCGGTAAAAGTCATTTTAGATCGTATTTCTTTTGGTTGTTTTTTTCTAAATTAAATTTTAATCATTGAATACAACAACAATTACATCATCGGGCTTGAATTGTTGTTTGATTTGCAGCACTCCATTTAATACTGCGCCAGATGATTTTCCTGCTACTATTCCTTCTTTGAGTGTTAATTCTTTAGAGCAAAATAGAGCTTCTTCTTCCGAAACTTGCATTAAACCATCTATTGAATAAGGTTCATTTTCTTGAGTAGCATTCCTTTTCAAACTTTCGATTTCAATTCCCCAAATTTTAATATTTGGATTCTTTTCTTTTAAAAATTGGCCAACTCCTGAACTAATTTCAACTGTATTTATATCAAAAAACAAATGAGTGATTTTGCAATCAGTTTGTTCCCAAATTTCGATAGCTAATTGCTCATAATGAGTTAGATTCGACAAATAATCCATTGGGTTTACAGACCAACTATCTGTAATTTCTTCAGATAATTTTTTAGAAATAGAAAAACAAGAATCAGGATGAGTTGCTTCAACATCAGTTTTACAAACGATTACTTTTGCTCCAATAGCTCGAAGAATATCTGTTTTTTCTTTAGGCTGTGTATCTGAAATAATGCAAATCAACTGGTATTCTTTGACATTGGCGGCTAATGCAAGTCCAAGACCAATATCTTGCAAAGTACCGTCAATAATAGTTCCTCCGGGTTTTAAATTTCCATTGCTCTCCGCTTCTTCAACCATTTTTAAAATCATTCTGTCTTTAGCAAAATTGACTAGATTGAAGTTTTCTACTTTGGCAAACACTGCCCCAGAAATTTCAGCAACCACTTTATTGAGTTTTATCAATGGTGTTTGCCTTGCGGTATCTAATATGTTTTTCGAATATTGCATTTATATCTTTACTATAATTTGAAAAAACAAAAGAAAATACCTTAAAGCGGCTTACTTAGTTTTTTAGTGTTTTGGTAAAAATACAAAATAAAATTCTTCTTGATAACCCTTAATTAGAATTTTCAAAAACGCAAATTCAGTTATGCTACAGTACAAAAGATATAATGAGAATCCGTTTGATTAATTACACACAACCACATTTTAAAGACGAATCATTCCATTCTAAACCAATCAAAATCGGAGTAACCATTACTTTTTTGAATATTGGGATTTAGAGAAAACAAACCGACTTTGGCTCCAATCCATACTCCTTCTTGAGCCTTAAATTTCCTGCTAATCTTAACATATTGTTTGTCGTCTAGACTATAACTAAATTGAAAATCGTTGGTACCAAAAAACTCCACTTTCAAATAACAAGTATCTGAATTTAAAGAAAATGTTTCTAGTTCTTGAGTAAGATCTTCGCATTTATCTTTTTCGCCTTTATACACAACAATTTTATTGCCTTGAATCGTTTTCTGAAGAGCAATATATGCCCATTCTGCCCCCATTATCACTAATCCGCTTCTATCACCCGCCAAATCTCCTTTAAATGTAAGTTTTGTTTTTGCAGTAAATGAAGGGGAAGAAATTTTTTGAAGAAATAAATTAGGAACAAACCATAGGTTTCCATTTTGAGTAAAATTCTTTTCAGAAAACAACCTAAGACTCCCTTTATTTTCAGATAATGAAAACCAACTCTCTTTAGGATTGGCGTGCCATTGCCATTGTTTCCCGATAATCGTATCATTAAATTCATCACTGGTTTGCGGAATAGTTATGGGATAGTTTTTGCCAACATTGGGTTTTTTGTACACACTAACTGGCTCACCAATTCCATCATTATTAATATCAACTCCAAAAATAGGCCAACCTTTTGACCAAGAAACAGGTTGCAAATGAACAATTCTTCCGAAAGGTTTCTTACTTTGAAAATGCATAAACCACCACTCACCTGATTCTAATTCGACAAGACCTCCTTGATGTGGCCCATTTACAGTTGTATTTCCTTGGTGTAAAATTATTTTATCTTCATAGGGACCATAAATATTTTTGGAACGCAAAGCTGTTTGCCATCCTTCAGGAACACTTCCTGCTGGAGCAAAAATATAATAGTAACCATCTTTTTTTAAAAATTTGGGGCCTTCAATAATAGGTTGTTTTAGTAGATCTTTGTAAATTAATTTCCCGTTATCCAAGATTTTCATTCCATCAGGACTCATTTTATGAAGATACAATTCATTGGCACAAACTTTTCCTCGAATCAAATAAGCAGTACCATCTTCATCCCATAACGGACAAGGATCTTCCCATCTTTCGACTTTTTCTACAAGGTTTAGATTCCATTTGTCGGCTGGGTTTTTAGTTGATGCCATAAAGAGACCATCGTTTGGGGTACAGAAATACACATAAAAAACACCGTTGTGATACCGAATTGAAGGAGCCCAAGATCCTTCGCCATGGGCAGGTTTTTCATATTTTTGAAGAGGTAAACTAGTATAAATATGGTTTATTATCGTCCAGTTGACTAAATCTTTAGAGTGCAAAATAGGAATTCCAGGCATTGCATTAAAGCTTGAAGCCACCATGTAGAAATCCTCTCCTACTCGAATTATATCTGGATCGGAATAATCTGCATAAAGTATTGGATTTTTATAAGTGTCGTTACCCAAATCAGGAATCCAATTTTGAGCATTAGAAGTACTACCAATAATTGAGAAAATAAAAATGAGTATTTGTATTTTTTTCATACTTATGTCAAATTTAAAAATACTATTTTTTTCTCAAGGATTCTATTTTTCATTGTTCTAAACTAGTCCAAATTTCAAATTCTCACTTGGTTTGATGTTTGAATTGCAACTTATAAATCGAATTATAAAAAATTATTTTCAACCCTTATTGGAAAAAATTCCAAACCAATCCTATTCGAATGATGAAATCGCCTATTGGATTAGTCGGTGAAGCCAAATAATTGTATCCTGAAAGCGAAGAATTAAAATGTTCTAAAGTCACATAGATTCTAGTGCGCTGAATTCTAGCATTGAAGAAAAAATCGAAGTTGGTGTAATTCCCAATTTCTTTCTTGTTTTGAACAAAAAACTCCCCAATTACAGGATTATATTCGTTTCCGTAATAGTTTGTAAAATAATTAAATGTCACCCCTGTTTGAAAAAACAAGGATTTATTAAACATCTCTTGAGAAAAGTACAAAGTGTTTCTGGTTAGAAATTCTGGAACATTAAGTATTAAATCTGACTGATCTACTTTTTGATATAAAATAGTATTGTCTAAAGCAAATTTCCAAAATTTGAATTCATTACTGGCTTTCACCGATAAATAGTTAATTGTATTTGCGTATTGAGCGGGTGCAACAATTTGTTGATTCAATTTAATTTGATCCTCAGTTGTACTATCGGTAAAATACAAATGATCATTGAATGTTGAATATTGTACTGAAAGATTCACCCAAGGTGAATTAGCATTGACAATGATTGAATTGATTTTCTCATTCTTAAAATCATTAGACCAATTGTAATTTACAAAGCTACTTTGATACAAATTATAGTTGTCATTAGGCAACTTATTAATGTTTTGGTATTGAAAAGAAAGTAAGGTTTCATCGTTCAATTCATATTGCATCTTAGCATCCAAATTAGAAAGAGATTGATTGGTAAATGACCTAGAAAACAAAAACTTTCCAGTCCATTTATTTTTCTGGTAATCATATTGTCCTCCATAACTATCAATTCTTCGACTTAAAGAAGCTGGAATCGTTTGATCGTCCAAAATTAATATTTGATTGTAATAATAATTGCTAAAAAAATCATCTACAAAAAAATGAAATTTCCCTAAAGTGGAATTTTCATAAGCCAATCCCAGTTTGTTATAGGTCTTATTATAATGGGTTTGATCGTTTATACCACTGGTTTTGTAAGAGTCACCAAATCGATATACAGTTGTTCCGCCAACAGTAGAAGTAACTGTGGGCTGATTGTATTCAAAAAATTTATTTTCGTAATTGAATTGATGAGAAACATACAAATTATTATTCCCTTTGACTGAATTGATTCTAAAAAAATGATCCAAAAACACTCGTTTTCCTTTTAGAAAAGACCGTGCATCTTTCAAATAGACTTCTAATCGTTCTCGTGTTAAATAATCGGGATTACCACTTTCAAAAGCTTCGACATCGGTAATTCCTCCATTTTCTTCATTCAAAATGTCTTGTCCAGTAAAATGTGTGTTTGCAAAATAGCGCTTGTTTTTCGTATTATAACTCGCTGTAAACCTAAAATTTCCAGTACTTGCCATTTGATTGATGTATTTCCCATCAGAGCGCAATCCTTTGTAGGCTAACGAAAAATTAAATCTTGGAGAAGTATTCACCGTAAAAAAAGCATCCACATTTTGCCCTTTTTGCATCACTGATTTAAAATACAATTCGGTCACAGGAGTCGCTACCGAGCAATACCGTATTTGATTGGCTTCAATAAAATTAAAATGCTTGGCTTTGAATCCAAATTCCGGAAGAGGCGAAAACGTATTCAAACTGTATTGCAAAGTATTATAAGTCTGCCCCTCGTTAGGAAAAGCCAAAAGTCCAAAAAGGTCTTTTCGCAAATAATTATGGCTGTACTTTTTTTGAATTGTTAGCGAAGTATCGATGTAAGTGGTGTCTCGTTCCAAAGTAATCACTCGATACATGTCTATTGTAGCAACTGGCTCATTCTTTTTTACTGAATCTTTGCCAATCAGATTATCCAAAATATTGGGTTTTCTACTATTTTTCTGTTGAGAAAAAAGCAACGTCGAGCAAGACAACAAAACAACCAGAAAGAAAATTCTCATCGAGAAAGGGTATAATTATGAAAAACGATTTTTTTAATCAAGGCAAAGGTAAATGAAAAATCACATAAATAAAAAAAGGTGTTGATTTATAAGAATATTTTAGCAAATTGAAAATAGAAACATTTTTTGAAGAAATTTTTATAATATTTGTGTTCCAATACCCTCTACTATGTTGCTCTCTAATTTTTCTAATTGTATTCTAGAATCTGGCACCGACGAAGCCGGTCGGGGTTGTCTAGCTGGTCCAGTAACTGCTGCGGCAGTAATCCTTCCGCCCGATTTTGAAAACGCCATCCTGAACGATAGCAAACAATTATCTGAAAAAGTTCGAGAAAAACTAAAGCCTATTATTGAAGCCCAAGCCATTACATTTGCCGTAACGCATTTGCATCCGAAAGAAATTGATGAAATCAATATCCTGAACGCTTCGATGAAAGGAATGCAGGAATGCATCTTGAAATTAAATCAAATTCCCGAATTTATTATCGTGGACGGCAATCGTGCTTTGAACGCTAAATTGGGTTTGAAAACCACTTTCGGAAAACAATTTTCTAAAGCCGAAATCGAATTATTGGAATCAATCCCCAATCAAAGTATCATAAAAGGAGATTCGAAATATTTGAGTATTGCCGCAGCTTCGGTCTTGGCAAAAACCTACCGTGACGAATATATGAACGCCATTCACGAAGAATTCCCAATGTACAATTGGAAGAAAAACAAAGGCTATCCCACAATAGAACACCGTGAAGCAATCAGAAAATACGGCACTACCAAATACCACCGAATGAGTTTTCGATTATTGCCAGAACAGTTGAAATTGGAGATTTAGATTGTTTTTTTAACAAACTCCTTTTAATGATTTGTAAATAATTATTTATATATTTGACAGAAATAAAGTACGAAGTTTATCATTACAATCTATCTGAAATTAGGTGTATAATATTTATTACGCCATCACCATATTCAAGTTATGCGACGCCTAAAGAAACACTTCGATAAACAAGAAATACTATGAAACTTAAATCCTTCTCAATTTCGAATTACAGGTCAATTAAAACAACTGAAAAGATTGAAATTACCAATTATAATGTATTGATAGGCC
>ERZ1034365.794-NODE-794-length-16873-cov-8.562574_pt1 | contig 16873 bp, 16 predicted proteins | sample MGYA00520615_ERZ1034365 | MGnify/ENA primary metagenome ERZ1034365 (study PRJEB33736, sample SAMEA104284505) | Azolla filiculoides | biome: Urban; feature: Water surface; material: Ditch water | place: Netherlands | collected 2015-10-28 | depth 0-0.1 m ... | reverse complement strand
TACGGACTGCAGCGAGTAGCAATTGTAAAACATGCTCGCCATGGTAGTAACTGCAGCAGCATAAGATATCGATACAGACTGCAGCGAGGAGCAATTGTAAAACATGTTCGACATGCTAACAACTGCCCCACCAAGCATTACAAACTTTTTTAAATCTCCTAGATATACTAAATTTGTAAGGGCAGATATCTGTAAAAGATTTAATTGCAATAAAGTATTATCTTTTACATAAATATTCAACCATGGAGCATTATAAACACCCATATTTCCTGAGACAGTATAACTAGGATGCTTAACCTGTAAATTTATGCTAGTAAGATGACTACCACTTTGTGGAGTAATTTTTATTAAAGCCTGTCGAAACCCACCAGACGTTAGTGTCGAACTTGAAATAGATGACCATGAATAATTGTGCGCAGCAGTCGTACCTGCAGCAAAATTTTCAGTAACACCATCTCCCCAGTTAACGGTGTATGCTCCTGAAACAGTAAAAGCTACAAAGTTTGAATCACCGTTATGTACAGCATATGTTCCATAAAATGCCTCATTTTCTGCTGGTTCTGAAATCGTTAACCAGTCAGACGGAAGTGATACATCAGCAGTAACTGCTGTCCTGGGAAACTTTGTTCTATAACCAATGCCAGATGTTTTATCAAATCCAAAATTTCCAGCAAGCTGTTGTCTTACTTTAGAAATTGACATTAGACAGTTTCGCTTCCAAAAGCTTGGAATGTAAGAGCATCTGCGATACTACTTTTTACAACTATAAGGTCGTCGGCATCAATAGTAATACCAATTGTAATTGGAATCATGTCCTGTGCGTTAATGTATGCATCATAGATAAGTGCATTACTTGTTGCAGTGGCTGCTCCATCCTTACAAATAAAAATTCTGAAAGTTGAAGATGTGGAGCTAGTGTTTGTGATAGTCAAAGTAGATACTACCGTTTGAGAGCCAGTGGGCGCTGTATAAAGTGTTGTATCATTTGTTGTAGATGGAGCAGATTGTCCAAGTACTTTGTATGTTGTTGCCATTTTTTATGCTCCCATTAATAGAAAAGTTGGTTCAAGAGTTGAAGTAGGTGCGGAAGCCGCAATAGTTACACTATCAGCTGTCGCATCACCAGTAATAGTAATACCAGAACCAGCCAGGAATGTCAGAGTATCAGTTGCACTATCAGCTACGGGGCTAGTACCAGAAGGTGTAGAGATTGTGCGGAACGAGTCACTAGAAGTACCGCCACCAGCAGCATTAATAGTTACAGAGTCCGATGTCGCATTAGTTTCAATAGTGATATTGGAACCAGCAACAAGTGTGAGTGTATCAGAAGTAGAATCAGCAACTATGTTAGACTGGCCCGAAACAGCAATAGTGCTAAATGTGTTAGAGCCACCAGTGCCATTAGAGGCTGCAGTAATGCGACCCTTAGCATCAACCGTAATGTTTGCAGTGGTGTACGAGCCTGCGGTAACTGCAGTAGCTGCAAGAGTTGGGTTAGGGTATGTACCCGTCAAGTCGCCACCAGCAGAACCAGAAGGCACGGCAGTTACAGTACCCGAAGCACCCAAAGCAATCGCTGTACCATTAACTGTTACAGAAGAATTCGCAAGCTTAGCATTAGTTACGTTAGCATCAACAATTTTAGCTGTAGTGACAGTACCATCAGTAGGTGTACGGGTATTAGTTAGGCGAGTATCTGTCCCGTAGACAACCTGTGAAGTAGAAGCATCGCCAGTAGCTGGAACATCCTTGGTAGACGCAGTGCCAAGGCCAGAAACCTGAGTGTTAGCAATAGCAAGCGTAGACTGGGCTTTATTCTGCCACAAAGTATTTGCAGAGTTACGAATAACAACATCACCAGCAGATGGAGTAACTGTTTTAAAATCTACATCATGTAGTTCATCAAACTCGAATCCGTTCTGAGGATTAATCAGGATTTCGCCAGTAGAAGCATTCTTCTTAGTAACAACACCAATATAAACTAGGTGAGCTGGAGCGTAAGGCTTATTAGCGATACCATACAGGAGAGTACCGGAAGGACCAAGCCATACAGCGTCACCCTCAGCGGTAGCTGCAGAAGTATCCAAGCCTGCAAGCAAGCCGTTAGTAGTAACGTATGCAAAACCGTTATTAGCTACAGTCGAATTGATTAGACCAATAGTCTTAGAAGAAGTAGCCTCAGAACCGTTACCTGCAGCAGACACAATAACGTTCGTGCCGTTAGCGCCAGAAATGTAGACAGGCTGACCCTTAGTGAGAGCCATGCCAGCCTTGACATAAACTGTACGCGAACCAGAAGTAGTACCGCCAGCAACAGTAGCGTCAACATATGCTTTAGTAGCAGCATCTTGATTAGAGGTAGGGTCTACAACATTGATAACCTTGTGGGTATTAACATCAACATCTGCAGTAGGAAGTGCAAGCTTAGAAAATGCGATAGCTGCTGAAGCATTAACGTCAGCATCAACGATAGCGCCGTTAACAATCTTTGCAGAAGTTACAGAGTTGTCTAGCGGAGTGCGCTGGTCGGTAAGACGAGAATCTGTAAGGTCAACCTTTAACGCATCAGCATCATCAACATACTGCTTCGTAGCAGCGTGCAAATCAAGAGTAGGGTCACCAGACAGCACGAGAGCGCCAGTCATAGTATCGCCAGCCTTGGCAACCTTGAGCGCGTCAGCATTACTGCGAGCTGTTGCCTCATCTGAAATTGCTGTATTAAGAGTCTCTACCTCTGCATCGAGGCGAGGCTCCATAACGAAACGGCGTTCGGTGGGCTGAGTCACATTATCTCCTAAAGAATACTACTTCTATTGTATCAGTTATGCCGAGTATGGAAAAAGCTTATCTACAGCAGCGCGAGCAGCCTTCCACTCTTTCTCGGTAGCAATACCAGCCTGCCACTTAAAGAACAGCGGGTCAGCAGTTTCCTGATATGCGTTACGACGCAGGAACTCAACCTCTGCGCGTTTCTGCTCAGCCTCAACAACAGGCCAAAGCTTCTCAAGCTCCTTCAAAGTAGGCTTCTTACTTGAATCAGTCCAGTTTAGACCTTCATAATCTTCACCACTAAGCGACCATTCAGCTCCAGGGAACTTAACTTGAAGGATTGTTACAATATTCATTACTTACCTATCTCCATAAGGATTAATTTAGAACCAGCAAAAACACTATTAATAGCATTAAGACCATCGGCAACTTTACTTTTAACAGAATAAGTAACTGGAGCCGTTTTACCTGGAACGTCAACATGGTTAATTGAAGAAGTATTCCAGTAATACATTAAGAAACCATTACGGGCAACATTCTCAATAGTGGTTCGAGAATAAGTAAGAGTTTTAGATTCATCGCGCACAATCTGAAAGTCAGCCCCGACAGAATTAGTTCCACCATATGACTGGAAACGGGCATCCATTAAAATCATAATTTTACTGTCAGTAGAACTTGGAGTGATGGTTGCACTTAAACCAACACCAGTGTATGAGCTATTAGAAGATATGCTAACGTCAGATGCTTGAACTGTTTGAATAATGTCAGCAATTCCTACAGCACCAGAAACACTTGTAGCCATAGCGGCACTAATGTCAGCTATGGATAACGGTGTATTATCATCCGCATAGAATATTCCGGCAGGCGTTAAAGGCATTACTGCTTAATCTCCATCAAAACAATACTAGATGCTGCAGCTGCTTGCGCGTAGTTCATGCTCAACGTAGCGGCGGAGGGTGTTCCAGAACCACCATTAATCTTACCGGCTACCTTATATGTGGTTGCAGAGGTAGAGGCCGGTGAATCAGTGTGGGTCAAGCTAAGCGATTGGCAAATCTTGATAGGAGTTCCAGAAGTTGCACGATACATCCCCTGGACTAGCGGAGTAGAAACTGCAATATCTGTAGTGTTGCGAATAATTTTAAAGTCAGCGCCAGACCAGTCATTAGATGTTACTGATGCTTGAAAGGGCATGTTAACAAGAATAAGAATCTTACTCGTCGAATACATCGGAGTAATAGTTGCAGTTAAACCAGAGTCTACATAATTAGTAATAGATGAATTGGTTGTAGTATTTGCATAGCTAGTTTGAACAACTTGCAGGATGCTCAAATTGTCGCTAACACTTTCAGCCATTGTCTGAGTAATATCTGCAACAGACATTGCCGTGCTAGTGTTTGCGTAAAAAATACCTTGAGGTGTGTATGGCATTAGCGCGCCTTCTGTGAAGTTACTTGAGACTTGAGGATAGATAGCTCTTTTTGAAGGTCTTTAACGAGACGCTCAACTTCAAGCTTCCAGGCCTGGTCATCACCAACTGGTTGAATGTTATTCAAGGCCATTACAAATCTCCATCGTATGGGTTATTATCTGTGTCAATAAATATTTCGTCGCTACCTTCAAGGTTACCACCATCAGCATAATATGGAGTTATGTCTGTATCTCTAAATACGCTAATTTCTGGCTCACCAGACAGGTCCCAGTAAGGGTTAACGTCAGAGTCAAGGGACATGATTACAGACTCGTCATCACCAACAAGGTAGAGGGGATAGATTACTTGGTCTGATGTTTGGTATCCACTCCACGTGGAGTCGTGCGCCCATACTGTTTTACCGGACCACGTAGAGTCAAAATCTCCAACAGTTACGTGGCGGATTGCGTTGATTGATACAGAAGCATTTCCGATTGTTGCAGAAATGATTCGGTAGATTGAATCTTCATACCTAAAAATAGAACCAGCAACTAAGCCAAAAGCTATAACAGCAGAAGCTGGCAGAGTGCAAGAAAAAGTTACGCTTGGACCAGAAGACATTATGCCCGCCCAAATGCCTCTATCGTAAGCTTGTTCTACTGTTGCAATGAATGGGTTAATAATTGTTTTAGCAACATCTTGAGAAACTTTAGAATCATCAGATGCCGTGCGGAGCTTCAAGGTTTTCTTATCAGTCGATACGCCATAACCAATAATGGAAAGAGCGCCATAGTTGTTGCTTCCACCCGAAGAGTAAGCAATAGAATATGGGCCGACGTAGCCATCAGATGCTAACGCGGCAGATGGTCCAGTTACTGTAACATCAATAGAATCTGGAATTGTTGAACTAACTGCAACCTGAAGTAAGCCACCACGCTTTTCCCAAAGCAGCTGTGGAACCTGTGTACCACTTTCGGTAATAATACAATACTGTCCCACACCGTTTGGCGCTGTAGTGCTGCGGGTTGGTTGCACCAAAATGCTTGGAGTCCCCTTCACGGGGACTGTGGTTACAACGGTTTCAAGAGTCTTAACAGAAATGATTCTGTTGTCATCATCACGAGCGTTATACAATTCTGTATAGTTTGCCTGTTCAGCATTTGAATATTCTATTTCAACATTACGACCATTAAACATCATGCCAGCAGAAATATTTGGAGCACCGACAATGTTTGTAATGTCAATAACATTACTTCCAATTGGGCGCACGACAAGGTTATCTTGTGTGATAGATAGCTCTTGACCATATGCGGAGCAAGCATTTTGCATGTAAGTCCACATGTTTGACTGCTGCGCAGTTACTGGGCCCCCAAGCTCTGGGGCATCAGAGATTGAATATGTTTTTACGTTCTCATATTCTCTAGCGAATGTTCCGCTAGTCACATATTCGTAGCTGTATCCGTCAACGTATGCGTAAGAGAATTCTGGAGATGGCGGCTGGCTCATGCCATCAAAGTATGATGTTCCACCAAATCCTTCTTCAAACTTTGCAGCATCGAGAAAAAACTCTATGCTGTTGTTCCACTCATAAGAAACCACCTTAGCGACAACATATGCTGTAGCTTCAAGGATGAAATCAATTGCCACTATACGTTGCCATGTAGATGAAGTTATTATGCTGTTATTGTATGAACTTGTGCGAAGGAATGTTCCGTCGGCGCTATATTGGTCAAAAGAAATATGAACATATTCTGGTTCAACTGACTGCTTAAGCCAAGCCGAGAATGTGTAGTAAACACCAGCGTTAAAAGGTATTTCTATTTTTTGCGAAATGCCTTTACCATATTGGCTATATGTATTCGTTATTGGAATAGCAACTTTAATAACATTTGCATCAACTGGAGTGTACGGAGAAACTCCAGGGCGGTCATAATCTAAAGCAAAAGAGAATGTTTCAAGACCAGAAATCTTATCCCAGTTTTCGCTAGTTGGAGTCCACACTCCACTAACCTTTTTAGCAAAGCTAGGATTTTTTGCATAGTTAATACGAGAAATTTCCGTACCAGTAGAAGGAAGCCCGGTATCCTGGATGCGCATAAGCGAACGAGCAGGTCCGGCAATGGACCAGTTTTCATTATATAAAGAATAGTCTGAGCTGAATGTTCGGCTAAGAGTTGCAGCAACTCCACTAAAGCCGTTGTCTTCCATCGTGAGCTGCACCTTAATAGTGTGCGAGCTACTACCGGCGGCTGGCTGAATGTATTCAACAAATACACCCAGCTCCTTTGTCATATCTAAACCATTAAGGTTATAGTTTAGAAAGAATGATTGACCGCTTCCACCAGTGTAATAGTCGCCAGATAAGTACAGTGTCGGTGTATGGGTGGGATAGTCTGCAGGATATTCAATGCCAACATTCATTGTCATGTTGTAGCTTCCAGCATTCTGCTCCATTGGACCACGGCCCATGTGGAGCCATACTTCTTCGCCTGGAGTATCTATAAGAGTCTTGAAGGCGATGCGGCATGAACGCTCAACGGTGCTTGTCTGGAACTGGTCACCAAGAACTGATGTTGCATAAATGGTGTCATTTTTTACAGTGAAACTATTTGCCCAAATTGGGCCACTTTCTTCCTGGTAGTAGTTAGTATAAAAACCGATAGAATCACTGTAGCTCTGATAAGCCTTACGCGATACTGAAGAAGTTACAATATTTCCGTCAATGTCAAAACCTGCAGAATGCCCGCAGAGAGAAAAGAAAGAGCCAGTCCCATACTTGAGTAGCTTATCTCGTCCAGACAGCTGAGAGCATACGTCAATGGCTGGGTAGATGCCACCAGCGCCTAATGCTGGAATGCTGTAATCTGAATCAAAAAGAGCAAGCTGTGTGTTGTGTGAAACGGAAGTAGAAAGGCCAGTTCGTGAAACATTATTTACGATTCCAGTAATAGCGCCAAACTCTTCAACAATAGTTGTAATGTTATTATTCACGGTCAGCAATGATGTTGGTCGTGAACTCGTGCTAAAAGATACGTCACCTGTACCACCAGCAGTTTCGCCAATAGTTACAGGAGTAGCATATTCGTTAACACTCCACCCCGGCTGAATTTCTCCAAGCTCGCCAGAGCCAACCATCTCAACTTTGATAGTCATTATCTCCAAGCCTCAACTTCCAGAAGGGTTGTAGAAATTCCCTTCCTTGGAGGATGCATGTAAGAATAAGTTTCAACAATAGCATCATCAGCAAAGACTAAACCAGTAGAACCCTCGCCCTGATAATGCATTGTTGGCAAAGCCGATGTTGTTCCTGTTTTGTAAAGTTGAGCCATCATAGATGTGATAGAAACAGTAGATGCTGCGCTCGATGTTCTAGTAATATGAACTTGAACCGCGCTATAAGAAGAACCGGAAAAAGTTTTATTCATACGAGTAGATGCTGACTTAGAAAGTAAAGTCAAATCTTGTGGAGTTTGAAATACCCCATCGCTAATTGGAACTACTCTAACAACACCAGTTCCAGTTGCGACACCAGAAGCGCCAATGTGTAAAGTATGCGTGGGCGGGATTGGGATAATAAAACTCTTAGTGTAAGTGTTTGGCTCCCATGAAACATTCCACGTAGCCGTGCGAGTTGGCTGTCCATAAGTTGTTGTATTGGTGGCAGCAAATGTTGGGATTGTGGAACCAATATTTGCCCAGCCCTGCTCAATAAGACCAGGGGAAGCCCACGCAGCGCTAAACAAGTTAGTTTCATAAGCTGCTGGGTGAGCCAGATAAATTAGTCCATCACCATAGAAGCCTTGAGCAAACTTGTTAAAGGAGTCAATTCCTTCAACTTCATGCGCTGGGCCACTAAAGCTAAGCTGGTATTCCATTTGGTATTGTGGAGAGCGTCGAGCATCCCCACCACCATTCTCAAACCGTACCCGTTCAATATAACGGTTACGCTGAATTGCAGAATCAATACTTGGGCAGGGAACCCACTGCATATGAGTAGTTGGAATACCAAACCACATCTTATCGGCCATTAAGGTCTTCCTCCCTGGGCAACAATTTGACGGTTGCCATCGTTAACAGTACGCGCAAGTTCTTTACCATCTGCGTATAGAACAATGTTACCAGAACCGCCAATATTGCGTAGGAGTGAGCGGTCTTCTGGAGAGAGTGAAACTATACCGCCGCCCTGCTGTGCACTGGTAGCTCCGCCACCACTGTAGAATTGTGGAGTTTGTTGCATGAAGTATGGAATACCAGTTGACTGGTTAACGTCCTGCTTTGGAACAACGTATTCACCCTTGTGGACAACACCAGCAACATCATACTTTCCACCAGCACCGGTATAACCACCGTCAGAGAAGCCGGTGATTGAACGAATAATTCTACGTGGAACAGAGTTGCTTCCAAACAAGTTATTGAGCAGCGATGAAATACCACCGCTCATGTTTGAACCAATAGAGTTACCAACGCTTGTTGCGTTTGTCGCAGCAGGGCTTCTTGCTGCGCTAACATTTGAAGAGACAGTTCCAGGAATATTCAGACTTCCGCTAAGTCCAGAGTTGATGCTTGATGCAGCACCCTGCCCCAGTCCAGTAGACTGACTGTTTACAGCACCCTTCTGCGCACCGATAGATGTGGGAATACTTTGAGCCGTAGTTCCAAAGCCATTTTTGAAAATACTAAATGGCGTATCAGTATTGCTCGGCCCAACAACGCCAGTAAGCGCTAAGTTAACTGGTTCTTTCTGGCTTGTAATGCTAGAGGGAAGTTTGTTGGCAGCGTTAGCAACATCTGTCTTGAAGATGTTGAATGGGTTTGTCGTGTTGGCAGTTCCAACAACACCAGTAAGAGCATTCTTGAATGGGTCTTTTTTGGCCTCAGCAGTCTTGGGGACAAGGTTAAGAATGTCGTTAATGTCAAACGAGAACTGCTTCTTAGCGCCAGACGTATCAATGTTGGGGAATTTTGCACTCTTAAGATTCTGCAATCCCCGGTCCAGCATCTCAACTGGAGTCTCTCTAGGTGGAGTAATTTTTGAAGATTCATCCTCAAACGCACTTGCATAATTCTTGCCAGCACGAGAACCAGACGCAGCAGCTGCAGCCTCAAACTCATTAAGAGCCTGAAGTGCAGGATTCATATTTGCTTCTACAGTAATGCCACGGTCAATGTTTCCGATAGCAACCTGAACGTCATCAAACGCTGCAGCATACATGCCAAGTTCATTAGCGTTATATCCAAGCTGAGTAGCTTGCGCCATGAAGTCATTCTTAGCGGCAGCAGTTGCAGCCGCAAGGTCTTCTTGGCTTGCACCGGAAGACGCAAGTGACTGAATGTAGTCTTGATAATCTTTTACAAGACCAGTAATCGTCTTGCGGTTATCAATAGCTGCAGAACTATTTCCGACAAGAGTTTTATTTGTTTTGTCTTGAGCCTTAGAAAGGTTTACATTTTCAGAAGCAAGGTCAGAATTAATCTTAGCAAGCTCGGCACGAAGCTCACCAGCCCGCAGAGTATCTCCGTAAGCTTCTGCTACGCTAAGGAAGTATTCCGTCAGCGCCTTATCAGCTGTCAGGCTATCAATAGTTGCATTAAGGTCGCTAATTTCTTTATTAGCATTTTCAGTATTTTCTTTAATACTGAGGAAACCTGAAGAAATTTTATCAAGAGCAGTCATGCTGCTAAAGCGAATGTCAAACGCACGGTCAAACACCTTAGCCAAGTCGCTTGCATAATCCTTTAGCGTGCGTACCTTAGCGGCAGCGCTAGCAGCAGCATTACCCGCAGCTTTAAGATTCTTGGTGAAACCACTAATGTCGAATGCTTTTGGAGATACACCCTTACCACCAGATAGCTTGGAGATTTCTCCTCGCAAATATGCGATAGTGCTAGTAGCTGTGGGAACATTCGCAATAAGGTATTCGAGCAGGTACTGCATTTTGGCGGCAGCGACAGTTGGGTCTTCCGCAATAAGCGCAGCCATAGTTGCTTGCAGTGTTCCACCAGCAACAGCAGCAGCGTCGCCCTCTTCTGCAAGTACAGTACCAAACGCAGACATCGCGTCCATGGTGTCCTGTCGAGCGTTTACACCAGCGAACAAATCCTCAGTGTATTTATTGTACTCATCACGAGTAGCTTTCAATGAAGCAGCAAGGTCTTCTTCGCTAGTTCCAAGAGCAGCATTAGCTGCAGTAGCAGCATCAGCAGCGGCAGCGCCAACTTCAACTTCTGCAGCAGCGCCGTTAGCAGCTATCTGCATGGCAGCCAAGCTGTCAATGAGAGCGTTTGCTTCCTGTGTTGAAATTCCCATAGCAGCAGCAAAGTCTGATGCGCTCTTAGTGTTGTCTGTTAGGAAGCCACGGCCTTCAACGTTACCCTGAACAAGTCCAGTAATATCCATTCCACCAGCCTGAGCTGAGATGGAAGCCATGAGGTCTGCAACATATTTCTTACCCCCAGCAACTGGGTCACCAAGGATTGCTTGTGCAAAATCTGCGCCATTAGCGCCAGTCTGTTCAATGGCTCCGCCGCTCTTGAACAGGGCCTGAAATGATTCATTATTTGCCAGCATACTAGCAAGAGCTTTTTGCGCGTTCTCGCTATACGCTATTGACTGTTTCTCAATAACCTTTGTGCTGTCAGCTGTTGCTTCAGAAAGCGCAACTTGAGCTCCAGTTGCAGCAGCAGTATCAGCAACATAATCCTTAGCAGATTGCTTATATGTGACTATCTCGGTATTAATTCGCTGAATGGCTTCAGCTCCTGTTTGCATGTCTTTCTTGAAGCCCTCAGCAAGACCGCCGGAAGCTTCGCCGAAATATGCACTAGCAATCTCTGCGCTTTTCTCGGCTGCGCTCATCTGTGACTTCTGGTACATGTCCCACGCACCAGAAAGAAGTTCAATACCAGTTAGGATAATACCAATCCAGCCAGCAGCTTTCATGGTCGTATTCAATATGCGACCACTAGCAGCAGTGCTTGCCATCGCTGAACCAAGCCCGCGCATAGACATCTCTGCTGGCCTTGTTGCCCCGGGCATTTTCAAAAGCCAAGAGATTGTCTGCACGAGAGTTGTGTTTAGTTTGAGGCCATCAACGTTTGCGCCGTTCCATGCAGTTCTTAGTGCAAGGAATCCACCAAACCCAAGAGCTAGAGCTGCGGCTAGTGACGCGGCAGCGCCAACAAGAACCATAATTGCGCCAGTAATTCCAAGAATTACTTGACCAACACCGGTCTTGCCAAGCTCGGAAAGTTTACCAATAAACTGTGTAAGGAAATCAAGCGCTGGCTTAAGCATTTCACCAAGACCAGCACCAGCAGTCGCCTGAAGTTCCATAAATGCATTACTGAGAATTGTGAGCTTAGACGTAAGGTCATCTGACACTTTACCGAAAGCATCGTTCAGCTGTGTTCCAGCTGCATAAGAAGAACTAACATCATCCATACTCTTTCTAACAACATCCATGTTGTCAGATAGACGAGCAAGCGTGTTAGTTACACGAATATCAGAAAGGCTCATTGCATCAAGCGACTGAGTGAGCTGAGACGCATCCATTCCACTAAGTCCATTCAGGAACTTATTGAAGAATGTTTCCATATCTGTCTTTGCAAGGTTTTGAGCCTCGTCACGGGTAGTGCCAATAACACGAGCAAACTCATCAAGCGCTGGTCCACCCTGCTGCGCCGAGCGAGAGATTTCCTGGAAGACACGAGTCATAGCACCACGTGATTGTTCAGCAGGAACACGCAAAGACGCAAGAGAAGTAGCAAGGCCAAGCACGTACTCAGTGCTCAATCCAGCATTTGCAGACACACCAGCAATAGCGGTAGTTACGGAGAGGATTTCTGTTTCTGTAGCAACAGCGTTAACACCAGCATATGCGATAGCGGAGCCAAGCTTGTCATAATCAGATGCTGAAATGTTGAGGAGCTCACCTAGCGCACCAAATGACTGGGCAGCAGCCGTCGTGCTTACGTTAGTAGTTGCAGAGAACTTCGCAACAGTATCAGTAAAGCTTGAAATGTCTTGAGTTGCAACACCGAGCTGCGCACCGAGGGACGCAATCTCCGTGAGTTGACCGAATGCTAAGGGAATCTCTGTGGATAGCCCAATAAGTTCCTGGCGAAGATTAGCTACCTGTGCTGTCGTAGCATCAGAACCAACGGTTCGCTCTACTGCAGTGAACGAGCTTTCATACTGAGAGAAAGCAGTTACAGCAGCAGCCGCAACACCAAGTGTGGCCTGCGACAAAGTATTCGCCGCATTAGCAACGTCATACATTGCGTAACGGAGGCGAGGATATGAGTTAATTTGCTCGTCAAGCGCTTTTCTTGCGGCAGTTCCTTCTGCTGCGGCCTGCTCTTCAGCAATTTTCTGGTTAACGACAGCAGAGTTTGCGCGAAGTTTTGCTAGATACTGCGCATTCTTTGTGGCATTATCCGCTTGCATTGCAAGCGAGTTAGCCTTCAGCTTTGTAAGGTACTGTTCTACCTCTGCCTCGCGGCGCATACGGTCAACAATTGCTTTTTGCTGTTCTTTATCGCCAAGAACAACATCAGGTTTTTGTGTCTGGGGGCTTACTTCGATTCTTGTTCTACGTGGAGAGAAGGCTTCATCAACAGCAGTAGAGAGAGACTTGTAAAGGCTAGTTCCAACTGAATCAAACTTGATTTGACCAGCTTCTTTTGAGATTCTGTTAAGGTCGCCAAGAAGAGCGTTCTTAAACTGAACAGAAAGCTGCCCATCGTTGAGCTCTTTGGCTATACCCTTTTTAAGATTCTTGAGTTCTGCAAAAAACGCTGTCGAGTCAGCGCCAATAGTGACAATAAAATCTTCGTTGTCAGCCACACAAACTCCTAAATAAAAAGACCTACATCTATTCTACCTCATGTGGCTATTTTCGTCCCTGAACTACCTTCTGCTTATCGGTCTTTGTACCGAACTTACTCGCAATAGGTTGAGTGCCACTCTTCTTGCTCTGCTCTTCCATCCACTCCGTGCGAGTTGGCAATTCACCACCGTCCGTAACGACTGGTTCAGCCACAAAGTATCTGCCCGGTACTGACTTCTTGTTTCCCTTATTGGCAGACTCCTGTGCGCGTTCAATAGCGGCACGAGATTTAGATATTCTGGCCTTAGCGTTGAATGTTACGCGCTCAGATTCATCCCACCAGAGTGGAATGCCGTCACGATACCAGTCCTGAAGTAGGAAGTGCGCCTTGAGTAGCCTGTAATCCCACATAGTCCATGACGTATGTGTATCATCGCTAAACAATACGGCTATAGGCGGCTGCCCAGAAGCAACAGCCGCCTTAAGTAAAGTTCCGATATGCCGGTGGTCGTCCCAGGTTAGGACTTGGCTAAAAAATCTTCGTCCACCGTCATCATAAAGATGGCACTAGCGGCACGAATCTTCTCAATAGCCTGATTTACGAGAGCACTCGAAGCGATAGGCAGCGCTCCACGAAGTTCATTACATTCCTCTGCAGACAAGTGCTGCTGAATGTCTCCACTTGGGGATACAATCTTTACAATGTGTGCAGACCACAGCATGGCGGTAAACAAGTCGTTGCGTTCTTGGTTCTCAATTTCTTCACGCTTAGTCTCGCCAGTGTAGACGTTCTTCTCTTCGCGGTATTCGATAGGGAATTTGCCTGCAGCTAGTTTAGAAATTTCTTCACGCTTAGATTCAGAGATACCTTCGATAGTGAAAACGTATTTGCTCTCCTCAAGCTTAGCTAGGAGTTCCTTAAGTGCCTTCTCTGCTGCAGCATATTCTTTATCTGCAGGGTCAATACGCTTCAACTTCTCGTTAGCGTCTGAAGCGTTGTATGCAGCTTCTTCATCGAGGTAAATATTTACTTGCTGGCTTGGGAATGCGCGGTCTTTAATAACATTCATGATGTTGAATGTTCCGGGCTTCTTTGCTTCCTCGGCTAGTTCAATAATTTCTTCTTCTGACATTTTTCCTCCAATAGGGTTATAGCAATATCCTATCATAGACAAACGAAAAGCCCCTCCGAAGAGGGGCCATCGTCATCCTTGTCGGGATATGATTAGGAAACTGTAACCGCAGTTGTGTCAGTCAGACCAGTTGCTTCGTATGTAGCAGTGATAGTTGCAGAACCTGCAGCTACACCGGTTACGATACCAGCAGATGATACAGATGCCTTTGTTGCGTCAGAAGTTGACCACTTTACACCGTTAGTGTAGTTACGTCCACCAACAGTTGCAGTGAGGGGCTCGGAAGCGCCAACAGCAACAGAAAGAGTAGAAGCAGTAACTGGTGTAGTTCCACCAACAACGGTGCGAACAGCTAGGTCACCCTGTGGGAGGAACGTTACAGTGTAACGGAATGCCTCTTCACCAGTGATAACTTCAGCATAACCATCGGTCATTACCTTGTAGACGGAAACCATCTGCCCATTTACAGCCAAAGGTGTAGCAGTCTTGTCACCGTCAACACGGACAACGAGGAAGCCGGGGGTACGTGGCTGGTCCATTACGTCGTAAGTGTTGGAGTAATCGTTAGATGCGTCACCGAAAGCACCGGGGTAGTAGAAGCTTACGCCTCCACCGAACTGCTCAGCACCACGGTCAGATACCTTACCGATAGCTGTGATGGCTGGGTCATCGATTGTGTTGGAAGCCTGAAGACCGAAGTCAAAGTCATTCCAAGAAATCGAGTCAGAGACATCGAGGCAGTTGTTGATTTCAGTAGCTGTAGGAGCCATGAAGTTGGAGAATGCGTTAGGCAGAGCCCACCATACGCGGATGTTTCCCGAAGAGGGAACCTTTACGTCAGTCATTATGCAGCCACCTCAAAGTTCCAGTTAACGAAGTCGTTAGGAAGGAATGCCTGAGCGATGCGAATGTTCTCGCCGTTACCAACAACGTCGGTTCCCCAGTCAGTCTTTACAGCGACCATCTTGATTACGTCACCAACAGCGAATGTGTCGGTGCTCTTTCCGCCAACGCGCAGGATTGCGATGTATTCAACATCGGGCCATGCGAGCAGGTCGAATGCTTCGTTGAACTCGCCAGTTGCAGTAACGTCTGCGTCGCGGAACGCTTCCATTGCTACGGTTGGGTTGTAGAACGTAGGAGTGCTGATGCCTGCCTTTGAGCAGAATGTCAGCGAGTCGTCGGTGTCAGAGTCACCAAGGGTGAATTCTGTACCGTCTTCGTTCAGTGCGCAGGTGATGTTGTGAACGAGAACAGTGTCGTTCAGTTCATCAGCTGTAGGGGCAGTGCGGTCTGCAAAAGCCTCTGGGTGCGCAAGGAGGAACGTGATGTTCTCACGATAGAGCCTCGTGTTTGCCATTAGATTTCTTCCTCAATCTCAATAGATTCGGTTACGACTACAGGCTCAACCTCAACAACAACCTTTTCGATTGGAGCTTCGGGCTTACGAGCAGCCTTTTCTTTTTTGGAGCCGCCCTTGTACAGTTCAGCAACGTAAGGCTTAGCCTCAGCATCGACGACCTGGAGAACGTCCTTGAACTTGGGGTGCTGGAGCATCTTAGGGGATACGTCAGCAATCTGCCCAGAAATAGTGTTAAGTGCAAGTACCATGATTCTATTCTACACTAGATTATGGCGCTATATACTCGCCGGGGTTCTCGGAGTTGACTGCATAAGTAAGTCTCTGGCTTGACAAATAAACATGTGGTGAACCATTTGTGTCAGGTACTCCCCACATTGCAGAGCCACCCTGTAGCGTCATTGAAGATATGCCAGTTGGCTTGAACCCGATGAGCTTATCGATGAGTAGATTCATTCCCATACGCGCATGTTCAGGCTTAGCTGCAACTACTGTCGCATCTACTGTCGAAGTGTATTCATCATATCGTGCGCCAGCAAACGAGCCGCCACGAGGGTTTGGGTATAGGCCACCAAATCCAAGGACAATGTATGGCTTAACTTTGTTGCCAATCTTAAGCACGAACTCGTCATCAAGGACTGAGTTGTCATACACTACATAGTTAGGGAACTGTTCACGGACATAAGCCATGATTGCTTCCTGTGGAATACTAAGATTTAAACCGCTCATTTAACTTCCTTTATAGCTTTCGCAACCTGCTGGGATACTTGACCAGAGTGAATCTTTGAGATAAGAGTTTTAATATCTCTAAAGATAAACATACCTTGCGTATAGGTTGGCTCTTTACGGTTCCTAAATGTTCCGCTTCTCCAGTCCCATGCTTTCCAGTTTGTGAAACCAAGTTCTTGATAGCCGAAGTATGGCTTGAAGTCTTTACCCAGCCATCCGACTTCAACGGATACGTTGTATCCGCTAAGGTAGCTTACGTCAGCGAGCAAGGAGTCTACCATCTCTCCAGTGTCATTACGACCATCGCTATTACCCGGACCGGCTGCCGGTACATACTCTCCAGCGAAACGCGCCTTGGAGCCTTTAGTTCCACGAAGTTCGATAAGTTCTTCACCAAGAGAAATACCAGCTCTTGCCGTGTTCAGTGAACCATTCTGTGCGCCCTCTAAAACTTTATCTCTGAGGACTTCTGTTCTTTGGTCGAACTTGGTAGTCTTTACGCTACTTTTTACGGAGTAGCTCATTAGTCAGCCACCAACTCAAAGTCAATGCTTTGTGTTTCTACGTGGTTCACTGGGGTAACAGTGGTTGCCATGTCGAAGCTTGCAGCCCCGTTGTAGTATTCAGTTACGAAATTAGTGGC
>ERZ1034365.789-NODE-789-length-16964-cov-6.329603_pt1 | contig 16964 bp, 14 predicted proteins | sample MGYA00520615_ERZ1034365 | MGnify/ENA primary metagenome ERZ1034365 (study PRJEB33736, sample SAMEA104284505) | Azolla filiculoides | biome: Urban; feature: Water surface; material: Ditch water | place: Netherlands | collected 2015-10-28 | depth 0-0.1 m ... | reverse complement strand
AGCTAGACCAGTTCGCTGGTCAGCACACAGTTCTGGAAGAATAGCCCTATGAAGGTTTCTGTCATTGGTTGTGGCTATTTAGGTGCGGTTCACGCTGCCGCAATGGCAGAACTTGGCCATGAAGTCATTGCGGTTGATGTTGATCCGAACAAGATCGCTTCACTCGCTGCAGGAATTGCTCCCTTCTTCGAGCCGGGCCTCCCAGAAATCCTCGCTTCTGCACTTTCCTCAAAGCGACTTCGTTTTACTACAGAGATGTCTGAGGTAGCAGGAAGCTCTGTGCACTTTATTGCTGTGGGCACTCCCCAAAAAGCCGGCAGTAACGCAGCAGATATGACCTACGTGGATTCCGCTGTGGATGCTCTCATCCCTTATCTCGATGACGCTGACTTCCTCGTGGGGAAAAGTACAGTGCCTGTAGGAACTTCTCAGCGCCTTGAAGAAAAGGTAACTGCTGCTGGTTCATCTGCAACGGTGGTGTGGAATCCCGAATTCCTTCGTGAAGGCTTTGCCGTTCAAGACACCATCTCTCCAGATCGCCTTGTTTTCGGAATCAATCCCGGACCATCATTCGACCCAGCACTCTCTGCTTTGCAAGAGGTTTACTCCACCGCACTTGCTGCAGATACTCCTCTTGTAGTTACTGATCGCGCTACTGCTGAATTGGTCAAAATAGCCGCCAACTCATTCCTGGCTACCAAGATCAGCTTTATCAATGCGATGAGTGAGATTGCTGAAGCTACAGGCGCCAACGTGACCGAGCTGGCAGATGCCATTGGTTATGACGCTCGTATCGGCCGTAGATTTCTGAATGCTGGTGTTGGTTTTGGTGGGGGCTGCCTTCCAAAGGACATTAGAGCTTTTTCTGCCCGAGCAGAGGAACTTGGTCTCGGTTCTTCCGTGGCGTTCCTCAGTGAAGTAGATGAAATTAATCTTCGCCAGCGCCAGCGAGTCGTCGACCGCGTTATTGCTGACTGCGGCGGAGATATCACCGACAAGAAGGTTGCGATACTTGGGCTGGCGTTTAAGCCACTCTCTGACGACATCAGAGATTCACCGGCCTTGGATGTCGCTCGTCGACTGCATGAACTCGGCGCCGACGTGCTCGCATTTGATCCTGAAGCAGGTGGCCCGGTTTCTCGAGTTGCCCCACAGATTTCTCTTGCTGAAAATGCACAGCAGGCTTTGTTAGATGCAGACATCGCAGTGCTTGTCACCGAGTGGCCAGAGTTTGTTCAGCTTGATCCTCGGAACGTGGGGGACCTGATGGCACACAAGCGCATCGTGGATGCTCGTAACGTTCTCGACCCTGCAGCATGGCGTGCTGCAGGATTCCACTACAGCAGCTTGGGTCGCCCCTAACTACGCCTTGAGGTAGAGGTCATTGAGCGTAACTGGCTGAAGCTTGCGTTCCAAGATCAAGTCCTTGATGTAGCCAAAGCACTCTGTCACGGCAGGGAAATTAGCGTGGCCGATGACGATGCGCTTTTCCCCTATCCATTTGCCGGCAAACTCACGCAATTGATCGGGAGTGATCTGCCCAGCGTCAGAGAGAGTTCCGTGCCACATCACAGGGGTGGTGTATCCGAGCGATGCTGCGACCGAATCAACCCGCGCATCGTGATTGCCAAAGGGTGGACGGAAATAGGGTGTGGCATCCACGCCATAGTTTTTCAGCAAGAAATCATGTGTCTGGCCAAGCTCGGAAGACACCTGTCCGTTACTGACTTTGAGCAGGGACGGGTGTGACCAGGTGTGGTTAGCCATCTGAATCTGGCCACTTTCAACCAAGGGACGTAATTCAGGAATGTTGTCTGACCACGACGGATATTGACCCGTGACAAAGAACGTGAGGCGCATCCCTGTTTCCTGGGCGAAGCGTGTGTATTCCCTCACCACCTGAGAAGAAATTCCATCGTCCACGGTGAGGGCAAACATTCCTGGGTGGTCTGGAATAGAGCTGATCGTGCCAAAGGGGACGGGGACCTGTGTCACCCGAGGCGGTTCAAAAATGATGGGTATCGCAGAAGGGTAGACGTTCACATCTTCGGCAATCGGAGGAAGGGCCTCGCCCATCTTGCCAAAGCCAAACTCAGATTTTCCATCCAAGAGTTTGGGAAGGAAAATTCCCGCCGCCACTCCTGTTGCTGCAGTGATGACACCTGCTGCCAGGAGCTCGAGGAAAGTTCTGCGTTCCATTAGCGCCTGGAAAGTTTGCCCTTGACTTGCCCCATGAGTTCAGCAATCTCACCGGAGCGAAGTAGCCACAACGTGGCGATGTAAATGCTGCCCAGGATGAGCGCATAAATCATGCTTTCGATGATGGCCACGGCTAAGTTATCGGTGTCGATATAGCTAGCACTGAACTGCAGCATGAAAAATCCGGCAATGACGGTGGGGATCACGGCAATGCCGTATTTCACATGGCTAACGAATACGCGCTTACCGTCGATGCCGCCAATCTTCTTGCGCAAGAAAATCAATCCCACTGTTACTTGGATGATGGTGGCACAGGTAAACGACAGTGCCAACATGGCCGCTACGAGTTCGACGGGCGAGAATGCAAGGACCAGTAACGAGCCGCCGACAAACAAGGAAATTTGAAGCACCGTGAAGTAGAAGGGCGTCCTGGTGTCGTTGAAAGCGAAGTAGGTGCGCTGGATGACAAAGAGCATTCCATAGGGAGTGAGGCTCAAGATATACATCATGATGACTACCGCTAGAGCGGCAATATCTGCAGGTTTCGCCCCATCCATCAACACCAGTGCAATGAAGGGCGCGGTGATGAAAATGATGGCAGCGGAACCGGTCATGACCAAGCCGATGACCCGCAATGCGGCAGAGACATCTGAGCGCATGTCTTCTGGCTTGTTGTTCCGAGCATGCTCAGCAAGACGTGTGAAGTAGGCGGTGCCTATGGAGAAAGCCAAGATCGAATAGGGCAGCATGAAGATAAGCCACGCATATTGCAGTGCAGCAACAGAAGCACCCTTACCGGAGGCGGTGCTGGCCACATTGGTTGTGACGATGCCACCGAGTTGCATCACAATGACGGTGGCCAATGACCAGCCGGCAATCTTGCCGAGTGTGCCAAAGCCCACGCCGCGCCAGACGAAGTCCGGACGGTAGCTGATGCCAGCCTTGCGCCATGCCAGGGACAAGATGATGGCTTGGGCGATTACGCCCAGAGTTGCACTTCCCGCAAGAAGAGCAATTTGCCCTGAGTGCCAGTCGTCCAGGCCCCGGTTTCCGTCGGGGTCGGCACCAAACAAGACGATGTAGATCGCCAGTCCTGTGATGGCCACAATGTTGTTGAGCACAGGTGCCCACGAGGAAGGCCCAAAGACTTTCTTAGCGTTGAGGACTTCGCCCAAGATGTTAAACAGGCCATAGAAGAAGATCTGGGGCAGGCACCAATACGCAAAGCCCACGGCCAGTGCGAGTTGTTCAGGTGACCATGCCATGGCATAGAGGCGGACTAAGAACGGAGCAAGAGCCATAGCCAGTGCTGTGATGGCCAGCAAGAACACCATCGCGATAGTGACGAGTTTGTTCACATAGGCGCTGCCACCATCATGGCCGGCCATGGCCTGCACAATCTGAGGTACCAACACGGCACTGAGAACACCGCCAATCAGAACCATATAGACGCTGTTGGGAAGCATGTTTCCCACCGCAAAAGAGTCAGCACCCACGGATGCGGTCACACCGATTGCCGTTGCCAAAACCATTGCCTTGACGAATCCGAGAACCCGTGAGGCGGTCGTTCCGATTGCCATCAAGGTGCTGGCGCGAGCGATGGTGGAAGAAGCCATAATCGGGTTTCCATCCTTTGCTCAAGCCTCAGGGGAGGGCCATAGTCCTTGCTCTAAGCTTAGTTCGATGACTCTTCCAGTGCGCTTCGCGACCGACGCAGAGATTGCCAATTGGGACAATCTAGTTATTGCTAACCCTGACCACGGGTCAATGTATCAAGCGGAAAGTTTCGCCATTGCGAAGGCTATTGGTGGCTGGAAGCCTCTTCGCCTCATCTTCAATGAGGACAACACGGAGGCGAAGCCTCGTGTTGCCGGATTGTTCATTGAACGCAGCATCCCTAGCCTGGGCAAGATTTGGTATTCGCCCACGGGGCCAGGTTTTGGTTCTGCTGAACAGGTTGCGGCGATTGTTCCTGCCCTGAAGGAATTTGCTGCCAGCCACGGAGTTTTTCTCGTCAAGCTCGAATCAGAGCTGATCTATTCCGAGCAGGCAGATAAAACACTACGTTCTGCAGGGCTCGTGAAGGTCGACAACGTTCAGCCGATTTCCTCCACCGTCATGATGGACCTCAGTCCAGATATCGACACCATCCTCGCGGACATGCCCCAGAAGGGACGCTACGCGATTCGCCGCGCAGCACGCGACGGAGTGACTGTGGCAGAGGCACCGCTCACTGATGAGAACATGCGCACCATGTACAAGCTGCTGGGTGCAACAGGTGACGACGCTGGGTTCATGATTCGCACCTACGACTACTACGTCTCCTTCTGGAACGAATATGCCAACCGTGACCAGGGCAAGATGTTCTTTGCGTATGTCGACGGCGAGGTCGTCGCTGGTGCATACACCGGTTGGATGGGCTTCAAAGCTTGGTATAAGGATGGCGCCTCCATTCGTGACCGCAAGGCCTATGGCGCTAGCCATGCTCTGCAGTGGCACATCATCGAATGGCATAAAGCACGCGGTCAGGCAGTCAGCTACGACATGATGGGTTGCCCACCCTCAGATCAGCTCAAGGACCCCACACACCATCTCCATGGCATCGGCATGTTCAAGACCAGCCTGAGCCCCATTGTGATTGACCGGGTCGGAACCTATGACCTCGTCGTGGACGAGAAGAAGACGCAGCTGTGGAACAAGTTTGGTTACCGCATTGCGGGCAAGCTGAACAGAATGTTCCGCAAAGAGGTCTACTTCTAAGCTGTTCTAGCTCTCTCGGGCACTGAGAGTGACCAGAGAAGCCTCAGGAGCACACGCAAAGCGCACGGGAGCAAAGATCGATGTTCCCACGCCTGCAGAGACGTTGAGGGCTGCTGAGCGGCTACCGTGCTGCCACGAGCTCAAACCCTTGACTTGATCACGGGGAATGTCGCAGTTGGTCACCAATGCGCCGAATCCGGGAACACAGACCTGACCACCATGCGTGTGGCCGGCGAAGATCATCTCGGCACCTTGAGTAACAAAGTCATTCAAAATGCGCTGATACGGAGCGTGGGCAACACCAATAGTGATCTCGGGAGTTGAGCCAGCCAAGAAGTCTTCGGACTGTATGGACTCGAGAGCCCGTTCCATCCGAGAGAGAGAATCGAAGGAGCGGTGGGGGTCATCCACGCCCATGAAATCGATGCGGCGTTCACCAATAGTCAGCGTTGCTGCCGAGTTGTTGAGGTTTGCCCAACCGAGTTCCTCGGTGAAGTAATCCATCAGTGCTGCTGTGTCGAGACGTTCGGCAACTTTGGTTGCTTTGGACGGACCGGCAAAGTAGGCAAAGGGGTTTTTGAATTCGGGTGCGAAGTAATCATTCGACCCGTTAACGAATACTCCTGGAGTGCCAGCAAATGCTGACAGCGTCTCTTGCAGGGCAGGAAGTGCATCCTGATGACCCAAGTTGTCACCGGTGTTCACAATGAAGTCTGGAGCTAATTCAGCTAGTGAACGCACCCATTCCATCTTTCCCTTTTGCCAGGGTGCGAGGTGGAGGTCAGAAATGTGAAGTATCCGAAGTGGCGCTGAGCCTGGTTCAAGAATCTTGGCTTCAACGTTGCGAAGAGTGAATGCATTGCGTTCAACAAGAGTGCCCCACGCTAGTGCACCCACAGCAACCAGCCCGATGCCCACAAGGACATCGCGGCCGATCGCTGCAGAAGAACTCATTACCCTGGTACGGAAATCACGATGGGGGTCGTGGGCTTCACGAATCCGCCAACAGGAGATTGAACGGTTACTATTCGATCTTCTTTGTTTGTGATTGGGTTCGGCACTACAGGACATAAAGTCGGTGAAGCTGAAGGTGTTGGAGCCGGAGTAGGTGCTGGTGGCAGGGGCACAGGGCACATCTCAGTTGGAGTAGGAACGGGTAACTCCACGGTTGGGCTCACAGTCCAACCAGCAGCGACTAGGGTACTTCGAGCTAACGCAGCTGTCATGCCCAATGTACTTGGAGGACCGGCTACAAGAGTGTGGTTGGAGAAGTACACCTTGACTTCGCCACCAACGGCAGTGGGCTCGCCAGAGGCAGGCTCTGACTTAGCTACCGTGTTGAGGGGGAGTTCAGAGTCCATCTCGCCACCGTCGGTGAAGGTGAGGCCAACACTCTCGATGAGAGCCTGTGCTTGTTCCTTGGTGAGGCCTTGGATAGCAGGAACACTGACGGACTTACCCTTGACCAGGTTGGGGTCCGGAGCGCCGAAGGGATCTCCACCAAATTGACGGTTTGCTACCGCCATGATGTCTTTGAAGATGTCTTGTTTGGTGTTGTATTGGCGACCGTTTGTAAAGTCAACGCTCGAGAGCGCAACGTGGCCAGAGACGTTACCGAGCCACACCACGGTGGCAACCTTGGTGGTTGAGCCCATGATCCAGTTCTGCTCAGCGTTGTCAGAAGTACCGGTCTTGGCAATCCAGGGGATGCCATCACCCACATCTGCACGTGCTGCTGTACCACCAGGAGAGTGGACGTTCTCCATAGCGTAGGCAGTGGTGCGAGCCACAGCAGGGGTTACCGACTGCGTGCACTTGGTCTTAGGCGGAGTGATCTTCTTGCCCTTGTAGTCGACGATTTCATCGATCGCTATCGCAGTACAGGTCTTGCCGTCGTTGGCAATACCCGCGGTAGCAACAGCCATGGTTAGCGGTGCGATTTCCTCGGTACCAATGATGGTGGAGGGGTTCGACTTGAGCGTGGTGTTGTCAGCACGGTGAACACCGAAGGCTTCTGCATCCTTACGGATGTTGCAGAGGTCCATCTTGGACGCCATGGTGATGAAGTTGAGGTTGTAGGAGTTCTTCAACGCGTTCATCACGGTCGTGGTGGAGTCGAACGCACCTGCGTAGTTCACTGGCTTCCAGTTAGGTCCACCGGTGGGTTCACAGCTGTTCTTGAACTCGGACATCTTCCAGTCCTTGACCTTGCCAGAGACTACTTCGTTGAGGCCGTGACCCTGCTTGAGCCATTCAATCAGGGTGAAGATTTTGTAGGTCGAGCCCACAGGGAAACCGGTGGAGCTACCGTAGCGACTATCAGTGTTGTAGTTCACGGAGGTGTAGTTCGCGCCAGAGGCAACCACCTCGGGGTCAGCAGAGTAGTCCTTGCTCTGGGCCATGGCCAAGACGCGTCCGGTGCCTACCTGAACGGATACAGCAGAACCTGCGATGTCACCCTCAGGGACAATCTTGGGAACGCGGTCATTGATCGCAGTCTCCGCAGCTGCCTGCATTTCGACGTCCAAGCTGGTCATGATCTTCCAACCACCGCGTTGGAATGCTGCCCAGCGCTCGTCTTCTGTCGCACCGAAGGCGGGGTCGTTCTTGATGATCCAGGTGACGTAGTCACAGAAGAAGGCGGCACCACCAGCTGTTTGGCAACCAGTGCTGGAAGGAGTGATGACCGGAGTAACAGGCTCTGCAATAGCTGCCTTGTATTCCTTGTTCGTGATCTTGCCTTCAGCAAGCATGCGGCCAAGCACATAGTTGCGTCGCTGTTCGTTGTATTCCACATTTTCAGGAATATCGATACGCAAGTTGTTGGGGTTGTTGACGGTGGCAATCAAGCTCGCTGCTTGAGCAAGGGTCAGGTCCTTGGCCTTGACGCCAAAGTAATACTCGGAGGCCGACTCGATACCGTATACGCGTCCGCCGAATGAGGCGATGTTGAGATAACCGTTGAGAATCTCATCCTTGGAATACTTGGACTCGATGCTGATTGCCAGCTTCATTTCCTTGAGCTTGCGCTCAATGGTGGTCTGGGTAGCTGCATAGTAGGCAGCCTTACGTGCCTCAGGATCTGCAATTTCTTCCGCGCGCATGACCAAGATGTTCTTGACGTACTGCTGGCTGATTGAAGAACCACCCTGCACGTCGCCACCGGTTGCGTTCGAGATGATTGCACGGGCAGTACCAATCAGGTCAACACCACCGTGCTCGTAGAAACGGGGGTCTTCTGTTGCAATGGCTGCGTCCACGACGAAGGGAGAGATCTCTTCAAGGGGAACCGTAATACGGTTCTGAGCATAGAAGGAGGCGAGGAGAACCTCAGAGCCATCTTCACGCTTGGCATACATGCTCGACTTTTCAGCCAAGTCGTTGATCTTGAGGTAAGCGGGGAGTTCGTCAAAAACACCCAGGGCGCTGTTCGTGGTAACACCAGTGACGGCAATAGCGGGGGTCACTGCAGCGGCAATCAAGACTGCTGCAACGGCACTCATGCCGACAAATGCGAGCAGCCCGCCGATGATTCCTGAACGCGAAGGCTTCTTGGCAAACATAGACTCTAATTTAGCCGGAATTGCTGAGAAAAGACCGAACGGAGACTCATGGCCGCCATCAAGTGGGAATACATCACCACTCCGCTGCTTATTCACAACACCACTGCGATTTTGAACACGTGGGGTTCCGAAGGTTGGGAGCTCGTTCAAATCGTTACGGGCCCCGAAGGTGGCCTCGTTGCGTACCTCAAACGACCACTGGCTGAATAGCTTGAGAAACTAAGGAAAACCATGTCTAACATCGAAGCTCGTCTTGCCGAACTCGGCATTGATATCCCGGACCTCGTGCCACCGGTTGCGGCATACACCCCTGCCGTGATCCACGGAGACCTCGTCTTCACCTCTGGTCAGCTGCCTATGGTCTCTGGTGCACTTCCTGCCACCGGCAAGGTGGGCGAAGGCCACGGTCTGATTCCTGCCTCAGACGCGAAAGACTATGCACGGATCTGTGCACTCAATGCGCTCGCCGCAGTGAAGTCTGTCTTGGGTGACCTCAACCGCGTGACCCGTGTGGTCAAGGTTGTCGGTTTCGTCTCCAGCGACCCTGCCTTCACTGGACAGCCTGGTGTGATCAATGGTGCATCTGAAGTACTCGGTGAGATCTTCGGTGATGCTGGTGTTCACTCACGCTCTGCCGTGGGTGTTGCTGTGCTTCCTTTGGATGCACCTGTTGAAGTAGAGATCATCGTTTCGTTCAAGTAAATCTTCAGAACAAACGCAGAACCCCAGGCCACGGGCCTGGGGTTCTGTTGTTCGTGCTTCGTAATGCTTAGTGCACCTGAGCGCTGATGATGCTGAGCACACCAGTGTCGGTCAGGGTGGTGGTGTCCCCAATTTCGCGGCCTTCAGCGACGTCTTGGAGCAGACGACGCATGATCTTGCCGGAACGAGTCTTGGGGAGTTCTTCCACGATGTAGACCTTCGAGGGGCGAGCGATCGCACCAATCTGGTCGGAAACGTGCTTGCGCAGCAAAGCGCTTGCTTCCTCAGGAGTCTGGTCGTCAATGTGGCTCTTCTTCAAGATGACGAAGGCAACAACTGCTTGACCAGTAGTCTCATCTGCGGCGCCCACCACAGCTGCTTCAGCAACAATGTTGTTACCTACGAGTGCAGACTCGATCTCAGCAGTTGAGAGACGGTGACCAGAGACGTTCATCACGTCGTCAACACGGCCCAAGAGCCAGATGTCGCCGTCGCGGTCGTAGCGCGCACCGTCGCCGGCGAAGTACTTGTCACCGAACTTGTCCCAGTAGGTTTCCTGGAAACGAACGGGGTCTCCCCAGATACCGCGGAGCATGGCTGGCCAAGGCTCCGAGATGACCAAGAGGCCACCGGAGTTCTTTTCCTGAGGCACGCCCTGCTCGTCCACGATGTCAATGACAACACCGGGGATGGGAACCTGTGCAGAACCTGGCTTCAAGGTGGTGACACCTGGAAGAGCAGCAATCATGATGCCGCCGGTCTCGGTCTGCCACCAGGTGTCCACAATCGGAGCCTTGCCGCCACCGATGATGTCGTGATACCAAATCCACGCTTCAGGGTTGATGGGCTCACCCACGGATCCGAGGACTCGGATGCTGGAGAGGTCAAACTTGGCAGGAATTTCGCGGCCGAGCTTCATGAAGGAGCGGATAGCGGTCGGTGCGGTGTAGAGGATCGAGACCTTGTACTTCTCGATGATTTCCCACCAGCGACCGGGGTGAGGTGCGTCTGGGGTGCCCTCGAAGACAACCTGAGTTGCACCGTTAGCCAGGGGGCCGTACACAACGTAGGAGTGGCCAGTAATCCAGCCCACATCTGCGGTGCACCAGTAGACATCTGTATCTGCGTGCAGATCGAAGATGTTCTTGTGAGTGAACGCAGCCTGAGTGAGGTAGCCACCAGTGGTGTGCAAAATACCCTTGGGCTTACCCGTGGTACCAGAGGTGTACAGGATGAAGAGGGGGTGCTCTGCGGGGAAGCCCTGAGCAACGTGCTCAGCTTCAACGCCAGCCTTGGCGTCGTCCCACCAGAGGTCGCGACCTTCGGTCCACGCAACGTCGTTCTCGCCACGCTTGACCACGAGCACGTTGGTGACGGTGCTTCCGCCGCCGTTGGCTTCGAGTGCTGCGTCAACGGTTGGCTTGAGGGGGAAGACCTTGCCCTTGCGCCATCCGCCATCAGCGGTGACCACGAGCTTTGCTTCTGCGTCATCGATACGGCTGCGCAAGCTGTCTGCGCTGAAGCCACCGAAGACAACGGTGTGGACAGCACCGATACGCGCCGAAGCCAGCATGGTGATGACGGCCTCAGGAATCATGGGCATGTAGATCGCGATGCGGTCACCTGCAGTAACTCCCAGTGAGAGGAAGACGTTTGCGACACGCTTAACTTCTGCGGTCAATTCGCTGTAAGTGTATACACGCTGGTCGCCAGGCTCACCTTCGCCGTAGATCGCAACGCGGTCGCCGCGGCCTTCGAGGACGTGGCGGTCGAGGCAGTTGTATGCAACGTTGAGCTCGCCGTCATCGAACCACTTAGCGACTGGAGCATCGCTCCAGTCGAGCACGCGGGTGAAGGGCTTGTGCCAGTGAAGGAGTTCCTTTGCCTGCTTATCCCAGAAGCCAAGGCGGTCTTTCTTGGAGTCTGCATACAAGTTGGCCTGACCTACTGCCTGCGCTGTGAATTCTGCGCTGGGCGGAAAGCGACGTTCCTCGTGCATCAGGTTGTCAATATTGTTGCTCATTTCGAGCACCTCACTTCATTGGGGGGTGACTAAAACTCAAACCAAGTCTGTATTGAGATTACTCCCAATTTCAAACTTTGTATACAAAGTTACTTTTTAGACCCGGGGTACAAGATTAATCTCAGGTTTATGTCGTACACTCAAATAGTTCAGAGCTTCGTATCTGACTGGTGGCGCCGCCGATTCCCCCAATCTGGCGTCACGAAGGCGACACCGTTCCCCCCAACTGGTGTCGCCTTCCACCGTTAACTGGCTCGTACGGATACGTACGCCTTCTCCTCCACAGGGGCAAAAGGGGTACAAATGACCCCAAATCGACGTAAAAATTCCCATTTGATGGATATTTTGCCTATTTTGGGCCGATGCTTGCCCGTCTAGATAGCCATCTCAGAAACCCCCGAGTCACCGACGTGCTCATCTCCAGCAATGCGGGTTTGTGGATTGACTGTGGTCAAGGACTCGAGCGAGACAGCTCCTGGGCATTTACCGAACCCGAGATTCGTTCCCTCGCGGTTGACCTCATCTCCCGAGGAGGAAGGCACCTCGATCAGGCGCATCCCTGTGTTGATGTCCGACTTCCGGGGAACATCCGTGTTCATGCTGTCCTGACACCCATCGCCGGCTCAGGGACAACGATCGCTCTGCGCATTCCCCGCACCTCCCAGCTGAGTTGGGAAGAACGTGTTTCCTCAGGTTTCATGAGCGAGCGGCAGAAAGAGTTTCTTCAAGAATGTGTGCTCCACAAACGCACTGTGTTGATTACTGGGGCTGCAGGATCGGGGAAGACCTCGTTACTGGGGCATTTACTCTCTGATGTTCCTGCCACAGAGCGCATCGTCGTGCTCGAGGATGTCGCTGAACTTCAGATCTTGCATCCCCACGTCATCACTCTGGAAGCTCAGCAACCCAACATTGAGGGAGCTGGTGGGGTCAGTATGGACAGTCTCGTTCCCCACGCACTCCGGATGCGGGCAGACCGACTTGTGCTTGGAGAATGTCGTGGCTCTGAAGTGGGGGCAGTGTTAGCTGCACTCAACACAGGTCACACCGGTGGGGGACTCACCTTGCATGCCAATTCTTTGCACGAGGTTGCTTCCAGGTTGCAGGCCCTCGGCTATCACGCAGGAATGAGCATGGACTTACTCGCTTCCTTAGCGCGCGGGGGACTCGATGTGGTTGTTCATCTGGAACGAGGTGAACATGGCAGAAGGATTGCTGCATTGGGTGAATTTATTCAGGAGGAAGGTCCACTCGCTCTCCGCGAGCTCAGCATCTGAAGAAGAAACTTCTCTCCGGTTACTCTCTGAACAAACCCGCCTGGCTTCTGCTTTATTGACGGCAGGATTGAACCCTCGTTCCGCTGCCGAACATGCAGATCTTGTTGTTGATGCACTTGCAACATCTCGCCCCGGCTCACCCGAAGCTTTCTTGGCAGAGCTGTGGAGTTTCACCATGACAACAGGCGCACCGCCAGCTGCTGTGTTGGAAGTGTGTTCGGAGGCGTTTACTGCCGCAGCAGAAAATGCTCGGCAGGCACGGGTGCATCTTTCTGGACCCCAAGCAGCGACCAGACTTGTGATGGGCTTGCCACTGCTAGCTATAGCCGGAGGCATGCTCGCGGGATATAACTCTTTGGGATTTTTGGTGGGGTCGGCTCTGGGGTGGGCCGTGATCGTTGTTGCCACCGGTTTGATGTTCCTCTCCCATCGCTGGTCTGCTCGGATGGTGAACGCTGCCCAGCAATGGAATTGGGCACGTGGGATGGCAGCTGAAGCACTGGCAATTTCTCTGGCAGCGGGCCAACCGGTGCATCAGGCGCGAGCGTGGGCGGGGAAAATCGCGAAGGACTACTCCAGAAGCCCCGAGGATGCATCGAGGGAACTTGCGCAGTGTGATCGTTTTGTCGAGATTTCAGCCCAGACAGGTGTTGCTCTTGCTGGGTTGATGCGAGGGGAGGCGTTGATGCAGCGTCACGCTGCCAGGGAAGAGGCGCAGGTCCGCGTGGAAAGGCTTTCAGTTCAGCTGATGATTCCTTTGGGGGTGTGTGTTTTGCCGGCATTTATCGCGGTGGGAGTGCTGCCGCTGGTGGCCAGTGTGATCTCCTCCACAGCGCTGAATTCCTAGCTCACGTGCACCTCTTATATAGAGGTGTGATTTCACTGTCCTTCCCTGCGCTGTGATGGGCGTGAAAGGTGTGGTGAACATGACAACAATGACCCTCAAGAAAATGACTCAGGCTCTTCGGCACTTCCGTTCGGAAACAGGAGCAGCAACAGCTGAATATGCCATAGCAACAATGGCTGCTGTCGGGTTCGCTGGTTTACTCGTGACGATTCTTCGCGGAGATGAAGTGAAGCAAATCCTGACAGACATGGTGCGCCGTGCTCTCACGTTCGGAGGGTAGTGTCACTGCCGAGTTGGCGATGGTACTTCCTGCGATTGTGTTGGTGCTCGGGGTGTGTCTCCAGGCAGTGGGGGCTCTAGGAATCCAACTCACCAATGCAGCTCTTGCCAGACAAGCAGCACGGGAGCTTTCACGTGGTGTTGATATTTCTGTCGTGAGCGCATCGATGGCCCACGCAAATCCACAAGCGACACTTTCCGAATCGGCAGAGGGAGAACTTGTGTGTGTTTCCCTCACCCAATCGACAGGGTCGGGTCCGCTCTCGTGGATACTCTCCGAGGTCTCTGTTCGGGAGTGTGTGATCAATGCGCAGTGATCGGGGCTCAGGTCCGACGGCCACCCTGATTCTGGTCGGAGGCGTCATTTCGGTGACATCTCTTCTACTTTTTTTCGGAACTGCTTTCATCACCCTCGACACAGCCCAGTCAGTAACCGACCAAGCAGCCCTTGAAGCAGCAGATGCTGCTTCAGGTCGCATCCCCGGATATCCCTGTAATCGCGCGGAAAGACTCGCCCAGAGAAATAACTTTCAGCTAGAAAAATGTGAGGTTCACGGATTGATTGCTCGGGTGACCTTGCAGGTCACCGTGCTGGGATTTATGACCCAGACACGAGCCAAAGCAGGACCGAAAAATGAGCTTCGGTGATTGACGAACCCAAATTGCCGTGTATCTTGACCTTTTGGAACGCCACTTATTTCGGAGGAATGTTTGTCCAGCACTAGAAAGCTCGTCATCGTTGAGTCACCAGCCAAAGCCAAGACCATTGGCAAATACCTGGGTGACAACTACGAGGTGCTCGCATCGGTAGGTCACATCCGTGACTTGCCCAAGCCCAGCGAGCTTCCTGTGGACATGAAAAAGGGTCCCTTCGGCAAGTTCGCTGTGAACGTCGAAGACAATTTCGAGCCGTATTACGTCGTCTCCGAAAACTCGAAGAAGACTGTTGCTGAACTCAAGAAGGCTCTCAAGGATGCCGACGAGCTCTACCTCGCAACTGATGAGGACCGCGAAGGTGAAGCGATCTCCTGGCACTTGCTCCAGGTGCTCAAGCCCAAGGTTCCTGTTCACCGCATGGTGTTCCACGAAATCACCAAGGAAGCCATTCAGGCTGCCCAGGAGAACACTCGTGAGCTCGACACTGCGCTGGTAGATGCTCAGGAAACCCGCCGAATCCTTGACCGCCTCTACGGCTGGGAAATGTCGGATGTCATGCGTCGCCGCGTTGGACCTGGTACCTCTGCAGGTCGTGTTCAGACTGTTGCTCTTCGTCTGGTGGTTGACCGTGAACGTGAACGCATGGCGTTCAACTCCGCGAACTACTGGGATCTGCTGGCAACCCTCGGCACTTCTACTGAAGCATCCACTCAGTTCGAAGCCAAGCTTGTTCGCGTTGGCGGCAGCACTATTGCTTCGGGTAAAGACTTTGATGACAACGGTCAGCTGACCACCAAGGCCACTCTGCTGAGTGAAGAAGCAGCCGTTGCACTGGCAGCCGCCTTGCGAGAGGCGAGCACCGAGATCATCGTGGCTGGCCTCGAAACCAAGCCTTACACCCGTCGTCCTTCAGCACCGTTTACAACCTCGACTCTGCAGCAAGAAGCTTCTCGCAAGCTGAAGTTCTCTTCGAAGCAGACCATGAGCGTTGCACAGGGGCTCTACGAAAACGGGTACATCACCTATATGCGTACGGACTCTCCTTCCCTTTCGGGGCAGGCGATTGCGGCAGCTCGCACCCAGGCCACCACTCTCTATGGAGCAGACCAGGTTGCTGATGCACCTCGTCAGTACTCGGGCAAGAGCAAGAACGCACAAGAAGCACACGAAGCTATTCGTCCAGCAGGTGAAACCTTCAAGACTCCTTCGGAACTGCAGAACGTTCTGCGCGGCAACGAGTGGAAGCTCTACGACCTGATCTGGAAGCGCACTGTTGCATCCCAGATGGCAGATGCCAAGGGTCAGACCGCTACCGTGACTGCAAAGGCAACTCCAGCATCAGGAGATGCTGTGGAGTTCACTGCCAGCGGTACTGTCATTACTTTCCGAGGCTTCCTCAACGCGTATGAGGAAAGCACGGACGAAGAGCGCAACGCTCAGGATGCTCAGGCTGAAGCCAAGCTGCCCATCATGACCGAAGGTCAGAAGCTCGTCCTCGCTGATGTTGAGGCCAAGGGTCACGACACCACGCCTCCTCCTCGTTACACCGAAGCTACTTTGGTGAAGAAGTTGGAAGAGCTCGGCATTGGCCGCCCTTCCACCTATGCATCGATCCTGGGACTGATCGTGGATCGCGGATATGTCACCCCTAAGGGTTCGGCATTCGTGCCAGCCTGGGTTGCCTTCTCCATTGTTCGCCTGATGCAGGAGCACTACACCGACCTGGTTGACTACGCCTTCACTGCTGAGATGGAAGAAGATCTCGACAAGATTGCCGGCGGAGTTGGAACCGGCTCTGAGTGGCTCAAGAAGTTCTACTTTGGTGAACCAGGTCACCACGGCCTGCGCGAAATCCTCGACAACATTGGGGACATCGACCCTCGTGAACTCAACACCTTCCGCATTGGCGAGAACGGTGCTGCAATCCGCGTGGGTAAGTATGGCCCCTACATCGAGGTGACTAACCCTGATGCTGCGGAGGACGAGAAGCCTCGCATCGTGAACATTCCTCTGGACATGGCACCTGATGAGCTCACCCCTGAGAAGGTTCAGGAACTCATCGATGCACCCATCGTCACCGACCGCGTGCTGGGTGTGAATCCCGACAACGGCAAGACGATTGTCTCCAAGGATGGTCGCTTCGGCCCCTACGTCACTGAGCTCGAGCCAGAACCCGAGGTTGCTCTCGATGAGGCAGAGATTGACCCCGCCACTGGCGAGGTTGTCGAAGTCAAAAAGAAGAAGCGCGTCGCCAAGGCAGAAGTTATCAAGCCCCGCACGGCCTCGCTTTTCAAGAGCATGGATCCCGGCACGGTGGATCTCGAGACCGCACTCAAGTTACTCAACCTTCCTCGTGAAGTGGGTGCAGACCCCGAGTCGGGCGAGATGATTCTGTCCCAGAACGGTCGCTACGGCGCTTACCTCAAGAAGGGCACCGACACTCGCTCGCTCGAGAACGAAGATCAGATTTTCGCTATTGACCTCGCTGGTGCACTCGAGCTGTTTGCTCAGCCCAAGTATGGAGCCCGCAAGGCAGCAAGCGCCATCAAGGAATTCGATGCTGACCCCGAGAGCGGCAAGCCCATCAAGATCAAGGATGGTCGCTTCGGCCCCTACGTCACCGATGGCACCACCAATGCCACGATTCCTCGCGGCGA
>ERZ1034365.788-NODE-788-length-16972-cov-3.265463_pt1 | contig 16972 bp, 15 predicted proteins | sample MGYA00520615_ERZ1034365 | MGnify/ENA primary metagenome ERZ1034365 (study PRJEB33736, sample SAMEA104284505) | Azolla filiculoides | biome: Urban; feature: Water surface; material: Ditch water | place: Netherlands | collected 2015-10-28 | depth 0-0.1 m ... | reverse complement strand
CTTCATCTGCAAGTGCAGCGTCTTCAAGAGTTACTTGTAGCAAGGTACGAGTGTTTGGGTCCATTGTGGTTTCCCAAAGCTCGTCGTAGTCCATCTCGCCTAGACCCTTGTAGCGCTGAATTGAATTTTCTTTTGGAATCTTTCGACCCGATGCGGCGCCGTCGGCAAGAGCCTTGTCGCGTTCTTCATCGGAGTACACGTACTGGTGCGGACCGTTTGACCACTTGATCTTGAACAGCGGTGGCTGTGCAAGGTAGACGTATCCGTGCTCAATAAGCGGGCGCATGTAGCGGAACAACAGGGTCAGAATCAGGGTGCGAATGTGCAGACCGTCAACATCGGCGTCGGCCATCAAAATGCACTTGTGATAGCGGGCCTTCGAAACATCGAACTCTTCACCGATGCCGGTGCCGAATGCGGTGATGATTGCCTGAACCTCGGCGTTGCCAAGAGCGCGGTCTAGACGTGCCTTTTCAACGTTGAGCACCTTTCCACGAAGTGGAAGGATCGCCTGGGTTTCTGGGTTGCGACCGCGAACGGCCGAACCACCCGCCGAGTCACCCTCAACTAGGTATATTTCTGAAAGCTCTGGGTTGCGGCTTGAGCAGTCGCGAAGCTTGCCCGGCATGCCGCCCGACTCGAGCAGACCCTTGCGGCGAGTGGCCTCGCGGGCCTTGCGCGCAGCCTGGCGAGCGGTTGCTGCCTGAATTGCCTTGCGAATGATGTCTTTGGCAACGTTTGGGTTGCGGCCCAACCAGTCGCCGAATTCTTCGTTGACCACGCGCTGCACAAAGGCCTTGGCCTCGGTGTTGCCCAGCTTGGTCTTGGTCTGGCCTTCGAACTGAGGCTCGGCAAGCTTGACCGAGATCACACAGGTCAAGCCTTCGCGGCAGTCGTCACCAGAAAGGTTTTCATCCTTCTCTTTTAGCAAGCCCTTTTCGCGGGCGTACTTGTTGAGCAAGGTGGTTAGCGCGGCACGGAAACCCTCTTCGTGGGTTCCACCCTCGTGAGTGTTGATGGTGTTCGCATAGGTGTGAACGCTTTCGTTGTAAGCGTTGGTCCACTGCATGGCGATTTCGACCGACATGTTCTTCTCTTTGGTCTCTGACTCGAAAGAGATGATTTCTTCGTTGACGATCTCAGACTTCTTCGAAACGTTGAGGTATTCAACGTAGTCGCGAAGACCGTTCTCATAGAAGTAGGTGTCTTGACGGCCGTTGCGCTCATCGGCTAGCGAGATCTTTAGGCCCTTGTTCAAGAAGCACATCTGCTGAAAACGCTGGCGCAGGGTTTCGTAGTCGTATTCGACGGTCTCGAAGATTTCTGGGCTGGCCAAGAATTCGATCGTGGTGCCGGTGTAGTCGGCTGGCTCGCCCTTGGCTAGCGGTGCATCTGGCACACCGATCTGGTAGCTCTGGTTCCACAAGAAACCCTCGCGAGCAACCTGCACCTTGAGCTTGGTTGAAAGTGCGTTAACCACGGATGCACCAACGCCGTGCAGACCACCCGAAACCGCGTAACCGCCGCCGCCAAACTTTCCACCGGCGTGAAGAATGGTCAAAACAACCTGAACGGTTGAGATGCCCTCGGTTGGGTGAATAGAAACTGGGATGCCTCGACCGTTGTCGCGGCAGCGAATCCAGCCTTCTTTGGTGATGGTGACTTCGATGGTGTCACAGTGACCGGCAAGTGCCTCATCGACAGAGTTGTCGACGATTTCATAGACGAGGTGGTGAAGACCACGGGGGCCGGTTGAACCGATGTACATGCCGGGGCGTTTACGAACCGCCTCAAGACCTTCGAGAACCTGGATATTTCCGGCTTCGTATGAAGTGTCGCCGCCCTTAGCGGTTTCGTTTTCGGTAGACATATTCGGTTGTAACTCCTTCTAATTCCCCCTGGGGCAAAAGCCTCAAGTATTCACCGTTAGGCCCTGTGAACAGCAGTGATCGCACTGACTTATATTCGGGGTATCTAACTAAGGTAAATTTTACCCCGAAGGGCAGACATTTATTGGGATTTAGGGCTTATCCGTAGGTGTCGCGAGGGCCTCTTCCGGGCACCGATCTTGGGCCCTTTTTCCAGCTCGGTGCATCTGGCCCGAGCATCTTCATGGAGGTGATTTCGAGACCCGGATATCGCTCGTGAATTTTGGCCAAAATCTGGGTCTGCATCAAGCGCAACTGGGTGGCCCAAGCGGTCGATTTGCACCTAACCGTGAGGGTTCCGTTGATCAAAGCTTCTGGCTGCGAGCTAACCGCATTGGCCTCACCAACCACCTCGACCCACGAGTTGAATAGTTCGGCCTCGGCAAGGTGTGCCTCCCAGCGGAAAGAAGTCATCAAACCGTCGACGCCGTCGCCCGCCTTGATTGGGTCACGCCCAGAACCAAACGGTTGCGAACTGGTTGCCTCGGCGGCTGCCTCTTTTTCGGCCATTCGCTTGGCATCGCGCGACAAACGCCCGGTCACGGCCTCGCGCATGCGCCAGTAAAACTCTTGGGCGAAGTCTGACTTCTTCTCGCTCATCGGGGTTCGCCCTCGCTTGCGCCTGCAGTTTGGCCAGCCCCAGCAGCAGCAACCGTTCCGGCACTTACGTTGAACACTGTAGAGATCAACTTCTCTGGAATATCCTCGGCAACGGCAGCGGTAATCAAAACCTGCTCATTTTCGAGCACCATTTCGGCCAAACGCTCTCGACGCCCTGCGTCTAGCTCGGCAAAGACGTCGTCGAGAATCAAAACCGGGTCACCCGAGCGGGTTTCGGCCCTGAGCAAAGCAATCGAGGCTAGCCTCAACGCCAGAGCATAAGACCAGCTTTCGCCGTGGCTCGCATAACCCTTTGCCGGCAATGACCCAAGCATCAGCACCAAATCATCGCGGTGCGGGCCAACCAGCGTGATGCCGCGTTCCATCTCTTTTGGCCTAACCGCAGCCAGCTTGGTTCGATACATCTCTTCGATCACCGCCCGGTCGCCGGTTTCGATGTATTCGAGGCCATCATCCTCGTCGTCAGAGTTCGAGCTCCACGCACTTGGCACGGCATCGCCCATCAGCGAGCTCTTAACCAGGATGCGCGGTTCGTTGTTGGCGATAGCAATTGATTGGTAGGCGGAAAACAGGTGTGGGCGCAGGCGATCAATCAAATCGATTCGCGCGGCAACAATCTCAGAGCCATAGGAAACAAGCGATTGATCCCAGGCGTCTAGGGTGCTCAGCGCCGAACCCTTGGCCCCGGTTTGGCGAGCGGTTTTTAAAAGAGTGTTGCGCTGCTTTAGGACGCGTTCAAAATCGGCGTAAACCCCGGCAAACCTAGGCCATACCTGCACGACAAGCTCATCGATGAAGGCGCGGCGGTTGCTTGGGTCGCGCTTCACGATGTCTAGGTCTTCGGGCGCAAAGGTGACCGAATTTACGAAACCAAGGATGTCGCGAACCTTTTGAGCGGGCGACTTGTTGACCCTGGCCTTATTCGGACTATCGCGGTTTAGCTCTAGCTCAACCAAAACATCGCGCTCTTCATACGAAGCTAAGGCTCGAACAATCGCCTGACCCTGATCTTGGCGAATCAGCGGTTGATAGCCGGCAACGCGGTGGCTAGAAAGAGTTGAAAGATAGCGAATTGCCTCAACCAGGTTGGTTTTGCCCTGACCATTCGGGCCAACCAACAGGTTTACCCCGGGTTTTAGCTCGATTTCGGCCGTTGCGTAATTTCTGAAGTTAGCCAGCGACAGATGCTTTATAAACATCTGATTTGCTTTAGCGCACTAGCAGGTTTGGCTGAAGTAGGTAGCGGTAGCTGTCTGACTCGGTCTTTTCTTTCGAACCGTGGCTCGAAATCAACACCGGACCAGGCTTGTTTGGGTTGTCGTTGTTGGTGAAAGCAATCTTCACAAACTCGCTGTGCAATCCGCTCAAACCGTCGATCAAGAACTGTGGCTTCAAAGAAACGGTGATTTCTTTGCCAGATAGCTCGGCACTGATGCTTTCAGATGCCTGAGCGGTCTCGTTGCCGGTGGCCTCAAGCTTTACATCGCCATCGTTGAAGCTGTAGCGAAGTGGGCTTTCGCGCTCTAGAACAAGGGCCACGCGACGGGTCGACTCGATTAGGTCTTGAGTGGTGATTACCGCGTAGTTGTCGATGTCACTTGGGAAAAGGCTCTTCACCGGTGGGAAGTTGCCCTTTAGAAGAAGCGAGGTAACTGAGCGGTTGTTTGCCTTGAAGGCAATCATTTCGCGGTCATCGCTCTTGGCGATCGAAATTGCGATTTCACCTTGGTTACCAAAGGTTTTGGCAACTTCTTGAAGAGTCTTGGCAGGAACAAGGGCAACCTGGCCTGATGAACCTGCGTTTGCAACCCAAGCTGCCTCGCGCAAAGCGACACGGTAACGGTCGGTTGCAACGAATGAAAGGGTCTTTTCGCCAGCTTCGATTTGAACACCGGTTAGAACCGGGGTCACATCATCCTTGGATGCAGCAACTGCAACCTGCTGAACCGCGTGTGAGAAGGCCTCACCGGTGATTGTGCCCGAAATTGCTGGAATCTCAGGAAGGGTTGGGTATTCCTCGACCGGCATGGTCAACAGCGAGAACTTGGTTGAGCCGCAGCTGACTACAACCTTTGAACCGTCTGTCGAGAACTCAACCGGAGCGTTTGGAAGCTTGCTGGCAATCTCTGACAACAAACGACCAGAAACAAGAACACGGCCAGATTCTTCTACCTTGGCAACGATTTCGGCCTGGGCAGATACTTCGTAGTCAAATACCGAGAGGCGAAGCGCGTTGGCATCTGCCTCGATCAGGATTCCGCCAAGAATTGGCAAAGTGGTGCGCTGTGGCAAGAGGCGAACGGCGAAAGATACTGCGTCGCTGAGCACGTCTTTATTTACTTGAAACTTCAAAGCTTTCCCCGAATCTACTGGCGTTGGCCAGACATAGGTTTCTAGGGCTTAATCTTGGCACAGATTGGCCTCGATTCGTTGATTTAAAGCGGATTTATGCCCGATTGGTTTGTCTTTCCAAAAACCATATTCGTTATCCAAATTTCTAAATATTTAAATACTTAAAACAACACCATTAACAGCTGTGGAAAATGTGTATAACTATCAACTGCCCAGTGATCACAATGGAACTACATCGTTGTGAGATGTATACACATGTGTGGACAGAACTGTGGATAACTATCGGGTCTGTGTAATTGGAAATTAACCACCACAGGCGTTTGCCTATTAGTTCACTGGAATTTGCAAATTATCCACAGTTATCCACAGGGTTGTGAACAATTACTTTTTGATTACAAAGAGCGGTTATTTTTCGATAGCGACTTAACGCGGTCGATAATTTCGGTCACCTGGTTGTAAACGTAGTGACGCTCTTGCATGTTCTCTGCGATCTTGCGATTCGCATACATGACTGTGGTGTGGTCGCGGCCGCCGAATAGCTGGCCGATTTTAGGAAGTGAAAGGTTGGTCTGTTCGCGGCAGATGTACATTGCAATCTGGCGAGCTAGGGCAATTGCCGCAATGCGCGATGAGCCGTACAGGTCATCCGGAGTGATTTTGTAGTAGCTGGCCACGGTATTGATGATGTCAACCGGGGTAACCACGATGTTGTCTTCGACGGGCAGTGCATCTTTGAGAATGCTCTGTACCAATGGCATGTCAACTTTCTGGCGCTGAAGGCCAGCGAATGCTGTGATGCGAATCAGGGTGCCTTCGAGTTCGCGAATGTTGCTAGAAACGCGGGCCGCTACGTATTCGAGAATATCGTCTGAGATGGTGACTCGGTCACGCTCAGCTTTTTTACGCAAGATTGCGATGCGGGTTTCGAGTGCCGGGGCTTGAATGTCTGTCTTAAGGCCCCACTCGAAGCGCGAAAGCATGCGGTCTTCGAACCCGGTCAAAAGCTTTGGCTCAAGGTCAGAGGTGATCACAACCTGCTTGTTGTGGTTGTGCAGGGTGTTGAAGGTGTGAAAGAAGGCCTCTTGGGTTTGGTCTTTGCCCTGTAAGAACTGAATGTCGTCGATCAAAAGCAGGTCGATATCGCGGTAAACCTCTTGGAAGGCGCTCGATCGGTTGCTACCAATGGCGTTGATGAAGTCGTTGGTGAACTCTTCGCTCGAGACGTAACGAACCTTGATGCGCGGGTAGAGGCTGAGCGCATAGTGACCAATTGCATGAAGCAGGTGCGTTTTACCAAGACCAGAGTCACCATAGATGAACAGTGGGTTGTAGGCCTTGCCGGGCGCCTCGGCCGCTGCAAATGCGGCAGCGTGAGCAAAACGGTTTGAGTCACCGGTTACGAAAGTGTCGAAGGTGTAGTTCGGGTTGAGTCTGGTGTCGAAAGTATTAGCCGAACCGCTGGGAGTTGGCGACGAATAGACCAGAGGGGCGCCAATTTGCGAAACCGGGGCAACCGGCTCTGGGTCGCTGTAGCTGGTTTGAGCTGGGGCGAAGGCTGGCTCGATCTCTGGGTTGACCACAACGGCAAAGTTTGTTGCGCCACCAAAGTCGGCATTGCCGGCCATGGCATCAAGAATTGATGGGCGAACTCGAGTGTTCACGATTTCGCGGGTTAGATCGTTGGGAACCTCGAGATACAGAGTGTCACCCAAAACACCCTTTGGTTCGACCAGGCGAATGTACCCAAGAATCTGTGGGGTAAGGCGGTCATCACCCTGTAATTTGGTGACCACGTTTAGCCACAAACCTGCGACTACATCGTGTTCCGCCATGACCATTCCCTTAAAGTTCTCAACAGGGTTGGTTCCCCGCTAGTTACTGATTATTGCCTAGTTTTCCACAAAGTTATCCACCGTGTGGAAAACTGTGTATAACTGTCCCCCGCGCAATTTTCTAATTCGCAAAAATGCACAGAAGATGATTCAACTCCTCTCGGGGTTGAATATGCAAATTAACACGGTGTGTCATTAATCGACCGAGGTAATAATTCGTGGAATACTTTTGAAGTTTTTATCAAAATGCCCGCTTAAAACTTGACCGCTCTGGCAATTAAGGCGTAGGTTTAACAGGTTGCTCTGAATAAGGGGAACCAGGCAACACTTTTGGTCGGTTTTCCGACACGAACGTGCCCCTCAAAAACTTGCAAGTTTTTACAACGGAGAAGATCAATGTCAAAGCGTACTTTCCAGCCGAACAACCGTCGTCGTGCAAAGACCCACGGTTTCCGTCTACGTATGAAGACCCGTGCCGGTCGTGCGATTCTTTCAGCACGTCGCGCAAAGGGCCGCTCAGAGCTTTCAGCTTAAATCCGGTTCTAGAGCCGCTAGCTAACTAATCATGTTGGCCCGCGAAAACCGCCTGATCAAGGCTGACGACTTTCGTTCAACCATGAAGCAGGGTCGCAAGGTCGGCTCAGACCATCTAGTCATCTACCTAAAGCGGGATGAGGCCCAGCCTCATACCCGCTTTGGTTTTGTTGTAGCCAAAACGGTAGGCGGCGCAGTCAAGCGAAATCTCGTAAAGCGTCGCATGCGCGAAATCATCCGTGAATTGTTGCCCGAATTGGGCAGCGGCTTTGACGGCGTGGTTCGAGCTTTGCCGGGCGCAGCCGAGATCGACTGGAATAAACTTCGAGAAGAACTTAGAACCGCGGCGACTGCTGCGGCGAACAAGGTAGCCAACGGTTGAAGCTTCTGCTGACACTCTGGCTAGCACCAAGAAACTTAGTTGTTGCCTTGGTCAAGCTGTACCGCAAAGTGATCTCTCCTCTTTATGGAGATGTCTGCAGGTATTACCCCACCTGCTCGGCATACGGCCTTGGTCAATTTCAACAGCGAGGCGTGATTCTGGGGGCGGTTTTGACCGCTTGGAGGATATTGCGCTGTAACCCGTGGTCGCAAGGTGGCGTCGACGAGGTTAAACCAGGCTCAAGTCTGTGGCGGGTCACCGCGGCGGGCTACGTAGTACCAAACCTTAAGAAGGGTTAGTAATGGATCTTCTGTTTCCGATCAAATGGGTAATCGAGCTTGTGCTCGTGACCTTCCACAGCATCTTTACTTTCTTCGGCCTTGGCGCCGCTGAGGGAATCACCTGGGTTCTTTCGATCATCGGCCTCACCGTGATTGTTCGTGCCGCCCTGATTCCGGTTTTCGTAAAGCAGATCAAGAGCCAGCGCAACATGCTTGCCGCTCAGCCTGAACTGCAGAAACTGCAGAAGAAATACAAGGGCAAGACCGACCGCGATTCACGCGAGAAGTTTGCCAAAGAGCAAATGGAGCTCTACAAGAAGACCGGCTCGAACCCGCTCAGCTCTTGCCTGCCGCTCCTAATTCAGATGCCTATCTTCTCTGGCCTTTTCTTTGTGCTCAACGATGCACAAAACTCACTCAAGACCGGCAACCCTGGCGTTGGCCTATTGAACCTAGACCTGTCTAACTCATTCGCTCAGTCAGACCTTTTCGGTGCCCCTCTCTCGGCAACCTTCCTAAGTAGCGAAAACCTGACCGTAAAGATTCTTGCCGCGGTAATGATCGTCGCGATGACCGCTTCGCAGTTCATCACCCAGAAGCAGATTCTGTCGAAGAACCAGAACCCTGCCACCCAGACCTCGCAGTACATGCAGACCCAGAAGATCATGCTTTATGTCTTCCCACTTATCTTCATGATCTCGGGTATCTCGTTCCCACTCGGCGTTATGTTCTACTGGCTAGCCTCAAACTTCTGGACCATGGGCCAGCAGTACGTGGTTATTCGCAACATGCCTACCCCTGGTTCTCAGGCACACGCCGCTCAGCAGGCACGCTTGGCCAAGAAGGGCAAGCTACCTAAGGCAGAAGAAGTTGCCGCCGAAGAAATCGAAGAGGCCAAGCCGCGTCAGCGTACGCAGCCAGCCTCAAAGGCTCGCGCTAAAAAGCCAGCCGCCAAAAAGCCAAACACCCCTAAGAAATAGGACTCCTCATGACTAAAGAAGACGTAACCCCAGAAGCAGTTGAAGAAGTCGCAGCAACCGGCGACGCAGAAACCTCTGCAAAGGCTCTCGAAGAAGAAGGCGACATTGCCGCCGACTACCTAGAAGAGTTTCTAGACATTTACGACCTAGACGGCGACATCGACATCGATGTTCGCCAGGGTCGCGCCTACCTAGAGGTCACCTCCAGCGAAGACTCAAACCTTCGCTTGATCTCAGACCCTGAGACCGTCGAGGCACTTCAAGAGCTAACCCGCTTGGCCGTTCAGGTTAAGACCACCAGCTTTAGCCGTTTGATCTTGGATGTTGGTGGCTCGCGCCAGGCGCGCGTTGCCGAGCTAACCCGCATGGTCAATAAGGTCATCGACAAGGTAAAAGACTCTGGCGTTGCAGCACCGATGAAGCCAATGTCTTCATACGAGCGCAAGATCGTGCACGACATCATCTCAGAGGCCGGCCTTGTGTCAGAGTCTGAGGGTGAAGGTCGCGACCGCCACATCGTGGTTAAGCCTGCTCAGTAATAACCATGTCGATTCAGCAGCCGGATGACTCGAATGTTTCACGTGAAACATTCGAGGTGGAACTAGAACCAGCATCTGCCGCTGAAATCTTCGGAACCGGCATCGACAAAGCCCGCGCCTATGCCGCTGCCCTAGTTCGCGACGGCGATGAGCTTGGTTTGCTCGGCCCACGTGAAATGCCAAAGCTCTGGACCCGCCACATTCTGAACTCTGCCGTAGTGGCCGAACTGGTTGAACCTGGCAAAAAGGTCGCCGATGTTGGTTCTGGAGCCGGTTTGCCGGGAATCCCTATGGCTATTGCTCAGCCAGAAGCTACTTTTGTGCTGATCGAGCCCATGGAACGACGCTCAAAGTGGTTGCAGGAGCAGGTTGATGCCCTCGGTCTAACCAACGTGCGCGTTCACCGCGCTCGCGCCGAAGAGGTTGGCGAGGTCTTTGACATCGTTACCGCTCGCGCTGTTTCTGCCCTGCCAAAGCTGCTGCGCATGACTGTTCCCCTGACTCGCGACGGCGGTGAGATCATCGCCCTCAAGGGCTCAAAAGCCGCCGACGAAATCGAAGAGTCGAAGAAGCTGCAAAAAAAGCTCAAGATCAGCGGTTTCGAGATCTTGCACACGGGCGCCAAGTTCCTCGCGGAACCGACCCTCGTTGTTCGCACTAAACTTATCTAGTGTCAGTGCACCGAATGTTTCACGTGAAACATTCGCAAGAAAACAGCGAAGTGGGGGCGTCATGTCAATGAATGAAACTCCCCTAGCCCGCGAACTGGCTGATAGCACCCGCCGTTTGGCCGCTGCCAATGCCGCGCAACCACCAAAGCCAAAGCACACCCGAATCATTTCGCTTTCGAACCAGAAGGGCGGAGTCGGCAAGACCACTTCGACCGTAAACCTTGCTGCTGCGCTGGCCGACAAGGGAATGAAGGTTCTGGTCATCGACCTTGACCCACAAGGAAATGCCTCGACTGCCCTCGGAATTCCTCACCAAGAAGGCACCGCCGGAATCTATGAGGTTCTGATCGATGGCACCCCATTGGTTGATGTGGTTCAGCAGAGCCCTGAGAGCCCGAACCTGGCCGTGGTTCCTGCAACCATCGACCTGGCCGGTGCCGAAATCGAGATTGTCACGCAGATTGCCCGCGAAAAGTGGCACTCACTGCTCAAAACCGCTCTAGACAACTACCTTTTGGCTGGCAATGCCCCAGATTATGTGTTGATTGACTGCCCGCCAAGCCTTGGTTTGCTCACCGTAAATGCCTTTGTGGCCGCTCGTGAAGTGCTTTTGCCGATTCAGTGCGAGTACTACGCGCTCGAGGGCTTGTCTCAGCTGCTTCGCAACATCGAGCGCATTCAGCAGGCGTTGAACCCGCAGCTTGTACTTTCGACAATTCTTTTGACCATGTATGACTCACGCACCAAGCTTGCATCTCAGGTGGTTGATGATGTGCGCGAGCACTTTGCCAGCCAAACGCTGAATGTTGTCATTCCTAGAAACGTTCGTGTTTCTGAGGCGCCAAGCTTTGGCCGAACCGTCATTTCGCACGATCGTTCGTCGATCGGTGCCATCTCATACCTAGAAGCAGCCATCGAAATTGCACAAAGAGGAGCACAAAATGGCAGATAAGAAAGTTGGCCTTGGTCGCGGTATTGGCGCGCTGATTCCCACCTCAACTTCACCAAATGAGCGCCCGATTGACGTTTTCTTTCCTACCGGCGGCAGCCCAGATGCCAATGCTGAGGCGGCAGAGAGCCTAGTTGCCGTTCCCGGCACCCGTTTTGGCTACCTAGACCTAGATTCGATCACCCCTAACGCTCAAAACCCTCGTTCGGTCTTCGAGCCAGAGGCTTTCCAAGAGCTGGTTCACTCAATTCGCGAGTTTGGCGTGCTTCAGCCGATTGCCGTTCGCCCAATTGGTGACAAAGATGGCAAGCCTGCCTATGAACTAATCATGGGTGAACGTCGCTTCCGCGCATCTAAAGAAGCCGGTCTCGACAAGATCCCTGCAGTGATTCGCGAAACCGAAGACGACAACATGCTTCGCGACGCTCTTCTAGAGAACATTCACCGCGCAAACTTGAACCCTCTTGAAGAAGCAAGCGCTTATCAGCAGTTGCTAAGTGACTTTGGCATCACTCAAGATCAGCTCGCTGAGCGCCTAGGCCGCTCTCGCCCGCAGATCACCAACACCATCCGCCTTTTGCGTTTGCCGGTTGCCGTTCAGCAGCGAGTTGCCGCCGGAGTTTTGAGCGCCGGTCACGCGCGTGCGATTCTTGCGGTCGAAGACGTTGCCCGCATGGAGTACTTTGCAACCAAGGTAGTCAATGAAGGCCTGTCGGTTCGATCACTCGAAGAGCTAGTCGCTCTCGACAAGCCAAAGCCGGGCAAGGCCAAGGTCACCGCGGGTGGCCGTCAGGATGCCCTCAAGGAAATGGCCGAGCGCGTTGGCGATCACCTCGACACCAAGGCCAGCATCGTTTTGGGTAAGAAAAAGGGTCAATTGATCATCGATTTCGCGACTGTGGGAGACCTCAACCGCATTATCGGCATCATTACCAAGAACTAATTCGCTCTCGAGCTCCTCAAAACGGCTCCTGTGGAGCCAATTTCAGCCAAAATTTACCTCGAATCGGCTTCGCCGATGGCAAACGTTCGGTTTACAGGCCTTTGGTGCGAAGCGCTGCCTCAACGATTGAGTAATAAGCGCTGCTGAGCGAGTTTCCAGAAGCCAAAATCGACTGTGGCATTAGCGAAGTGTCGGTCAAACCAGGCTGAACGTTGGCCTCCAAGAACCACGCAGTTCCCTGGGCGTCAACAATCAAGTCAACGCGTGAAAGATGACGCAAGCCCAAAACCTCGTGAGCCTTGATTGCCACATAGGCTGCGCGCTCAAGAACCACGGCATCTAGGCGAGCTGGCACGTAATAGTTAGTTTCGCCGGCGATGTAGCGCTCGTCGTAGCCAAAGTTTCCCTTAAGGGGCTCAATTTCGACTGCCGGCAGGGCGGTTGGGCCGGCACCAAGGTCAATAACGCTGATCGCCAGCTCGGTTCCATCAACAAACTTCTCAATAATGGCCACATCGCAATAGACATACGCATCGATCATCGCGCGAGATAGCTCTGCACTGTCGCGAACGATGGTTACGCCCTGTGCCGAACCGCTCTTAGCTGGCTTTACAACTACCGGAAGCGAAATCGATGTGGTGATTGCCTTCAAAACGCCGTCAGCGTCGAGCTCTCTGAAGGTTTCTTTAGGCAAAGTCACCGAAGCCGGGGTTTGAATGCCCTCTTTGGCAACCAAAATCTTGGCAATCGACTTGTCCCAGGCCAAACGGGCCGAATCGCCGGTTGCGCCAACAAAAGGCACGCCAGATAGTGCCAAAATGTCGCGAAGAGCGCCGTCTTCACCGCTGGCGCCGTGCAAACAAGGCCAAATCACGTCGGGGGCGTCTTTTTTGATATTTGCCAGGAGCTTTGAGTCTGGCTCGCGAATCACAACGGTTGCACCGATGTCGGTGAGGGCATCGGCCACGCGGCGACCCGATTTCAGAGAAATGTCACGCTCGTGAGAAATGCCACCGGCCAAAATTTGAACTTTTAGCTTTGCTGAGCTCTTGCCCTTGGGGATCATTTCTTATCTTCCTGTGTTTGAGAAGGTTTCCATGAGGTCGGTTTGAAGATTAATCACGTTTGCCAGGCGCTTTATGCCCACCTTGATGTTTTCAGGTGTCGGGTACGAGTAGCAGACGCGAAGATAGCGCTGGCCAGTTCCATCGCCATAGAACGCGGTTCCAGGTGTGTAAGCCACGAGTTCCTTGACCGCTAACGGCAACATGGCCTTAGAGTCGATGCCTTCAGGCAAGGTAACCCAAAGGTAGAAACCGCCGTCTGGGCGCGTAGTTTCAAGGTTTGGCAGGTATTCCTGCATCGCCGAGAGGGCGGCATCCTTGCGCTCTTTGTAAACGCCACGGAAAGTGTCGATCTGGCCCTGCCAGTCGGCATTTGCCAAGTATTCGCTGATCATCATCTGGGTGAATGAAGAAGGGCAAAGCAGAGCCGACTCTTGAGCCAAAACCATCTTGTCGCGAATGGCAGGCGGTGCAAGCACGTAACCAACGCGGAAACCAGGTGCCAAAATCTTCGAGAACGAGCCAAGATAGACGATTCCGTCTTCATCCATGCTGCGAAGAGCGTCTGGAACCGGCTTATCGAAGTACAAAAGACCGTACGGGTTGTCTTCGATGATCAAAATGTGTTCGCGCTTGCAAATCTCGAGGATTGCGGGGCGGCGGTCGGCCGAAAGGGTCACACCAGATGGGTTGGCGAAGTTTGGAACCAAGTACAAGAACTTGATTTTCTTGCCCTGAGCCTTCATTTTGTCGATCGACTGTTGAAGTGCCTCGGGGCTCATGCCGTCGTGGTCGGTGTAAACGTGCTCGATGTGTGCTTCGTAGTGGCGGAAAATACCAATTGCGCCAACATAGCTCGGGCCTTCTGCCAAAACTACGTCGCCCTCGTCGAGGAACAAACCGGCAAGCATGTCGAGACCGTGCTGAGAACCAGTTGTGATGACTAGATCTTCAACAGAGGCGTGAATGCCCTCGAGGGCCATCAATTCAAGGATTTGCTCGCGAAGCTTGAGGTCGCCCTGGCCGCCACCGTACTGAATGGCAAGCAGACCCTTCTCTTTCATCATGTCGTTGTAGGCCTTGGCCAACAAGTCTTGTGGAAGAGCCGCAACGTATGGCATGCCACCGGCAAGCGAGACTACCTCTGGGCGAGAGACCACTGAGAACAACGCTCGAACTTCCGAAACCGCAAGGGTCTCGGCGCGCGCCGCGTATGAGTCCAACCATGAATCAAGGTTGGTCACGTGCTGCTGCTCGTTCGGCATGAATCTACTCCCCAGTTAAATAAAGGTATTCGGACTAGCCTATCGAAGGCTGGCCACTAAATGAAACCTTTGACTAGGCGAGGAACTGGCTGAGTTCGTTAACCAAGATCTGCTTTGGCTTTGCGCCAACCATCGACTTGACCAACTGACCGCCCTGGAAAACCTGAAGTGCAGGGATGCCGGTGACGCCATACTGCTGAGCCAAACCAGGCTCGTTGTCTACGTTGACCTTCACGATCTCGATCTTGTCTGCGTACTCTGCAGCGATCTGGTCAAGAATCGGGGCAACCTGACGGCAAGGGCCACACCACTCGGCCCAGAAGTCGACTAGTACTGGCTTTGCGTTCGATAGAACGTCTGCCTGAAAGCTTGCGGTGGTTACGTCTTTTGCCATGTTGGGTTCCTCTTTCTAATGTTTTAAAACTTAATGTTTCACGTGAAACTAGTGGCCAGACAGGTAGTGCTCTGCGTCTAGCGCAGCCACACAACCAGAACCAGCGGCGGTGATTGCCTGACGGTAGGTCGGGTCGATTACGTCACCACAGGCAAAAACACCCGGGATGCTTGTGCGTGATGAGCGACCGTCAACCTGGATGAAGCGCTCAGGGGTCAACTCAACCTGGTTTTCGACCAACCAAACACGAGGGTCGTTGCCCACCGCAATGAAAAGGCCATCTAGGTCTAGGTTGCTCTCGGTGCCGTCAACGGTGTTGCGCAGGGTCACGGCCTCGAGCTTTGCCTCGCCCTTGAGCTCGGCGATCTCACTGTTGTAAATGACTTCGATCTTTGGGTTAGCCAAAGCGCGCTCTTGCATGATTTTCGACGCCTTGAAAGTGTCTCGGCGGTGAATCAAGTAAACCTTTGATGCGAAGCGGGTCAAGAAGTTAGCTTCTTCCATGGCCGAGTCGCCGCCGCCAACCACAGCGATGTTCTTTTCGCGGAAGAAGAAGCCATCGCAGGTTGCACACCATGAGACACCGTGGCCGCTTAGTTCTTTTTCGCGAGGCAAACCAAGCTCGCGGTATGCCGCGCCGGTTGCCAAAATCACGGTCTTGGCCTCGAAGGTTTCGCCGCCGCCGGTCTTGACGATCTTGATGTCACCCTTTAGGTCGACCTCAACTACGTCGTCTAGAAGAATTTCGGTGCCAAAGCGCTCAGCCTGGGCCTGAAAGTTCGCCATAAGCTCTGGGCCCTGAAGGCCGTCAGGAAAACCAGGAAAGTTCTCGACTTCGGTGGTCTTCATCAGCTCACCGCCGGCTTCGACCGAGCTGGCGATTAGTAGTGGCTTGAGGCCTGCGCGAGCAGTGTAGATGCCCGCTGTGTAACCTGCTGGGCCTGAACCGATGATGATGACGTCGCGCAAAATAAAACTCCTGAGAAAGAAACCTTGAAACCAATGATTTCAAGGGTTTCAGCCAATTTTACCGCCGAACTATTCCCTTGATTGCTGAAAAGACCGTGTCCACTTCTTTAACTCGAAGCAAACGAAGTGCGATCACGTAAATCGCCAACATCACGCCACCGGCAATCACCATGCTCAAGCCTGCGCTGGCCACCTTGGCCACCACGAACGAACCGGCAACAACGCCACCCAAGAGCTGCAATACGGCATAGCCAATTAGGCCGGCCAAAACTCCAGAAATCACAAATTTCGCGCACGCTGCGGCAATGCCGTGCTGCTTGAACGAACCAATGCGCTTGGTCAGCAACCAATAAGCCAAAACCGCCTGGATGGTGATGGTAGTCGAGGTGAGCAGCGAAAGCGCAACCACCAACCACTCGGCCGCAACCGTCATTGAAATGGTTATTGAGCCGATGATGTGAAGACCAATTTGAACCGCGGTGAACCAGAACGGGGTTCGGGTGTCTTCGAGAGCAAAAAACGCGCGCTGCATCATGTAGACAAAACTGAATGGCAGCAGACCAATCATGAATGCAATCAACACATTGCCAAGTGAAATCGTTGCATCAAACTCACCAATGAAAACTCGCGACATTGGATACGCCAGCACAATCATTGCAACGCTAAAGAAAACCGCAAACACGCTAATTGCGCGAAGCCCAGCTGAGAAATCTTTTTTGAAAAGATCCATTTTCATTTCGTGCGCGTGCTGCGCCATCTTGGTGAAGTAAGCGGTGGAAACAGACACCGTGACAACTGAGTGCGGCACCATGAAAATTAACCACGCGACTGAGGCAACCGCAACAGATGCAACTGCGGCATTTTCTGCACGCGCACTAATTGCTTGTGATGCAACGATGGTCTGAACCACGCCACCAATTTGTGTGACAACAACCATGCCCAGCGACCAGCTGGCCGCCTTAAGTGCCGGGCGAAGCCCAAACCCGCGCCACTTGAAATTCAAACTGAACTTTATGTCTGCGCGCTTCCACGCCCACAGCAAAATAATTGCTTGCGATGCAACACCGATAGTTGCCCCACCAGAAAGCAAAGCGATCTGTGCCTGACTCCACTGAGTCACATCAAGTGATCCGGTTGGGTCAAGACCAAACAAAACTATGAACGCAATCAGACCAACCATTGAAACGATGTTGTTCAATACCGGTGCCCACATGTATGGGCCAAACACGCTGCGTGAATTTAGAACTTCACCAAGCAGCGAATACAAA
>ERZ1034365.787-NODE-787-length-16986-cov-6.227275_pt1 | contig 16986 bp, 18 predicted proteins | sample MGYA00520615_ERZ1034365 | MGnify/ENA primary metagenome ERZ1034365 (study PRJEB33736, sample SAMEA104284505) | Azolla filiculoides | biome: Urban; feature: Water surface; material: Ditch water | place: Netherlands | collected 2015-10-28 | depth 0-0.1 m ... | reverse complement strand
TAATTGTTTTGTATGTTAATAATTTTAAATCAAATAATCCCAAAAGTTCTCTTTATGAATGACTTGAGTCGTTTTCGGATGGTATTTTTCTGTAAATGATTTGGTAAAAAGTACTTTTTGATTCGGATTGTATTTGATTTCAAAAGCTTCAATTTCGGTGTTTTTCACTTCTAAATAATCAATTTCAGCTTGTTGGGTGTTTCTCCAAAAATAGGTGTCTTTGAACTGATTTTCATAAGATAATTTTTTCTTACGTTCGCTTACAATAAAGTTTTCCCACAAAGCACCAATGTCGTCCCGGAGTTCTATTGGATTAAAATTCTTGATAATTCGATTGCGTAAACCATTGTCCCAAAAATACACTTTTCGCCCTTTTTTGAGTTCGTTATCCTGATTTCTGCTAAAGGCATTTAAGCTAAAAACAATAAAGTTTTTCTCCAGAATATCAATGTATTTCTCCACTGTCAATCGGTTTATTCCTAAATCATTGGCTAGAGAATTATAACTAATTTCGCTACCAATTCTATACGCTAACATTTGAACTAGTCGTTGTAAAGTCGCTGATTTTTTCACGCCTTCCAGATTTAGAATGTCTTTATACAGAAAACCTTCGACCAAATCATTTAGGATTTTTTCTTCTTTTCCAGCATTGGTAACCACTTCAGGATAATAGCCAAAAACCAAACGATGAGGAACCAAACGGGTTTCTTCGATAAAATTAGAATGTTTGACCATTTCGCTATAACTCAAAGGGAAAAGTTGTAATTCTTGTTTTCTTCCAACCATCGATTCTTTGGTTTTGTCTGCCAATTCAAATGCGCTACTTCCCGAAGCAATCACTTGAATCTCGGGATAATTATCGACCATTCGCTTGATGAGTAAACCAATATTGTGAATCATTTGTGCCTCGTCAATGACCAATATTTTATTGTCCCCGATTAAGGCTTTTAGTCTATCGGTAGTGATGTTTTCTAATAAAAGTTGGGTATCGGGTTCATCGCCATTGAGCCACAAATAGGATTGGTCTTTGATGGTGTTTTTTATCAAAGAGGTTTTGCCTACTTGTCTTGCGCCAAATACCAAGATTGCTTTTCCTTTAAAAAGATAGCTGTCAATTTCTGATTGTGCCGTTCTATTTATCATTTTTGCATCCAATTACAATGCAAATATATAATAAAATGATATTACAATATCAAAAAAGTATAATAAAATGATATTAGAATATCAAAAAAGTATAATAATTTGATATTTGGAAGTTAACTGAACACTAAGATTTATTTTCCTTTAAATTCCGCTTTTCGTTTCTCCAAAAAAGCTGTAGTTCCTTCTTTGAAATCTTCGGTGGCAAAACAGTCACCAAAAGCGTTGATTTCGACATCAAATCCATTTACACCTGAAATAAAATTGGCATTGATAGCTTCAATAGCTTTCGAAATCGCCAAGGGAGAATTTTTCATAATTCTGGTGGCAATGGTCATATAGGCCGAAAATAATTCGGATTGAGGCACTACGTGATTGACTAATCCGTACACTTTGGCGGTTTCGGCATCAATCATTCCTGCGGTTAGAATCATTTCGGTCGCACGGCCTTTGCCAATAAGTTGCGGCAATCGTTGCGTTCCACCATAGCCAGGAATAAGGCCAAGGGAAGTTTCTGGTAAACCCATTTTGGCATTTTCGGAAGCGATTCTAAAATGACAAGCCATCGCCAATTCCAATCCGCCGCCAAGGGCAAAACCATTGATGGCTGCGATTACAGGCGTTTTCATATTTTCAATAAAATCGAACAAAATTTGATGTCCTGTAGCGGCTAGTTGAGTTCCTTCTTCGGCTGAAAAATGAGCAAATTCAGCAATATCCGCGCCTGCAACAAAAGCTTTTTCCCCGCTTCCGGTTATGATTATCACACGAACATCAGGATTTTCATCGACTAATTTTAAGGTTTCGTGCAATTCTTGAATCGTTGCTTTGTTTAATGCATTCAATTTTTCAGGACGATTGATAAAAAGCGTGGCGATGCCTTTTTCGTGTTCTAAAATTATATTTTCTAATGTCATTTGCTTTTAGTTTATGGGTTTATTAATGGCAATGAAACCCTAAAAGTAGTTCCTTTTCCTTTTTGAGATTCGAATGTAATGGTTCCGTTATAATTTTCGATAATGTTTTTGATGATACTCAAACCCAATCCCATTCCGCTGGATTTTGTGGTGAATTTTGGATCAAAAATTCGATTGAAATTATGAGCATCAATTCCAATTCCGTTGTCGGCAATTGTTATAATGACATTGCTGGATGCTTTTTTGATGTTGACACAAACTGCTTTATTTTCTTGATTTTCTGGAATGGCTTGAAGGGCATTTTTGACCAAATTGGTAATAATTCGAACGAGTTGTGTACGGTCAATTTTCGAAATAATTTCTTCTTGTTCGGCTTTGAAATGGATGTATTCTTCGTTAAAAATATCCATTGTCAATTCCACCACGTCCACCACATTCAAAGTTTCGTTTTGTTGAGCTGGCATCGAAGCAAAGTTTGAAAATGCCGAAGCCACAGAACTCATCGTGTCAATTTGCTGAATTAAGGTTTCGGAATAATCGTTGATTTTTTGTTTTAGATTCGGATCGTTTTGATCAAATTTTCGTTGAAAACTTTGTACGGTCAATCGCATTGGCGTTAGCGGATTTTTGATTTCGTGCGCCACTTGTTTGGCCATTTCTCGCCAAGCTTCTTCTCGTTCGCTTTGGGCTAATTTGAGGGCACTTTTTTCGAGTTCATCGACCATTCCGTTATAAGCTTTAATCAAAAGATTGATTTCTTTGCTGTTGGCTTCGAGTACAATTTTTTCGTTTTTCTGATTCAAACTCGTTTCGCTCAATTTATCCGAAATGGTTTTTAACGATTTTGTGATATAGGATGAAAGAAAATAAGCCACCCCAAAAGCCACAAAAAGCATGAAACTATACACTTGCGCCAATCGAATCAAGAAACTTTGTAGTTCAGCTTGATAATAGCTGTCGTCTTCTACATAAGGCAAATTCAGGATTCCTAGGGGTTTGAATTTGTCATCTTTGATTAAGCTATAAGACGAACGGTTCTTTTTTCCGTCAATGGTTTTGATGTCAACATATCTTTTTTCGATAGAAGATTGAACCAGTTTTAGAATGTATTTTGGAATAGGAGGGGTTACGGGGTCAATAGAAAATCTTGATTTCGAAGATTTCAAAAGTATTCCGTCAAGGCTATAAATATTGATTTCAAGATTGTGAATATCCGATAATTCGTGAATTTTATCCTTAAAAATTAAGGCTAAATTACTAGGTGTTAGCGGATAAGTGGTGTTTGAAAGCACATAATTGATGTTCTCTTTTATGGCGTCTTCTTTATGCTCTAAGCGTTCTTGATGGTATTGCTTGGCCTCATTTTTGAACTGAATTATAGAAATGGATGCTAATAATATGGAAGCCACAATAATCAATACTATCATCGAAAGGAAAATCCTGATTCGCAACGAAAGCATTGATATTTTGAAGGTTTTTAGCATTTTTTTAGTGATTAGCGAATAGTAATTAGTGAATAGTCAAGGGCTTTAAAAGCTAATTACTATTCGCTAATTACTAATTACTTTTTTCTCGAATTCTTTTATAAAATTGAAAGCCCAACATAATCAAGATAGAAAACAACATAATTCCGACCACACCATAAATCCAGTTTACGGCATTTTTCAGAATAACTAAAAACACTACGGCAAATAGGATAATTGTTGCTCCTTCGTTCCACAAACGCATATAATTTGTGGTGTATTTTACTTGGTCGTTTTGCAATTCTTGGTATATTTTGTGGCATTTGTAATGGTACAAATACAACACAAAAACAAAGCCAAGTTTTACGTGCATCCAAGGCATTTGCAACCAAGCATTTCCAGTCGAGGTAAAAAGTAACATCCAAAAAGCAAAAATACTAGCCAAAACCGCTGATGGCCAAGTGATAATGTACCACAAACGATAGGTCATTATTTTGTATTGTTTTTGCAAAATTTCTTTTTCGGGCGTTGGTTTGTCGTTGGCTTCTATTTGGTAAACAAACAATCGAACAATATAAAAAAGTCCGGCAAACCAAGTGATGACAAAGATGAGGTGTAGGGATTTGAGGTAGTTGTAGTAGTCCATTTATTCTCCAATGATTTTAGGTTTGGTATTTTCAGGAATAACAATGTTGTAATTAAAGTTTGGAAATATCTTTTTTATTTTTTCAGGTGTGAAATTATGAGTTTCTATAAAATACCATTTGTTTCCATTATCTCTACTAATTGCTAATAGAGAATAGGTCGCCTGCATTTTTCCCTTATTTGTGTTTACTATCAATGTTTCAGGAACAATGCAATGTAATTCTTTTCCAGCAACGTATATCTTTTGAGGTTCGCCAAAAGTAATTTTATCTAGTTCAAATCCGCTATCAGTATTATTTAATGCTTGTCCAGATGCTTTTAGCAAAGCTGCTTTTCCACCTGCCATTTCAACTATTTTGGGATAGGTGTAATCAATAATAGTTGAATAGTTTTTTTTAAGCATTGCGTCAGCCATTATTTTACATTCAGATATAATTTTTTCTGAAAATTGATTTTGCCCAAAAGAAAAATTACAAAAAATTAAGAAAGGGATAATTGTGTAAACTTTTTTAATCATAATAAGTGTTTTATTTCGCCCAATCATTAATCCAATTTCCCACCGTTTTGCACCATTCTTCATCGTCATTCAAACACGGAACAGCCATAAAATTTTCACCTCCATGTTCTTTGAATTGGTGGTTGGCTTCCATTGCGATTTCTTCTAATGTTTCTAAACAATCGGCTACGAAAGCGGGTGTTACAACAGCCAAATTCTTGATGCCTTTTTCGGGCATTTTATTCACTTCGACATCCGTGTAGGGTGTAAGCCATTTGTCTCCAGCCAAGCGCGATTGAAAAGTTTGGCTGTATTTTTCTTTTGGAATTCCTAATGCTTCTGTTACCAATTTCGTGGTTTCGTAACATTGATGACGGTAGCAAAATTCGTGTGCCGGCGAAGGCGTGTTGCAACAAGAACCGTCTATTTTGCAATGTGATTTCGTAATATCGGTTTTGCGAATATGACGCTCTGGAAGTCCGTGATACGAAAACAAAAGATGGTCATAATCATATCCTTCTAAATGCTTTTTAATAGAATCAGACAGGTTTTTGATGTAATCGGGTTTGTTGTAAAAAGCAGGAATTGAAGAGAATTTCATGTTCGGAAAATGCTTTTTTCGAACTTCTTCCGCTTTTTCGAGAACTGTAACCGTTGACGACATTGCGTGGTGCGGATACAAAGGAAAAAGCAATACTTCGGTAACGCCTTTATCGGCCAGTTCTTTTAGTCCAGAGTAAATATTTGGGTTACCATATCGCATCGACAGTGCCATCGGAACACTAACCTGAGGTTTTACTTTTTCGAACATTCTTTTGGAAAGAACCACAAGAGGCGAACCTTCTTCCCACCAAACTTTGGCGTAAGCCGCCGCCGATTTTTTAGGTCTTGTTTGAAGAATAATGCCACGAACTAGCAGTGCTCGCAACAAAAACGGAACGTCAATCACGTATTTGTCCATCAAAAACTCGTCTAAATACGGTTTTACATCTTTTGCTGTTGGGCTTTCTGGCGAACCAAGGTTAACTAATAATACTCCTTTCATATTTTGTTTTTGGTATTAACCCTTTCAGAGTTTCAAACTCTGAAAGGGTTTGTTAATTATTTTTTAAGTATTCGGATTAATCGACATCAAATATTTCTTTGGGGTGGTGCCAAATTTCTTTTTGAAAGCCGCGATAAAATGACTTCCTGTGCTGTAGCCAATTTTCAAACCTACTTCATTGACATTATAGGAACCGCTGTCTAATAGTTTTCGGGCAGAATCCATTTTATAGTCAAAAAGGAAACCATAAACGGTATCTCCATAAATTTGTTTGAAACCCATTTTTAGTTTTTTCAAGGTCAGTCCAACTTCGTCGGCTAATTCCTGTAAACTTGGTGGTTCAGCGATATTGGCAAGAACGAGTTCTTTGGCTTTTTTTATTTTCAACACATTTTCTTCATCAATCAAAAACGGACATTGTTCTGCGTTTGGATCTTCGGTTCGGTTGAAATACAAACTTAATAATTCATATCCTTTGCCTTTATAATACAAGTTTTTTATGGATGGATGCAAGTTGTAATGAAACAATTGAGTCAAAACAATCGCCATCGATGGACTGATATCGCCTTCTTTATAATATTTTTTATCCCGATTGTCTTCACTCAAAAAAGTGATGTAATTGGCTTCTGAAGAAAATAAATTATGAAATTTTTGAATGGAAATGATAACCGAAATCACCCAAGAATTAGGAGCAATTTCTAAGTTTAAAGGCAATTCTTTTTGCGGATTGTAAAGCAATAAAGACTTTTCTTCCTTTAAGTCTAAAGCGTAGCTTCCTTGATTGAAAAGAAATTTGGCCTTTCCTTTCAAACCAAAATGAAATTGAATCAATCCGCTTTTTACTTCACGCTGTGTACAATACACTTCATCACTGTCATTTTGAAACCTTAGTAGGGTAAAGTCGTCTTCGATTGTTATAATATCCTGTGAACTCATTGCGACATTTTTTAAAAATAATATGATAATTATCAGGTAATTGTTAATAAATAAATTTTACATTTGTCTTATAAATGCCTGATTTCATTACAAAAATAGTGTTTTTAAATTAAATTTCAGACTTATAAACAAAAATCATTTGGCGATACTATTAGTACTTTGAGCGTTGTTTTAATAAAAACTGTAGTTCTAACTTTGCCAATCCGATTAGAAAACATCAAATATGGAAAACCTAAACATACCCAAACACAAAACTTTCTACTCTATAGGGTTGAGTTACAAGAAAGCAGATGCCGAAGTTAGAGGTAAGTTTAGTCTTGATGCCAAAACAAAAACCAAAGTTTTACTCCAAGCCAAAGAAGAAGGTATCGAAAGTTTAATCGTTACTTCTACTTGCAATCGCACCGAAATTTATGGTTATGCTGATCATCCTTTTCAATTGATAAAATTAATTTGTGAAAACAGCAATGGCACAGTCGAAGAATTTCAAAAAGTAGGTTTTGTATATAAAAGTCAAGAAGCTATAGATCATATGTTTCGAGTAGGAACAGGTTTAGACAGTCAAATTCTTGGCGATTTCGAAATTATTGGCCAAATAAAAAATAGTTTTGAAGAAGCTCGTTCATTGGGATTAATCAACGCCTTTTTAGATAGATTGATCAATACGGTTATTCAAACCAGCAAAAGAATTAAAAACGAAACCGAAATTAGTTCGGGTGCTACTTCTGTTTCTTTTGCCGCAGTACAGTACATCATTAGAAATATTGAAGATATTGGAAATAAAAATATTTTGCTTTTCGGAACAGGAGAAATAGGTCGAAATACTTGCGAAAATTTAGTAAAACATACTAAAAACGAGCAAATTACCTTAATTAATAGAACCAAAAGTTCTGCCGAAATTTTGGCTGGCAAACTGAATTTAGTCGTAAAAGATTATTCAGATTTACATCTCGAATTACAAAAAGCCGATGTTTTGGTAGTGGCAACCGGTGCACAGAATCCAACTATCGATAAAACTTTGTTGAATTTAAAAAAGGACCTTTTGGTCTTGGATTTGTCTATTCCAAAAAATGTGAATGCTGATGTACAACAAATTCCTGGTGTAACATTAATTCATATGGATTATTTGTCCCAAATGACAGATGACACGCTCGAAAGAAGAAAACAACACATCCCTGCTGCTGAAGCCATTATCGAGGATATGAAATTGGAATTGAATACTTGGATGAATGGTCGCAAATATGCGCCAACTATTCACGCATTGAAAGCAAAATTGAATGATATTGTTGCTGGAGAATTGACTTTTCAACGTAAAAAATTATCCAATTTCGATGAAGAACAAGCCGAATTAATCACTTCTAGAATTATCCAAAAAATTACCAACCAATTCGCCAGTCACCTCAAAGATGAAAACACTTCGGTTGATGAGAGTATAGAGTTTATTGAAAAAGTATTCCAAATAGGACTACAAACTCCTCAAAAAACAACTTCGCCAATCGAAGAAAAATACAAAATTACCCTGTCATAGTAAATATCTAATCAAACCTTAATATCTTTATGGTTTAAAAAAAGAAAAAAGGTTTAATGAATTCAAAAAAAACAATAAGAATTGGGACTCGCGATAGCGAACTTGCGCTTTGGCAAGCCCATACCGTTCAAAAAAAATTAAACGATTTAGGTTATAAAACTGAAATTATTGCCGTAAAATCGCAAGGCGATATTATTCTTGATAAGCCACTTTACGAACTCGGAATCACCGGAATTTTCACGAAAACACTCGACATTGCTATGATAAATGGCCAAGTCGATATTGCTGTGCATTCGATGAAAGACGTGCCAACAGCTTTGCCTATTGGGATTGTTCAAGCCGCAGTTCTCGAAAGAGCCAATACTTTGGACATTTTGGTTCACAAAGGAAACCTCGATTTTCTGGAAGAAAACGCAACCATCGCCACAGGAAGTTTGCGTCGTCAAGCGCAATGGTTGCATAAATATCCAAATCATACCGTAGTCGATTTGCGAGGAAACGTGAATACTCGAATGCAAAAACTAAACGAGAGCGATTGGAGTGGAGCCGTTTTTGCAGCAGCCGGACTCGAACGTATCAACTTAAAACCTACCGATTTTATCAATCTCGATTGGATGATTCCTGCTCCTGCTCAAGGTGCAATGGTAGTTGTTGCTATGGGAAATGACGATTTTACCCTCGATGCAGTTTCTCAACTGAATGATATCGAAACCGAGATTTGTACCTATATAGAAAGACAATTTCTAAAAACGCTCGAAGGTGGTTGTACAGCACCAATTGGCGCATTGGCAAGGTATTGCGAATTAGAGGATACCTTTATTTTCAAAGGTTCTTTGTTGTCTATTGACGGAAAACAGAAATTGGATATCGAAAAAATTGTGCCTGTTGAAGAATGGAAAAAATTAGGGTTCAATTGTGCCAATGAAATTTTGGAAAATGGCGGAGCGGAATTGATGAAAACAATTAAGGAAAGTTTGAAGAAGTGATTGATTATAAATAAAATGTTTTACTTTAAATAAACATACGATTTCAGAACAATGAATTCAAATATGATAACCTTTGTAATCGTAGCTCCATTATTAATAAACTTTTTATTATTATTTAACAGGAAGAAAAAATGGGTTAAAAATAAATATAAATGGTTTGCTGTAATGACATTATCTATTGTTGGGATTAGTTTTTATATTAATAACAATGAAGTTAAAGCAACTGAGAAACTATTTCAATGGGCATTTATTACCCCTTTGGTTTTCTCAGTTTTTGATTTCATAATTATGAAATTAAGTTTTGCAATTCATAATAGAGATTTATATTTATGGTTAAGGCATTCAGGAGATATTGATGATAAAAAATTAAGTGGAGGCAAAAAGGTAAAATCATCAGATAGAATATTTTCTATGTTTTTACTGTTTTTAATTATTGTATTGCCTTTTGCCATTTTGTTTTTTTATTAAATCAAATTAAAAAAGATTAATTTACAATTTGTAAACAAAATAACATGAACAACCAACTCACCATTCTATCCACAAAAATACTTTTGAGTCATCAAAAGCAAGCTTTGTTGGATGTTGGTTTTTCAGTTACTGAAGCCAATTTTATCAAAACTGAAAACTCGGATTTTGATTTAAATGGAATCAAAGACAAATTGATTTTTACCAGTCAAAATGCGGCTCAAAGCGTGTTGTTGCATCCAAAAAGCCAAGAATTAAAAACGAAAAATGTATTTTGTGTTGGTATAAAAACCAAAGCTTTATTAGAAGAAAACGGTTTTAATGTTGATGTTTACGTTGATTACGCTTCCGATTTGGCAGAAATTATCACTTTGATTTATTCCAGTGAAAGTTTTACTTTTTTCAGCGGAAATTTGAGAAAAGAAACTTTGCCGAAAGCGTTGAAAGCCGCCAAAGTCAATTTCAATGAAATTCAAGTGTATGAAACGACTTTAACACCACAAAAAATAAAAACTCCAGTCGATGGAATTCTGTTTTTTAGTCCGTCAGCCGTGGAAAGTTATTTAAAGGATAACAAAATAAAAAACGAAATTTGCTTTTGCATTGGTGAAACCACTGCCGAAACTTTGGAAAAAACAACCAGAAATATAATAGTTGCGGATCAACCATCGGTAGATAACTTGATTGAGGATGTAATCGAAGAATATAAATAAAAACAAACCCTTTCAGAGTTCAAAACTCTGAAAGGGTTAAATGATAAAAAAGAAAAATGATAAAGAACGACCTATTTTTAAAAGCATTAAGAGGAGAAACAGTAGAACGTCCACCAGTTTGGATGATGCGTCAAGCGGGAAGATATTTACCTGAATTCAGAGCATTGCGTGATAAATATGATTTTTTCACTCGTTGCGAAACACCAGAATTAGCTGCTGAAATTACAGTTCAACCGATTCGTATTGTGGGTCCAGATGCTGCGATTTTGTTTTCGGATATTCTGGTAGTGCCAAGAGCGATGGGAATCCACGTGGAATTGAAAGACAATTTGGGGCCGATTATTCCAAATCCAATTCGCACAATGGAGCAAGTAAATCAAGTTTATGTTCCAGACGTAAACGAAACTTTAGGCTATGTTTTTGATGCCGTAAAATTGACCAAAGAAATGCTGAACGATGAGGTGCCATTAATTGGTTTCGCAGGTTCTCCTTGGACCATTTTCTGTTATGCTGTAGAAGGAAAAGGTTCGAAAAGTTTTGACACTGCCAAAGGATTTTGTTTTTCAAATCCAATAGCTGCGCACACTTTATTGCAAAAAATTACAGATACGACTATTTTATATTTGAAAGAAAAAGTAAAAGCAGGTTGCAACGCCATCCAGATTTTCGATTCTTGGGGCGGAATGCTTTCACCAACAGATTATCAGGAATTCTCTTGGAAATACATCAATCAAATCGTTGATGCCTTGGCTGAAATTACTCCTGTTATCGTTTTCGGAAAAGGATGTTGGTTTGCCCTTGGCGAAATGGGAAAAAGCAAGGCTTCTGCTCTTGGAGTAGATTGGACTTGTTCGCCTAGAAATGCCCGTTATTTGTCAGGTGGAAATGTAACTTTACAAGGAAATTTCGATCCGTCAAGATTGCTATCGCCGATTCCGACTATCAAGAAAATGGTTCACGAAATGATCGACGAATTCGGAAAAGACAAATACATCGCCAATTTAGGTCACGGAATTTTACCAAATATTCCAGTAGATCACGCAAAAGCATTTGTGGATGCTGTGAAGGAATACAAGCAGAAATAATTTTCAAAAATGCTCAACAAAGGCTTACGAGATCAGGAAACTATTCGAATAGACAACATTCTAAAAGTGTTGCAATCGTTGACTTTTGTTCCAAAATTTTGGAATTTAGAAGACATTCTTTCACTTGAAAATGAGTTAAAAGATTTGGGAATGAATGTCGAAAGTCTCCAAAATTTTAGTGAAGAGCAATTGATTTCCCATTTGGATCGTCTTCATTTTGATTGGAATCATTTCGAAATTTTCGCCGATTTCTTGATGGCAATTTCTAAAGAAAGTCAATTTGATTTTTCTGGAAAAGCTATTGCCATTTACGATTATGTTCAAAAGGAAAGCAAGGTCTTTTCGTTTGGAATATTTAATAAGACAGCTGCTGCAAAAGCAAATTTATAATGAAAAACAAATTTTACCAATACATACAAAACCTTCAAGACCAAATCTGTGCAGGATTAGAAGCTTCAGATAGCATAACTAAATTCAAAGAAGATCTTTGGGAACGTCCCGAAGGTGGAGGAGGGAGAACCCGTGTGATAGAAAACGGAAAAGTTTTCGAAAAAGGGGGTGTCAATATTTCGGCAGTACACGGGAAATTACCTGATTCAATGCAAAAATTATTCAAAGTGGGTGAAGCCGATTTTTTTGCCTGTGGATTGAGTTTGGTTTTGCATCCAAAAAGCCCAATGGTGCCAACGGTTCACGCCAATTGGCGCTATTTTGAAATGTATGACGATAGTGGAAACGTAATCCAGCAATGGTTTGGCGGTGGACAGGATTTAACGCCATATTATTTGTTTGAGGAAGATGCAAAACACTTTCATCAAACTTGTAAAACGGCTTGCGACAAACACAATTCGGATTTTTACCCAAAATATAAAAAGCAATGCGACACTTATTTTTGGAATGCACACAGAAATGAAGCCCGAGGAATTGGCGGATTGTTTTTCGATTATTGCAAAGCAACCGAGGACATATCGATGGAAAATTGGTTCAATTTTGTTAGCGAAATTGGGAATAGTTTTTTAGATGCTTATGTTCCAATAGTCGAGAAAAGAAAAAATTTGTCTTACACACCAGAGCAAAGAACTTGGCAAGAAATTCGTCGCGGTCGTTATGTTGAATTCAATTTGGTACACGATAAAGGCACTTTATTTGGCCTAAAAACCAACGGCAGAATCGAAAGCATTTTGATGAGTTTGCCGCCGCATGTGCAATGGGTTTATGACCATCATCCAGAATCGGGCAGCGAAGAAGAAAAATTATTGAAAATATTAGAAAAACCAGTTGATTGGGTTTAAGCGAAAAGTGAAACAACTTTAACTCTTAAACTTTTAAACAATTTTAAACTAAAAAATATGTTCCCATTACAAAGAGGCAGAAGATTACGTGTGAATGAAAGCATTCGTTCCTTAGTTCGTGAAACAACATTAAGTCCATCCGATTTTATGTTTCCGATGTTTATTGCTGAAGGCGAAAACGTAAAAGTGGAAATTCCATCTATGGTTGGAATTTATCGTCGTTCGATTGATTTGACCGTTGAAGAAGTTAAAGAACTTTTTGCTTTGGGAATTCGTGCTGTAAACATATACGTAAAAGTGGACGAATCTTTAAAGGATAACACCGGAAAAGAAGCTTGGAATCCTGATGGATTAATGCAAAGAGCTATTAAAGCCATTAAAAAATCGTGTCCAGAAATGATTGTAATGCCCGATGTGGCTTTGGATCCCTATTCAATTTATGGTCACGATGGAATTATTGCCAATGGCGATGTAGAAAACGACTCCACTAACGATGCTTTGGTAAAAATGGCCGTTTCTCACGCTCAGGCTGGAGCCGATTTTGTTGCGCCAAGCGATATGATGGACGGACGTGTATTGCGTTTGCGTGAAGGATTGGATGCTGCAGGTTTTCAAAATGTTGGAATTATGAGTTATTCGGCTAAATATGCTTCGGCATTTTACGGGCCTTTTCGTGACGCTTTAGGCAGTGCGCCAAAAGATGCTGACATCGTTGTTCCAAAAGACAAAAAAACCTATCAAATGGATTATGCTAACCGCATCGAAGCCATCAAGGAAGCAGTTTGGGACGTCGAAGAAGGTGCTGATATGGTTATGGTAAAACCTGGAATTGCTTATTTGGATATCGTTCGCGAAGTCAAAAATGCTGTGAATGTTCCCGTAACCGTTTTTCACGTTTCGGGTGAATATGCGATGATCAAAGCCGCTGCCGAAAGAGGTTGGCTCGACAACGATAAGATTATGATGGAACAATTAATGTGCATCAAAAGGGCAGGAGCAAGTTTGATTTCGACTTATTTTGCCAAAGAAGCTGCTATAATTTTAAACAAATAATCAATGAAGAAAGTTATATTTTTATTATCCGTATTAGCATTTGTATCTTGTAAAAAAGAGAGCGAAGAATCCTTTGGAAAACCCGAAACCACAACTGAAACCACAACTGAAACCACCACCGAAACTCAAAAACCAGAAGAGTTAGGAGCGGAAATTTTTGCTGGAAAAGGAGCTTGCGTAGCTTGTCACAAACCCGATGTAAAACTCGTTGGGCCAAGTTTGCAAGACATTGCCAAAATCTATAAAGACAAAAATGCAGATATGGTTTCATTTCTAAAGGGCGAAGGAGAACCAATTGTTGATCCAACACAATACGCAGTAATGAAACCTAATTTAGAACTTACTAAGACTTTTTCGGAGGAAGAATTGAAGGCTTTAGAAGCTTATGTTTATTCGACTCTGAAATAATACCCATCAGTGTTTTTGCAACAAAAAAAAGAGGCTGTTTCGCAAGTTAGTGAAACAGCCTCTTTCTTATTTTAAAATTATTAGTGATTTATTCTACCACAACTTTTTTGGAAGTAGAACCATTTTCTGTTTGAACTTGTACCAAGTAAACTCCTTTAGCTTGGTTAGACAAATCAACTGTATTGGTTTTGCTTGCAGAAATTTGTTTTCCTGTAGTATCATAAACAGTAATTGCTTTTACAGCTGCTGTGCTATTCACAGTAACTAAACCATTAGTAGGGTTTGGATATACTGAAATACTATCTGATGCCAAAGCGTTTTCTTTTAATCCTAAAGCAGGATTCAAATACAAAGTAGTTGGAGGTGTTTGTCCTGTCAATATATAAGCTGCATTTCTCCAAAGTGTTAATTGTTCATTTGTAACATTTTTTCCATCTCCAGCAGCAATTGCTCCATAATTTACGGTAAAAGTAATCATATCTTTGTTGGCTAATTTATCAGTAGCAACAGTACCAATTTGTGTTCCTGCAGGGATGTGATTAATTACCATTGAAGCATCATTAGAAGTAGTTGAGATAGGGGTTCCAGCAGCAACATTTCCAGAAAGAGACGTTAATAAAGTTCCAGCTGTTGAAATTTCTAAATCATTTACTAGAGAAAGACCTTTAAAATAAGGAGTAACATTGGCGGTAGCACCACTACCTACTACTCCAGCATCGTTAGCTCCTTGAATTAAAAGAGGAATACTAGTACCTGTAATTCCGCTAAACATAGGGTTAGATTCCTTACCAGCAACTACTTGAACCCCTAAAGCACTCCCGCTTACAACATCATATGTCGTTCCTGCAACAGAAGTAATAGCTCTAGTATTTACCTTTTGGAATGCAAATGATTTGTTGTAAATAACAGGTATGTTTAGTACCGATAGTTTATTAAGACCAAGTACTCCAGTTGGTTTAATGGCAGCAGCAGTAGAACCCCAAGTTTCCTGCATTATTATCAAGTCAGCTCCCGTAATTTCTGTATCTACACTTACATTTGTTTTAAGGTTTTTACCATTGGCATCACAAGAATATACAGTAACGGCAAATCCAGTAGCGGTAAGCATTCTGGTAATGGCATCGCTTCCTACAATTGTGGCGTCACCTGTTTGTGAAGCTGTAGCATCCATAACTTTGCTAAATTGAATGTAAGCAACTTTCTTCTGTGCTATCGATTGTATTGGTGCTAACGCAACAACTAGCATTAATGCCATAGCAACGAATAATCTGTTTTTGAGTAATTTTTTTGTCATAATAATTAAAATTTTAGGATTAAAAAAATGAATATAATTTTTTTTTGATAAAATTAAAAAATATAATATAAAAAACAAGCCTTTAGACGATAAATATGTAATCGGTTACATTATTTAGAAAGATGCTTCTATTTTTTTGTTAAGTTGTTATTAATATAGATAAGTGTTTTTATGGATTAAAGAGGTAATTTCTAATTATCAATATCAAAACTTTGTGTACATTGCAAATCAATATTAAACTATGGAAACTGCCTACATCAAAACTCCTTTAGGAATCGCCAAAATAGTGGGTGATGAAAATGGCATTTCCAATATTTCTATTGTTAATGAAGGTGATATTTCTTCAATTATTTCAACTATTTTGCAAGAAGCTGTTTCCCAACTCAACGAATATTTCGAAGGAAAAAGAACGGATTTCACTTTCAAACTAAATCCATCTGGAACTGAATTTCAACAAAAAGTGTGGAAAGAATTGCTCGAAATTCCTTTCGGAAAAACGATGAGTTATTTAGAATTGTCAAAGAAATTGGGCGATGTCAAAGCCATTCGTGCCGTAGCATCGGCCAATGGAAAAAATCCGCTTTGGATTGTTGTTCCTTGCCACAGAGTCATAGGAACCGATGGTTCGCTAACAGGTTATGCTGGAGGATTGTGGTGCAAAAAATGGTTGTTGGAACACGAAAACCCTACTAATCAAGGGAGTTTGTTTTAAGAAAGATATGGATTGAACGAATTTTCACTAACTTTAATTTAATTGAATATAAAATTTGACTAAATTTAGAACTTCAAAAGTTTGTGAAATTTGTATTTAAATAAATCTTTATGATAGAAAAAATTAACCTCAACAACATTCTATTTCTCGACATCGAAACCGTTCCAGAAGTAGCTGATTTCAATTCTTTGGATGATGAAATGAAAGCACTTTGGGAACACAAAACCCAATACCAGCGCAAAGACGAATATACGCCCGAGGATTTTTATGAACGAGCTGGAATTTGGGCCGAGTTTGGGAAAATTGTTTGTATTTCTGTGGGTTATTTTGTCATTAAAGGTGACATTCGGAATTTTAGAGTGACGTCTTTTTTTGGTGAAGAAAAGAAAATTTTGAATGATTTTATCAATCTTTTGAACAATCATTTCAACCAACCACAACACGTTTTGTGTGGTCATAATGCGAAGGAATTCGACATTCCGTTTATCGCTCGCCGAATGATTATTAATAATATTGCCATTCCAAACAAACTGAATTTGTTTGGCAAAAAACCTTGGGAAATTCCACATCTCGATACTTTGGAATTATGGAAATTTGGCGATTACAAGCATTTCACTTCCTTGAAATTAATGTGCAAAGTACTCGGAATTCCATCTCCAAAAGGTGATATTGATGGCAGTCAAGTAGGACACGTTTTTTATGTGGAAAAAGATATTGACAGAATTGTAACCTATTGTGAGAAAGACACTATTGCCGTGGCACAGATTTTCTTGCGTTTACGACGAGAAGATTTGTTGATTGAGGAGGA
>ERZ1034365.780-NODE-780-length-17060-cov-5.296355_pt1 | contig 17060 bp, 19 predicted proteins | sample MGYA00520615_ERZ1034365 | MGnify/ENA primary metagenome ERZ1034365 (study PRJEB33736, sample SAMEA104284505) | Azolla filiculoides | biome: Urban; feature: Water surface; material: Ditch water | place: Netherlands | collected 2015-10-28 | depth 0-0.1 m ... | reverse complement strand
GCCACAGACGCAGGTCAAGCAAATACCCATGAGTTTCAACTTTCTAACGGTCTTAAGTTGATTGTGCGTGAGGATCACCGTGCGCCGACGGTTGCACACATGGTTTGGTATCGCGCTGGCTCCATGGATGAAGTGAACGGTAAGACCGGAGTAGCTCATGTGTTGGAACACATGATGTTTAAGGGAACTCACAAAGTAAAGTCAGGTGAATTCTCTCGTTTGGTTGCGGCTGTAGGCGGCCGGGAAAATGCCTTCACCTCTCGCGACTACACGGCCTATTTTCAGCAGGTTGAAAAGTCCAAGCTAGATGAAGTGTTGAAGCTAGAGGCAGACCGCATGTCCAATCTCAATTTTGATGATGCAGAGTTTTTAAAAGAAATTCAGGTGGTGATGGAAGAGCGCCGACTACGCACAGAAGACAATCCAAGTAGCCTACTCAATGAATCACTTATGGCTACCGCTTACATGAGCTCGCCTTATCGTCATCCGGTAGTGGGCTGGATGAATGACCTAATGAATATGAAAGCTGCTGATGCACGTGATTGGTATCGTAGTTGGTACAAGCCAAATAACGCAACAGTGGTGATTGCAGGCGATGTTGATCCTAAAGTCATTTTGCAAGCAGTTGAAAAATATTATGGCGTTGCTTCTGCAGCAGAGTTACCTGAGCGCAAGCCGCAGATTGAACCTCCGCAAAAAGGCATTAAGCGAGTGCAGGTCAAAGCACCCGCCGATAGCGCGCAACTGGCAATGGCATGGAAGGTTCCCAAACTACAAGTGGGTAAGCTGGATGATGATGAGCCTTATGCCTTGGAGCTTTTGGCTGCAGTACTCGATGGTTATGACAATGCTCGCCTGAATCGGGCTTTGGTGAAGCAGGAGCGCGTGGTGAATGATGTGGGCGTCGGCTACGACATGATTTCCAGGGGCCCAGAGCTTTTCTTAATTAGTACCAGTATGGCTAAAGGCAAAACAGTAGAGCAGGCTGAGAGCAGTATTCGGAGGGCTTTAAAAGAAGTTGCCGATAAGGGAATTTTAGAGTCCGAACTCAAGCGTATCAAGGTACGTATTCTGTCCGATCAAATTTATAAGCGCGATTCAATCTTTGGTCAGGCAATGGAAATCGGCAGCACGGAGATGGCGGGATTCTCCTGGCGAGATATTGATGTGATGTTGGAGAAGATGCAGGCCATCACTCCCGCACAGGTACAAGCCGTTGCAAATAAATATTTAGTCGATGAGGGGCTTACCATTGCAGTGCTAGATCCGCAGGCACGTCAGTCAGGTGAGAGCAAGCAAGGAGGCAAACATGCCGCTAAATAAATTCATTAAACAAGCTGCTCTTACGGTAGTGCTGATTGGTGGGGCCATCACTTCAACATATGCAATATTGCCGATTGAAAAACTAGAGTCCGTTAAGGGGGCGCAAGCCTATCTCGTTCAAACCAAAGCCCTACCCATGGTTGATATTGAAATCAGTGTTGATGCGGGTGATCGCTATGACCCGGCAGCAAAGAGTGGTTTAGCCACTGTGGTTGGGCAACTCATGAACTATGGCGCTAAGTCTGAGAAGGGATTGCTAACTGAAGCACAGATTGCTGATGAGATTGCTGACCTTGGTGCAAACCTCGGCGTTTCTGTTAGTGGTGAGCGTGCTGTGATGCGTATCCGAACTCTGAGTCGTCAAGATTTACGTGATCGCGCTGTTCAATTGGCATCGGCCATGTTGAGCGCGCCTACTTACGATGCCAAAATATTGGCACGCGAGAAGCAAAGAATGACTACTGCATTATTGGAGTCGGAGACTAAACCAGAATCAGTTCTGGATCGTCGTTTTAGAAAATCGGTTTATGGAAACTATCCATTAGCTCATTCACCAACAGTGCAAAGTATTAGCAATATCAGTGCAGCAGATCTACAGCAATTTCACAAACAGTTTTACCGTGGCGATCGTATGATTGTGAGCATTGTCGGTGATGTGAGTAAAGCGGAGGCCGCTGAAATTGTTCGGGGGTTACTGCAAAGAGTGCCTCAGTCCGGTCCTGCTATTGCCAAGTTGCCAGAGTTTGAGCGTTCACCAGTGGAGCCTTTAAGTCAACGCGAAGTCACCATTCCATTTGATTCGCAGCAAGCGCATATCGCCATGGGAATGACTGCCGTAACCCGCAGCAACCCGGATTATTTTCCATTGCTAGTCGGGAACTATGTCTTGGGCGGCGGCGGTTTTGTATCGCGTCTCGTGTCAGAAGTTCGAGAGAAGCGCGGTCTTGCTTATAGCGTATTTAGTTACTTTGCTCCTGGCAAGGATGTGGGTATATTTCAGGCGGGCTTACAGACTAAGAATGATCAGGCTACTCTGGCTCTCGATGTCATGAGCTCCACCATTGCGCAATTTATTGCTGATGGCCCCACACAATCTGAGCTCGATGCTGCCAAGGCGAATTTAATGAATGGCTATCCTTTGAGAATCGATAACAACCGTAAGTTGCTAGATAACGTTTCCTCAATTGCTTGGAATAATTTGCCGCTCGATACGATGGAGGTTTGGACTAAGCAGGTGGAGGCGGTGAGCTTGGAGCAAGTTAAGGCGGCATTCCAAAAATACTTAGCAATGGATCGGATGAAGATTGTGGTCTTAGGAGCAAGAAATAAATAAGCTAGCAAAGGCCGCCTCATTAGGTAAGCGTTTAGAGCCTCCGCAGAAAATTCGCATTATTGGTGGAGTGTGGCGCAGTCGTTTGTTGAGTGTGCTGGATCTGCCCGGTTTACGCCCGAGCACGGATCGCGTTCGTGAGACTTTGTTTAATTGGCTTGGTCAGGATCTAGTCGGTTTGAGTTGCCTAGATTTGTTTGCAGGAACTGGCGCCTTAGGTTTTGAGGCGGCATCACGACATGCCAGTTCAGTGACTCTGTTAGAAAAAGATAAGAAGGCGCATGCAAAGCTTTTGGCTAACTATGCTTTGCTACAGTCATCCCCCGCTCCTGGATCAGTACAGATTTTGCATAGAGACAGTTTGGAGTTTCTCAAGCAACAGACCAATCGCTCTAGCCATTTGATATTTATTGACCCACCCTTCCAGGAGGAGGGCTTATTAAATCAAGCCCTGATAGAGGCGTCTCGCGTTTGTGATGATAGTGCCGGAGGTGGTATTTACGTCGAGTTTCCGTCTAGTCGCTCACGTGAGCAGATTGAGGCTTTGGTACCCGATTGGCATTGTGGAAAATACTTAGAGGCTGGGCAAGTAAAAGCTTGTCTATTTCGCTCCAAGAGGGACTAAACTCTTGCCTGTAGCTGAAAAAGCCTTAGGAGCGTTATGACTGTTGCTGTATACCCTGGAACATTTGATCCTTTTACTCGTGGTCACGAGGACTTGGTGCGTCGCGCCTCAAGCATTTTTGGCGAGCTCATTGTTGGCGTTGCCGATAGCCGTAGCAAACGCCCTTTCTTTACATTAGATGAGCGCATTGAGATTGCTAAAGAAGTCCTTGGTCATTATTCCAATGTGAAGATTGTTGGTTTTACGGGATTATTAAAAGACTTTGCGCGTGAACATAATGCGCGTGTAATTGTGCGTGGTCTTCGTGCAGTCTCTGATTTTGAGTATGAATTTCAGATGGCTGGTATGAATCGCTATCTATTACCCGATGTTGAAACATTATTCTTGACGCCATCAGATCAATACCAATTTATTTCTGGAACCTTTGTTCGTGAGATTGCTTCGATGGGTGGAGATGTGAGTAAGTTTGTATTCCCATCTGTAGAAAAGTGGTTGGTCAAAAAGATCGAAGCGAATAAGAGCAAAGAGTAAGGCTGGTAGGCAAACAAGATGGCTTTAATGATTACGGACGAATGCATCAACTGCGATGTGTGTGAGCCTGAATGTCCGAATGATGCAATCTACATGGGTCTAGAGATCTATGAGATCGATCCTAATAAATGCACCGAGTGCGTGGGGCACTACGATGCGCCACAGTGTCAGCAGGTTTGCCCAGTTGACTGTATTCCACTCAACCCCGCATTCTCAGAAAATCAAACGCAACTTATGGCGAAGTATCAAGCCTTAACTGCTGCCAAAAAAGCCCTGGCTACAAAGTAGCGCACTAATTCGTTTTTGAATGCAACTCCAGCATTGCTGATTGAGTGTCGCCCTTCATAAATAATCCGAGAATTTTTAAGCCATCTTCAATGCTGGCATCAATCTGTTTTTGCTCTGCCTGCAAGGGTCTTCTCAATACATAGTCAGCTACGTCCATTGCGCGCGCACCTTCTGCTGCGAGATCTCGCGGGTGACCAATACCCAGGCGCAGGCGCCAGTATTCAGGTGTTCCTAGGTGAGCTTGAATATCTTTCAAGCCGTTGTGCCCACCAGTGCCGCCACCAAGCTTGATACGGGCTGTGCCGGGCTTGAGATCAAGCTCATCTTGCACTACCAGCACATCTTTGGGTGTAATTTTATGGAAGCGGCACAGTGCCCCTACAGCTTGACCGCTGAGGTTCATATAAGTGCTGGGCTTAAGTAAGAAAAGATCTTCACCTTCCCATTTAGCCTTTGCTACTTTCCCATGAAAACGTTTTTCAGTTTCAAAGCGGGTACTTAATTGTTTTGCAAGGGCGTCAACAAACCAGAAGCCAGCATTGTGCCGATCTTCTATGTGTTCTTCGCCGGGATTGCCGAGGCCAACAATTAATTTAGTCATGATGAGAGCTTAAGGATAAAAGTATTTCTGCAAAAAAGAAAACCCGCTTGTAAGCGGGCTTCCTCTGTCGCAAAGATAAGGCTTAAATAATTAAGCTTTGTCCTTTGGGGCTTCAGCAGCAGGAGCCGCAGCAGCTGCAGGAGCAGCTTCAGTATCGGCAGATTTCACTGCTGGGATACGTGCGTTAGCTAATACTGGGTTCTCTTGCTCAACATGCAATACCAAGGTAACGCCTTTTGGCAATGCGATGTCTTTAGCATGGATACCATGACCAACTTCAATCTTGTTCAGGTCCACTTCAATGAATTCTGGCAAGTCTGCTGGTAAGCAAGAAACTTCCAATTCAGTTGAGATGTGGCTGATTACAGCGCCTTGCAATTTCACTGCAGCTGAAGTCTCAGCGTTGATGAAGTGCAATGGAACGCGCATGTGAACTTTCTCAGTTGCAGAAACGCGCTGGAAGTCGATGTGCAGTACCAAAGGCTTAAATGGATGCATCTGGTAATCGCGCAACAACACTTTTTGTGCTTTGCCGCCGATTTCGAGATCAAGGATGGATGAGTGGAATGCTTCCTTACGGAGAGCATGGAACAGTGCGTTGTGATCCAACTCAATTACAGTTGCGGCGTCTTTACCGCCGTAGATGATGCCCGGAGTTTTACCGGAGTTGCGCAGACGGCGGCTCGCACCCGTTCCCTGTACGCTTCTTTCAAAGGCTACTACTTTCATATCGAATTCCTAAATTAAGGTTAATTTCCGTTCGCGACCAAACAGAAAAGCCTTTGATTATATCGTGGGAATGACGGTTTTTGCCTAGAAAAGGCTCAAAACTGCCAAAAACAGGGGTAGAAACGCTGTTTTTGGCTTATTCAGCGAACATCGACATCACTGAATCACCCTTGCTAATGCGAGAAAGGGTCTCAGCGAGTATGGGGGCAACGCTTAATTGACGAATTTTTGCCACTTTCATTGCCTCTGGGGTCAATGGAATGGTGTCAGTAACGACTAATTCGTCTAATTCAGAAGCGGCAATCCGAGCAACAGCACCACCTGAAAGTACGGCATGAGTACAGTAGGCGGTAACACCCTTAGCGCCACGCTCTTTAAGCGCTTCAGCGGCCTTACAGAGCGTTCCGCCGGTATCAATGATGTCATCCATGATGACGCAATGGCGACCCTCTACTTCGCCGATAAGGTGCATTACTTCTGATACGTTTGCCTTAGGACGGCGTTTATCAATAATCGCCAAATCTGTGCCCAATTGCTTGGCCATCGCGCGGGCGCGAACCACGCCGCCGATGTCTGGAGAAACAATGATGAGGTCTTTTTTAGTCTTTTGGGCCTCTAGATCAGCCAAGAGCACTGGGGACGCATAAATGTTATCTACTGGAATATCAAAGAAGCCCTGAATTTGGTCAGCATGAAGGTCCATAGTCAAAACACGCTCAATACCGGCAACGGACTGGAGCATGTTTGCGACGATTCTAGCGGAGATGGCAACCCGAGCTGAACGCGGGCGACGGTCTTGTCTGGCGTAACCGAAGTAAGGGATCACTGCGGTTATGCGGCTTGCCGATGCTCGCTTGAGGGCATCAATCATGATCATGAGTTCCATCAAACTATCGTTTGTTGGAGCACATGTGGACTGGATAACAACAACGTTTTTACCGCGAACGTTTTCTTGAATTTCTACCTGAATTTCACCATCAGAAAATCGACCAACAAATGCTTTTCCCATTGGTAGATTGAGCTCTTTAGCTACCGCGTGAGCCAAAACCGGATTTGCATTACCTGTGAAAAGAGTCAGTAAATCAGCGTTCATTGGGGCGGACATAGGTGATTTTTGAATTTTGGTAGGGGTCGAATGGATGTCTTTTGGTCGTATCTACAGTAGTTGGCAGGGGAAGAAGGATTCGAACCTTCGCATGCTGGAATCAAAATCCAGTGCCTTAACCAGCTTGGCGATTCCCCTACAGGTCAATCTGAAGAAATCAAATTGTAAGCGGGATTTTTATTTAGCCCTCGAACAATTCGACCTATCCATCCTTTTGGAAGATTTTGCAGAAGATTTTCCAGATTTGCGATGTCCGTCTTAGGGTCTAAGGCGGCAAAAACGCTACTTCCAGAGCCGGACATGCAAGGTGCCGAATTTGGCACTGCCTTGTAAATCCAATCTAATGCTTGCTTCACTTCAGGACATTTCTGCACCGCTACTGCCTGGCAATCATTTGACTGATATGAGCTTGGCGATGCAAGAAAGCGATCTATTGTAATCGGAGCGTGATCTCGGGTCAATTGAGGGTCTTGAAAAATCTGAGCAGTGGCGATTCCCTTGTTCGGGTAGATCACCACAAAGTCTTGGGTTTCCAAGGAAATGGCCTGTAATTTCTCACCAACCCCCTCAACGAAGGCATTTTGGCCAAAGATGAAAAAGGGCACATCAGCCCCGAGCTTTAGGCCAAGTTGGCAAAGCGTAGCGATACTAAGATCCAGATCCCAAAGCGCATTAAGTCCGATGAGGGTGGATGCAGCATCTGAAGATCCGCCACCTAAACCAGCGCCCATAGGAATATTTTTCTTGAGGCTGATTTCGACGCCGGACTCAGTCTTGCAGAAATCTCTTAATAGTTGGGCAGCTCGAACTACTAAATCCTCTGCAGGGGCGACGCCTGGGATGGGGTCAATCCGGCGAACCGCATTTTCTGGAATGTGCCTTAGGGTGAGGACATCGCACCAATCAATCAGTTGAAAAACGGATTGCAGAAGGTGGTAGCCATCATCACGGCGCCCAACAATGTGTAGAAAAAGATTGAGCTTTGCCGGGCAACGCAGTTCTATTGCATTACGCATCATTCATTCGGAGTATCAAATACCAGGCGGATATCAATTGAGCCGATATTAGAGCTACGAGTCATTGTGAGTTTTTCTAAGCGCTGAGCATTGTTCCAAAAGTAATTTAAGGTCCAGCCGTCTTGCGTAATTTTGCTGACTTGTCCTTTGGGATTGCGCTCAACACTTGCATTACTACCAGGACGTGTTTGTCCACGTAACCAGTCAGATAAACCGCGTGCAGGTAACGGAAGCCCTAATGTATTTTGAATGAGAGTATCGGCATCAATCGCTGTAGTAAGTTGACCATCGCGTTCTAAAATTGCCTCACCCGGTTTAATCGTAATTTTCGCAATTGATCCACCTACTGGATTACGAATTTCTAAAACATCAGTCAGCGCATCTTGAGTCAAAGTAAATCCACCCGACCCACCTTGATTTTTGCCTTCAGTGAGACCTATAACCTTCACTGCAAAACGCCCATCCCATGAGCCTTTGAGGGCCGTATCTGCGACTGACCAGTCCGGCTTCAGACGCTTCAAAGTTTCTTTGAGAGTGGGATTGTTGGCATCTAATTGCTGCCCTTTGCGCCACATATCTTCTGCTTCAATTGGGCGATTCATGACCCACAGGACTTCGCCGATATGTGCAGCAATGTCTGCCTCAGGCTTCATGCTAAATGCTTGTTGAAGTTGTTCAAGCGCCAATGCATTTTTGCCCATGCGAAAGTTCACCCAACCAAGACTATCCAAAATAAAACCATCTTTAGGCGAGAGTTGATGAGCCTTACTAATGAGCTTGAACGCTTCAGGTAATTTCTGATTACGATCAGCCAGGGAATAACCAAGCGCATTGAGGCTATTAACGTCATTCGGATTTTTACGCAGGATTTCGCGCAGAGTTTTCTCCATGACATCGATGCGTCCGGATTTTTCGGCAGACATGGCGTAGGTATAGAGCAGCCCAGGATCTTTTGGTTCAGGCTTTAATGTGGAGACTATTTCGTAAAAAGCTCTTAAGGCTTCCGATTCATTCGTTGCTTTAGCTAGTAGCGACTGAATCTGTAGCAAGGTATTTTGTTGTTGTGATGGTGTCTGTTGATTTAGTAATGAGATGGCGGGTTTGACAGCTTCCGACCAGCGCTGATTCAAAATTAAAAGTGTGACTAGCACTTCTTTTGGCCTGGTTTGCTTAGGTCCAGCCAAGTTATCCCAAGTTTGAGCTGCCTGCAGTGCTAAATCAGGTGCGCCTGCAGTAATAGCAATCTCCATGGCTCTTTGTGCCAAACGGGGGTCATCGAGTTGTCGAGCCAACTCCAAATAGGTTGTGTAGGCTAGACCAGCTTCACCACGCTGTAGGGCGATTTCAGAGGCTAGGACCTCAAAGACAGCTTGACCGCTATCTAGGCTGCTATTTTTGGCAATGGCAAGACTGGAGATAAGGCCAAAGCCAAGCCCAGATGCCAGCAATAAGGCCCCAATAGAAGGCTTTAATGAAAATGTAGTCATGAGCACATTCTAATCCGCGAATCTACAATCCATTTATGCCTGAACTCCCAGAAGTTGAAGTTACCCGCCTGGGTATTGCGCCCCATTTAAAAGGGGCTAGGGTGACTGCGGTCAAAATTATCGATGGTCGATTGCGTTGGCCAGTACCCAGAAATTTAAATACACTGCTTTCTGGTCAAAAAGTCTTGGGAATAGAGCGCCGTGGTAAGTACCTCTTAATGGAGTTTGATACTGGGTACCTATTGCTGCATCTGGGTATGACGGGAACATTGCGGGTGCTGCCCGCTAGTGATTTACTAAAGACGCATGATCGAGTGACCTTTGAATTTAGCAAGTTGAGTTTGCGTCTGCATGACCCCCGCAAGTTTGGTGCTGTTCTATGGCACTCAAAATCTCAAGGGCCGATTGAGAGTAATTCGCTTTTGCAAAAACTAGGGGTAGAGCCTTTTTCACCTGAGTTTGAGGGTGAGCTTGGCGCAGATGTCTTATATCAGTGCTCACGTAAACGTAGCGTAGCAGTCAAACAGTTTTTATTAGCAGGGCAGGCGGTCGTTGGGGTTGGCAATATTTATTGTTCGGAAAGTTTGTTTGAGGCGGGTATTCATCCGGCAAAGGCAGCTGGAAAACTCACGCGTGCGCAATGTTCTCGACTTGCTGCTGCTGTGCGATTGATTTTGAAAAAAGCAATAGCAGCAGGCGGTAGTACTTTGAAAGACTTTGTAAATAGTGAAGGTGATCCAGGACACTTCATGGTGCAAACGAAAGTCTACGATCGTAAGGATCAGCCCTGCAAGGTATGCAAGACGCCGATTAAGCAGATTGTGCAAGGCCAACGCTCTACTTATTTTTGCCCTCAATGTCAGAAGCGCTAATCAAGCACTTCGCTACCAAGTTAATTGCTTGGCATGGTAAGGATGGGCGCCAGGGCTTGCCATGGCAAAGTATTCGAGATCCATATGCGGTATGGGTTTCTGAAATCATGTTGCAACAAACACAAGTGGCTACTGTTCTAGAGCGTTATCCCCGCTTCATGAAACGTTTTCCTACTGTGAAGAAATTGGCGGCCGCACCATTAGATGATGTCTTAGCTGAATGGGCGGGGCTCGGCTACTACACACGGGCTCGCAATCTTCATGCTTGCGCAAAACAGGTGATGGAGGAATTTAGTGGAAAATTTCCTACAGATCCGCTATTGCTTGAGCAACTTAAAGGTATTGGCAGATCAACTGCGGGTGCAATTGCTGCCTTTGCGTTTCATGAGCGGGCACCGATTCTGGATGCGAACGTAAAGCGTATTTTGGCAAGACTGTTTGGTATAGAAGGTGCCATCCAGGAAAAAGCGGTTAATGATGAATTATGGCTACTAGCCAAAACACTACTTCCTAAAAATGCCAAAGATATGCCGGTTTATACACAGGCCCTAATGGACTTTGGGGCAACGTGGTGCACCTCCCGAAAACCTGTGTGTTTAAGTGGCGAAAAGAAATGCCCATTTGAAAAAGAGTGCCAAGCTAATCTCAGCGATCAAGTGTTGCAGTTGCCTCGCAAAGTAATCAAAGCAAAGCCCCCTGAATTTAATTGCGATATGTTGTTACTTAGACATGGCGATTCAGTCTTGCTGCAAAGGCGTCCAGACAAGGCTATCTGGGGTGGATTATGGTCTTTGCCAGAATCTGCTTGGAGAGCAAAAGAAAAAAACTCTAATCCTTCAACTAATAATTTATCTGTGAAAGAATTATTTCAGCTAGTACTGCCAGATGAAAAGAGCTCTAGCGTGTTCAAGAGTTGTACGCTCATTGAGCAGGGCTTGGAGATTAAACATGTCTTTACTCATCGCCGTTTATGGATGCAAATTTGGCATGTGACATCAAGCCTTGCTGTGAAATTCTCTGGCGATGATTTGAGGTGGATTCCTTTGCGCCAGCTCGGGAACTACGGCCTACCTCAACCAATCAAATTGCTGCTGCAGGGATTGAGTCTAGCTCGCGATGACGACTTAAGAAATTGATCTGGAGTGCTGCCAAATCTTTTTGTGGCAGAAAATGTGCAATGATGCGACTCACTAGATAAACCGAGCGATGCTGTCCACCTGTGCAGCCGATAGCAACAGTAAGGTAGCTGCGACCATCTGCAATGTAGTGCGGTAACCATTTTTCGATGAATTGAATAATGTCGTTTTCCATACTGAGCACTTCAGGAATCTTTTCTAAGAACTCGCGAACTGGCTGGTCTTTACCAGTCAAAGGGCGCAAGGCCTTGTCGTAGTGTGGGTTCGGTAGGCAGCGAACATCAAATACGAGATCGGCTTCGCTCGGTAAACCTTTCTTAAATCCAAAGGATTCAAAAATCACAGTAAGCCCTTGAGGCTTATCTTTAAGAAGGTCCTGTATCCAAGAGCGCAGGGCATGGGCAGGCAGATTGCTGGTATCAATACTGTGCGCCTGGGTGCGAAGTGGTTCCAAGAGATTTCTCTCTTTATCAATCGCCTCAATCAGGGTGGCGGCTTGAGTTTGTTGGGTTTTTCCAGATAAGGGGTGCCGTCTGCGGGTTTCGGAGAAGCGCTGAATCAGTGTATTGGTGTCAGCATTCAGAAACACCACTCGAACCTGATGGTTGCGTCGCAGATTTTCTAGGATCTGGGGAAGCTCTGCAATTGATTGACCGCGGCGTGCATCAATGGCCACGGCAACGCGCTCACTCTTTTCATTCTCTAGCGTAGTGATGAGGTTTTCTAATAGAGTGACTGGAAGATTATCTACACAGTCATAGCCTGCGTCTTCAAAAGCTCTCAGCGCAACGGATTTACCTGAGCCGGAGATGCCGGTAATCAGATTAATTTGCATATTAAATCAATCGGCCCTGTGATTTTGTAGCTTCTGCCTCTGCGTTCATTTGTAAACGCTGCCGCTCCATGAATTCTTTTAAGGTATCGATACCCCGCAATTGCAAAATAGTATTGCGTACTGCAGCCTCTACGAGAACCGCTAAGTTGCGTCCTGCAGCAACCTGAATTTTGACCGTTCGAATTGGAATACCCAATACATCAATATGCTGCGCTTCTAATGGAAGGCGTTCAAACTCACCGTCATTACGACGAACCAATTGCACTATGAGTCGTAATTTCAATTTGCGTCGAACAGCTGTTTCACCAAAGATGGTGCGGATATCCAGTAAGCCTAGCCCGCGAACTTCTAAGAGATTGCGCAGAATCACCGGGCAACGACCTTCAATGTAGTCTGGCCCAAGTCGAGCAAAATCGACTGCGTCATCAGCCACTAAACCGTGACCGCGAGAAATTAGCTCCAAACCCAATTCGCTTTTACCCAAACCAGATTCACCCATGATTAAGACGCCTAAGCCTAGGATGTCCATAAATACGCCATGCATGGTGATCTGGGGGGCGCCAATCTTGGTGAGATAGGTACGTAGGTGATCAATTACTTCAGCGGCAGAGATGGATGTTGTAAAGAGCGGCGTAGAAGATCTTTGACAAAAGAGTTGTAGATCGGCGTCAGCTACTTTGCCATCAGCTACGATGACGCAAGGTGGTGTCTTAGAGATTAAGCTAGAAATCTGCTCTTGTTTTTGTTTGGTTTCAAGTTGGGCATGATAGTCAACCTCTTGCTCACCAAAAATCTGGATGCGGCTTGGGTGAATGAGATTTAAGTGACCAACTAAATCAGAGCTGGCAGCGGCTGCTTTAACAGCCTCTGGTGGAAATGTACGGTCTGCGCCTTCTAGACCGCCAATCCAAGATAGCTTTAAGTCAGAGATATTGTCATCAAAAATCTGCTGAGCGGTAACTCCCTCAAGGAGTAAGGGTTGGGTTGTCAAACCGAGCCCCAAGTTTGTAACAGCTGACACACCTTATCTGGATTGTCTTCTGACGCTAGTGACTTACGGGTGTCTTGATCAGAAAGGAGTTGCGCAATCGAAGACAAAATTTCTAGATGTTGCTGAGTTGCTTTTTCTGGAACGAGCAAAAAAATCAAAATAGAGACAGCTTCACCATCGGGCGCGGCAAATTCAATGGGGTCTTTTAATTTAAGGAAAGCAGCAATCGGATGCTTGAGTCCCTTGACGCGGCCATGCGGAATGGCCACACCAGCTCCCAATGCGGTGGAGCCCAAGTCTTCACGAGCGTTTAAGAAGCCAACAATAGCTTGGGCTTCTAATCCTGCTTGCTTGGAGAACAGCTCCCCTACAGCCGCAAATGCCTCAGCCCGATTTTTAGAGGGGCTATTTAAGGCAATGCGGTCTATGGAGAAAAGATCAGTCAGGGCATTCATGTCGATTCATTATAGGTGTCCTGAGGTCGAACATCACTCAAAATGCTTTTCGTGGTGATGATCTTGAACTTTTTCTTTGTGCTTCACTATTTGACGCTCTAGTTTATCTACCACTGCATCCATAGCGTGGTAGAGATCAGCGTTATGCGCCTCAGCAAAAAGATCTTTTCCTTTGAGGTGAATCGTAATCTCGGCTGCTTGACGAAGATTTTTTTCCTTTGCGTTATCGACAATCAAAAATGCGGAGGCATCAAGGACATGGTCAAAGTGTTTGCGAATTTTGGCTAACCCCGCTTCGAGGTGTGAACGCATTGCTGGAGTAACTTCAACATGACGGCTATTAATTTTCAGATTCATCAGCAGCTCCTATTCATAGCAAAACAAAATGCATGCGCAAATAATTACCCGGGGTGCGCAGCATGCCCCTGTAATGTTGTACTTGTTTATACGGAAATGAACTTCATGAGCCTCCAGCGTATCAGCGATTTTGCTGAAAACCAAGGGGGCAGATCATGTTTATTTAATAAATATTCGAAAAAATCTGAATATTTACATGCGGAAGTTTTCGCCTAGATAGACTCTTCTAACGGCATCGTTCTCGATGATTTGGTCTGGCTTACCTTCTGCAAGTACGCTACCCTCGCTGATGATGTAGGCGTGATCACAAATGCCTAAGGTCTCTCGAACATTATGGTCGGTGATGAGAACGCCAATTTGGCGATCTCTTAAAAAGCGCACAATGCGTTGGATCTCTCCAACTGCAATCGGGTCAACACCCGCAAATGGCTCATCTAGCAAAATAAACTTAGGCTGGGAAGCCAGCGCTCTGGCTATCTCTACACGGCGGCGCTCCCCCCCGGATAGGGATAGTGCTGGGTTGTCGCGCAGATGGCTAATTTGTAGTTCACCTAAGAGCTCATCTAAACGATGCGCAATTTCAGCTTTGCTTAATGGCTTGCCGCCTTGGACTTGGAGCTCTAATACGGCCTGAATATTTTCAGCCACATTCAGCTTTCTAAATACAGAGGCCTCTTGCGGTAAATAGGACAGGCCCATACGAGCCCTCTCATGAATCGGTAGATGGGTTATATCCGTACCATCTAGAACAATATTTCCGCCGTCTAAAGGAACTAGGCCAACAATCATGTAGAAAGAGGTGGTTTTACCGGCACCATTCGGCCCCAAGAGTCCAACCACTTCGCCACATTTAACCTCAACCGATACATCCCGCACAACAGTGCGAGAACCATAACGCTTTTGAAGATGCTGGGCGCTGAGAGTTGCTGGTTTTTGAATGTTGCTGGAATCCGTGGTCATTTCTCTAGTGTAGCTTTTCTTCTTGGTGAAAGGATGGCTTTAGCCAGCGGCAGGTCTTCTGCTTTTGCATTTGGAGGTGGCGTTACTTTGTAACGTTGCAGCACATCATCGTAATCAATTTTCCAGCCGTGCAATTGATCTAACATTTGCATATTGTGAAGACGCTTCAAACTGGCATCTCCAGTTAACGTCAGAAGCTCAGTTTTTGCATTGTAGGTAACTGTTTGCCCGCGACCCTGCATAAACTCATTAGCCGGACCTTCACGTCTTTGTCTAAAACTGGCAGTGAATTCTGGATTTCCTTGAACATCAACGTATTCATAGCCTTCGGCATCAACCTTGATATTGCCTTTTTCGCCGGTAATTAAAATACTACCTTTGGTTAAGAGTACCTGACCATCGAGTTCATAGACTTGTTGCACGTCATTCACGGAAACTTTTTCTGCTTCCAAAATAACCGGTTTATCTTGATCTGCTTTTTCAGCATGAACATTGGCGATAAGGCAAGCTGCTAACAAACCACAAGGTATTACTCGTTTGCGTAAGAAGCTCATGGTTGTGCTCCAGATTGTATGCGCTCGATACGGCCTCTTACCTGTCCAGAAAGCACCATGCTTTGTTCGATATTGTTAAATATGCCGCCATCAGTTGAGCGAATAACAGACACGCCTTGTTCTAGCGTAATTGGTTTATTGGTCTCAATAATGTCATCATTGATAAGTACCTTGAAATACGAGGAGCGAGCGAGCATGCGTGGTCTTGCCGGCTCAGTCGCTGTAGCGGCTTGCGGTGGACGAAAAATTTCAGCGTTATCAATTAGATCAAGGATGGTGATGTCTCCATCTAAATGACCTGTGTCTGCTTTGACGGTAATTGGTGATTTTTCAGGGGGAAATAAACGTATACGTGGCGTTTCAATATCGATGGAAGCATCATCGTCATAGTGAATCACCTTCTTGCCCAGCACTCGATATTTGGTATTGCCAGTTTCGTTGAGTGCGGAAAGGGCGCCATTGGTGATAGTGTAATCAGGCTCATGCAGGCGGACTCGCTCAATAGCGGATTTTTCTGCGGGACTATTTTTTTTAACCAGCCAAAAAGTGACGAGTGTCAGTGTGCTCATCAAGATCAATGGCATCAAGCGCAATAAGCCGCGCCAGATACTCAGTTTAATTTGTTGGGCATTCAGTTCCATTAAGACAAACCTTAAGCGCGCGCTTGAGCGAGTAATTCCTCATAGCGGTTTTGCGCTTTTAGGATCAGATCACAAACTTCACGTACCGCGCCACTGCCACCCGCTTTAGTGGTAACAAAGTGTGCCGTATCTTTCACGGCATCATGTCCTTGCGCGGGACATATTCTCAAGCCTGCAGACTTCATCATTTGAAAATCAGGCCAGTCATCGCCCATCACCGCGCAATCAGATGACTTGAGTCCAAGTGATTGCAGAATCTTTTCTAAAGCGGCAGCTTTGTTATCAACGCCCATATGAACGTGCTTGATGCCAAGTTCATCGCAGCGAGCCAAAACCATTTTGGAACTACGTCCAGTGATGATGGCAGTTGATATACAAATTTTTTCTAAGAGCTTAATTCCCAGACCATCCTGAATATCAAAAGCCTTTAGAGATTCTTTGCCATTCTCGCCAATAAATACTTGGCCATTTGTCAACACGCCATCGACATCTAAAACGAGCAGCTTCACTGTCCCGGCACGGTCCCAGGCCTGCGGATACTGGCTCAGAGGGTTGGTGTTATGAGCGTTAAAGGCGGTTGGCATGTGCGTAAGTGGGTAAACGATCGAAAAGTAAAAAGCTTAAATAACCTTGGCGGCAAATAAATCGTGGAGGTTAAGTGCTCCAAGCAATGCCCCATGAGGATCAGTGACGACTAAATGGTTGATGCGATGTTTTTCCATCATCTCAATAGCTTCTTCTGCTAGGAGCTCAGGAGGAATTGTGCGAGGTGCTGAAGTAGTTGCTTTTTCTAAAGTGAGGCCATCCAGATTGGTACTCTTCTCTAGTAGACGACGTAAGTCACCATCAGTAAAAATGCCGGCAACTTTATTTTGATTGTCTAAAGTAACCACCATGCCCATGCGCTTCGCAGTCATCTCGAGTAAAGCCTCTTGGAGAGAAGCTGAAATTGCTATCTTGGGAGTTTCATCAAAGCTGCGCATTACTTCACTGACATGCATCAGTTGCTTACGACCCAAGCGGCCGCCTGGGTGTGAACGTTGGAAATCTTCAGCCTGAAAGCCGCGAGCATCTAAAAGTGCAACAGCTAGAGCGTCGCCCATAGCGAGTGCTGCTGTTGTGCTGGTGGTTGGGGCTAAGTTCAGTGGGCAGGCTTCTTTTTCAACGCTCGTATCTAAATGGGCATCTGCCAGCTTGGCCAAAGAAGAATTTGGAGCGCCAGTT
>ERZ1034365.778-NODE-778-length-17085-cov-5.375000_pt1 | contig 17085 bp, 14 predicted proteins | sample MGYA00520615_ERZ1034365 | MGnify/ENA primary metagenome ERZ1034365 (study PRJEB33736, sample SAMEA104284505) | Azolla filiculoides | biome: Urban; feature: Water surface; material: Ditch water | place: Netherlands | collected 2015-10-28 | depth 0-0.1 m ... | reverse complement strand
TCGAACTCAACGGCCGCGAATACCTGATTCGCCATCTCGGCCGCACGTCGCGTCTGGATGACCTGAAGAATCTCGCCTTGGCCGCACGCCACGGTCAACCCGTTCTATTGCGCCAAATCGCCGACGTGACCTTCGCACCCGCCATCAAGCGGGGCGATGCCGGTTTCGAGGGCAAACCGGCGGTGATTCTCGGCATCCAGAAACAGCCGACGGCGGACACCATCCATTTGACCCGGAGCATCGAGGCCGCCGTGGAGGATCTGAAGAAATCGCTGCCAGCCGGCATGGAGGCGCCCAAGGTGACCTTCCGCCAGGCGAGTTTTATCGAGTCGTCAATCAGCACGCTGCAAGGCAAGCTGATCGGGGCATCGGTCTTCGTCGCCGTCATCCTGTTCTTCTTTCTGGGCACCTTGCGCCCGACGGTGATCGCCCTAACCGCGATCCCGGTGTCGATTTTCATGACGGCGCTGGTTTTTGACTATTACGGCTTGTCGATTAACACCATGACCCTTGGTGGCCTGGCCATCGCCATCGGTGGCCTGGTCGATGACGCGGTAGTCGGTGTCGAGAACGTGCTGCGACGGCTAAAGGAGGACCGGGCCAAACACCACGATCACCGGATGCACCCGATTGAACTGGTGGCCCATGCGACGATGGAGGTGCGTTCAGCCATCCTCTACGCAACGATCATCATCGTGCTGGTTTTCCTGCCGCTCTTCGCGCTGCCCGGCATGGAAGGGCGCTTGTTCGTGCCGCTCGGCATCGCTTTCATCGTTTCGACGCTGGCTTCGCTGGTGGTGTCGGTGACGGTGACGCCGGTGCTCTCCTTCTACCTGCTGCCCAGCATGAAGTCCCTCGACCATGGCGACACGAAACTGCTGGCCTGGCTGAAGGCCAGCTATGGCCGCAGTTTGCAGACGGTGCTCAACCATCCCAAAGCGGCGTTGGCGGCCGGTGCCGTCGCCATTCTGGTGGCAGCGGCCGCCGTGCCCTTTTTTCCCAAGACCTTCCTGCCACCCTTCAACGAGGGAACGCTGCTGATCGGAATGCGCCTCAACCCCGGCGTCACGCTGGCCGAGTCGTCGGCTCTGGCGCAACAAGCCGAGGTGCTGGTCAAGGCGGTTCCTGAAGTGGTGCACGTCGGGCGACGCAGCGGCCGGGCGGAACTGGATGAGCACGCTGAAGGTGTTCATGTTAGCGAACTGGATGTCGGTCTGAAACCGGCGTCCGAAATGACGCGCACAATGGATGAGATTTCGGCGGACATTCGCGCCCGCCTGATCAACCTGCCGGCGGCGATTGCCATCGGCCAGCCGATTTCGCACCGTATCGACCACATGCTGTCCGGCGTGCGTTCGCAGATCGCCATCAAGATTTTTGGTGACGACCTCGACACGCTACGCGGTCAGGCCGACGCCTTGCGCGGTAGGCTGGCCGGTATTCCCGGTATCGCAGATCTGGAAATCGAGAAGCAGGTGCTGGCGCCGCAGATCAAGGTCAGCGTCAACTATGCGACGGCCGCGCAATACGGCGTGCCGACGCCACAGATTCTGGCGACGCTGCAAAGCCTGGTCGAAGGCGAAAAGGTAACGCAGGTGGTCGAGGGCGGCCGGCGCTTCGCGCTGGTCGTGCGCTTGCCCGAGTCGTCCCGCTCGTTGCAAGGGCTGGGACAGATCTTGCTGGAGACGCCAGGCGGCCCGATTCCCTTGTCAAAAATCGCCACCATCGAGGACGGCGACGGGCCGAACCAAGTTAGCCGCGACGACGGCAAGCGGCGCATCGTGCTTTCAGCCAACGCGCAAGGGCGGGCGCTGTCCGAGATCGTCGAGGACATCCGCAAAGTCGTCGGCGAAAGCAAACTGCCTGAAGGCTACTTCATCACCCTTGGCGGACAGTTTCAGGCCCAGGAAGAGGCTTCGCGGCTGGTTGGCCTGCTCTCCATCGTCTCGCTGGTCCTGATGTTCGTGGTGCTGTTCAGCCGCTACAAGTCGGTCACGCTGTCGGCACTGATCATGGCCAACATTCCGCTGGCCCTGGTCGGCGCGGTGCTCGGCTTGTGGATTTCCGGGCAACCGCTGTCGGTCGCCGCGCTGGTCGGCTTCATCACGCTGGCCGGCATTTCGGTACGCAACGGCATCCTCAAAGTCAGCCATTACATCAATCTGATGCGCATGGAAGGCGAGAACTTCGACCACAAGATGATCCTGCGCGGTTCGCTGGAACGCCTCGCGCCGGTCTTGATGACGGCGCTGGTCACCGCCTTCGCGCTGGCACCGTTGTTGTTTGAGGCAGAACGACCGGGCACGGAAATCCTGCATCCGGTGGCGGTGGTCATTTTCTCGGGCCTGATCAGCTCAACCCTGCTCGACACCTTCCTGACACCCGCCATGTTCTGGCTGTTTGGCCGCAAGGATGTGGAACGCCTGATGGCCGACCGCGATGCCGGTGCGCTTTGATTTTTGCTCAACAAAAGGAATTCTCATGAAACCGATTCATCTTCTCGCCGCTGTTATCCTCTCCATGTCGGGCCTTGCCTTCTCCGCCGGTGGCCACGACCATGGGCACGAACACAAGCCGCTCCATGGTGGCGTCGTCAGGGAGGTCAAGGATATGGATTACGAACTGGTTGCCAAGCCGGATTCGATTCAGTTGTATTTGCGTGATCATGGCAAGCCTGCCGACATCACAAAGGGGTCGGCAAAACTTACGGTTTTGTCCGGCAACCAAAAGCAAGAGATCAATTTGATACCCGACGGAGAACGCTTCCTCGCCAAGGGAACATTTGCCATTGCACCAAGCGCTAAAGCTGTGGCGCAAGTGAGCATGGGGGGGCCTGCGGTAACGGTGCGATTCGTTCTAAAGTAAAGCAACAGCGACATAGTGCTTTGTTCGAACCATCCGCTATTGGATGCCAACCTTCCGCTGCTCAGCCCGCACATAGGCGGTGACGTGGGCGACGTCGTCCGGCGTTACCCCTTTCACCGGAGCCATGTCGCCAAATTTCCAGTGATGGGCCCGCACACCGTTGGCCACGGCCAACTGGAATGCCGCATCGGCATGATGTGACGGCTCATAAATCTTGTGCAGCAGGGGCGGTCCCTTTTCCGATCCCTTCAAGTCGCCGCCATGACAGCCCGCACAGTGATTGGCGAACAGCGCCTTGCCCATGACGGGATTGGGCATTAGGCCGGGGCCGGGTTTGGGAATGCTCCAGCCTTGAGCCAGGGCAAGGCTGGGCAGCAGCGCCACAAGAAGCGATGCAGGAATCCAAAACAAACGCGTGCGCCTCATTGCTCCATCCCCCGTTTCATTCGCCACTGTTTGACCAGGGCGTAGATGGCCGGGATGACCGCGAGCGTCAGCACTGTCGAAGAGATCATCCCGCCGACCATCGGCGCCGCAATGCGGCTCATGACTTCGGAACCGGTGCCGGTGCCCCACATAATGGGCAGCAGGCCGGCCATGATGGCCACCACCGTCATCATTTTCGGGCGAACCCGTTCCACGGCGCCTTCCATGATGGCCTCGTAGAGATCGTGCAGCGTTGGCTCCTGATTTTCCGTCCGGCGTTTGGCCTTCAATTCTTCCCAAGCATGATCGAGGTAAATCAGCATGATGACCCCGGTTTCCGCCGCAACCCCGGCCAAGGCGATGAAGCCCACTGCGACGGCGACGGACAGGTTATAACCGAGCAACCACATCAGCCAGACCCCGCCGACCAGCGCAAACGGCACCGACAGCATGACGATCAAGGTTTCTGTCAGCCGTTTGAAGTTCAGGTAAAGCAGCAGAAAAATGATTAACAGCGTCACCGGGATGACAATCTTCATTTTCTCGATAGCCCGTTCCATGTACTCGAACTGGCCACTCCAGGTGACGTAGTAGCCGGGTGGGAACTTGACCTGTTCGGCGACAGCCTTCTTGGCGTCGGCCACGTAGCTGCCAATGTCGCGGTCGCGGATGTCGACATAAATGTAGGCAGAGAGCAAGGCGTTTTCGGTGCGGATGCTGGGCGCTCCCTTGGCGACGACAACCTTGGCCAATTGCCCGAGCGGAATCATCGCCCCGTCCATGGTCGGGATCAGCACCTCGCGGGCAATCTGCTGCGGATCGGAGCGTAGTTCGCGCGGATAGCGGATGGTGACGCCGAAACGTTCCCGTCCCTCGACCGTGGTTGTCACCATCTCGCCGCCCAGCGCCGTGCCGATCACATCCTGCAAGTCGCCGACGGCCAAGCCGTAGCGCGCCAGTTGCTCGCGATCTGGTTCAATGTTGAGATAGAAGCCACCGGTGATGCGCTCAGCAAAGGCACTGGTCGTGCCGGGTACAGCTTTGACCACGGCCTCAATTTCCTTGGCCATTTTTTCCATCTCGCCGAGATCCTTGCCGAAGACCTTGATGCCGATCGGCGTGCGAATGCCGGTGGACAGCATGTCGATGCGCGCCTTGATCGGCATCGTCCAGGCGTTGGCTACACCGGGGAATTGCAGCGCCTTGTCGAGTTCGGCGATCAGCTTGTCGGTGGTCAGGCCCGGGCGCCATTCGGATTCCGGCTTCAGATTGATCACCGTCTCGAACATCTCCGTCGGCGCTGGATCGGTTGCCGTGTTGGCGCGTCCAGCCTTGCCATAAACCGAAGCAACCTCCGGGAAGCTCTTGATGATCTTGTTCTGAGTCTGCATCAATTCGGCAGCCTTGGTGATCGACATGCCGGGCAGCGAAGCCGGCATGTAGAGCAAGGTGCCTTCGTTGAGCGTCGGCATGAACTCCGAGCCGAGTTGAGAGGCTGGATAAATTGAGGCCACCAAGGCAACGACGGCAGCAACGATGGTCATTTTCTTCCAGCGCATGACGCTGGCGATGATCGGCCGATAGGCCCAGATCAGGAAACGATTCACCGGATTTTTCGCTTCCGGCATGACCTTGCCTTGGATGAACAGCATCATCAGGACAGGCACCAGTGTCACCGAAAGCAGCGCGGCGCCGGCCATCGAGAAGGTCTTGGTGAAGGCGAGCGGCGAGAAAAGCCGCCCTTCCTGGCCTTCCAGCGCGAACACCGGGAGGAAGGAAACCGTGATGATGAGCAGCGAGAAGAACAGCGCTGGGCCAACTTCCTTACAGGCGGCGAGCATGGCGTCGGCGCGCTCGGCCTTGGTGTGCTCCTCGGGCAGGCGCTCCAGGTGCTTATGGGCGTTCTCGATCATCACGATGGCGGCGTCGATCATGGCGCCGATGGCAATGGCAATGCCTCCCAGACTCATCAGATTGGAATTCATGCCCAGCGAGCGCATGGCGATGAAAGCGATCAGCACGCCGACCGGCAACATCAGGATGGCGACCAGGGCGCTGCGCACGTGCATCAGGAAGATGATGCAGACCAGCGCGACGATGATTGCCTCCTCAATCAGCGTCCGTTTCAGCGTGTCGATGGCGCGGTGTATCAGTTCAGAACGGTCGTACACCGTCTGCACCGTGACTCCCTCAGGCAAGCCGGGACCAATTTCGGCTATCCGGATTTTTAGATTGTGGATGACTTCTAGCGCGTTAGCGCCGTAGCGCGCCATGGCAATACCCGACACGACTTCGCCTTCACCGTTGAGTTCGGTCAGGCCACGCCGTTCGTCGGGCGTCAGTTCGACGCGTGCGATGTCGCGGATCAGCACTGGCGTGCCCTTGTCGCTTTTGAGGACCAGCGTTTCGAGGTCGCTCTTGCCGCGCAAGTAGCCCTTGCCGCGCACCATGTACTCGGTTTCTGCCATCTCGACGACGCGTCCGCCGACATCGCGGTTCGAGTCGCGGATCACCTGCGCCACCTTCATCAGCGGGATGCCGTAGGAACGCAGCTTGACCGGGTCGACCGTGACCTGATAGGTCTGCACGAAGCCGCCGATCGAAGCCACTTCGGCGACGCCATGGGCCTTGGTCAGTTGATAGCGGACGTACCAGTCCTGGATGGTGCGCAGTTCGGCCAGCGTCTTGTCTTTGGCGAGCAACGCATACTGGTAAACCCAGCCGACGCCGGTGGCGTCCGGTCCAAGCGACGGCGTGACGCCCTTCGGCATGCGGCTGGAGGCGAAATTCAGATATTCAAGGACGCGCGAGCGCGCCCAGTAGATGTCGGTGCCATCCTCGAAAATGATGTACACGAAGGAGGCGCCGAAGAACGAAAAGCCGCGCACCACCTTTGATTTCGGCACCGACAACATGGCCGTGGTGAGCGGATAGGTGACCTGATCCTCGACGACCTGCGGTGCCTGGCCGGGATATTCGGTATAAACGATGACCTGCACGTCCGAGAGGTCAGGCAAGGCATCGATCGGCGTGCGCAATACGGCATAAATGCCCGCGATGGTGATGAACAGGGTGGCGAGCAAGACCAGGAAGCGGTTCCGGCCCGACCATTCGATAATATTGGCCAACATGGGGTGACTCTCCGTGGTTCTCGGTCAGTGACCGGCGTGCGGGTTGGCCCCGGCGGCCGGCGTGCCGGCTCCCTGGTTTGCTGGCAGCGGCTTGACGGCCGTAATCACCCATTCACCGGGCTGCCGCTCGACGAACTCGACGGCGACTTTGGCTCCCGGTTTCATCCCTTGCAGCAGCGATGCGTTGGCGGCCTTGAACTCCATGGTCATGGCCGGCCATTTGAGGCTGGCGACCGGGCCGTGATTGAGGCTGATTGTGCCGGCTGCCGCGTCGACGCCATCCACCGTGCCTTCGGCCTGGTGGCTGGCTCCTTTGGCGGCTGGCTGTCCAGGTGCTGCCGCTTGCCCTTCTTTTGGGGCGGCGCCATGGGCGGCGTGGCCGAAACCGCCGACCGCTGCCTTGAGGTTGCTCTCGGCATCGATCAGGAAGTTGGCGGCGACCACCACCTGCTCGCCATCTTTGACACCTTCCAGCACTTCGACATGATTGTCGCTGCGGCCACCGAGCTTGATTTCGCGTGGCTCGAAGCGACCTTCGCCCTGCTGGATCAGCACAATCTGGCGGGCACCGCTGTCGATGACGGCGGAAGTCGGTACCGTGACCACCTGGCCTTTGGTGCCCACCGGTAATTCGACCTGGGCGAACATCGACGGTTTGAGCAGCAGCCCCGGATTGGCCAGTTCGATTCGAACCGGTACCGTGCGGGTCTGGGCGTTCAAGGTCGGATAGACATAGCTGATCGTGCCTTCGAAGGTCTTGTCCGGGTAGGCGTTGATCCTGACCTTGGCCTTGGCCCCCGTCCTGACCTGGCCGATGTCCTGCTCAAACACGTCGGCGACCACCCAGACGGCCGACAGGTCAGCCACTTGGTAAAGCGCCTCGCCCGGCATGAAACGCATGCCCTGTAGCGCCTTCTTCTCGGTGACGATGCCGGAAACCGGCGAGCGGAAAGTCAGCGTGCGCCGCGCTTCGCCGGACTTCGCCAAGGCCTTGACCTGCTCTTCCGAAATATCCCAGTTCTTCAGGCGCAACAGGCTGGAATCGGCCAGTTGCTTCATGCCATCCCGCGCCTGGCCGCCGGCTTCCTTCAGCGATTCGACGCCTTGGGCGGCAATCGCGTATTCGCGCTGGGCGGAAACCAGTTCCGGACTATAAACCTCGAACAACGGCTGCCCCTTGCCGACCGACTGACCGGTGACATTGACGTGCAGGCGCTCGACGTAGCCCTCGAACTTGGGAGAGATCGCATAGATACGGCGCTCGTCCGGTTCGATACGACCGGCGGCGCGGACCACCTTGTCAAGGACGCGCAATTGGGCGGCTTCCGTCCGCACACCCAGCTTCTGCACCTTCTCGGTACTGATCTTGATCTGGCTGGCCGATGCCGGTTCGTCGTCCTGTTCTCCCTCATAGACCGCAATGTAATCCATCCCCATCGGGTCTTTCTTGGGCAGCGGCGAAGTGTCGGGCAGCCCCATCGGGTTACGGTAGAAGAGCAGTTTTTTTTCTTTCTTGGCCGGTTCGGCTGGCGCGCTGGCGACCTGTGCCGCATCGCCATGGGAGGCGCCGCCACGTCCGCCCAGCCAGTAACCACTACCGGCGGCCACGGCAACCGCAATAACGCCGATGGTCAGTCCCGCACCCTTGTTCATAGATCTTCCCCTAAAAGACGTTCGATTTCGGCCAGACGCATCTGGGCGTCGACTTGGGCCTTAAGCTGGTTTTGTCTGGCCTGCCGGATTTGGCGTTGGGCATCGAGCAAGGTGGCAAAATCCACCTTGCCGGTCTCGTAGCCGGCCAGCGCCGCCTTGAAGGTCAGTTCGGCCTGCGGCAGCAGGCTGTTGGTCAGCAGGTTTTCCGTGCGACGGGCGGCTTCAATGCCGGACAGCGCCTCGGCCAGTTCGGCGGAGACCTGGTTGGTGGTGGCCTCCTTGCGCGAGCGGGCGGCATTGAGCATCGACTCGGATTCCCGCTCCTGCGACCGCCGCGAAGACTGTTGCAGCGGGATATTCAGTTCGACCATCAACTCCCATTCCTTGATGGCATTCTGGTACTGGATGGGGGATACGCCTAGCGTAAAGTCGGGATAGCGGTTTTTGTAGGTCAGGTCGCGAGATTTCTCGGCGGCCTTGATTTTCGATTCGTCGGCGAACAGTTGTGGGTTGCGAGTTCGCACGCGCTCTTCCAGCGTGGCGTAATCCAGCGTCACCGGCGCCGGCAGCTTGCGCAACTGGGCTGGCACCTGCAACGGCGCATTGTTTGGGCGAGCCAGCAAAGCGTTCAGCCGGGCATGCAGGTGGTGCTGCTCGGTTTCCAAGGCAATCAACTCGTTGCGCATGTTGGTCTGCTCGACCTGGGCGCGGATGACATCCTGCTGCGCCGCCAGGCCGCCGGAATAGCGTACCTGGGCGACCTTTTCCAGGCGGGTCATCAGGTCGAGGATTTCCCGGGTCAATTGCTCGTTGCGGTGCACGTAATAAAGCTGGGCGAAATTGACTTTGATCCGCCCGGCCACATCGGCCCATGTGCCCAGCGCACGACCCTTGGCGCCGTCGGCTTCAAGCGCTGCAATCTCTCGCTTCAGGTCGCGCTTGCCGAACCAGGGAATATCCTGCATCAGCAGGTAACGGGTGCTGCCGACGCGACTCGGGGACAAGGTTGCATTCTGCTCACCGAATCGGGTGATGTCGCGCAACTCGGTACGAAACTTCGGGTCGGGCAAGGCACCGGCCGGCGTCACCCGCTCACCCGACGCTTCGGCTTCGGCCTGCATCGCAGCGTATTCCGGATTGCGCGTCTTGGCGTAATTGATCAGGCTATCGACGTTCGCACCGAGGGGGGCCTCTTGGGCAAACACGGGCGCGCCAAAGGCGATGGCAAGCGACAGGATCAAAATGGGTAACGGCCTGAGTCGGCGCATGCGACCTCCCTGAAATATTTGTTTTATGGAGCATGCTGACAGCGAGATGGAATCACCCTCTCGCCGCCAGTCGATCTTATTATTTGGCTGGTTCGAAATGGACGACGGTGATGGCACCATTCACGGAGTCGGCCATGAAGCGAATCTTATCCCCTGTCTTCATCTGGTCCAACCAGGCGGCATTGGAAACCTTGAAGACCATGGTCATCGCCGGCATGTTCAGGTTGGTCAGCGGGCCGTGCGACAGTGTCACCTTGCCGGCGGCCTTGTCCACTTTTTTGACCTGGCCGTCGACCATTTGCATTTCAGCGGACGCGGCGGCCGGTGCAGCCATGGCATGGCCGGCATGGTCGCCTGCAGCCTGGACCGAAACGGTGCCAAGGGAGGCAAAGGCAATCAGGGAGGCGGTGATGAGTGTTTTCATGGGTTTCTCCTGTTGGAATCAATGTTTTGCAAAAATGCTGGTTTCACCGCCGGACTGGACCAGCAGCGTGTTGTAGGGAACGGGTTTCGAACTTTCCATGCCTGGCGAACCGGGGGGCATCGAGGGCACCGCGATGCCGAGGGCTTTCGGTTTTTCCCTGAGCAGACGCTGAATGTCGGCAACCGGCACGTGGCCTTCGACCACATAACCGCCCACCTTGGCGGTATGGCAGGAGCCGAGGCGGTCTGGCATCCCCAGTTGCTTCCGGGCTGCCGGGACGTCCATGACATTGTGCGCGCGAACCTCGAAGCCCGCGTCCTTCAGGTGGTCAATCCACTTGCCACAGCAACCGCAGTTCGGGCTCTTGTAGACATCGACCATTTCGCCTGCCGTTGCGGCGGAGGAAAGGCCGGCACCGAAGGCTGTGATCAAGGCGAGAACAAGGACGGGGTTACGCATGGCGAGGCTCCTGTTTGAATCGAGTGGCGTCAGTATGGATAGCCAATGCCAACAATTGGCTGTCCCGCTGATTACATTTTTGTAATGTTTGACCGCTTAGTGCTTGTGCGCTCCATGGTCGTGACCGTCGGCTTTTTTGCTCTTGCCCGCCGGCTTTTCAGGCACCTCGGCAGGCTTTGCTTCGTGGTCGTCATGCCCATGGTCGTGGCCCGCGACTCCGCCATGCGAGTGCCCGTCGCTCGCCGCCACCAGTTGCTCATAAGCGGGCGCCGATAACAAAGGCATCTTTTGCAGAAAGGCTGCCAGATCCCAAATGGCTTCGTCTTCCATGCCGCCCTTCGACCAGGCAGGCATGCCGGAAGCCTTGATGCCGTGCTTGATGATCCAGAAATCGCGGGCGGCATCACGTGAAGGGGGTGATGTCGGCTTCTCCGACAGATTGGGTGGCGTGGGATAGAGCCCCTTGCGTATTTCCGAGTCGGGAGCCTCCGGCGACAAGTGGCAATTGACGCACATGGCCGCATAATTGCCCGCCCCGCGTCGGACCCGCTCGGGATCGGCAAGATCAGCCGGAACCTGGATGTCACCGGTGCGGCTGGCAATGGCCCTTTCGCGGGCAAACGTCAGCGCCTGGTAGGTGAAGGAACTATGAGGGGTATCGGCCCCGACATCGACGATGCCGGCCATGACAACGACCCCGGCGGTTGCGGCGCCCAGTCCAACGGCTGCCAAGGCGCCCAGAAGCATTTTGTTCATGATGGATTTCCTTTGATTTTGGTGTGATTTCAGTGTTGACCGTGGCTGACAGGTTTCCTGACCACGACTTCCTGCGATTGCGGCTTTCCGGCCGGACGCATGGCGCCCTTGCCGGCATCGTGGCTGCGGGTTGCGGCAGCGATTGGCCCGGTCCATTCGTAGGCTTGTGTGCCCTTGGGTTGTTTGTACCAGCCGGGATCGCGGTAGTCGCCCGGTTTCTGGTCGCGACGGACTTTGAGTACAGAAAACATGCCGCCCATTTCGACGGCCCCATACGGTCCCTGGCCGGTCATCATCGGCAGGGTGTTGTCGGGGATGGGCATTTCCATCTCGCCCATGTCGGCCATGCCGCGCTCGCCCATGACCATGTAGTCGGGGATAAGGTCAGTGATTTTCTTGACTACGTCCCGATGGTCGACGCCGATCATGGTCGGCACGTCGTGCCCCATGGCGTTCATGGTGTGATGACTTTTGTGGCAGTGAAAGGCCCAATCGCCTTCTTCGTCAGCAAGAAAATCAATCTGCCGCATCTGGCCGACCGCCACGTCGGTGGTCACCTCGGGCCAGCGCGAACCGATCGGCGTCGGACCGCCATCGGTGCCGCTGACGACGAATTCATGTCCGTGCAGGTGCATGGGATGGTTGGTCATCGTCAGGTTCCCGATCCGTATGCGGACCTTGTCACCCTTGCGGACGTTGAGCGAATCGATCCCCGGAAAGGAACGGCTGTTCCAGGTCTAGAGGTTGAAATCAAGCATTGTGTTGACCTTGGGCGTGTAACTGCCCGGATCAATGTCGTACGCGTTCAACAGGAAGCAAAAATCACGGTCGACGGGCTCGATAAGTGGGTGGCGGTCTTTCGGATGGGTTACCCAGAACCCCATCATTCCCATCGCCATCTGAGTCATCTCGTCGGCGTGCGGGTGATACATGAAAGTACCGGGGCGACGCGCGACGAACTCGTAGACAAAGGTTTTGCCGACCGGAATCTGCTTCTGATTGAGCCCGCCGACGCCGTCCATGCCGCTGGGCAGGCGCTGGCCGTGCCAGTGAATGGTCGTGTGTTCCGGCAGCCGGTTGGTCACAAAAATGCGCACCCGGTCGCCCTCGACCACCTCGATGGTCGGCCCGGGGCTTTGCCCGTTGTAGCCCCAGAGGTGGGCCTTCATGCCGGGCGCGATTTCGCGGACAACCGGTTCTGCAACCAAATGGAACTCCTTGACGCTGTTGTTCATACGCCAAGGCAGGGTCCAGCCATTTAAGGTGACGACTGGATTATAGGGGCGGCCGTTGGGCGGAGTCAGTGGCGAGGCCGTGTCCGGGTTGTCCATGGAGACCAGTTCGGGCAACGCGGCAAGCGCGACGGAACTAACGGATGCAGCAGCCACGGCTCCGCCGGCCATGCCAAGATTTTTGAAAAATTCGCGACGTGTGCTCATGGTGGATCTCCCCTTAATGGTCGGCGCGGCCGGTGGCCGCAATGGTGGCTCGGGCCGATGCGTTCAACGACGGCTTGCCGATCATCGCCATCTCCAGATCGCCGCGAGCAATCCAGAAATCGCGCAAGGTTTCGATATAGCTGTTAACGCTGCCGATCTGCGTTCGGGCATCCGCGAGCAGATCGAAAACACCAATCAACATGCCGTTGTAGCGGAGCATGTTCTCCTCAGAAATCCGCTTGTTAAGGGGAACCACCTCGTCGCGGAAATGACGGGCGATGTCGTAATTGGTTCGATAGGCGTGATAAGCCTCACGAACCTCCGAGCGGGCATTGATTGCCGACTCGCCGGCACGCTCCACCGCCTGCATGTAAATCGATTCAGCCTTGGCCACCTTGGAACCCCCCCAATCGAAAATTGGCAACTCGAAGCTGATTTCGTAGCCTTTCTTGTAGCCGCTGTCGCGTGCGCCTTCAAGCACCCGGGCCGGGCCGACTTCGAGGACGTTGATGAAGCGGGTTGCCTTGGACAGGCCAAGATTCTTCGCCAGCGCCTCGGTTTCGAGGCGGATTGCCTGCAGATCGAGGCGCTGAACGAGCGCCGCTTGTTCGACACCCGGCAACTCGTCGACCGTCTTGGGCAAATCGGGGAGTCGTTCGGGCAAGCGAATGGCGTTGCGATCAGGCAGGCCCAGGATGCGAGCAAGGCGTTCGCGAGCCGCGATTGCCGACTGTTCCGATCTGGCCAGGTTCAAGGCGGCATCGGCATAGAAGGCCTGCTCGCGTGCCTGGCGTAGTTTGCTGAAATTGCCCACCTGCGCCATGCGCCGTGCCAGTTCGGCGCCTGCCTCGGCTGCCTGCCTGATTTTGCGTAGATACCGCACGGACTCTTCGGCGGCCAGCGCCGTGTAATAAGCTTGGCGAGTCTCGGCGGCCAGGCGGGCTACATCGACCACTGCCAGTTGCTGCGCCTGGGCGAATTTGCGTTTCTCCACCTCAACCGCCAGCGGCATGGTGATCAGGGCGAAGATGTTGAAAGTCAGCGCTTGTTCAATCTTGAACTCCCGGATACCGTTCTCCGGCTTGCTGGCACGCAGCATCGAGAAATGGGGATTGGGCAAGCGCCCGGCCTGCACCAGTTCGGCCTCGCTGATGCCCAGATCGAAAAACGCCGCCTGCAAGCCGCGATTGTTGTAGAGCGCAAGCTGGATTGCGTCATCCGCCGTTAGCGGCTTGGCGAGCAGTTCGCCGACACGGGTTTGCAATGTCGTGCGTTCCGCATCGCTGCGCGCCCATTTGACGTCCTTGTCCAAACGCTCGCGGGTCGTTTGCTCGACACGGCCGAATCCGCCGTCGTCCGAAAACGTGGCGCAACCGGCCAAACCGAGAATGCCGACGGTGGCGACAAGAAGTTTTCCGCGACGCATCGGCAAAAAAGAGCGAGCGGAGGTCATGGCTTGTCTCCATTCGCCTGCGGGATGAGTTCTGCGGGTTTTTCGTGCTCATGGACGGGCTGTCCAGTCGCCGGGCCGGTTTCAAGATGCCCCATGTGTCCACGCAGGCGGCCCATCTCGCCATTGACTTGTCGCCAGTCATGCAGTGGCTCATCCTGGATAGGTGTGTAATCCGCGAAAGCCGATTGGTAGGATGTTTCGGGTATCGGTTCCTTGGGCGAGTGGGAATCGGCCCAGGCGGGTGTCGCGGCGAGCGCGACCGTTAATGCCATGATTTTCATGATGCCTCCATTGGGAATATGCGGAGTCTTTTGCTCCGATGATTGACATCATGCTTTCGCCAAACCAACATCTTGCTGACTTGTGGATTACATTTCCGTAATCTAGGCATTTAGCCTTCAAAAGCGACGGAAAATGCGCCATCAATAGCCAATGAATGGCGGAGAGAGCGATGAAAATTCTTGTGGTGGAAGACGAAACCAAAACCGGGACCTACCTCAAGCAGGGGTTGGTTGAGGCGGGCTTCGTCGTGGATTTGGCCGTCAACGGCCTCGACGGGCTGCATTTGGCGCTGACAGAGGCCTATGATCTGGCGATCCTCGACGTCATGCTCCCGGGTATCGACGGCTGGCAGGTGTTGCAAGGCATTCGCCGGGCCGGCAAGGAAATGCCGGTGCTGTTTCTGACGGCACGCGACCAGGTGGAAGATCGGGTCAAAGGATTTGAACTGGGAGCAGATGATTATCTGGTCAAGCCCTTTGCGTTTTCTGAGCTGTTGGCTCGCGTCAGATCTCTTTTGCGTCGTGGCGGAAAAGCCAAGGAATCCGAGTTTCTGCGCGCCGCCGACCTCGAACTCGACTTGCTGCGCCGCCGCGTCAATCGGGCCGGGAAACGGATTGACCTGACCGCCAAGGAATTTGCCTTGCTCGAACTGTTGCTGCGCCGTCAGGGTGAGGTGTTGCCACGCTCATTGATAGCCTCTCAGGTCTGGGACATGAATTTCGACAGCGACACGAACGTCATTGAGGTCGCGATCAAGCGCCTGCGGGTCAAGATTGACGACGGGTTCGAACCCAAGTTGATTCGTACGGTGCGTGGCATGGGTTATGTTCTGGAGATCACCGATTGACACCGACTCGCGGCCCCTCACTGACGCTTCGCCTGACCCTGCTGTTCGCGCTGGCCTCGGCCTTTGTGCTGTTCCTGCTTGGCCTGCTTATTGGCAATGCGGTTGAACGCCACTTCGAAGAGCAGGATTTGGATGTGTTGAATGGAAAAATGCAGTTGGCGAGGCATATCCTTGAACGAGATCCGGGTAGTCAGCCGAAAGAGACGCTGACCCAGCAATTGGACGATGCGCTGACGGGGCACCACGGGTTGATCGTTGCTGTCTATGACCAGAATGGCAAAACGCTGTATGCCAACGAATCCATGGTCTTTCCGCAGGATCTACTAAGCATTGGCGCGGCACCTAAGCGCGAGCAGCCCGTCAAATGGATCAGCAACGACGACCAGCCATGGCGGGGAATTTCCTCGATGGTCAAGCTTGGCACCAATGGCGGTGGTAGTTACACCGTGGCAATTGCCACAGAAATCACCCATCACGAGCACTTCATGACATCTTTCCGCCAGACCTTGTGGGGGTTCATGAGCATGGCAACCCTGGCGATGGGATTTCTCGGCTGGTTTGTCGTCCGGCGCGGCCTATTGCCGTTGCTGGCCATTAAGCGCCAAGCTGCCGAGATTACTGCCAATCGCCTGCATACCCGCTTGCCGGTCGAAGCTATCCCACGCGAATTGGCAGATCTGGCCGACACCCTGAATGGCATGCTTTCGCGCTTGGAGGAGTCCTTTCAGCGTCTGTCTGATTTTTCATCGGACTTGGCCCATGAGTTGCGAACGCCGGTCAGCAATCTGTTGACCCAGACCCAGGTCACGCTCTCGAAAGCACGCTCGGCGGACGACTATAGGGACATCCTGGCGTCGAATGCGGAAGAGTTCGAGCGCCTGTCGCGTACCATTTCCGACATGCTCTTTCTGGCCAAGGCCGACAACAACCAGATCATCCCGAACCAGGAGCCGATCAATCTCGCCGAGGAAATCGGCGATTTGCTGGAGTATTACGACGTGCTTGCCGAAGAGAAGTCGGTTGCCTTGTCACTCTCTGGTGGCGGCCAAATCGTCGGCGACAGATTGATGCTGCGCCGCGCTGTCAGCAATCTGCTATCCAATGCGCTGCGACATACACCGAACGAGGGCAAGGTTACCGTTCGAGTCGAAAAAAACAGTGAAGGTAGGATTCTGGTCTCCGTCGAGAACACAGGGAGCGACATCCCGGCCGAACATTTGCCTCGCCTGTTCGATCGTTTCTACCGTGTCGACAGTTCGCGCCTGCGCACGACAGAAAATTCAGGCCTAGGGCTCGCGATAACCCAATCTATTGTGTTCGCTCACGGCGGGGATGTGGGCGTCAATTCGGAAGGAGGAAAAACGCGCTTCACACTCTCTTTACCCTGTATCCATCAATAGTCATTGGTTTCTCTGAAAAGATGACGATGAGCCATGTTATCTCTGCCTCGATACCGCTGAAGGCTCCAACATCCAACGTAGTTACGTGTCAACCATCATAGGTACACCGGAACTACTGCCATTGACCCGAAAATTCCGATCAGCGTCCGTAAACCCGCGTGTTGCCGACGTACTTAGGAGTAATGGCCAATGGCGGCAATGGCCGAGGAGCAGCCCGACGGCTTGCCTCACCATGCAAAAAAACCGGAATGGCACTGGCCATTCCGGTTTTCCAATTACGTGTCACCTCAAAAACATCTCAAACCACCGCCTCAAGTTCGGCATCCATTTCCTCAAGCTTCCTCAGCTTTTCCTTCGCCGAAGAAACAGCATCAGAAACTGCACTACCAACATAGGAAGCTGCTTCAAGAGCAGTTTTATCAGCCAAATGAGCATATCGAAGGCTCATTTCTGGCGTAGAGTGGCCCAAATTCTTCTGAATTGTCATCAGGTTTATAGAACCACTTGACGCCATGACGCTGGCATTTGTGTGCCGTAAATCATGGATACGCGTCGATAGCGGCAACTTCGCCGCCAACAACGCCCGCTTGTGCGTTTTTGTGATGTTGTGCGCCGGCTTCATCGGGTCGAGATAGCCAGGAAAGAGCCAAGGACTATCGGGATGACGCGGGAGGCTAGAAAT
>ERZ1034365.776-NODE-776-length-17135-cov-4.522394_pt1 | contig 17135 bp, 23 predicted proteins | sample MGYA00520615_ERZ1034365 | MGnify/ENA primary metagenome ERZ1034365 (study PRJEB33736, sample SAMEA104284505) | Azolla filiculoides | biome: Urban; feature: Water surface; material: Ditch water | place: Netherlands | collected 2015-10-28 | depth 0-0.1 m ... | reverse complement strand
ACTTGTGTCTTCAGCTTGGAATTACAACCCAATGCGTCTTGGCGCGTATTACTTGTGGGTGGATGCAACCGGTGATCTGCGGATTAAAAGTGGCGCGCCTGCGTCAGACACAGATGGCACTGTTGTGGGAACTCAAACTTGACAAGCGCCTTCTTAGCGCATAATTAATTAAGGAATATAATGACTACAATTACTGATTTAGAAAAAAAGTTTTATGAGTTGTACATTGCAACTCCACCTGCTGCTCTAAACGATTTAAAGTATAAATTCTTTTTATCAATGCTTGCAGGAGGTGCTTCTTTTACACCCTCTATTGTAACGGAAGCAGGTACTACCCGTACTTTATCTGCTGCTGACGGTGGAACAATTATTTATTGTACTAGTAGTAGTCCTATAACAATTACTACTGCTGCGGGTTTAGGTGCTGGTTTTAACTGCACAATTATTCAAGGCGGTGCAGGTAAAGTTACAGTTGCACAGGGTTCTAGTACCACTTTAGTATCTTACTCTGGCCTACTGTCTACTATGGGTCAATATGCTGTTATTAGTTTAGTTACACCTGTGGCTAATACATTTATTGTTGCTGGTAACTTAGGTGTATAACTATGTCTGAGGTAAGCCATAACGAAATATATGAGCGCCTTATTGCTGTAGAAAGCAAAGTTGATAAGGTTGCACAAGACACTAAAGACGTAGTAGATGCCTTTCATGCAGCGCAAGGGGCGTTCATTGTTTTAGATTGGCTTTCTAAGATAGCTAAACCTTTGTTGTTTATTAGCGGCTTACTAGCTGCATTAGCAACAGTTTGGTCTAACCATAAGGTGTAATATGTTACTAGAAACAATTGTAGGTGCATTAGTACCTATTGGTGTAGAAGGTATTAAACAAGCCATTGGTAAGTGGGCAGGGAGTGTTAAAGCCACTACTGTTGATGAACAAATTAAACTAGATGAAGCAGATGTGCGGCGGCTAGAAGCTGTCGCTAAAATGGACACTCCCATTGGTCAACCTAGCCAGTGGGTAGTGGACTTAAGAGCTTCAGCACGGTATATAGGTGCATTACTAGTAATTGCTGTAGGTATTTCAACGTTATATGTACCTGTAGATATTTATATTCAGCAACTAGCTATTGAAGCTGCCAACATTGCGTTTGGCTTTTTATTCGGTAGTCGCATAATTGCAGGGTTTAAGAAATGACATTTAAACTATCACAACGGTCTTTAAACAACCTAAAAGGTGTAGATGAAGATTTAGTAGCTGTAGTTAAACGTGCCATTGAAATAACTGAGATTGATTTTGGTGTTACTGAGGGTATTCGTACATTAGATAGACAAGAAGAACTATTTAAAAAGGGTTTGTCTAAAACAATGAAAAGTAAACACCTTATTGGTAGGGCAGTAGATGTTGTAGCTTATGTTAACGGTAAAGTAAGTTGGGAAAAAGAAGATTACTACCCAATCGCATTAGCTATGGAACGTGCAGCTATTGAGTTAAATGTAAAGATTAGATGGGGTGGGGACTTCACGAGTTTTTTTGATGGCCCACACTTTGAACTTATTTAAGGAACTATTATGCCGTTAAAAAAAGGTAAAAGTCAGAAAACTATTTCTGCAAATATTCGTTCAGAAATGAAAAGTGGTAAACCACAAAAACAAGCAATTGCAATTGCACTAAGTACAGCAGGTAAAAGCCTACCCAAACGAGGTGAGCGTACCGCTAAGAATAAAGCTAAAAAATGAAACTAGCTTACATAATTTGGGAAGATGCATCTGAATTAGATGTTACAGCTTGGGCTGTACATGAAGAAGAATTTGTGTATGTACCAGTGTTATGTAAGCAAGTAGGGTGGGTTGTTTATGATGGCCCTGAAGGTATTATTCTTACACAAGCAGTTACTAGTAATGGTGAAATAGCTAGGCGTAATCAAATACCTAAACAAATGATTAGGAGTATTGAATGGTTGACCGAACCAAGTTCCTTGATGGCAGTGGCAAGCGAGTAATATTACAACTCTTTAAAGAGTTTGCTCGTCCTGATGTTAAGTTTAAACCTGTATACACACTACAGGAGTGGAAAGATGTGTTTCTAGATTGCCGTGATCCATCTGAATACCAACCAGCACAAGTGTTGTTAGGTGATTGGGAACACTGGCTTGAAGTACGTAACCATGCTCTAATTAAACCACATGTAGACAAGTGGCAAGCAGAACTAGAAGTTAAACTACGTTCTGAAGCCATTACTCAAATGAAGAGTCATGCTAAACAACCGGGAGGCACTGCTGCTGCCAAGTGGTTGGCTGATAAAGGATATGCCTCAGAAGCCGTTAAAAAGCCCGTAGGACGGCCTAAAAAGGAAGAGGTGGAGCTACCCCCTATCCCTAGTCGTATTGCAGGTGATATGGCTCGTTTAGGAATTGTAATTGGAGGTAAACGATAATGCCATTTATGACCAACGGTAAACGTGATTATAAGAAACAATACGAAAAGTATGACGGTAAAGAGGATGTAAAGAAAGATCGGGCTAAACGTAATGGTGCACGCCGTATGTTGGAACGTGAAGGTAAGGTTAGCAAAGGTGACGGTAAAGATGTAGACCATAAGAAGCCACTAAGTAAAGGTGGTAGTGCTGGTCGTAGTAATTTACGTGTTACTAGTAAGAGTGCTAACCGTAGTTTTGCTCGTAAGAAAAATGGAGCTATGAAATGAGTGAAAAAGATAGCCGTTTAAAAAACGCTGGAGTAAGTGGTTATAACAAACCTAAACGTACTCCTAGTCATCCTACTAAATCACACGTAGTAGTTGCTAAAGAAGGTGACAAAGTAAAGACCATTCGATTTGGTCAACAAGGTGTTAGTGGGGACAAAGAACCTACAGCACGTCAAAAGAGTTTTAAAGCACGACATGCTAGCAACATTGCCAAAGGCAAAATGAGTGCTGCATATTGGGCAGATAAGGTTAAATGGTAATGACTGAAAAAGAACTAGTAAAGCAAGCGGCAGAGGCAGACTTACTCACGTTTATTCGACTAGTTGCACCACACCGTGTATTAGGCGCTGTGCATGAAGAGTTGTGTGCTTGGTGGCAACGTCAAGATGCCAAGGATAACCAACTTGTGTTGCTCCCTCGTGACCACCAGAAGAGTGCAATGATTGCCTATCGTGTTGCACACCACATTACTAAGCATCCTGAAGCTACAGTGTTGTACGTATCTGCTACAGCTAACTTGGCTGAAAAGCAGTTAAAAGCCGTTAAAGACATTCTATTATCTGATATTTATCGTTTCTATTGGCCTGAGATGGTTAACGAGATGGAAGGTAAACGAGAGCGTTGGGCTGCTGATGAGATTAGCGTAGACCACCCTAAGCGTAAAGCAGAGGGTGTTCGTGATGCAACTATTAAGGCAGCAGGTATTACAGCTAACGTAACAGGTTTGCATTGTTCTGTTGCTGTGCTAGATGACGTAGTGGTTCCTGATAACGCCTACTCGCAAATTGGTCGTGACCAAGTAAGGGCGTTCTATTCACAACTATCTTCCATTGAATCTACAGGTGCTAAAGAGTGGGCTGTAGGTACACGTTACCATCCCGGTGACTTGTACAAAGATATGATGGAAATGAACGAGTCCTACTATGATGAGGATAAGGACGAAGAAGTTGAGTTAGAAGTGTATGAAACATTTGAACGTGTTGTAGAGACTAATGGTGAATTCCTATGGCCTAAACAACGGCGTACAGATGGTAAGACTTTTGGTTTTGACCAAAAAGAATTAGCCCGTAAAAAAGCAAAGTATTTGGACATTACTCAGTTCTATGCCCAATACTACAACAACCCTAATGCTGTGGAAACACAGCTTATTGACCGTAGTAGATTCAACTACTATGAAAGGGATAAGATTGAAAACTTTAGCGGTGCTTGGTACTTTGGTGATAAGCTTCTCCATGTGTATGCAGCTATGGACTTTGCTTACACAGTCAGTAACCACTCAGACTACACTGTTATTGCTGTGGTAGGTGTAGACGAAGATAATAACTATTATGTACTTGACATTGACAGATTTAAGACGAATAAGATTTCTGTTATGTACGATAGGGCTGAATCAGTGTTTAGGAAGTGGCGCTTTAAAAAGATGCGTTGTGAGATTGTAGCTGCACAGCGACTCATTGTAAGCCAGTTCCGTGACTATATGCGTAGTCAAAACATTGTGTTTACCATTGATGAATATAACCCCCCTAAGACCATGAACAAAGCAGAGCGCATTGCTTCTATCTTAGAGCCACGTTATACCAACAATCAAATCTGGCACTACAAAGGTGGTAACTGCCAAGTGCTAGAAGAAGAACTCATTATGAATAACCCTGAGCATGATGACGTTAAAGATGCTTTAGCGGCTTGTGTTGAGATTTGTAAGTCCCCTGTATCTAGTAGGTCATGGGGTAAGAAATCAAACATCATTGCATTCAACTCAAAATTTGGAGGTGTGGCTTACTAGCCCATAAATTATGAACGAAAACGTACAAGTAACTTTTGATGACGATAGCTTAGCAAATAAAATTGCTGACATGTGGGTTAAGTGGGACACTAACCGTGCCGTATGGAAATCAGATCAGCAAGAGTTACGTAACTACTTGTTTGCCACTGATACACGTAAAACTAGTAACAGTAAACTCCCTTGGAAGAACTCTACAGTAACCCCTAAACTAACTCAGATTCGGGACAACTTACATGCCAACTACATGGCTGCGTTGTTTCCATCTGAGACTTGGTTCTTTTGGGAAGCCACTGACAAGAGTGAAGAGTTAACTAAAAAGCGTTATGCCATTACTAACTACATGAAACAGAAGCTAAAAGCTTCTAACTTTCAACTTCTTGTTTCTCAACTAGTTTACGACTACATTGATTTTGGTAACGTAGTTGTCACATATGACTACGTGCGTGACGTTATTAGTGACGCTACAGGTAATGTGGTTAGTCGCTATGTTGGCCCTAAAGCCTATCGCATTAACCCTACAGACATTGTGTTTAACCCGTTGGCTGAAACCTTTGATAAGACCCCTGTAGTGCGCCGTATGCTTAAGTCCCTTGGTGACTTGATGACTGACATTGAGACTAAGCCAGCACTAAACTACAACAAGGGAGTGCTAAATAAAGCTTTGCAGTTCCGTCAAAACTATCGTGATGATCCAGAGTTCAAGAAAGAATTGAACATGGCTATTGATGGCTTTGGTAGTGCTGATGAATACCTAGAAAGCGACATGGTTGAGTTGCTAGAGTTCTGGGGAGACATTTATGATCCAGATACAAAGACGCTTTTACGCAACCAGTTAATCACAGTTATCGACAGAAAGTGGATTTTACGTAAACAACCCAATCCAATGTGGACAGGTAGCAAGCCTATGTACCATTGTGGTTGGAGATTGCGTACAGACAACCTATGGGCACAAGGGCCACTAGATCAGTTGGTTGGTATGCAATACCGAATTGACCATCTAGAAAACCTAAAAGCAGACGTATTTGACCTAATTGCCTACCCTGTTATGGTGGTTGGTGGTAACACTGTGGAAGAGTTTGAGTACGAACCCGGAGCCACTGTGTTTGTTGGTGATGAGGGTAGCTTAACCTTCTTACGTCCTGATGCTACAGCACTACAAGCTGACCTTCAGATTAACGAGCTTATGAACCGCATGGAAGAGCTTGCAGGAGCGCCTAAACAAGCTATGGGTATCCGTACCCCCGGTGAGAAGACAAAGTACGAGGTACAGAGCTTAGAGAACGCTGCTGGACGTATCTTTCAAAGCAAGGTAAGCTGGTTTGAACGAAACATCCTTGAACCCCTATTGAACGGCATGTTGGGTGAAGCTGTACGTAACTTTGAAGGTGTTGAGCGTATTCGTTCAGTTGACGAAGATTACGGTACTGAATCCTTTGTAGAAGTTACAAAAGATGACCTAATGGCTGCTGGTAAAATCTATCCTTTAGGTGCTCGTCATTATGGTGAACAAGCTAAATTCCTCCAAGAGTTGCAACAAACTATGGCTGCTGTACAGGCTATGCCAACTGTGGCTGCTCATATCAGCGGTAAAGCTGTTGCTAAAGCTTTGGAAGAGAATCTAGGGTGGCAGAACTACCGTATTGTTCAAGACAATGCTATGATTTTTGAACAAGCTGAGACACAACGATTGATGAATCAGGTAGCTGAGGACATTCAAACTGAGGCAACAATTAGCCCCGAAGGGCCAGAGGTTGACATGCCTCAGTAATTGTGATAGTATATTATATATAAACTAATATAAGGAATATATAATGAATAAGATATTATTAAATAATAAACCTAAAGATAGTAGTAATGAAGAGTTTATTAAAGCTTGGAATAATAGTAGTTATACATTAGAAGCTTTATATAAAACACTATATACTTTAAAAGAAGATATTAGTAATATTAAAAAAGATGACTTTGATTGTCCTAATCATTATGCTAAGTTAGCGTACAACTTAGGACAAATTAAAGCTTATGAGTTTATCATGTCAATGTTACCCGATACAGCTAAAAGGTGACATTTTTTAAATAGCCTACTCTAAGGCTACCAATTTTTAGGAGAACTTCGCATGACCAATGCAACAATTTTTAGTGGTGAGAACGACAATCCTCCCGCTAACCAACCAGCAGCGACAACTGATGGATCGCTTTTCACTGCACTTGTGGGTGAAACGCAAAAATACAAAACTCCAGACGAGTTAGCTAAAGCTTATAACAACGCTGACCAGTTTATCGAAACCTTGAAAGAGGAAAACCGTAAACTACGTGAGCAAGCTGCTTCAGCTAAAACTATTGATGAAGTTTTGGAACGTATGTCGAAGCAAAGTGGTGCACCAGAGGCCGACAATCCTCCTGTACAGGGTCTAACCCCTGATGTTGTGCAACAGCTTGTAGAGAAGACGTTAGAGGGTCGTAAACAGCAAGATACTAAGACTGGCAATTTGCTTAAAGCTGATGCTCTTATGAAAGAGAAGTTTGGTGATAAAGCAGAACAGATGTTCAAGCAGAAAGCTTCAACTCCTGATAAAGCCCGTATCCTTATGGAACTAGCTGCTACCGATCCAACTGAGTTTGTTTCATTGTTCGGTGGTGGGTCATTCCTTCCAGCAAATAACTTTGATAGCGGCTCAGTAAATACCACTTCCGTAGCTTCAAATGGCGGTGATCGTAGTAAGGTAGAGGGAACAAAAGAATGGGCTGCTAAAGTCCGTAAAGATGATCCTAACACCTATTGGTCACAAGAGTTTCAATATAAGTTACAACAAACTGTTTCTAAAAACCCGACCTTATATTTTGGTCAATAAGGAGAATTAAATGGCTGGTGTTGATTACGCAAAGGTTAATGAAAACCTCGTTCGTGCAGAACTTTGGTCTGCTGAACTAAAAGACGTTCTACAAGAACAACTCATGGGCACACGCTACGTGCGTATGCTAAACGGTTTCCCTGATGGCAACCAATTCACAATCCCTTCCGTTGGTGAACTCCCAATGCGAGAGACTGCTGAACTAACCCCTGTTGTGTATGACGCAATGGACACTGGTGAATTCAACTTCACCATTGATCGTTACGTTGAATCTGCAACTTACATCACTGACAAGGCTAAACAAGATAGCTACTACGCTCAGCAACTCATTGGTATGTTCCCTACCAAGATGCGCCGTGCTCTAGACGAGAACTTGGAAACTTCTGTTTTCTCTCTAGCTAACACACAAACTCTAAACGATGCTAACAGCATTAACGGTGCTTCACACCGCTTCATTGCTTCTGGTTCTACTAACACTGTGCTCTCTCTAGATGACTTTGCTAAGGCTAAGTTTGCACTAGACAAAGCACAAGCAGGTGGTAGCCGTGTGGCAATCATTGACCCATCACAAGAGTATGTGTTCAACCAATTGGTTGGTGCACAAGCTTTCATTAACAACCCACAATTCGGTGGTATTGTTAACGGTGGTTTCGTGAACGAAGTTACTGGTATGCGTTTCGTTAAAAACATTTTCGGCTTTGACGTTTATGTTTCTAACTTCCTAGCTACCCCTACTGACACAGCTATTGGTGGTGTTAACACACCAGCATCCCCTGTGACTAACATCTTTATGTCTGTTGGTGGTGATCTAACTCCTTTCGTTGGTGCTTATCGTCAAATGCCTCGTGTTGAATACGAGCGTAATAAAGACCTACGCCGTGACGAGTATGTGATGAACGCACGCTTTGGCCTCAAGCTATATCGCCCTGAGTGCTTAGTGTCTGTTATCTCTAAGTCCACCATCTAAACTAACTAACACTAGGGGATTTTCTCCTAGTGTTTTTTAACTCATATATAAAGGAATTTAAAATGACTCGTAAATCTACATGGACTAACGCCGATGGCCTAGTTGTCGGTTTTGGTGCTAACATCCCTGAACGTAACGTTGCAGGTGTGTATGAAACTGATGGTGCAGTTAAAGAAGCTCACCTAGCTATTACCTATCAATCATCTGGTGCTGTAATTGATATTCCCGCTGGCGCTGTAGTGCTAGATGTGGTATTGAAAGTTGGCACTGCATGGGCAGGTGGTACTGATGTGCAGTTTGGTGACGGCACTGATCCTGATGGCTGGATTTCAGCTACTCAAGGTGCTGTGGCTAACCTAACTGCTGGTGCTACTGTACGTGCTGCTGGTGCATATGCTGTTGGTGATGCTGCTAGTAACCGTGGCCTAGGTAAAGTGTATGCTGCTGCTGACACACTAGACGTGGCATTCACTGGTACATTCACTGCTGGTACTGCTACCATCGTAGTTCGTTACCTATAATGTGATTTAAAGGGTTGTGTTGACGCTAGACTCATAGTCTAGAAGGTCGGCAACCCTTTTCCTTTTGGAGAAATAGATGGCTAATATTCAGCACTCAGTGCTCACTGACCCTCAATTACATGAACCTAAAGGTGCATCTACTGCCGCCAGTGGTAAGGTGTATGTAGCTAATGGTAGTGGTAGTGGAGCATGGCAGTTTATTGCTGGACACTCATACGGTGATTTGTACATTACTGGTAGCAGTGTTTCTCAAACCCTATCTGCTGCTAGTGCGTTAGCTAAATTAAATCCAACAGGTGCATGGACTGCTAACGGATACCAGAACATTACACCCTCCGCAGCTAACGGTCAGTTTACAATTACACAAGCTGGTATTTACCAACTTGATTTTTGGGTGGTATTTGAAACTGCTGCAATTGCTAGTGGTGCAGCATATAACTTTCATTACGCTGTAAATGGCACAGCATCTACACGTAAAGTGTATGTAAAGAAAACAACAAATAACGTAGACACACTACATTTAGCTTCTAACGGCTATGTTACTTTAGCTGCTAATGATGTTATTTCAATTTATGTTGGTGGTGATGGTACTTCTTCATCTACTGCCCTTATTGTTAAAGAAGCTGGTTTAAGTTGTTTACTAATTGATCCTTCATAAGGAAGTGTATGGCTAAACTATCCTTACTAGACATGACGCAGAACATTCTTTCTGCATTAGACTCAGACCCTGTAAGTAGTATTGACGAAACAGTAGAGGCGGTACAGGTTGCAGAACTTGTTAAAGAAGCCTACTTTGAATTACTAAGCCAGCGTGACTGGCCTTTTCTATTTCAGCTTGCACCATTACAAGCACTAGGGGATACTAATAATCCCACTAAGATGAAAATTCCAGATACATGGAATAAAGTTAAATGGGTTAAATATAATAAAAAAGAAGTTACATGGGTTGATCCACAAACGTTTAATGACATTATTAGTAACCGAGTTGTACAAGCAGGTGTCATCAATGCTAACGGTTATGTCATTAACCAAGACCCACAATATTGGACTAGTTATGACGATCAGTTTCTAATTTTTGATGGTTATAACAGCAGTGTAGACACAACATTACAAGCTAGCAAAAGCAGCGCATACGGTACACAGCAAGCTAGCTGGTCACACACAGATAACTTTATTCCTGCTATTCCAGAAAAGTTCTTTCCAACGTTATTAGCTGAAGCCAAGAGTCAAGCATTCGTTAACTTGAAACAACAAAGTAATGCTAGAGAAGAACGTAAGGCTACCAGAGGTCGTATGGCAATGCGTAACGATAGTTGGAAGAATGAAAACGGTGAAGTTAAATATAACACACGAGTTAATTACGGAAGGTAATATATGGCTACTAAACAAAAAAGTGTTAATAAGCAGGTTAAAGAAGTATTGAATCAGGCTCCTAAAGTAGAAGAAGTAGAAGTAAAACTTAAGTATGAAATGCCTGAAGAAATGAAAGATGTTAACAAGCACAAATGGAAAGGCGAAATGAAATGACCACTGCCTATGATAAAGTAATGGAAAAGCATCAAGAGAAGAAGCTAGCAGCTAAAGAGCGTAAAGAAGAACGTGCAGAGAGTGGTATTGTAAATAAGCTAGCCATTGATCGTACTCCTATGGGTTTATACCAAGCACGTTACTCAATGCGTGGTCAAGTACCTGATGAACTTAAAGGTTTGTTTACACGTAAAGAACGTATCTTAGCAATTGCAAAACAGCGGGGTATTGAAATTGAAGAAGCCATTGCGTAAAGAAGATGCTATGCAGCGTCAACAACGTTTAGCTAAACTAGCTGAAGCTGGTGACAAAGCTAAAAAAGAATTAGGTGTTTTAGAGAAACCAACAAAAGATGACGTAAATAGTCATAAGTGGAAAGGTATAATGTAATGGCAGCACAAGCCTCAGTAAATGATGCGTTTACCTTTGTAGGTGGTCTAGTCACTGAAGGCGGCTATTTCATTACACCTGAAAATAGTTACAAAGAAGGTGTAAACGTAATCCCACAAGTTGACGGTGTTATTGAACGCCGTAATGGACTTGACTACGAAGATGGGTATAACCTATATGCTGCTGCTATCACTGCTGACAGTAAGGATTTATGGGCCTTTACAACAGGCACATGGACTACTGTAGCTGGTAGTGGTAATAGGGATTTTATTGTAGCTCAGACAGGTCGTTACTTAAACTTTTATAACGCTGCTACAGGTAGCGTTAGTGCATCCCGCAATACAGCATTTACTATTGATTTACAAAGCTACAAGGTTCCCGGTAATCCCAACACTGTTGGTACAGGAGTTTGTAGCTTTGCGCCTACGTATGGGCGACTCATTGTTACCAGTGCAGATACCTTACCATTACTAGTAAGCTACGAGCCTGTCCCCGGTGATGAAAATGCATGGGGTGCGTTTACAGTTAAGACACTAGATTTAGAAATTAGAGACTTTAAAGGTGTTACTTTAATTGACAATGCTGGTAACATTGTGCCTATTAGTGAAGAGTATACAGAGGATGAGTGGGTTGCATTAGGCATTGACATTGATGATGTTAAGTACAACTTGTATAATCAAGGTTGGACTGACACACAAATTGATGCCTATCGTACAGCTAACGGTGGATCAGTAGATGTACAAGATGGCAAATATCCAGCTAATACTAAGAGTTGGATTTACGGTAAAGACAGTAACGACAACTTTGACAGTGCAGTATTAAACAAACAAGACTTTGGTAACTCTCCTGCCCCTAAAGGGCACTTCATTATTGACCCGTTTGAAGACATTGTATATCGCCCTAAAGTGTGTGCCTTCTTTGCAGGGCGTACATGGTATGCAGGTATGCCTACATCTGACTTACTAGGAACTGTGTTCTTTAGTCAGGTGTTAGATAACATTGACAAGGTTGGTAATTGCTACCAAACCAATGACCCCACATCTGAAGTTATTAGTGACTTAGAAGATGATGATGGCGGCACTATTGAAATTCCTGAAGCTGGTGAAATTGTATCTTTACAACCACTAGGTAGGGGCATTATGGTGCTTGCTTCTAACGGTGTGTGGTTTATTTCTGGTGTTGACCAAGGATTCAAAGCATCTAACTACGCAGTTGATCGCGTATCATCTGTAGGTTGTGTTGGCGGTAAGAACGTTGTAGCTGTCGAAGACACTGTGCTCTATTGGAGCACTAACGGCATTTACGTTGTAAGCGCCACTAATGCTGTAGAGTACACAGCTACTAATATTAGTGAAAAGAACATTAAAACCTTTTATCAAGACATTCCAATCTTAGGTAAACTATATGCTGAAGGATCGTATAATGCTACAAATAAAACTATTTATTGGTTATATTCAAACTCAATTAATACATCTACTAGTAGTGGTCGATTCAATAAAGACACTATTCTTGCCTTTGATGCTCGCTTAAATAGTTGGTACTGGTTTTCTCTTGACACAACAACTGGTGTTATTCCTGTATCCATTGAGGTTACTAAAGAAACAACATCCATTAGTAATGAGTATAACGTTATTGCTGGTGTAGATAGTGTCATTGCTAGTACAGATACAGTGGTGGCTAACGTAGCTAACGTGTCTGGTACACGTAAGTCTTACAAAATACTAGCTTTACATCCAGTTACTAGTAACAACTACTCAGTAACATTTGCTGACTTTGACAATACACGAGATAGTGCCACTAAGTTTAAAGACTGGTATACGTTTAACACTGCTGGTGTTGAGCAACCATCTTACTTTATTACAGGCTACAACATGGGTGGCAATGGCCCTGCAAGGGCTATGTCTGGTCAATATCTGACAGTGTTTATGAAGCGCACTGAAACTTCATTTGATAGCAACACCAATCCATTAAACCAAAGTGCTTGTAAAATGCAGAGTCGTTGGGACTTTACAGATAATAGTTACCCCGGTAAGTGGGCTGCTGAAGTAGAAGTCTATCGTCAACTACGTCCATACTTTACTGACCCCGGTAGCACATTTGATGATGGTTATCCGTTAGTCATTTCAAAAAATAAACTTCGTGGTAGGGGTAAGGCAGTGCAGTTTAAGTTCACTGCACAAGCTGGTAAAGATATGAAGATTGTTGGTTGGACAGGAACATTCGTAGGAAATACCAATGTTTGATATATTTTGGGATGATAAAGACATTACAATAAAGTTTGAATATCACGAAGACAAAGTATTTGCACACGCTCAAGCTTATACATGGAATAAATCTATGTATTTTAAATTTCACGATATATGGCATGTTGCTAAAGAAGAGTTGTTAGAAGCAGGGTATAAAGAAATTTATGTAATTATTCCTGCTGATGATAAAAAACTTTTTAAGTTTGAAACTATGTTTGGTTTTACACCAATTAAAAAACACGACAACATATTAATAATGGTTTGTTCTACGGAGAAACAATATGGGAATTGAAGTAGCAGTATTTGCTCTAGCAGCAGCATCAGCTTATAGTAGTTATCAAGCGGGACAAGCACAAGAAGATCAATATCGTGCAGAACAACGTAAAGCTGAAATTCAAAACGTACGTAGTGTTCGTCAACAAATTCGTGAAGCACGAATGACACAAGCATCTATGGTTAACACAGCGGCACAAACAGGTGGTATGGGTGGTAGTGGTTTAGCTGGTGGTGTGTCTAGTGTAGGTGCTCAACTGGCTGATAACCTAAGTTATATGTCTGACATTGCTACTGAAAACACAGCCATTACTAATGCAGCTATTTCTGCAACTAACTGGCAAACTGCTGCTACTATCTTTGGTACTATTGGTAGTGCAGTTGGTACATACGGTAAAGTTAATACTCCTACTAAACCTGTTAAAACACAAGGTTAATAATGATGCTATATGAAGATGATGGTACAGAACTTCCTGAGCAAAGTTTATACACTGCTGAAGACACTGTAGTTGCCCCTGACACTAGTGTCGGTAACTATTCAGTAGTTAAAGGCATTGTAGCGGCTGCTACAGGTAATACAGACATTCCTGATAAGGTTAACTTTGACCAGTTTGTAGATAGTAACTGGCGTACCACTGTACCTGAACAGAACGACATTGATCGTGACATTGCAACTAAAGCTGCGTCTGAAGGTAATGTAAACATTGTTCAACAGACACTGGACAGTGTAGCTGCACGTAACCGCATGTACGGTGAGATTAGTATTAATAACGCTAATGATGTTCGTGCTAAGTTAAAAGAGTTGACAACACAAGCTGTTGAAACAACTGCTGTACGTAACCCTGCTGTACTATTCAACAACACTCCTGCTGAGATTAATGAGTCTACAGCACGTATGTCTAAACGCATTAGTGCTGCTGCAACGTTAGATAAAGCTGTTGAAGATGGTAAGAGTTGGTCTACTGTTGGTCTAGGGTTCTTGTACGAGTTTACACCAATGGCTGCTGAACAAGGTGCAGCTATTGACCGAGTGGCAGTTAAGTATGGTGTCCCTACGGATGCCATTAGTCGTTCTACTGGTAGATCACAAACTAAGAGTTACTTACAAGCTGCATTTAATGCACAACCAAATGAATTAAAAGGTGAGTGGTTATCTGGCTTGTATAACGATTTAAAAGATAGCTGGCTTATCACTGATTGGCAAGCTGCATTACTAGTACAAGAAGTTGCTACAGGTGAAGAACAAACATGGGATGGTTTATATGATTGGTTAGACAGACTAGGTGTTGTAGGTACTGCCCTATCAGGTGGTGCTGCTCTTATTAAGTCAGGTAGACTACTTAAAAATGCAAGTGCATTACAAAGTGTAGAGCGATCGCTAGCTGCTGCTGGTGGCAAGAATGCCATTATGTCTGCTGAAGCTGCTAAGATTGCTTCCGAAGTAGCTAACAAACAACGCCTACAAGCTGTAGGTGTAGTTGCTGGTGAACTAACTGGTATTAGTACAGCCATTGATCTAGGCAAACTAGTCAGTATGAATGCTGCTAAAGTGCTTCCTGATGCCATCACAACTGCTGCTGATGACTTACAGAAGACTATTCGTGCACCTATTGAGAAACTAATTGCCGAACTACAAGATGTGGTTGCGGCTAAAGGTGTTCGTGCATCTGAAGCTGCTGCTGAACTCACAGACTTACAACGCATCTATTCTAAAACAAACAACCCTAACGTACACTCAGTAGACCCATTCACTCTATCTGAGAATGGTTTAGTAATTACTGGTAAAGTGTTCTATAAACCAGATACAGCATCTAGCTTCTTAACTAAAGAAGCGGCTGAAGCCTACATTAAAGCTGCTGACCCAACAGGGTCTATTGGCATGAAGGTTGTACCTGATACAACTAACACAGGTTTCTTGGTTGAAGAAAGTGTTAAGAAAGATTTGCAACTACGTAAGGCTGCGTTAGAAGCATTGGTGTTAGAAGAGTTGTCTAAGAGTAAACCTAAACGTGCTAAGAAAGCTCCTACCTTAGAAACTCCCCCATTAGAACGTGCTCCAGCACCTAAAGCTTTAACAGATAGTAAGCCTCGTTACAAAACATCACAACTTACATTTGAAGACGATGTAGATAAAGCTGCCTACCAAATTGGTAGCAAGACTGCTACTAGTAAGAGTGATAAGGAAATTAAGACTTGGTTACAGAATACAACTGGTTGGGATGATGCCACCATTGCTGGTCATGCACAAACTGTACGTGACTACATCAAGGCTAACGAAGACATGGTAGATGATGTAGGCAACATCATGGTTGCTAGTCAAGTACCAACAGGTCGCCCTGCATCTACATTCCAAGCTAGCTATAGCCAAGGTTTTGCTAACTTACAAGCTGCCTCCGGTACTACCACTGTAGGCAACATTACTATGTCTGCTGGTGTTAAGAAGGCATTTGTTGTAGAGTTTGTTAGCAAGCTAGGTAAAGCACTAGGCATGGACAACCGTAAACTTGTAGTTATGGACTACGAAGATATGGTTAAAAGTAAAGACCCAACAGTACGAGCCATTGTTACTAATATGAAGCAGAAGCACGGTAGTGCTGGTGCTGTACATTATGACTATGGTAGTGGTCAATCTTTAATTGTAATGCGTAGGGGGCCAGAAACTAAGCCCCTATCACTACGTCAGTACATGGAAAACTTTGCCCATGAGTACGGCCATGCCTTTGAAGCAGAGTTTGCTACAAAGTATTTCGGCATTATTAATAGCAGTTTTAACAAGTGGTTACGCGCTAAAGGCATTGCCTTTAAAGGTGATGGCATTAACAAGTCTGTTCTAGATGTATTTCCACCTGAAGCATTATTAGAATATCGTTCCATTACCAACGCAGAAGACATTGCTGTAAACTGGATTGATAAGTGGGCTGGTGGTGACTATGGTAAGTATCAGGCATACGAATCTCAGATTCACAAGTGGGCATCTAGCTACAGTGAATTCTTTGCTGAGAACTTTGCTAAATGGGCCTTTAGTGATGAAATACCTACCACGGTATTAGGACAGACATTTAAGCGCCTTGTAGACGGTTTTAAGCTCATTGCTAGCGATGTTATGGGTAGGCTAGCTAAGCTAGGTATCGTAGCTGATGTTGGTAAAGTGGACAAGAACATTGCCGCTATGCTCAATACCCATGTTAAGCAATTACAAGAACAAGCTGTTCAAGTAAACGCTAACATGACAATGATTGCATCTGAAAGTAAAAAGATTAAACCAACACTTGCCTCTCTACAAAAAGAGTTGGATGAAGTGATGGATGAACTCAACGCAATTGAAGATGCTGAGAAGGGATTGAAAACAGGGTGGTTAGTTGAGCAACCTATTAACCGTACGTTAGACTACTCCATTGTCGGTAAATATTCTGACGATGATATTAATAGCGCAGCACGGTTTGCTATGGGTGATTGGGCATTGTCTACATCCAACGAACTATACTCACAGCGTGTTGTAGGTATCAACCAAGGTAGTCGCTACCAGAAGTTGCTTACCAACTTTGTTCGTCCGTCCATTGAGAAGCTAAGTAAAGCTGACATGGTTGCACTGAACGATGCATTAGTCATTGGTGATAGAGAAGGTAAACTATTCTCAGAACATGAACTTGCTGGTCAAGGTCTGTCATTAAAAGCTCGTGAAGCCTATTTCAAAGTACGTGCGCTACGTGATGTTATGTGGCAGATGCGTAATGATGTAGCTGTTAAGAGTATGACCCGCCGAGGGTTTGTTCAACTTAACACAGGCATTAAGTTTGACGATAGCGGTAACCAACTGTTTGGTAAGCCAACAATGCCTAAAGAGGGCAGTTTTGTCTATCTTGGCGATACTGGT
>ERZ1034365.771-NODE-771-length-17237-cov-3.310606_pt1 | contig 17237 bp, 18 predicted proteins | sample MGYA00520615_ERZ1034365 | MGnify/ENA primary metagenome ERZ1034365 (study PRJEB33736, sample SAMEA104284505) | Azolla filiculoides | biome: Urban; feature: Water surface; material: Ditch water | place: Netherlands | collected 2015-10-28 | depth 0-0.1 m ... | reverse complement strand
GTTTGCCCGCGACGCCGAGCGCATGGCCGACGTGCGCCGCCGCACCAACCGCCTGCCACTGGGCAGCGCTGCACTTGCCGGCACCACCTACCCGCTGGACCGCGAGCGCGTGGCCCGCACCTTGGGCATGGTCGATGCGCAGGGCCACCCGCAGGTCTGCCAGAACAGCCTGGACGGCGTGAGCGACCGCGACTTCGCGATCGAATTCACGGCAGCCGCCAGCCTGTGCATGGTGCACATCAGCCGCTTCAGCGAAGAACTGATTTTGTGGATGAGCCAGAACTTCGGCTTCATCAAAATCGCCGACCGCTTCACCACCGGCTCGTCGATCATGCCGCAGAAGAAAAACCCCGACGTGCCCGAACTCGCGCGCGGCAAGACCGGCCGCGTGGTCGGCCACCTGATGGGCCTGATCACCCTGATGAAGGGTCAACCCCTGGCCTACAACAAGGACAACCAGGAAGACAAGGAGCCGCTGTTCGACACCGTGGACACGCTGAAAGACACGCTGCGCATCTTCAGCGAGATGGTCGGCGGCCAGCTGAACCCGGCCACAGGCCGGAAGGAAGGCGGCATCACCGTCAACGCCATTGCCATGGAAGAAGCCGCCAAGAAGGGCTACGCCACCGCCACCGACCTGGCCGACTACCTGGTGAAAAAAGGCCTGCCCTTCCGCGACGCGCACGAAACCGTCGCCCACGCCGTGAAAGCCGCCGTCACCCACAACTGCGACCTCTCAGAGTTGCCGCTGGCCGTGCTGCAGACCTTCAATGCGTCGATCGAAAAAGACGTCTACGACGTGCTGAGCCTGCGCGGCTCGCTGAACGCACGCAACACCCTGGGCGGCACGGCGCCGGCGCAGGTGCTGGCGCAGGTGGCAAGGCATCGGGTGCGGCTGGGGTAAAGCCCGAGCCTGGAGTCTGTCTTCCGAAGGCCCGCCAGCCACCTGGCGGGCTTTTTTTTGCCTGTTTCAAGCCTTGGATTCAAGAGCGAAAATTGCCGGCACCCAGCGTCAGAAGGTCACTTTTAGCTATTTTTTCAGGACTAAATACCCCCGTAACCACCATTGTTCCCGGCGTCAACAGACCAGCCCCTCCGCAAAACTTTTCCACCACCAGCCCCCGCAGCCACCGGTTTTCCGCATCACCCTGCACGCCTTATCGGCGCCACGCACCGGAACGCCGGGCGGACTCCAGTGTCGGCCCAGGAATCTCAGTGCTATCGCTGCGAATGCCGTTGCCAAACGGTCATGCGCTGGGGCAACTCCTGGAATGCCCCGAGGGAGGCCCGATGACACCAACAACCGAAGCCATTGAATCAGCCGCGTCCAGCGCAGCGCATCACGCCAGGTACTTTGCGTGGGAGCTCACCATCCGCCACTGCGATCACGTCCAGCCACTCGCACTGGCGCAACTTCCCCGCCATCTGGAACGAACGCTGGAGCTTTGACAACGTGGTGCTGATCGGCGACGCGCTGCGCACAGCCCACTTCCCGATCGACTCGGGCACGCGCCTGGCCATGGAAGACTCGGTGGCGCTGTTCAAGCGCCTTCCGGGAGCATGGGAACGACGTGCCTGCCGCCCATGAAAAAATCTGGGATGCCGCCACCGTCAGCCTGCGCTGGTACGGGCACATGGACGAGCGCATGCAGTCCCTGACGCCCGTGGAGTTCGCCTACGACTACATGACCCGCACCGACCGCGTGAGCCACGCCGGACTCAAGCGCCGCGACCCAGGACTGGCCGAAGCCTGTGAGCAGTTGCACCGAGAGGTGCTGGGCGCAGGCTGAAGCGGGGCACGCCCCGGGGCGGCCTTGGGGCCGCGTCAGGTCAACTTAATATTCATAGCAAACTATGACCATTCCACGATGGGAATCGGTCATTTTTCTCAACAATCAGCTCCGGAGCACCTCTGACGGCGCGTGGCGCGCACAGTCCAGCCACTTTTGCAGGAACTGCGCCGACCCCAGGGCCGGATCGAGCTGGTAGCCGGCAAAACCGGCGCGGCCGTACAGGCGCAGTGCGCTGGCGTTGCCGGAGAGCACCTCCAGCGTCAGTTTGCAGGCCCCGCGCGTACGGGCGATGCGCTCCACTTCCACCAGCAGGCGTTCACCCACGCGCCGGCCCCGGTGGCTGGCCAGCACCACCACGTCATGCACGTTCACCAACGGCTGGCAGGCAAAGGTGGAAAACCCTTCGAAGCAGTTGACCAGGCCCACGGGCTGGCCAGCATCCCCTTCTGCACCCTCGAACGCCAGCACGCTAAAGGCCTGCGGCCGGGCAGCCAGCGCCCGGATCAGGTAGGTGCGTGCGAATTCCGGCAGCGCTTCGCCACCACCCGCGGGATCACGCGCGTAGGCGTCCAGCAGGTCGATCAGGGCGCGGGCATGGATGGGGTTGGCGTAGTCGGCCTGGAGGATGGAAAGCGAAGCAGGCATGGCGGGATAGCGGCTGGGAAAAGTCAAGCGTAACGGAGAATGGCGCCATGACAGACCGGCAATGGCGCACCGTGGCGGCTCTGGGTTCGGCCCAGACGCTGGCGTGGGCGTCGTCCTACTACCTGCCGGCGATGCTGGCCGCGCCAATGGCCAGCGAGTTGGGCGTGACCACCGCGACGGTGTTTGCGGCGTTCTCGCTGGCGCTGGTGGTCTCGGCCCTGCTCGGGCCGCTGGCCGGGCGCGCCATCGACCGCTGGGGCGGGCGCCCGGTACTGCTGGGCACCAACCTGGTCTTCGCCGCCGGCCTGGCTTTACTGGCTGTCGCACAGGGACCGCTGGGCCTGTTCACCGCCTGGGTCATGATCGGCATGGCCATGGGCTGCGGGCTGTACGAGGCGGCTTTTTCCGCGCTGGTGCGCCTGTATGGCCCGGATTCGCGCAACGCGATCACGGGCATTACGCTGATCGCCGGCTTTGCCAGCACGGTGGGCTGGCCGCTGACCACCTTGCTGGAGGTGCAGCTCGGCTGGCGCGGCGCCTGCCTGAGCTGGGCGGCCCTGCACCTGCTGGTGGGCTTGCCGCTGAATGCGGCATTGCCCGGCATCGCGGCGGCACGGTGGCAGCCTGCCAGTGCCGCAGCGACGCCGGAGCGCCCCGAATTGCCGGCCACCCCACCCGGTCCGCAGGCCGCCTCCACCCGCCATGCGGCGGTGCTTCTGGCCTCCACCTTTGCCATCGTCTGGTTCGTCAGCACGGCCATGGCGGCGCACCTGCCCCGGCTGCTGCAGGCCTGCGGCGTGGGTCTGGCGACTGCGGTGGCGATGGGCGCGCTGGTGGGGCCGGCGCAGGTGGCCGGCCGCCTGCTGGAGTTCGGCCTGCTGCGCCGCCTGCATCCGCTGCTGTCGGCCCGGCTGGCGGCGCTGGCGCACCCCGTGGGCGCCTTGGCACTCTTGCTGGCCGGCGCGCCGCTGGCGCCCCTCTTCGCCGTGTTGCACGGGGCTGGCAACGGCATCCTGACCATTGCCAAGGGCACGCTGCCGCTGGCGTTGTTCGGACCGGCGGGCTACGGCGCACGCCAGGGGCTGCTGATGGTGCCCTCGCGCTTTGCGCAGGCGCTGGCGCCGGTGCTGTTCGGCCTGTGCCTGGACCGCTGGGGCGCGGGCGCGCTGTGGGTATCAACCGGGCTGGGCCTGACTGCCTCTGCGCTGCTGATGTTGTTGCGCCACCGCCCGGCGGCGGCTTGAGGGCTGGCGCCGCGCCGGCTGCACTCAGAGCGTGAAGGTGAAAAACCCGCTGCTGTAGCTGACGAAAGGGTTGAACGCCCACTGACCCGTTGTCAGGCCGTGCAGGCTGTCGCCCAGCGCGAGGTTGGTGTACCGGCTGCGGAACACCAACTCGCGTGGAGGGATCGGGAATTCGAGGGATTCGTCCAGCGTGATCCTGATCACCACGGGGCGGATCAGGCCGCCGGCCGCGTCGATCCTGCGCACCTGAAAGCGGTCGCAGCGCGCCTGCCGGGCCAGGAATTCGTCACCCGGCAGGTTGCGGACGTCCTTGCCAATCACGTAGCGGCAGTGGTCGCGCACCGTGTGCTGCACAACGTCAGGATGCGCGCGGACCGAGCGCGCCAGCAGCCCCTGATAGACCCAGGCAAACAGCACAAAGGCGACAGCGAACACAATGGCCGAGCGGATACTGAGGAACGAGAAGCCCAAAACACTGGCCATGGTGTGAATCCTTTGCTGCAAGCGTGCGATGTGCCCCGCCATTGTCCCGCTGTCCCCTGCACTGGCGAAGCGGCACCCCACAATGGGCGGGGTGCCGATGGCCACCCAAAACGGCTATCCTGCCGCGACCCACTCACCCCATGACTTGCATGAACGGCTCCCGTCTCCTGTTCCTGAAGGCCACCGCCTGCCTGGTGGTGGCTGCGTTGCTGGGCGCCTGCAGCACGCCCCCGGCGGGCCGGCCCATGGCGTCCGTGACGCAGGCCACCGCCGTGCCCGCGCGCCTGACAGAAGCGCAGAGCCACGATGTCACGCTGTATGCGCTGGGCTTGGTCGGCACACCCTACCGCTACGGCGGCAACACGCCCGAGTCCGGCTTTGACTGCAGCGGGCTGATCGGCCACGTCTACCAATTGCAGGCCGGGCTGGCCGCGCCGCGCACGGTGGCCAGCCTGCAGGGCTGGGGGCAGGCGGTACCGGGCGAGCAACTGCGCGCGGGGGATCTGGTGCTGTTCGGCCCGGGTGGCGCGCCCACACACGCAGGCATCTATGTGGACGCCGGGCGCTTTGTGCATGCCCCGTCCACCGGCGGGCAGGTGCGGATGGACCGGCTGGGCTCCCCCTACTGGGCACGCCAGCAGGTGGCCTACCGGCGCCCGTGAACGACACCCTGGCAAACGCCGGCCTGGTCCGGATAGACGAGCGCCACTAATCTTTGCTGCAATGCAACAAATTTGCGCACGCGTCGAGGGTTTTCCCTATAATTCGTCCTATGTTGCACTGCAGCATAACTACGGGACGCGGCTTAGACTGAGCAGGCACCCGATTCGCCCCATCATTCAAGGAATCCCAAATGACAAACACCGCTGAACAATTCACCGCCACCACCAAAGCCAACCTGCAAGCCCTGGAAGGCTTCACGAGCCAGGCTTTCGCCGGTTTCGAAAAGCTGGTCGAGCTGAACGTGGCCGCCTCCAAGGCCGTGCTGAACGAATCCTTCAGCCACGCCCAGGCCGTGCTGGCCGCCAAAGACCCGAAAGAACTGCTGGCACTGCAAACCGGCCTGGTCAAGCCCCTGGCCGACAAGAGCGCCGCCTACGCCCAGCACGTCCAGACCATTCTGAGCGGCAGCAGCGCCGAGTTCACCAAGGCCGTCGAAGCCAAGACTGCTGAAGCCCAGAAGACCTTCGCCGGTGCCCTGGAATCGCTGACCAAGAACGCCCCGGCTGGCAGCGAAACCGCTGTCGCCGCTTTCAAGAGCGCCCTGACCGCTGGTCAGAACGCCCTCGAAACGGCCCAGACGCAAGCCAAGAAGGCTGTGGAAACCGCACAAGCCAACTTCACTGCAGCGGCCACACAAGCCGCTGATGCGGTCAAGAAGGCCACCACGGTCTGATGACCCGCTGACGGCCTCCGGGCTGAACGCAAATCACGGCACCTTCGGGTGCCGTTTTTTTGATGCCAGGACATGGCGGGCGGGCCTGTACCCTGCACGCCGTCCGCCTGTCCGGGCACATGGTTGCGGTCAGGCGCATTTGCGCCCCTCCTCCTGATCACACCGACGGAGGGATGCATGCACACCCATGGCTTATTTCTCGCAACCGGTCTGAGGCTGGCTGCGCGCATCGCCAAAGCGACCCGCACTGAGTGGTTCCTGCCGGACACGCTACAAGATGTCTTTACTATCAAATGAATAGCTTAAAAGAACCTATTGACGCTGGGAAGAGGTCAAAAAGTCTGAAAATTTCAAAACCAGACCTTCCCAAGCCACCCGGATCACCACGCCGGCCGACGGCACCATCCTGGCACTGAACCCGGACATTCCACCGGCCCGCCAGCGCGTGCGCTTTGCGGCCGGGGCGCCACCGGGAGCAGTCATAGCGGGTCAAAGGACACAGGGGGACAAGTCGCCCGCCTAGACGTGCTCCACGGCGCCCCAGGCCGGCGCGTTGGCACACAGCTTGCGCAGCAGTGTCTCCAGGTCAGTCTGTTCGGCGGCGGAAAGGCAGGCCACCATGTCAGCCTCTCTTTGCCGCAAGCCCGGCATGAAGCAGTCGTGCAACTGGCGTCCACTTTCCGTGATGTAGATGACCAGCCGCCGCTGGTCCTGCGGATCGGGCTCGCGCCGGACCAGACCTTTTTTCTCCAGCGCCGTGATGGCGCGACTGATGTTGTTTTTCAGATGCCCGGAGAAGTCGCAAATGTCAGAGGCAGAAATCCCGTCCTGAAAGTACAAAAAGATCAGCGACAGGATCTCGGGTCGCGTCAGGGCGTACTTGCCCTCGATCGAGCGAAACGACGGCTCCCGGTAGGTGTTGATCATGTAGCCGAACTTGTAGGCCAGCGGAATCGAAACGCCATCAAGAATCGCACTCAGTGGTTTCTTCGTCGCAGTCATTGCAGAGGATCGTGAAAAAAGTGGAAATCGGCCCGGGGTCACGGCCTGTCTGGTCGATGGTATCAGCCAGCTCTCGGGCCAGTCTGCCCATGCATGCGCCCGGAATCACGCCTGTCGCATCACGGAACAAGGGTAAATACCAGTCAAATTTTGGTTCCACATGGATCTTTATGGTTCCACTTGGAACTACACTGCCACCCAGAACATGCATGCCAACCCTGGCGACAGAGCACCAGACAGAATCACAAATGAACGCCGCCACCGCGAACAGAAATGTTGTCAGTACCGAAACTACGCACTGCGTGCGTCAGACACACTTCTGTTCGGGAACGCCACAACATCCGCTCCACGTGGAGGCTTTGTTGCCCGCTCCGGGATGTTCACAAAAACTCCCGATCATCATGCTGCACGGCGGCTTCCACACGGGTGCGTCCTATCTGACGACCCCGGATGGCCGCGCAGGTTGGGCCGGCATCTTTTCGCAACGGGGACATCCCGTGTATGTCCCGGATTGGCCAGGTCATGGCAAGTCACCTGCGCTCGACAATCTGGCCTGTCTCTCCACGCAGGAGGTGGCGCTTGCCATTGGCACGTTGATCGAGGCGGTAGGACCCGCCATTGTGTTTGCCCATTCTGCCGCAGGCCCCATCGCCTGGTGGCTTGCAGAAAAATTCTCCTCTGGCGTCGCAGCGATTGTCGGCATCGCCCCGGGACCGCCAGCCAACATCCAGCAGATCCTGCCCGAGGATGCGCAAAGCATTGAAGCCCTGCGCTTTGACGAAGAGGCCGGGTGCCCGGTCTACTCCTCGCCTGAAAGCCCGGTCTGCGTCGATCTCGCGTTCATCCGGAAATTCTGGGCGAACAGTCCGAAGTTTCCGATTGAAGCGATCGACGCCTATGCGCGCACTGTCGTGCCCGAAAGCGCAAGGATTTTGAACGAGCGCTTCAACATCGGTGGCACCGGTCTGCGGCTGACGCAGCCGACGGTCGTGGGCAACCGGCCCATTCTGGTTGTCACCGGGGAGCACGACATGCGCCACCCCCGGTCGGTTGACTCGGCCCTGGCCGCCTATCTCGGCGCAGACTACTTGTGGTTGCCCGATGCCGGCATTTGCGACAACGGACACATGCTGATGATTGAAGAGAACAGCCACGAGATTGCCGGCTTGCTCTCGCAGTGGCTTTCACGCAAGGGCTTCTAACCTTGCATTTGCAGAAAAGGCCGTCGCCGGCCAGCCCTTTCCAGTAACCCAGACCAATGAAGGAGACAATCATGACGGACAAAATCAACCGCCGCACGTTGCTTGCGGGCATCGTGGCCACCACAGCAGCGTCCTTGCCGTCGCCCGGCTGGGCACAAGGGAGCGCCTATCCCGATCGGCCCATCAAGATCATCATGCCTTGGGCAGCCGGGGGTGGCGGCGATGTACTGGTGCGCGCCATGACGCCAGCACTCGCGCAGCGTCTTGGCCAGCCGGTGATTGTCGATAACCGTCCCGGCGCCATTGGCACGATTGGCAGCCTCGCAGCCGCCCGAAGCAAAGCGGATGGCTACACGCTGGTCTATGGCACGGCGGACTCCCACTCCATCGCACCGCACATCCTGAAGGCATCGCCCTACGACTCCAAAAAGGAGTTTGTCGCGATTGCGCCGATTGGCTTCACCCCGCTGACGCTGGTGGTCCATGCATCGCACCCGGCAAAGACCTTTGCCCAGTTTCTGCAGATGGCAAAAGAGGCGAAAGAGCCCTTGACCTTTGGCTCCTGGGGACAAGGCAGCTCGGGGCAGATCACCATGGAAGCGCTGAAGCAGAAGGCCAAGGTGAACCTGCTGCACATCCCGTACAACGGCACCGCGCCACTGATGCAGGCGCAGCTGGGCAATCAGGTGAACTGCGCGATCGTCCCGGTGCTGGTCGCAGACCAGCACGTGCGTGCCGGCACCGTGCGCATGCTGGCGGTCACCGCGCGGGAGCGGCTGCCAGGGTTCCCGGATGTTCCGTTGATGAAGGAGATGGGCGTCGAGATTGACATGGGCCCCTGGCTCGGCTTTCTGGGCCCGGCCGGCATGCCGGCCGAGACCGTCAACAAGCTCAACGTCGCCATTGCCGCGTCGCTGAGTGAGCCCCAGGTCGCGGAGGTCATGAAAAAGATGACGATGGTGATTGACCAGATGAGCCCTGCTGCCTATCAGAAGTTTTACAGCAGCGAATACGACCGCTGGGGCACTTACATCAGCACCGGCAAGGTCACCATCGACCAGTGACCGTCAGGGCCGGCAAACGCCACGTGTTCAGGTGCTTTCGGGCGTGGCGTTGCCGGCCAGAAAGTTGTCCAGGTTGGCGCGCGCCTGCTTGCGCACCTGGGTGCGGAAGAACGGCGACCAGCCCAGCACCAGACCGGGCACGCCCAGCGCCAGCCAGGACCAGCGCCAGAAGTTGAACTTGTCAAGGTGGGTCAGGATGCGGCCGTCGGCATCGAAGGTAAAGCGGGCTTCAATGAGGTTGTGCACCAGGCGCTTGGAGGCCGAGAACCGGTAGTGCGCCTCCCAGTGCGCCCGTCCGGTGGTGGCCTCGGCCTGCACGTCGCGCCACTCCAGCCGCCAGTCGGCGCGGTCGCCGGCCTGGGTGGCCGCGCACAGCATGCGCCACATGCCCGTCACCTCCCGTTTGCCGCGCAGCGAAAAGGCTTCGTCGTCAAACTGCGCGTTGTCGGCGTAGCACGCGGCCATGCCCTCGGGGTCCAGCCGGGAAAAGGCCTCGTAGAACTGGTTCAGGGTGGTCTGGTTCGGGTGCATGACAGGTGGATTCATGGCAGGGTCGGGGCACGGCACAGAGTTGAAATGAACAGGTGAAGCGCGGCAGTGTGCATCATCCGTGTGGCCCGGCACTGACAGGCCTGCGCGTCACCGGGCATTGACGATGCACTCGCACGGCACGACGATGGCATGGGCTTTGCCGTTTACAGTGGCGAACGCACACCCGGAAAACCAGTGCGGACCTGACAGCCGCAACTTCGACATATCTTTGAACATCTGCCCATGGCCACTCCATCCACCCGCGTGCCTGCCGCCATGCAGGGAAAATTCGCCGCCATCACCCGAGCGAGCGACGCGTTTTGCGACCTGCGCCTGAACGACGAGTACAAGCAGATGATCCACCTGGCTGCCGCCGCATTGAGCCGCAAGCGCCCGTCGCCGCTGAGCAAGGGCACCGAAGCCGCCTGGGCCGCCGGGCTGGTGCACGCCGTGAGCATGGCCAACTTCCTGTTCGACGCTTCGCAGACGCCGCACTGCAAGGCGACGGACATTCAGGCCCATTTCGGCGTGGGCGCCAGCACCTGCTCCAGCCGCTCCAAGGAAGCACGCGACGCGCTGAACATGGGACAGCTGGCCCCCGCGTGGACCCTCCCCAGTAGGCTGGACCGGAACCCGATGGTCTGGATGCTCGAAGTCAACGGATTGATCGTCGATGCGCGACACCTGCCACTCGAAGTGCAGGAAATTGCCTTTGCCCGCGGACTCATCCCCTTCGTTCCAGGCAAGAAGGACGGCGGCTGAACCTGGCGCAAGTTTCGGCGGAGCCAGAAAGGAACCACGTGCGGCCTGCCACGGGCCGCGTTGTCTAATACGGAGGTCTTTTTTTTTGCTGAGAGCATCGCCCGTTGACCCTCGACTTCGCCACGCTTGACCTCCTGCGCCAGAACCACCCGGCATGGCGGCTGCTGCGCTCGGACCACGCGCCGCTGGTGGCCAGCTTTCTGCAGCGCGTGTTCGTCACGCCCAATGTGCGGGTGATGGCGCAGGCGGACCTGGCGGAGGCGCTGGAGGATGCGCTTTTTGCCCTGCGCGAGCGGCTGGGGGTGGCGGCTTTCCCGAAGCCGGCGCTGGACTACCTCAACGACTGGGCGCATCCCGACCGGGGCTGGCTGCGCAAGTTCTACGCGAGCGGCTCGGACGAGCCCCAGTTTGACCTGACCCCGGCCACGGGCAAAGCCATCGCCTGGCTGGAAACCCTGGCCTCGCGCAGCTTCGTGGGCACCGAGTCGCGTCTGCTGACCCTGTTCGAGCTGCTCAAGCAGATGAGCGAAGGCAGCGAAACGGACCCGCAGGCGCGCCTGGCCGAGTTGCACAAGCGCCGGGACGCCATCGACCAGGACATCGCCCGCGTGCTCGACGGCGACATGCCGGTGCTGAACGACACCGCGCTGAAGGACCGCTTCCAGCAATTCACGGCGCTGGCGCGCGAGCTGCTAAGCGACTTCCGGGAGGTGGAGCACAACTTTCGCGGGCTGGACCGGCGGGTGCGCGAGCGCATCGCGCTGTGGCAGGGTGCCCGGGGCGCGCTGCTGGAAGACATCATGGGCGAGCGCGACGCCATCGCGGATTCCGACGAGGGGCGGAGTTTCCGCGCGTTCTGGGATTTCCTGATGTCCAGCAGCCGCCAGGAAGAACTCTCTGCGCTGCTGGAGCGGGTTCTGGCCCTGCCCCCGGTCGCCGACCTGCAGCCCGACGCCCGCCTGCGCCGGGTGCATTACGACTGGCTGGAGGCCGGCGAGCACACCCAGCGCACAGTGGCCCGACTGTCGCAGCAGTTACGGCGTTTTCTGGACGACCAGGCCTGGCTGGAAAACCGCCGCATCATGGACCTGCTGCGCGGCATCGAGGCCCGCGCGCTGGCGCTGCGCGAGGCGCCCCCGGCCGGCCCGGTGATGGACATCGCCGACATGGCTGCCGACATCGCGCTGCCGATGGAACGCCCGCTGCTCACCCCGACCCGCAAGCCGGTGATCGCCGAGGTCACGCTGGAGGCGGGTGATGAAGACGACCTGGCCACGGCGGCGCTGTACGCGCAGACCGTGATCGACAAGGCGCAGCTGGCGCGGCATGTGCGCCAGGCCTTGCAGGAGCGCGCGCAGATCACCCTGCGCGAACTCTGCGAGACCCGGCCGCTGGCGCACGGCCTGGCCGAGCTGGTGGCCTACCTGCAACTGGCCAGCGACACCTTCCCGGCGGTCATCGACGACACCGTCACCGAGACGGTGCACTGGCAGGGCACCAGCACGGACGGCCAGCCGCTGCCCCGGCAGGCACGTTTGCCGCGCGTCATTTTTGTGAGGTGATGATGGAAGAGCCAAGTTTTGAGCCCGGCACGGCGGCCGCTGACCTGTCGCCCCTGGTGATCACCCTGCTCAAAGGCGTGATCTACCGCGACAGCGCCGCCCCGCTGTGGAATGCCCTGGCCGGGCTGCAGGCCCGGGTGCGCGATTACGTGGCGGTGCTGGGCCTGGAACTGGTGCTGGACGACGCCGAGGGCTACGCCTTCCTGCGCGCCCGCACGCAAGGCGACGATGACGCCAGCGCCGCCCTGCCCCGTCTGGTGGCGCGGCGACCACTGACCTTCATGGTCAGCCTGCTGCTGGCACTGCTGCGCAAGAAGCTGGCCGAGTTTGACGCCAGCGGCGGCGACACCCGGCTGGTGCTGACGCGCGACGAAATCGCCGGGCTGCTGCGGGTGTTCCTGCCCGAGAGCAGCAACGAGGCCCGGGTGACCGACCAGATCGACACCCACCTGAAGAAAATTGTCGAGCTGGGCTTCCTGAAGCCGCTGAAAACCGGCGACGGCAAGGCCAGTGGTCCGTCAGCGGTGTTCGAGGTGCGACGCATCCTGAAAGCCTATGTGGACGCCCAGTGGCTGGCCGATCTGGAGGGGCGCCTGGCGACCTACCAGAACCACCTGGGCGCGGGCGCCGCGGAGGCCGACGATGAGTGAACCCGTCACCCAGGACGTGGATTTCACAGCCGACGACGCCCGCTCGGGCTTTCGCCTGCACCGGCTGGAGGTCTTCAACTGGGGCACCTTCGACGCCCGCGTCTGGACACTGAACCCCGACGGGAAAAACGCCCTGCTGACCGGCGACATCGGCTCGGGCAAGTCCACCCTGGTCGATGCGATCACCACGCTGCTGGTGCCGGCGCAGCGCATTGCCTACAACAAGGCCGCGGGCGCCGACAGCAAGGAGCGCTCGCTGCGCTCCTATGTGCTGGGGCATTACAAGTCGGAGCGCAACGAGGTCAGCGGCAACGCCCGGGCGGTGGCGCTGCGCGACGCCAGCCATTACTCGGTGATCCTGGGCGTGTTTCACAACGCCGGCTACGACCAGACGGTGACGCTGGCGCAGGTGTTCTGGATGAAGGACGCGCAGGGCCAGCCCGCGCGCTTCTTTGTCGGCGCCGAACGGGCCTTGTCGATCACCCAGGACTTTGCCCACTTCGGCACGGAGATCCCGGCGCTGCGCAAGAAGCTGCGTGCGGGCGGCGCCACGCTGTTCGAGAGCTTCCCGCCCTACGGCGCCTGGTTTCGGCGCCGCTTTGGCATCGAGAACGAACAGGCGCTGGAGCTGTTCCACCAGACCGTGTCGATGAAGTCGGTCGGCAACCTCACCGACTTCGTGCGCGGCCACATGCTGGAGCCCTTCGAGGTGGCGCCGCGCATTGCAGCGCTGATCGGGCACTTCGACGACCTGAACCGGGCGCACGAAGCCGTGCTGAAAGCCAAACGCCAGGTGGAATGGCTGAGCCCGCTGGTGGCCGATGGCGAACGCCACACCGCGCTGGCTGCCGAGGTTGCGTTATGGCGGGGCTTGCGTGAAACGCTCAAACCCTACTTTGCGTTGCTCAAGCGCCATCTGCTGGACCAGCGCATCACCGACCTGCAGGAGGAATGGGAGCGCCAGGACACCCACATCCAGCGCCTGCAAGGGCGCCGTGACAGCCAGCGGACCCAGCGTGACGAACTTCAACGCAGCATGGCCAGCAACGGCGGCGACCGACTAGAGCAGTTGGCCGCGGCCATCCGCAAGGGCCAGGAGGAAGTCGAGCGCCGCCGCCTGAAAGCCACGCGCTACAACGCCCTGGCGCGCGGGGCCGGCCTGCTCAGCATGGGTTCGCCGACGGATTTCCTGGCCCAGCGCCAGAGCCTGGCCGGCATGCGCGAGGTGGCGCAAGCGAGGGAGGCCGACCTGCAGAACCAGCTCACCGAGCACGCCGTGGACCTGCGCCAGGGCAAGCTGGGACATGACGAGCTGACCCGCGAGATCCAGAGCCTGAAGGCGCGGCGCAGCAACATTCCGGCAGACCCGGTGCGCCTGCGCGCGGCCCTGTGCGAAGCCGTGGGCCTGCCCGAAGCCGCCCTGCCCTTCGCCGGCGAATTGCTGCAGGTGCACGCGGATGCGCGCGAATGGGAGGGCGCGGCGGAGCGCCTGCTGCACGGTTTTGGCCTGTCGCTGCTGGTGCCCGACGCCCGCTACGGCCAGGTGGCGCAATGGGTGGACCAAACCCACCTCAAGGGCCGGCTGGTCTATTTCCGGGGGCGACCGGGCGCGCGCGGGGAGCCGCCGGCCACGCGCGCCGATGCCCTGGCGCGCAAGCTGCAGATCAAGCCCGACTCGGTGTATTACGACTGGCTGGAACGCGAGGTGGCGCAGCGCTTTGACGTCGCCTGCTGCACCACGCACGAGCAGTTTCTGCGCGAGCCGCGCGCCATCACCCGGGCCGGCCAGATCAAGGCGCCGGGCGAGCGCCATGAAAAAGACGACCGGCACCGGCTGGACGACCGCAGCCGCTACATCCTGGGCTGGACCAACACCGAGAAAATTGCCGCGCTCATAGCCCGCGCCCGGCCGCTGGAAACCCGCCTGGGCGAACTCGGCAGCCTGATTGGCAAGTTGCAGGCCGAACAGGCCGCGCTGCGCGAGCGCCTGGACACCTTGTCCAAACTCGACGAATACACCGACTTTCGTGAACTGGACTGGCAGTCGCTGTCCCAGGACATCGGGCGAATGGCGGACGAGAAGCAGCGCCTGGAGTCCGCCTCCGACTTGTTGCGGCAACTGGCCGCGCAGCACGCCGATGTCGAGGCCGCGCTGCACGCCACCGAGTCCGAACTGGAGGCGCACAGGGACAAACGTGCCAAGGCCGAACAGAAACAACAGGATGCGCAAACAGCGCGCGACCAGACGCAGGCGCTGCTGGACGAGTCCGCCATCACGGCCCCCCCGGCGCAGTTCGATCAGCTCGATGCCGTGCGCCAGGAGGCTCAGGGCGGACAGCCGCTCACGGTGGAAAACTGCGACGCCCGCGAGCGCGATCTGCGCAGCGTGCTGCAAGCCCGCATCGAGGCGGACGACAAAAAGCTGCAGCGGCTGCGCGACAAGGTGATTCAGGCGATGGTGGCCTACAAGGAAGCCTTCAAGCTGGAGACGGCGGAGGTGGATGCGGGCATTGAGGCGGTCTTTGAGTACCGCAACATGCTCAACAGCCTGCTGGCCGATGACCTGCCGCGTTTCGCGGAGCGCTTCAAAACCTTGCTGAACGAAAACACGATCAATGAGGTGGCGAACTTCCAGTCGCAACTGGCACGCGAGCGCGAAACCATCAAGGACCGCATCGCGCGCATCAACACCTCGCTCGGCCAGATTGACTACAACCCGGGCCGCTACATCGTGCTGGAAGCGCAGCCCACACCGGACGCCGATGTGCGGGACTTCCAGTCCGAGATGCGTGCCTGCACCGACGGCACAGTGACAGGCTCGGAGGATGCCCAGTACGCCGAAGCCAAATTCCTGCAGGTGCGGCGCATCATCGAGCGCTTTCGCGGCCGCGAGGGGCAGTCGGAACATGACCGCCGCTGGACCGCCAAGGTCACCGATGTGCGCAACTGGTTTGTCTTTGCCGCCAGCGAGCGCTGGCGCGAGGACGATCGCGAGCACGAACACTATTCGGACTCGGGCGGCAAGTCCGGCGGCCAGAAGGAAAAACTGGCCTACACCATCCTGGCGGCCAGCCTGGCCTACCAGTTCGGGCTGGAGTGGGGCGCGGTGCGCTCCCGGTCGTTCCGCTTCGTGGTGATTGACGAGGCCTTCGGGCGCGGCTCGGACGAATCCGCGCAGTACGGGCTGCGCCTGTTTGCCAAGCTCGGCCTGCAACTGCTGATCGTCACGCCGCTGCAGAAAATTCACATCATCGAGCCCTTCGTGGCCAGCGTGGGCTTTGTCCACAACGAGGACGGTCGCGCCTCCAAGCTGCGCCACCTCACGATCGAGGCCTACCGCGAAGAAAAGGCCCGGGTGGCCGGATGAGTTGGACCCAGCCCGCCGACCTGCGCGCCCAGGTGCAGCGGCTCTGGGCGCGCGGCGACCTGCTGGCCAGCCTGGTGACGGGCGAGGCCCTCTTCCCGCGCCGCCTCACCCTCAAGGGCCCCACCTCGGCGGAGATCACCGGGCAGTTCGATGCGGTGCGCAGCTGGGTCGCGGCCATCCGCGCGACTGCGGGCTGCCGCATCGAGATGCGGGCGTTCCAGCACCGCGTCTTCGGCCACAACGCGCTGCCCGCGGAAGCCTGGATCGACAGCGTTGACGATGCGGTGAACTTCATCGGCAAGCGCCGGGACGTGACCCGCTTCATGGCCCTGATCGAACTGACGCGCGCGCGCCAGCCGCTGCTGCTCGACGGGCTGGCCCGCCGGCCGTTGCGCGCCCTCGAACTGGCAGACGCCTGGCCCCGGCTGCTGGACGTGGTGGCCTGGCTGCAGGCGCACCCGCGCCCCGGCGTGTACCTGCGGCAAGTAGATCTGGCGGGCGTGCACAGCAAGTTCATCGAAGCCCACCGGGGCGTGCTGGCGGAGCTGCTGGACACCGCATTGCCGGCGCAAGCCATTGACGCGTCGGCCACCGGCCTGGGTCAGTTCGCGCGGCGCTACGGCTTTCTGGACAAGCCCTTGCGCATCCGCTTTCGACCGCTCGACGCGGTGCACCCCCCGTGGCCTGGCGCGCGCGGGCGGCCTGGGTGAAGGCCTGGCGCCAGCGCTGGGCCCGGCCCCTCTAAAATCACCGGCCCACACCGAGCCCGCCATGACGCTTCCCATCGAAAACTCCGCCCCCCCCGCCGACGGCGCCCCGCCCGGCGTCGCCTACCCCAAGACCATCAAGAGTTTCGTGCGCCGCGCCGGCCGCACCACCACCGGCCAGGCCAAGGCATTTGAAGAACTCGGGCCCAGGTTCCTGCTGCCCTACCAGGCCGCGCCGCTTGATTTCGCCCAGGCCTTTGCCGCTGCCGGTGAGGGTGACAAGCGGCCCACGGTGCTGGAAATCGGCTTCGGCATGGGTGAGGCCACAGCGCACATTGCCGCGCTGCTGTCCGACACCAATTTCCTGTGCTGCGAAGTGCATGAACCCGGCGTGGGCGCACTGCTCAAGCGCATTGGCGAGCAAAACCTGTCCAACATCCGCATCTGCGCGCATGACGCGGTCGAAGTCATCGACCACATGTTGCCGCTGCAGAGTCTGAACGGTGTGCACATCTTTTTCCCCGACCCCTGGCACAAGAAAAAACACAACAAGCGCCGCCTGATCCAGGCGCCCCTGATTGCCAAACTCGCGGCGCGCCTCAAAGTGGGCGGCTACATCCACTGAGCCACCGACTGGCAGCCCTACGCCGAGCAGATTCTGGAAGTCTTGAGCGCCGAGCCGCTGCTGAAAAACACCGCGACCGCCGCGCACCCCGGGTTGCTGGGTTACGCCCCCAAGCCGCATTACCGGCCGCTCACCAAGTTCGAAAACCGCGGCATCAAACTGGGCCATGGCGTGTGGGACCTGGTGTTTGAACGCGTTTAAACC
>ERZ1034365.767-NODE-767-length-17289-cov-3.945445_pt1 | contig 17289 bp, 13 predicted proteins | sample MGYA00520615_ERZ1034365 | MGnify/ENA primary metagenome ERZ1034365 (study PRJEB33736, sample SAMEA104284505) | Azolla filiculoides | biome: Urban; feature: Water surface; material: Ditch water | place: Netherlands | collected 2015-10-28 | depth 0-0.1 m ... | reverse complement strand
GAGTTGGTGCAGGCGCGCAACCAGGGTGACGCGATGGTCAGCTCGGTCAAGAAAAGCCTGACCGAGTACGGCGACAAGATCGACGCCGCTGAAAAGAGCGCGATCGAAGCCGCGATCAAGGAAGTCGAGGAAGCCATCAAGGGCGACGACAAGGCCGCGATCGAAGCCAAGACCGAAGCGCTGATGACCGTCAGCCAGAAGCTGGGCGAGAAGATGTACGCCGACATGCAGGCCCAGCAGGGCGCTGCCGCTGCCGCCGGCTCGGAAGGCGCCGCCCGTCCGGCCGACGACAATGTGGTCGACGCCGAGGTCAAGGAAGTCAAGAAGGACTGATCCTTCTTTCCTGACCTGAACACCGCCGCGCGCGGGTCTGCCGACCCGGCGCGGCGTTCGCACTATCAGCCCTACCCCCTGCAAGCACCATGGCCAAACGAGACTTTTACGAAATCCTGGGCGTCGGCAAGACCGCCAGCGACGACGAGATCAAGAAGGCGTATCGCAAGCTGGCGATGAAGCACCACCCGGACCGCAACCAGGGTGAGGCCTCCAAGGCCGCCGAAGAGAAGTTCAAGGAGGCCAAGGAAGCCTACGAGATGCTGAGCGACCCGCAAAAGCGCGCCGCCTACGACCAGTACGGCCACGCCGGCGTCGACCCGAACATGCGCGGCGGCCCGGGCGGCGCCGAAGGCTTCGGCGGCTTTGGCGAGGCCTTTGGCGACATCTTCGGCGACATCTTCGGCGGCCAGCGCGGTGGCGGTCAACGCGGCGGCCGCCAGGTCTATCGCGGCAACGACCTGTCCTACGCGATGGAGATCACGCTCGAGGAAGCCGCCGCCGGCAAGGACAGCCAGATCCGCATCCCGAGCTGGGACGAATGCGACACCTGCCACGGCAGCGGCGCCAAGCCCGGCACCAGCGCCAAGACCTGCAACACCTGCCAGGGCAGCGGCGCGGTGCAGATGCGCCAGGGCTTCTTCAGCGTGCAGCAGACCTGCCCGCATTGCCACGGCAGCGGCAAGATCATCCCCGAGCCCTGCACCAGCTGCCATGGCCAGGGCAAGCTCAAGAAGAACAAGACGCTCGAGATCAAGATCCCGGCCGGCATCGACGACGGCATGCGCATCCGCTCGGCCGGCAACGGCGAGCCCGGACGCAACGGCGGCCCGGCCGGCGACCTGTTCATCGAGATCCGGGTCAAGCGCCACGAACTGTTCGAGCGCGACGGCGACGACCTGCACTGCAAGGTGCCGGTCAGCGTCACGACCGCGGCGCTCGGCGGCGAGATCGAGGTGCCGACCCTGGCCGGCAAGGCCGCGATCGACATCCCCGAAGGCACCCAGCACGGCAAGCAGTTCCGCCTGCGCGGCAAGGGCATCAAGGGCGTGCGCTCGAGCTACCCCGGCGACCTCTACGTCCATGTCGATGTCGAGACCCCGGTCAAGCTGACCGAACACCAGCGCAAGCTGCTGAAGGAACTCGACGAATCGTTCAAGAAGGGCGGCCACAAGCACAGCCCGAACGACAAGGGCTGGTTCGACAAGTTCACCGAGTTCTTCTCCTGAGACGAAGAACATGCTGAAATGGGCGCATGAGCGTCCAGATCAGCTTCCTCGGCGGGGCCGGCACCGTGACCGGCTCCAAGTTCCTGCTCCAGCACCAGGACCAGCGCCTGCTGGTCGACTGCGGCCTGTTCCAGGGCTACAAGCAGCTGCGGCTGCGCAACTGGATGCCGCCGCCGGTGGCACCCGGCCAGATCGATGCGGTGGTGCTGACCCATGCCCACCTCGACCACAGCGGCTACCTGCCGCTGCTGGTGCGCGAAGGCTTCAAGGGCCGGGTCTGGTGCACGCCGGGCACGCGCGACCTGTGCCAGATCCTGCTGCCCGACTCGGGCCATATCCAGGAAGAAGACGCGGCCTTTGCCAACCGGCATGGCTTCTCCAGGCACCACCCGGCCCTGCCGCTCTACAGCGTCGCCGACGCCAAGGCCTGCCTGGAGCGGCTGCAGACCGTGCCGCCCTTCCATGCCTTCGAGCCGCTGCCCGGCTGGCAGGCCAGGCTGCAGCCGGCCGGCCACATCATCGGCGCGGCCAGCCTGCTGGTCGAGGTCGGCGGCAAGCGGCTGCTGTTCTCGGGCGACCTCGGGCGCTCGGACGACCTGCTGATGCTGCCGCCCGAAGCGCCACCCGGCGCTGACGCCGTGATCATCGAGTCGACCTATGGCGACCGCGAGCATCCGCCGCAGGACCTGCTCGACGAGCTGGCACCGGCGCTCGCACGCGTGGCGGCACGCGGCGGCACGGCCGTGGTGCCGGTGTTCGCGGTCGGCCGGGCGCAAGCGCTGCTGCATGCGATCGCCCGGCTCAAGCAGCAGCACCGGCTACCGCGCGGCCTGCCGGTCTACCTCGACAGCCCGATGGCGATCCACAGCACCGAAGTGTTCGCGCGCCACCCGGGCGAGCACCGGCTCGACGCCGGCCAGGTGCGCGACATGGCGCATGCCGCCATCATGGTGCGAACGCCCGACGAATCCAAGGCCATCGCCACCATGCACGGCCCCAAGATCGTGCTGGCGGCCAGCGGCATGGCCACCGGCGGGCGGGTGCTGCACCACCTGGTGCAGTACCTGGGCGACCACCGCCACATGGTGCTGCTGACCGGCTACCAGGCGCCGGGCACGCGCGGCGCGGCGCTGGTCAAGGGCAGCGACATGCTGCGCATCCACGGTCAGGACCTGCCGGTGCAGGCCGAGATCGTGCAGCTGCAGTCGGCCTCGGCCCATGCCGACGCGCGCCAGCTCATGACCTGGCTGCACGCGATGCCGGGCACGCCGCACCGGGCCTTCGTGGTCCACGGCGACCTCGAGGCCTCGGACGCGCTGCGCCAGCGCATCGAGCGCGAGCTGCACTGGCAAGCCGTCGTGCCCGAGCATGGGTCGAGCTGGGCGGTTTGAGCCGTCGGACGGCCGGTCAGGCTTGCCTCGGCCGCGCGCGCCACAGACTCAGGGCGCGCGGCGCTGCGCCTCCAGGAACGCCCAGAGCTGGGGATCATCGCCATAGGCGACGTTGAAGCGCAGCCATGGCGTGGGCGCGAGGTCGGTCGTGAACAGATGCCCCGGACCGAGCAGGATGTCTTGCTCGGCGGCCTGGTAGGCCAGCTCGGTCGCGTTCTCGATGTCGGGATGGCGCGCCCACAGGAACATGCCGGCCTTGGGCTCGGCGAACAGCTCGAAGCCGCGCTGCTCGAGCCGCTCGGCCACCCGCTGGTGCGCCTGCGCCAGCCGGTCGCGCAGGCCCCGGATATGCTTGCGCCAGCGACCGTCGATCAGCGCGCCATAGGCCAGGCGCTCGGTGAACTCGGACGAGGTCAGGCCAGAGATCATCTTGAGCTGCGCCAGATCCTCCAGCAAGTCGGGATGGGCGGCCAGGTAGCCGACGCGGATGTTGGGCGAGATGGTCTTGGAATAGCTGCTGATGTAGACCACCCGCTGCAGCTGGTCCAGGCTGGCCAGCGAGGGGCGTGGCTCCGGATCGAGATCGGCGTAGATGTCGTTCTCGACGATCAGGAACTGGTGCTTCTCGGCCAGCTGCACCACGCGGTGCAGGTGCGACAGATGGGCGACCGATCCGGTCGGGCTCTGCAGGCGCGGCTGGGTAAAGAACACCTTGGGCTGGTGCTCGACCACCAGCCGCTCGAGCGCGGCGAGGTCGTAGCCGTTGGGCGTGCGCGGCACGCCGAGCAGCCGCGCGCCGAGGAAGCGCAGCGAGAACAGCAGGTTCGGATAGCCGGGGTCATCGACCAGCACCGCATCGCCGGGACGCACCAGGCGGCGCGCCACCATGTCCATCGCCTGGCTCGAGCCGTGCGTGAGCAGCACCTGGTCGGCGCTGAGCGCGATCTCCTGCTCGGCCAGCATGTCGCGCACGAGCTGGCGCAGCGGCAAGAAGCCCTTGGGCTCGCCGTAGCCGCCGAGGTCGACGTTCTCCGAGGCCAGGCTGCGCAGGCTGCGCCGCAGGCCCTCCTCGAACAGCCAGTCGCCCGGCAGCCAGCCACAGCCCGGCTTCATGCGCAGGGTCCGGTTCTCGAACACGCGCCGCAGGTACCACATCGAGTCGAAGTTGTAGTTCGGCGCATCACCCAGGAAGGCATTGGCGCGCGCCTCGCGCCGGCGCACGAAGAAGCCCGAATGGGGACGCGAGACGAAATGGCCCTGGGCCACGAGGCGGTCGTAGGCGTCCACCACGGTGTAGACGCTGACGCCGTGCGCATGAGCGAACTGGCGGATCGAGGGCGCCTTGGCCCCAGGGCGCATCGCCCGCGACTCGATCAGCTCCCGAAAACCCTCCACGATTTGCACGACCAGGGGGGAGGAACTCTCGGGATTCAGGCTGAACATGGTGGGGGCGCAGGGAGGATTCTTCTGTACAGGTAGTCAAGGCTGCACAGTGCATCGGCTGTGCGAACCCATCTGTATATGTTAGCCGGGCGCCACCCCCCCTAAAGTGGAAGTTCAGCCAGACTGTCACATCCCTTTGGAGCCCATGCCATGCACCGCGAACCGAACCTGAATCTGCAACAGACCAATGCCCAACTGATGGCGCGCCGCCGCGCGGCCCTGCCCGCCGGGCTGGGACAGACCTACGAGGTGTTCGCGCAACGCGCCGAGAACAGCGAGGTCTGGGACGTCGAGGGCAAGCGCTACATCGACTTCTCGGGCGGCATCGCGGTGCTCAACACCGGGCACCGCCATCCGCAGATCGTCGAGGCGGTCAAGGCCCAGCTCGACCAGTACCACCACACCTGCTTCCAGGTGCTGGCCTACGAGCCCTATCTGGAGCTGGCCGAGCGCCTGATCGAGAAGACTCCGGGCGATTTCGCCAAGAAGGCCTTCTTGCTGTCGACCGGCGCCGAGGCGGTCGAGAACGCGGTCAAGATCGCGCGCGCCGCCACCGGGCGCCAGGCCGTGATCGCGTTCGGCGGCGGCTTCCATGGCCGCACCCTGCTCGGCATGGCGCTGACCGGCAAGGTCGCGCCGTACAAGGCCGGCTTCGGGCCGTTCCCGGCCGAGATCTACCACGCCGAGTACCCCAATGCGCTGCACGGCGTGAGCGTGGCCGACTCGCTGCGCTCGATCGAGCATATCTTCAAGTACGACGTCGAGGCCCAGCGCGTGGCGGCCATCATCCTGGAGCCGGTGCAGGGCGAAGGCGGCTTCTACGTCGCGCCGCCGGAATTCGCCCAGGCGCTGCGCGCGCTGTGCGACAAGCACGGCATCGTGCTGATCGCCGACGAGGTGCAGACCGGCGCCGGCCGCACCGGCACCTGGCTGGCCTGCGAGCAATGGGGCGTGGCACCCGATCTGGTGACGATGGCCAAGTCGATGGCCGGCGGCTTCCCGATCTCGGCAGTGATCGGCAAGGCCGAGCTGATGGACAAGCCGCTGCCGGGTGGCCTCGGTGGCACCTACGCCGGCAGCCCGCTGGCCTGCGCGGCAGCGCTGGCGGTGCTCGATGTGTTCGAGCAGGAAGACCTGCTGGCGCGCTCCCGGGCCATGGGCGCGCACCTGACCGGCGCGCTGCGGGCACTGGCCGGCCAGCATGTGGAAATCCAGGACGTGCGCGGCCTCGGCGCGATGGTGGCGATCGAGCTGTTCAAGGACGGCGACCACGGGCAGCCGGACGCCGACCTGACCAAGCGCGTCTGCGCCGAAGCGATCCAGCGCGGCCTGGTGCTGCTGTCGTGCGGCCTCTACGCCAACGTGATCCGCATCCTGGTGCCACTGACCGCGAGCGACGCCCTGCTCGACGAGGGCCTGGCCGTGCTGGGCGAGGCGCTGGCTGCGGCCAAGGCGGCCCAATGACACGCAGCCTGAGCATGACCCAGCCCACCCTCTAGCCGCGTCCGCTCGCCGGCGCCGTGCTCGAAAATGGGGCATCGTGCGCCAGGTCGATGCAGCGGAGCGGCTCCATGCACTACAGGGTTTCTGTGTATCGGTGCAGCGATCAGCACAGCGGCCTTGCATTGCCGGCCATCTGTATATGTGAAGTGGGGTGCCACTGGCTTACAGTAAACAAAACGTTTGCACGGACCAATACGCCCCATGGATCAACCGCTACCGCTCGTCACCTTCACCGGCGTACAGAAGACCTACGATGGCAACAGCCTCGTCGTGCGTGACCTCAACCTCGAGATCCGCAAGGGGGAGTTCCTCTCGCTGCTCGGACCATCGGGCTCGGGCAAGACCACGACGCTGATGATGCTGGCCGGCTTCGAGTCACCGACCGCCGGGGAAATCGCACTCAACGGCGTCTCGATCACGCGCACCCCGCCGCACAAGCGCAACTTCGGCATGGTGTTCCAGAACTATGCGCTGTTTCCGCACATGACGGTGGCCGACAACATCGCCTACCCGCTCACGGTGCGCAAGCTGCCGGCAGCGCAGCGCGAAGCCAAGGTCAAGCGCGCGCTCGACATGGTGCAGATGGGCCCGATGGGCGGGCGCTACCCCGGGCAGCTCTCGGGCGGCCAGCAGCAGCGCGTCGCCCTGGCCCGCGCGCTGGTATTCGACCCGCAGCTGGTGCTGATGGACGAGCCACTCGGCGCGCTCGACAAGCAGCTGCGCGAGCACATGCAGATCGAGCTCAAGGCGCTGCACCGCCGCCTGGGCGTGACCTTCGTCTATGTCACGCACGACCAGTCCGAAGCCCTGACGATGTCGGACCGCGTGGCAGTGTTCAACTCCGGCGTGATCCAGCAGATCGACGCGGTCGATCGCCTCTACGAGGCCCCGGTCAACCGCTTCGTCGCGAGCTTCGTCGGCGACAACTCGGTGCTGAACGGCACCGTGAGCGACGCCAGCGGCGAGCACTGCACCGTGCAGCTCGACAACGGCCAGCAGCTCACCGGCCTCAATGTCAACCGCGCGGCGCGCGGCGAGACGGTCCAGTGCAGCGTGCGGCCCGAGCGGATTCATGTGCTCGATGACGACACTCCGGCACCCGCGCGCAACCTGCTGCAGGCCAACCTGTCCGACGTGATCTATTTCGGCGACCACCTGCGGCTGCGCTGCGAGCTGGCGGGCCAGCCCGAGCTGTGCGTCAAGCAGCCGCTGCGCCAGCACGGCACGTACGATGCCGGACGGCAGATGCGCCTGCACATCCCGGCCGAGCATCTGCGCGTCTACCGCTAGACGGCGACCTCCCTTTTCGATTCCCACCCACCTCAACTGGAGACTCCACGTCATGCAACTCAAACCTACCCTGCTGGCCTTGGCTGCCCTGGCCACCCTGCCGGCCCTGGCCCAGAACCTCACGGTCGTCAACTTCGGCGGCGCCAACGGTGCGGCCCAGAAAAGAGCCTACTTCGAGGCCTACGAGAAATCCGGCGCGGGCAAGATCACACAGGTCGAATACAACGGCGAGCAAGCCAAGATCAAGGCGATGGTCGAGGCCAAGAAGATCAGCTGGGATCTGGTGGAAGTGGAAAGCCCGGATGTCAACCGTGGCTGTGACGAGGGTCTGTTCGAGAAGATCGACTGGACCAAGGTCGGCAACAAGGCCGACTTCCAGCCCGCCGCCGTGCATGAATGCGGCGTGGGCGTGTTCATCTGGTCCACGGTCATGGCCTACAACGGCGACAAGCTGAAGGACGCCCCGACCACCTGGGCCGACTTCTGGGACGCCAAGAAGTACCCCGGCAAGCGTGGCCTGCGCAAGGGCGCGCGCTACAACCTCGAGTTCGCGCTGATGGCCGATGGCGTGAAATCCGCCGATGTCTACAAGGTGCTGGCGACCAAGGAAGGCTCCGACCGCGCCTTCAGGAAGATGACCGAGCTCAAGCCGCTGATCCAGTGGTGGGAAGCCGGCGCCCAGCCGCCGCAGTTCCTGGTCGCTGGCGACGTGGCCATGACCACGGCCTTCAGCGGCCGCATCGATGCCGCGCAGCGCGAAGGCAAGAACCTCAAGATCACCTGGACTGGCGGCATCTACGACCTCGACTACTGGGCCATTCCCAAGGGTGGCCCGAACAAGGAGGCCGCGCTGAAGTTCATCGCTCTGGCCAGCACGCCCGACGCGCAGGCCGAATACGCCCGCAACATCTCCTACGGCCCGACCAACAACAAGGCGCTGGCCCAGCTCGACGCCAAGACGCTGGCACTGCTGCCGACCTCGCCCGCCAACAGCAAGGACGCCCTGCAGTTCAACATCCACTTCTGGGCTGACCAGGGCGAAGCCCTCGAGAAGCGCTTCGCAGCCTGGGCGGCACAGTGATGCAAGCCGGCGGAACCGACCTGATTCGCCAGCTGCGCCGGGCCGAGCGGCGCAGCAAGGTGCGAGCCTTCGCGCTGACCTTGCCGCTGCTGACTTTCCTGCTGGTGTTCTTCCTGGTTCCGCTGGCTTCCTTGCTGGTGCGCGCGGTCGAGAACCCCGAGGTCGCCGACGCGCTGCCGGCCACCGGCCGCGCCCTGTCCGGCTGGGATCGCGTGACCGCGCCGCCCGACGCCGCCTACGCCGCGCTGCTGCAGGACCTGGCGGCGATTGGCGAGACCGAGCGCGCCGGCGCGCTGGCGCGCCGTCTCAACAGCGAGATGCCGGGCAGCCGCTCGCTCGTGATGAGCACCTACCGCGCGCTGCCGCTGGACCACCCGGCGGGACCGCAACAGGCGCGCGCGGCGCTGGTCGAGCACGACGCGCGCTGGGCCGATCCGGCCTACTGGCATGCGATCGAGAAGAACAGCTCGCGCTGGACGCCCGACTACCTGCTGACCGCAATCGACCTGCGCCGCACCGCTGACGGCTCGATCGAGCGGGTGCCGGATGAAAACGCCGCCTTCAGCAGCATCCTGCTGCGCACCTTCGGGATCAGCGCACTGGTGACCGCGATCGCGCTGCTGCTGGGCTACCCGCTGGCGTACTGGCTCAGCACGCTGAACGAACGCCGGGCCAACCTGATGCTGATCCTGGTGCTGCTGCCGTTCTGGACCTCGGTGCTGGTGCGCATCGCGGCCTGGATCGTGCTGCTGCAAAACAACGGCCTGATCAACCGGCTGCTGCAGTTCCTCGGCCTCACCGACACGCCGCTGCCACTGCTGTTCAACCGCACCGGCGTCATCATCGCGATGGTGCATATCCTGCTGCCGTTCATGATCCTGCCGCTCTACAGCGTCATGAAGTCGGTGCCACCGAACTACCTGCGCGCGGCGGTCTCGCTCGGCAGCGCGCCGCTGGCCGCCTTCTTTCGCGTCTATCTGCCGCAGACCTATCCCGGCGTGGCCGCCGGCGGGCTGCTGGTGTTCATCACCTGCATCGGCTATTACGTGACGCCGGCGCTGCTGGGCGGAGCCGGCGACCAGATGCTGAGCTACTACGTGGCACAGTACACCAACGTCGAGGTCAACTGGGGCATGGCCTGCGCGCTCGGAGGCGTGCTGCTGTCGGCCACACTGATCCTCTACACCCTCTACCGCAAGGCATCCAAGGCCGAGCTCAGCCTGGGTTGAACCGCACATGTCCAAGCCGTCCGCATTCGCCGCCTTCTCGCTGCTCCCGGCATTCCCCGCCTACTACACGGCGTTCGACAAGCTCGGCTGGCTCGGGCTGCGCCTGGGCGCCCTGCTGGTGCTGGCCTTCCTGCTGCTGCCGATCGTGGCGATCGTGCCACTGTCGTTCAGCAGCAGCTCCTTCCTGGCCTACCCGATCGAGGGCTGGTCGCTGCAGTGGTACCGCGAGATGTGGCATGCTCCGGAATGGGCGCGCGCCACGCGCAACAGCTTCACGGTCGCCCCGGCCGCCACGCTGATCGCCACCGTGCTCGGCACGCTGGCGGCCGTCGGACTCTCGCGCCAGCGCTTCATCGGCAAGGGCATGCTGACCGGCCTGCTGATCTCGCCGATGGTGGTGCCGATCGTGGTCGTCGGTGTCAGCACCTACCTCTACTTCGCGCGCCTGGGGCTGAACGACTCCTACCTCGGCCTGATCCTCGTGCATGCCGCGCTCGGCGCGCCGTTCGTCGTCACCACCGTGCTCGCGACGCTGCAGAACTTCAACGCCAACCTGGTCAAGGCCAGCCTGAGCCTGGGAGCCAGCCCGCTGACGACCTTCTTCCGGGTCACGCTGCCGGTGATCGCGCCCGGCGTGATCTCGGGCGCGCTGTTCGCCTTCGCCAGCTCGTTCGACGAGGTCGTGGTCACGCTGTTCCTGGCCGGACCCGAGCAGGTCACGCTGCCGCGCCAGATGTTCACCGGCATCCGCGAGAACATCACGCCCACCATCGCCGCCGTCGCCACGCTGCTGATCCTGTTCACGACCCTGCTGATGATGACGCTGGAGTGGCTGCGCGGACGCCGCAAGTGAACCCGATGCCAAGGACCGACCCGATGCCGTTCACCCAGGACATCACGCTGTGCGGCCAGCATGCCACGCTGGTCCCGCTGCGACCCGCGCACCACGCCGATCTGGTCGATGCCGTGCGCGACGGCGAGCTCTGGCGCCTCTGGTACACGATGATTCCCGCGCCCGAGGCGATGGCGGCCGAGATCGAGCGCCGGCTGGCGCTGCAGCGCGCCGGCAGCATGCTGCCGTTCGCCGTGCTCGACGCCGCCGGCCGGGCGGTCGGCATGACGACGCTCATGAACATCGACGCGGCCAACCGCCGGGTCGAGATCGGCTCGACCTGGTACCGCGCCTCGGTGCAACGCAGCGCGCTCAACACCGAATGCAAGCAGCAGCTGCTGAACCACGCGTTCGAGACGCTGGACTGCATCGCGGTGGAGTTTCGCACCCATTTCCTCAATCACCAGAGCCGGCGCGGCATCGAGCGCCTCGGCGCCAAGCTCGACGGCATCCTGCGCAGTCACCAGCTGAACCGCCACCCGGACGCTCCCGACACGCTGCGCGACACCTGCGTCTACAGCATCGTCGCGGCCGAATGGCCGACGGTGCGGGCCCATCTGGAGCACCAGCTGCGCCGCCCGCGCGCCTGAGCCCAGCCACCCGCCCGATACCCCCGTTCGCCAACCTCAAGCCTCACACCCGAGACGTTCCATGAACACCACGACCTCCCCCCTGGCGCTGCTGCAGGACCCGAGCCTGCTCAAGACCGATGCCCTCGTCAACGGCCAATGGCTCAGCGGCGCCAGCCGCTTCGATGTCACCGACCCGGCCACCGGACACAAGCTCGCCGATGTCGCCAACCTCGGTCCAGCCGAGACCCGGGCCGCGATCGCCGCCGCCAACGCGGCCTGGCCGGCCTGGAAGGCGCGCACTGCCAAGGAACGCAGCATCGTGCTGCGTCGCTGGTTCGACCTGCTGATGGCCCACCAGGAAGACCTGGCCCGCCTGATGACCGCCGAACAGGGCAAGCCGCTGGCCGAGTCGCGGGGCGAGGTCGCCTACGGCGCGAGCTTCGTCGAGTGGTTCGCCGAGGAAGCCAAGCGCATCAACGGCGAAGCCCCGCCCCAGTTCGACAACAACCGCCGCCTGCTCGTGATCAAGCAGCCGATCGGCGTCTGCGCGGCGATCACGCCCTGGAACTTCCCGCTCGCCATGATCACGCGCAAGGTCGCACCTGCGCTGGCCGCCGGCTGCCCGGTCATCATCAAGCCGGCCGAGCTCACGCCGCTGACCGCGCTGGCCGCCGCCGAGCTGGCGCTGCGCGCCGGCATCCCGGCCGGCGTGCTCAACGTCGTCACGGCCGATGCCGAGCAATCGATCGCGGTCGGCCAGGAAATCTGCGCCAGCGACGTGGTGCGCCACCTGAGCTTCACCGGCTCGACCGAGGTCGGCCGCATCCTGATGGCGCAATGCGCGCCGACCGTCAAGAAGCTCTCGCTCGAGCTCGGCGGCAACGCGCCATTCATCGTGTTCGACGACGCCGACATCGACTCCGCCGTCGAGGGCGCCTTCGCCAGCAAGTACCGCAACGCCGGCCAGACCTGCGTCTGCAGCAACCGGCTCTATGTGCAGGCCGGTGTCTACGACGAGTTCGTCACCAAGTTCGCGGCGAAAGTCCGGACCGCCAAGATCGGCAACGGCTTCGACGATGGCGTCAACCAGGGCCCGATGATCGAGGAGGCCGCGCTCGTCAAGGTGCAGCGCCATGTCGACGACGCGCTCGCCAAGGGCGGCCGAGTCCTGGTCGGCGGCAAGCGCCTGCCGGGCCTGTTCTTCGAGCCCACCGTGGTCGCCGACGCCAGCGCCGACATGCTGTGCGCGCGCGAGGAAACCTTCGGCCCGTTCGCTCCGGTGTTCAAGTTCGAGACCGAACAGGAGGCGATCGCCTGCGCCAACGCGACCGAATTCGGCCTGGCCAGCTACTTCTACAGTCGCGATGTCGGCCGCATCTTCCGCGTCAGCGAGGCGCTCGAGTACGGCATGGTCGGCATCAACGTCGGCATACTCGCGACCGAGCATGTCCCCTTCGGCGGCGTCAAGCAGTCGGGCCTCGGCCGCGAGGGCTCGCATTTCGGCATCGACGACTATGTCGAGATCAAGTATCTGTGCCTGGGCGACATCCTGCGCTGAAGCAGCGTGCGCCGGTGCATCGCACCGCAGCCGATCAAGCCGGACGGCGGCGGGCCGGACGGCACCGGTTTCTGCGGTAAGATGATGGCCGATGCGGGTGTAGTTCAATGGCAGAACGGCAGCTTCCCAAGCTTCATACGAGGGTTCGATTCCCTTCACCCGCTCCATTTTGGTGCATGACAGCATCGCAAGGACATCGCACAAGCCGCTGATTCCCCTGGAACAGCGCCAGTTGATGATGCCGACGTGGGCGAACTACCTGGAGCGCGCCACGGCTCGCGCCTGCCTTGCTGCAACCCTGCTTCGCCGCGCCTGCGCCACCCAGTCCCGAGGGGGGGCAGCCTGAGCGCCACCCTCCCCAAACTGTCCGACGAGCGCAAAAGCCAACTGGAGCAACAAGAGTGGGCGAAGACGCAAGCCAAGCGCATTGCCGAGCTTGAAGGGAATTTCCGCGTGGCCGGGCTTTTCATTCAGCTGCTGCGCGACGGGTTGGCCGGGATGGGACGCCATTGACGGCAGTCCGATTGCGACCAAGAAGGCGGGGGGTGACGCATGAACGCCATGAGCCGGCCAACTTGTGAAGCTGTGAAGTGAATGTGAAGTTCTTCACCGCCAGCGCCTGAGCGTCAAGCTCATGCCGCGCTGGCGGTCAAGCATGGGATCAGCCGGACGACTGATGCCGTTACGGACGGGGGCGTCCATCCCATTGCTTACGATGCGTTTTCAGGCTTGAGTGATCAATCGAGAGTCAGGTTCTGTGTCTTGACCACTTGCCTGTACATGGCGAGTTCGGCCTTGATTTGCTCCGCAAACTGCTCAGGGGTATTACCCAGAATCACGGAGCCGGTATCTTCTATGCTCTTCTGCACTACAGGATTTGCCAGAATCTTTTTTACAGCGGCATTGATCGTGTCAACGACCTCTTTGGGTGTTCCTTTGGGAGCAACAATGCCGTAATAGGCCATGCGATTGACAGACTCCAGTCCGACTTCCTTGAAGGTAGGGACATTAGGAAGCGCAGCTATGCGCTTTGGAGCAGCCACAACAATCGGGACCAATTTGCCGGCCTTGATAAAGGGCAGCGAAGAAGGCAAGTTGTCCAGATTCATGCTGACTTGACCAGCCAAGACATCGTTCAATGCAGGACCAGCGCCACGGTAGGGTATGTGAGCGATCTGAACACCCGTTGATGCTTTATACATCTCCATCAGCATGTGGGTGATGCTCCCTGTGCCAGTCGATGCGTAGGAATATTTATCAGGATTGTTCTTGAGTTCCTGAACGAAGCTTTTGTAGTCGTGGCCTGGAAATTTCGGGGTGACCGCGATGATGTTGGGTGTCGCGGCGATGTTGATGATGGGCGTGAAATCTGTCTCGGGATTGTATGGAAACTTGGCGGTAATTGCTGGATTGGTGGCCGTGGTGGACACCGTGGCCATGCTCAAGGTGTAGCCATCGGGTTTGGCTCGCACGGCCTCTTGTGAGCCAATCGTGCCGCCAGCACCAGCCTTGTTGTCCACCACGATCGGATGTCCCAACTCTCGGCCCAGTGGTTCGGCAACCACTCGGGCAATGATGTCGGTGGTCCCGCCAGCGGCAAACGGCACGATGAGACGGATGGGTTTGTTGGGGTAGGCGTTTTGAGCCAGGGCCGCACTGACAGCGGTGAGTGCCAAGCTGCAGAGAACGGTGCGTGCGCAATGGCGCAAGAGCATGGTGGGCATGAAAGTCTCCTCTGTGGTGTTGAAAATGGGTTGTCAGTGTTTGCAGCTCAGATGCTGCGGCGAACCAGATGCTGTGGACCCAGCTCGGTGCAAGCGGTTACCCCCAGCATGGCCATGTTGCGATCCACTTCGTCGCGCAGTAACTCGATGGCATGTGCGACGCCAGCCTCGCCGGCAACAGCAGCGGCGTAGTTGAAAGGTCGTCCAACCAGAACCATGCGTGCACCAAGCGCCAAGGCCTTGAGCACATCCGAACCACGTCGGAAACCGCTGTCGATCAGCACCGGGTAGTCAGGGCCTACGGCAGCGACCACCGCTTCAAGCACGCGCATGGGCGACGTTGCGCCATCAAGCTGTCGCCCTCCATGGTTGGAAAGCACGATGCCATCAGCGCCAATGCGCTTTGCTTGCACGGCATCCTCAACACTGAGCAGCCCTTTGAGGACCAGAGTCCCTTTCCACCGCTGACGGATCAGCTCGATATGTCGCCAGCTCAAATGATCACGTGCGGAAAAATCACGCAGGACACTTGGTGACAAGATGGGGGCTCCCCTCGTAGCGAATGAATTTTCAAAGTGCGGCATGCCGTGACGAAGCAAGGTACGCAAGAAAGTGCCAGCAACCCAGCCTGGTCGCACAACGCCATCCCATGCCAAGCGCAGGCTGGGGCGCAGTGGTGTGGAAAACCCAGTTCGGATGTTGTTCTCGCGATTGGCAGAGATCGGAATATCTACCGTCACGACCAAGGTGCTGAAGCCTGCCTTTTCCACTCTGTCGATCAATGCGTCGATGCGCTCCTGATCACCCGGCAAATACGCCTGAAACCAGGTCGCAGGGGACTCTCGTGCCACATCCTCCATCGGAATCAACGAGGTGCCGCTCATGATCGAAACAATGCCTGCCTGTTGTGCTGCCCGCGCCAGCACCAAATCCCCGCGATAGGTCGACAGCGCATTGATTCCCATGGGGGCAATGCCAAACGGACAGTTGTAGCGCTGGCCAAAAAGCTCCACTGACTGTGTACGCTTGGAGACGTCATGCAGCACACGAGTGACGAAGCCGTATTCAGCGAACACATCTCGGTTATCCCTGATTGAAGCGCCGTCTTCCGCGGCACCGGCGATATAGCCAAAGATCGGTCGCGGAAGCCGCCGACGCGCTCCATCTTCAAAATCATGAAGCGACAGCATGTTGCGCAAGGCGACGGGAAGTGTCACCGAGGAGGGTTCTGCGTAGTTGGCCATGACGTGAACGGGTTAATCAATCGAGTGGTTGCGACTGTAGGCCACTCGAATATTAAATAAAAGCGACATATTTAGAATTCACATGTTCGCTTTTTGGAAACATGTCGGATTCAAGTCCGAAGCGCAACACCTGCCATGCCGTCAGGTGAGCCGATGTCGCCACAGCCCAGAAGCTAGCGCCCGCTCCAGCCTGTGGGTGCCGCCACGCCAGGGGCTCGGTGTACGATCACCGCTGGCGGTTTACCGGAAGTTGCTGCTGAACAGCCCTCAACACTCCGCCCTCTTCGGCTGAAAATCCGGGTGTTGCACTTCAGATCTGAATCCGCCCATACTCAACATGCCCATGCCATCCATCAAGCAGTTGGAAGCCTTTTGGTGGGCGGCAACATGCACCACCTTCGCAACCGCAGCCGAACGGGTGCACCTGTCGGTGTCGTCCCTGTCCAAGCGCATTTCAGAACTGGAGGCCTCGTTGGGCCATCAGCTGTTTGATCGCAGCGGTCATCGGGCCGTCCTCACTGAGGAGGGGCAGCGCTTGCTGCCTTCAGCCCTCGGAGTCCTCAATGCCATGGCTGCGCTGAGTCAGACACTGGATGCGAACGTGGCCCTGACTGGTCGATGCCGCTTTGGCGTGGGCGATCTCTCCGCGCTGACTTGGTTGCCCCACTTCGTGGCGACTGCACGTCGGGCACATCCCCAGTTGGAGATGGAACCTTACGTAGATGTCGGGGGGGTGTTGGAGCGCCGGCTAGCGGACGGGGAACTCGACTTTGCGGTGATCGCGGGGCGAAGTTCGCGCTCGGAACTACTGTCTCAGCCTGTGGGGTCTGCTCACTTCAGCTGGGCTACAGCTCATGGCTTGCCAGGCTCGGATGAGCTGGATGCCGCAGAACTGTTGCAGCGCTTCCCCTTGGTGACGCTGCCTCAAAGTGCAGGTACGACACGATTGCTGGATGAATGGTTGTTGGAAAACCAGACCTCAGTCCACGAGCGCATTTTCTGCAACAGTTGGGGAGCCGTGGCCGGCATGTTGCGGCTTGGGGTGGGAGTAGGCTTCTTGCCAACCCATTGGGTCAAGGCATTGAACCTTCGCTGCGTGCACTCGCAAACACCGCTGATACCGCTGCACTACACATTTCAGTGGCGGCGTGGCGATGCACGGTCACTGATCGCAACCCTGCACCCACTAGTTCAAGATTACGTGGATTTCCGGCATCACCCATTCAATGCATAAGGCGGAACGGCGACTGCTGGCCACCGGCTTGGCGCGCCTACCGTATGCCTTCGACCAAGACGGCCACGTCCTGCATGCCCAGCCAGATCGACTTGCGGACCACCTGATCCGCTTAACTCAAACCCCATGTTTACCTTGCCGCGCGGCACCCCCAGTGCAGCGCCAATTCCCATGAGCACTCTCCCCTCTCGCCCCACCCTGGTCATCTATCACGGCGACTGCCCGGACGGCTTCGGCGCCGCCTACGCCGCCTGGCTCGCTTTGGGCGACCAGGCCGACTACCTGTCCTGCAAGCATGGCGACCCGGCGCCCGACGTCAGCGGACGCCAGGTCTACATACTCGACTTCTCGTTTGCGCCTGCAGTGCTCGAGCAGATGCGCGCACAGGCCGAGTCGATCACGCTGCTCGACCACCACAAGACGGCGCAGGACCAGTTGAGCTGTCTGAGCTGCGGGCCGAAGTTCTCGCTGCTGTTCGACCTGCAGAAGTCGGGCGCGCGGCTGGCCTGGGAGCATTTCCACCCCGGCCAGGCCTTGCCCTACCTGATCGCGCGCATCGAGGACCG
>ERZ1034365.766-NODE-766-length-17290-cov-4.906059_pt1 | contig 17290 bp, 32 predicted proteins | sample MGYA00520615_ERZ1034365 | MGnify/ENA primary metagenome ERZ1034365 (study PRJEB33736, sample SAMEA104284505) | Azolla filiculoides | biome: Urban; feature: Water surface; material: Ditch water | place: Netherlands | collected 2015-10-28 | depth 0-0.1 m ... | reverse complement strand
TTTATGCTGGAAGAATGGGTAATACTGCTCCTGGTGATGGATACAAATATAGAGGAAGAGGTCCAATCCAATTAACAGGTAAAGAAAACTATACTAAATTCGCCACATCTATTGGTAAAACAGTTGACGAAACTATCGCTTACTTAGAAACACTTGAAGGTGCTGTTGAATCAGCTTGTTGGTTTTGGAAAACAAATGGTTTAAATGCTATTTGTGATAAAGATGACATTGTAGCCATGACTAAGAAAATCAATGGTGGTACTATTGGTTTGGAAGACAGAAAAGCACACTACAACAAAGCTAAAACTTTCTTGGTATAATATATGTGGATGTTGTCATTGATACCTGATAGTTTCTTAATATATTTTGTGAATTTGATATTCTATACGGGTGTCATAGCCACAATATTAGGATTTGTTTTAAGATTTGAATTTCTAGCACCATATAGAATGATATGCCAAGTAGTTGGTGTATTAGCCTTGGGTGCTGGTTTATATTTCAAAGGCGGTTATGAAGTTGAACAACAATGGCGTAAACGTGTATCTGATATGCAAGTTAAAGTTCAGATTGCCGAAGAGAAAGCTAAAACCGCCAACGCTGAAATACAAACTAAGATAGTCACAAAAATTAAAACAATACATGATACAAAAGTAATCACAAAAGAAGTGATTAAAGAGAAACAAGTTATGATTGATGCTAATTGTGATGTTCCTCAAACAGCTATTGATATAATGAATTCAGCAGCTAAAGGTGAGGTTGCAAAATGAAAAAGCTATTACTATTAATACCTTTGTTATTAACTGGTTGCCTTGAAGATGTTCCAGTCAAACCAACCTGGCCAGGTATTCCTGACGAATTGAAAACAGTTTGTCCCGATTTAGCAATGATTAAACAAGGTGCTAAACTTAGCGAGATAGTTGAAATTGTTGCAGATAATTATTACACTTACCATGAATGTCAAGTGAAAGTGGATGCTTGGAAAGAATGGTATGACACACAAAAAGAAATCTATGAGGAAGTGAAATGAATAAAATCATATCAGCTTGTATTCTAAGTATGTTATTGAGTGGTTGTGTGGTTTATGACGCCTTCTTTATGGCCAAATATGACACTAATGAATATGGTTTAATAACTAAGATTAAAACATTATCAGAAACAACAGAATGTGGTAATAAAAGTAACATTTTGGAGTCCGCTAAATATATGTGGATATACTCAGTAGAATTAAAGAATTTTACACAATATATTCCACGTAATGAAAAGGCTTTTGAAATGTCAACCAAATTGACGGACATCACTAAAGGTTTACATAATAAGAACGGCGATATGAGTATGGTTTACTGTGAAGAAAAACTTAAAGTAATCACAAGAACATCAGAAGATATCCAAAGAGCATTAGGGAGTAAACCACGATGAGTGAAATCGTAAGAACTACAGATTTACTAAAAGCAATTACTTATGAATATGAAAATGGCGATTTATCTAAAGAAGATTATTTGGAATTGGTGAAAGATATTAATACCGCTAATATGATAGCTGAGACGGCTGAAGAGCAAGAACAACTTACAAAATTAAACGGTATCATAAATAATATAATCACCGGCGTATCGCTGGTAGCATAGGAGATAACAACATGGCTGCAAAACCAGAAAAGAAAGTTGAAGATTGGATGACCACTAAATGGCGCCCAATGATGGCAATTACATATATGGCTATTAACTTATTTGACTTCATCTTAGGTCCAATCTTATATAATTTGTTACAATATTGGAATCCAGGTCAAGCCGTTGGTATGTGGCAACCATTAACACTTCAAGGTGGTGGTTTAGTTCATATTGCCTTTGGTGCTATTCTAGGTATCAGTGCTTACACACGTGGCCAAGAAAAGATTGCTCAAGTTAAAACAGAAGACAATCCAGCATAATGGCTGTTATTGATTCCACAGAATTGAAAGTGGATGTCGAGGTGCTCAAACGTGATGTTGACACCTTGACAAAGCTTTGCGAAAAGATGGACACAGTTATTGAAAAACTGGTTGACCATCAAGGTGTACTCATTGGACAAATATACAAAGATATGGATAAAAGAGAAGATGACACCAATGAGGATATAAAAGATTTACATTCTCGTATTACTACCACATCTAGGGAATTATCAGATAAAGTGGAATCCACCGAGCGTAAAATTATGGAACAAATTGAAAAATTAAGTTTACAAATTCAAGCTCATAATGCCAAAGAGGATAGTGAATTGGAGAAGATTCTCCAATGGAAATGGACTATCGTTGGTGGTATCTTGGTAATATCATGGTTGACATCTCACGTAGGACTTGATACAATAATCAAACTAATACATTAAAAGTTTGAATTATATTATGAGTGTTTATATTGATAGAAAGTTCCTGCTACAAATTTCATCAAAACTTCAAAGATTTTCACAGAAAAAGACGGACCTCTATAATTTTAGATGTCCGTTCTGTGGAGATTCTCAAAAGAATAAATCTAAATGTCGTGGATTTATTTACCGCAAGAAAAATGATTACTTCTTCACCTGTCACAATTGTAGTGAAGGCCACACATTCTACAATTTCTTAAATCATGTTGAACCCTCTGTTGTTAAAGAATATCAACTAGAACGATATAAAGACGGCCAAACAGGTAATCACAACTATCCAAAACCAGAAACAATGGTGAACATACCCAAACCTGTATTCAAAGAAAGAATCAAGTTGGATAGTATATCATCATTACCAGATGGTCATATTGCTAAAGACTATGTTATAAATCGTATGATACCTCAAGACAGGTGGTCTGATTTATATTTCACTCCTGATTTTGCTAAGTTTGTTGCCAGTTATAATATTGACAAACAACTCAATAAAGATGACCCACGTTTAATCATTCCATTCTATGATAAAGATAAGAATCTATTCGCCTTTCAAGGTCGAGCTTTATCCGAATCGAAGTTAAAATACATAACGGTAAAAATCAATGAAGATGCTAAAAAACTATATGGTCTGGATAAAGTTGACATAAGTAAAAGGATATACGTGGTTGAAGGCCCTATCGATTCCATGTTTTTAGATAATTGTATTGCTACGGCTGACGCAACGTTAGCTTTCGCTTCTGAGGTGTCTGATAATATTGTTTTAGTTAACGATAATGAACCTAGAAATAAAGAAATCATAAAACAAATAGTTAACAACATTAAGAATGGTTTTAGTGTGGTTATTTGGCCGAATACATTGACACATAAAGACATTAATGATATGATTATGTCTGGTATGGATAAGAAAGAAATAACAGCACTAATTGATGAACATACATATACAGGTCTTAGGGCTGAATTTGAATTAAATAATTGGAGAAAAGTATGAAAGTGAATTTAATCTCTTACTCACAGGGAACTGATGGTAAGAACTTATTGGACCAAGTAGCATATGCTGCTAGAGTGTCTAATCCAGCCAACCAAAACAACACGGAGACGTCCGAGAAGTTAGTTCGTTATCTGATGAAGCATCAACATTGGTCTCCATTAGAAATGGTGTCAGTTTGTTTGGAGATAGATACCACACGTGATATTGCTCGTCAAATCCTACGTCATCGTTCATTCTCATTCCAAGAGTTCAGTCAACGATATGCAGACCCAACTAATGATTTGGGTTTTGTTTTACGTGAATCAAGGTTACAAGATATCAAAAATAGACAGAATAGTGTTGAATTGGATACAGAATCGGATGGCCATGCTATTCTTGCCGGTACATGGAAAAATAAACAAGAACAAGTTATTAATGCAGTGAAAGACGCCTACTCTTGGGCTATCGAGAATGGCATTGCTAAAGAACAAGCTAGGTCAATCTTACCTGAAGGGAATACAGTATCTCGGATGTATATGAATGGCACCTTGCGTTCTTGGGTTCACTATATACAATTGAGGTCGGCAAACGGCACTCAAAAAGAACACCGTGAGATTGCTATTGCTTGTGCAGAAGCAATCAAACCTATTTTCCCTATGATTGAGGAGTTTATTAGTGAGTAATATGTATAATGATGTAAAAACTTTCATCGAAGCCTGTGACCAAGAAAAGACGGTTGAGAATTCTAATTTATATTGGAATCTGATTGAAGAAGAATATTCGGAATTTTTAGATGCACCGAATGATACTGAGGAATTGGATGCTTGTATGGATATGATTTGGGTCATTCTAGGTTTATGTTACATGAAAGGGTATAATGTAGAAGGTGCTTGGAATGAAGTCGCTCGTTCTAATCTATCTAAGATTAATCCAGAAACGGGTAAAGTAATAAAAAGAGACGATGGGAAAGTATTGAAACCAGAGGGTTGGACTCCACCATCATTAGAACAATTCACAAAATAATAACAATAAGGCTTTAACTATGGAATATCTTGGTATTAATATTGATTTAGAACGTGATAAATTATTCGATGATTTAGGTTTAAAACGTTTGCGTGAATCCTATATGAAAGAGGATGAAACCTCTCCACAACAACGGTTCGCATATGTCTCCAAAACGTTTGGAAGTAATCCTGAACACGCTCAACGATTATATGACTATTCGAGTAGACATTGGTTGTCCTACGCAACTCCAATTTTAGCATTTGGTAAATCAAGCAAAGGAATGCCAATATCGTGTTTCTTAAATTTTATCAATGATACAGCTGAAGGCTTAGTTGATAATCTATCAGAGACCAATTGGTTGTCAATGATGGGTGGTGGTGTGGGTATTGGTTTTGGTATCCGTGCAGCTGATGAGAAATCAACTGGTGTTATGCCACATTTAAAGATATATGATGCTTCATCATTAGCTTATCGTCAAGGTAAAACACGCCGTGGTTCATATGCGGCTTATTTGGATATATCACATCCTGATATTATTGCATTCTTAGAGATACGTAAACCAACAGGTGACCCAAATGTTCGTTGTATGAATTTACACCACGGCATTAACATTACCGATGACTTCATGGAAATCATTGAGAAGTGTATGTTGGATCCTAATGCAGATGATTCTTGGGAATTAAAAGACCCACACTCTAATGAGGTTCGTGAGGTTGTTTCTGCTAAAGCCTTATGGCAAGAAATATTAGAACTACGCATGCACACAGGTGAACCATACATCCACTTTATCGATACTAGTAATAGAATGTTACCTAAATGGTTAAAAGACAAAGGTTTGAAGGTACATCAATCCAATCTATGTTCTGAAATCATTTTACCAACTGATAAAGATAGAACAGCTGTTTGTTGCCTATCGTCACTCAATTTAGAATACTACGATGAATGGAAAGACAATGAATTATTTTTACGAGATATTGCTGAAATGTTGGATAATGTTCTTCAATATTTTATCGACAATGCTCCTGATACTATTGCTAGGGCTCGTTACTCTGCTAGTCGTGAGCGCTCAATTGGTATCGGTGCTCTTGGTTGGCATGCTCTCTTACAAAAGAAAAACATTCCGTGGGAAGGACCTTTAGCTAAAGGTTTAAATAATTCAATTTTCAGTATAGTCAGGAATAAACTAGATGAAGCAAACAAATCATTGGGACAAGAACGCGGAGAAGCACCGGACGCAGTTGGTACAGGCAACCGTTTTAGTCATCTCATGGCTATTGCTCCTAATGCTTCCAGTTCTATTATTATGGGAAATACTTCGCCATCGATTGAACCCTATCGTGCTAACGCTTATCGCCAAGACACGTTATCTGGTTCGTTCCTTAACAAGAACAAATACTTAGATAAACTCATTCAAGCGGAATCTAAAAAGCACACAGAGGGTTGGGCTGATGAAGTTTGGTCTTCTATCATTGCTAATGATGGTTCAGTTCAACATTTAACATGGATGGACGATTACACTAAAGATGTATTTAAAACATCAATGGAAATTGACCAACGTTGGATTATTGAACATGCAGCTGATAGACAAGTGTTTATTGACCAAGCACAATCATTAAATCTATTCTTCCGACCAGATAGCCATATTAAATATATACATGCGGTACATTTCACCGCTTGGAAGAAAGGCGTGAAGACTTTATACTACTGCCGTTCAGAAAAGATTGGCAAAGCTGATAAAGTATCTAAGAAAATTGAACGTGAAGTAATTAAAGAATTGGATATGGAACAAGTAGCACAAGGTAACGATTGTATCGCTTGTGAAGGCTAATTATGAAAGAATTTGATATTAAGTGGGTAGCCACCGTCTTGTTTATATTTGGTGGTACCACTGTAGCAACTAAAATGCCATGGATAGAATGGGCATTTCCCTGTTTTGTTATTGCTCATATGATATTATTGTATGACTTTCATAGAACACACAAAAACACGGCGTTGATGTTTCAGAATTTATACTTTTTGGTCGTCAACATAATAGCAACATATATTTGGTTTGTAGGATAAACAATGATTAAGAAAACAGAATTTAAATTGACAGAAGAACGTTCCTACTTTAAGCCTTTCAATTATCCGTGGGCATATGATGCTTGGTTGAAACATGAACAATCTCATTGGTTACACACCGAAGTACCTATGTTGGATGATGTAAAAGACTGGAAGAAAAAGTTATCAGCGGAAGAAAAACAATTCTTAACACACATCTTTCGGTTCTTCACACAAGGTGATATTGATGTGGCTGGTGGATATGTTAAGAACTATCTGCCATATTTTCCACAACCTGAAGTTCGTATGATGTTATTGGGATTCGCAGCTCGTGAAGCATTACACATCGCTGCTTATTCTCATTTGATTGAAACTTTAGGTTTACCTGACTCAACATATAACCAATTCTTGGAATATGCTGAAATGAAAGAGAAACATGAATATGTTTTAGATATTAGTGGCCAAAACACAACTAAAGAAAATACAGCCACACATATCGCAGTATTCAGTGCTTTCACAGAGGGTATGCAATTATTCTCATCCTTTATTATGTTATTGAACTTCCCTCGCCATGGTAAAATGAAAGGTATGGGCCAAATCGTTACTTGGTCTATTGTTGACGAAACTCAACATGCCGAAAATATGATTAAACTGTTTAGAACGTTTATTGAAGAAAATCGTGAAATTTGGAATGATGAATTAAAAGAACGTATATATTCCATCGCTGAAAAGATGGTTGAATTGGAAGATAAGTTTATTGATTTAGCCTTCTCTATGGGTGCAATGGAAGACTTATCCTCAGATGATGTTAAGAAATATATCAGATACATTGCTGACCGCCGATTAATTAGTTTAGGCATGAAGGGTATCTTTAAGGTAAAACGAAATCCACTACCTTGGGTAGAGGAAATGATTAACGCACCAACTCACACTAACTTCTTTGAGAACCGAGCTACAGATTACGCTAAAGGCGCATTATCTGGTAACTGGGGTGATGTTTGGGCATAGTTTAGGAAACCATATGAATCAGAAAGCTCTTACTGGCGATTGCATCAACTGCGAATCCACATTTGAATTAAATTTTTACAAAGAGTATGTGTCTACCGACCAACCTCAATTCTGCCCCTTCTGTGGCGAAATCGTTGAAGAATTCACCGATGACTATATAGAAGAGGAATATGATGAAGAGGAAGAATCGGAGTGGGACAATTAGAATGGACACACAACAATGAAATATTTACCGAAACTGGTATTGACAACAACATCGGTTTCGTGTATATTATTGAAAATGTATTAACTAAAAGAAAATACGTTGGTAAGAAATTATTCTGGTCTTCAAAGACCAAACAAGTCAATAAAAAGAAAAAGAAATTTAAAGTTCCTTCCGATTGGCAAGAATATTATGGTTCTAGTGAAGAACTCAAAAAAGATGTGGAAGCATTTGGTAAAGAGAACTTCACAAGAACCATTATTCACCTATGTAAGTCAAAAGGTGAATGTTCATACTTAGAAGCAAAAGAACAATTTATTCGTAATGTTATTGAGAGTGATGAATATTACAATACCTGGATTATGGTCCGTGTACGGAATTCACACATCAAAGATTATATTGAGAGAAACAAGTATGAAATCCCCATTTCTGGAAATTAAAAAAAACAAGTGTGACGCTATTTGTTTTTTTCCATCTTCTGAAAATTTAGAACAAACTGTAGTACAGGGCTTGACATATGTTGAGGTTGGTGATAGTATAGGCGCTTCTACAATGGGCGATTCATATGATATTGTCACCTTTAGGGAATCAGATGATGGATTCTATGATAAGGAACACTATCAGGCTATTTTAGTCTGTCCTTATACATATAGTGAAAAAGTGTTATCTGATGGGTTCTATGGCATTGTTGCTAAACGGACCACAACTTCAGAAGATATATTGAATTTGTTTATGAATAAAATTGATTTTTTAATTGGAGATGAAGATGTTGAACAAGAGTGAATTGAAAGAAGTATTAAGTAAGAGTATTGCTACGATTGTTTTTGAAAAGAAAGATGGTACCATTCGTGAAATGAAATGTACTTTAAAGGAAGACATTTTACCACTTGCTACAGTTATTACAGAGACACATCCAACGACTATACAACGTAAAGAGAATGACAATGCCCTTTCAGTGTGGGATATAGAAAAATCAGCCTGGCGTTCATTCCGTATTGATTCAATCAAGGAAGTTAGTTTATCATAATGCGTATTACAAGTGTAAAAGAAGCGGAACAGAAGGTATCATCTGGCGGTGAACCTGATATGAAATCAGGTGTTAAATTATCCACTGCGCTTAATTGGTATAGTTATTATAAAGACCCAAAAGATAGTAAGAAATATCTTATACATTATATGACTGTGCATAATTATCCAAAAGAAGATATTGTCACACTCACCGGACTAAAAGAAACCAATTTCTCAAATGTTGGGTTTGTATGCAGGTTGACTGAGCGTGGTTTAGTTTTGGAGAAACACCAACTAACGTGGTTATCAGACCGCATAAAATTCTTACTAAATGTAGCTAAGACTATCAAAGAGCAAGATGAAGAGGATGATAATAAACCTAAGGTTAACATCCAGGAACGCATCCATGAACAATCCTCAGAGTTTATAGGCGAACTCGAAGGATTCCTTGACAATTACAAAGAAACCATTAATACGTATGAATGGATGGCAACCAATGGGGTCAAGGCACCACATGCTCGTCTGATTGTATCTCACTTTATACCAAAATTAGTTGAACCTGTACTGGTATTGTCTGGTAAAGCTTCCGAAGACTTGACCGAAGCGTATAGTTGTTTCACTAAAACCAATATTAAGAAATTTGTTGCTTTTATTCAACAAATCATTGATGATGCTAATCGGATTGTTAATAATTCTAAGGTTACTCGTAAACCTAGAAAATCCAAGAAGCCGTCAGCTGAAAAGTTGATATCTAAAATGCAATATAAGAAAGAAGATATTGAATATAAAGTGGTGAGTATCAATCCTATTGAAATTGTTGGCGCTCAGCAGTTATGGGTGTTTAATACCAAGACAAGGAAATTAGGAGTATATAATGCGGAATCTCCAAATAGTCTAACTGTCAAAGGAACTTCAATTTATGCCTATGAACCCAATACGTCAAGCTCTAAGACACTCCGCAAACCAAATGATGTATTACAGGACCTTGTCAAAGCAACAGAACGCAAATACAAATCCACATTTGAAGGAATCAACTCAACAAAACAAGAGTTGACAGGACGAATTAATGCTGATACCATCCTCTTAAAGGTATTTAAATAGGATATAAAATGATTTTAGTTGACTTGAACCAGGTATTATTATCTGGTCTGATGGCACAGATTGCTGGTCAGAAAAACACAAAATATGATGAGGACTTGATTCGACACTTAATTCTAAACATATTACGTAACCATATTAAGAATTTTAAATCAGAATATGGTGAAGTTGTGCTATGTTGTGATAACCGCAACTATTGGCGCAAAGAAATATTCCCATATTACAAGGCCGGACGCAAAAAGACAAGAGAGAAGTCAGATTTAGACTGGCATTTGATTTTTGACATCTTAGGCAACATCAAAAACGAGTTAAAAGAACACTTTCCCTACAAAGTGATAGATGTTGATGGTGCTGAAGCTGATGATATCATCGGAACACTAGCTCCGAGACATGTGATGCACGAAAATGTGTTGATTTTGTCTTCGGACGGTGATTTCTTACAATTGCAACAGTATAATACTAAAGAAAATAAGTTTAGTATCAAGCAATATAATCCAGCACAGAAGAAATTGATTAAATCTGCTAATCCTTTAGCTGAATTGAAAGAAAAAATCATCAAAGGTGACAAAGGTGACGGTATTCCTAATATATACTCACCTGCAGACTGTTTTGTTCGTGACCTTAGACAGAAACCCATCACCAAAGGTGCATTATCTAAGTTGATGGCTGAAGATTTTTCAAATTATTCAGATGAAAATATCAAAATTGGGTTTTCTCGTAACGAATTACTGATTGATTTGCGTCATATTCCAACGGACGTGAAAGGTCGTATATTGGAATCATATGAAAATGTTAAACCTGCACCGAAAAATAAGTTACTTAACTATTTTATCAGCAAAAAGCTGAAAAACCTAATGGATGTTATAGAGGATTTCTAATGAAACAGATTTATGAGATATTGAATGAATGTAAACTAGCTAAGAGTAGTGATGAGCTCATCAATATTTTACGCCAAAACGATAGTATGACGCTTCGGAAGGTATTTTACTTTGCTTATCATCCAAATGCAGCATGGTATATCAGTGAATTTCCAAATAATTACAAAAAACAAGATACCTTACCCGGTATTTCTATGACAAATCTGTTTACCGAACTGCGTAGAATATATCTTTTTCAAAAAGGGCATCCAGAAGCTGACAAATTATCAGATAGCAAACGTCATGATTTGCTATTACACATACTTGAGGGTATGGAACTCGATGAAGCCAAAGTTTTCATCGACATCATGAAGGGGGATTTGGGTATTAAAGATATTACCGTTGATATCATTAGTACAGCTTATCCGGATTTATTTAAATAACAGGAGCATAACGTGTCAAAGCGTGAAAGTAAGTTTCATAAAAACGAAGATTATTCTGATGATTACAAAACAACGAAATCTAGGGGTGATAAAGATAAAAAAAGAAGCAAGTATCAAGAATTTGAAAGGGTGTTGTCGGATGAACAACATGAATTCCAAGAAAAGTTTAAGATAAAGACCGGCCGCTACGACCTAGACTATTAAATGTGCTTGACAAATTCAGAAAGTTATGAGATAATTACCATACTTTCTGATTTGTGATGGACTTTTATTATGTTACTTGATTCAAAATCCAACCTTGCCAAATTAATGGCAACTGAGAATATTATTGTTGAACAGAAGAAGGCTTCTACTGCTCACTTTAATTTAAAAACTCGCACATTGGTTATTCCTATCCTCAAGGAAGACCTGTCTACCAATCTCTATGACCTATTCATTGGCCATGAAGTTGGCCATGCTCTGAATACACCTGAAGACGGATGGCATGATTCCATTTCAGATTGTGGTGTAAATCGTTCCATTCTAAATGTATGTGAAGATGTCCGTATTGAGAAACTCATTCGCCGCAAATTCCCAGGTTTAAAGATGGGATTTATCAAAGCCTATCGTGAACTATTAGACCAAGACTTCTTTGGCATCAAAGGATACGACCTCAACGCATTACGGTTGATTGACCGTATCAATTTACACACCAAGGCCGGCGCATCTCTAGGCATCAAATTCACATCAGAAGAAACTGCTCTGTTGGTTGAAACAGAAGAGGCTGAAACATTCCCTCAAACTGTAGAAGTGGCTAAGAAAATCCAACAGTTTATGAAAGACCAACGAGAAAAACAAAAAGAAGAACCCGTTGAAGAGGAAGAGGAAGAACAAGAGGAAAGTGATTTCGAAACAGAAGAGTCTGATGACGAAGATGGTGCACCAGGTTACGATGAAATTGAGGATTCACAATCAGATGGTCCTAGAGAATTAGGTAATGGCTGGCAATCATCCAAAATCAACGTTGACGAAAAGGATGAGTCTATCACTGATATCAACTTCCGTGATAATGAGAAACAGTTGTATCAAGAAACCAAATCCGATTTATCTTATGTTAATATTCCTGATTTGAAATCTGAAAATTACATTATTGGTTATAAACACATCTACAAAACAATCCGTGAATTAACCAAGAAACCTATTGAAAATAATTTTATCAAGTTTCGTAAAGACACCAACAAAGTAGTTTCGTATCTGACCAAAGAATTTGAGTTACGCAAGAATGCTGACCAATTGAAACGAGCATCTATTGCCAAGACTGGTGACTTGAATATGCAACGTATATTCTCCTATCAGTTTGCCGATGACATCTTTAAGAAGATATCTATTGTACCTAATGGCAAGTCGCATGGACTGGTCCTATTCTTAGATTGGTCGGGTTCAATGAGTAAGTATATGGATGATACTATTCGCCAATTACTGACCTTAGTGTTATTCTGTAAGAATGTCCAGATACCGTTTGAGGTGTATGCTTTCTCAACTCAATGGCCTTTGTCCGAAGAGTTTAAACAAACGTATAAAGCTGGCGACCTAATCTTAGGCAAAGTATCCTTGTTGAACATACTATCTAATCGTATGACATCATCCGAGTTGTCCTATGCTGCAGATTGCTTACTTGCACAAGTGTATAACGCATATGGTGATTTTGATAACCTTCGGGACTTGATGCTTGGTGCCACTCCATTAAACGAGACCATCATGTTAGCTATGGATATTATTCCTAAGTTTCAATCTAAAAACAAACTACAAGTAGTCAATACTGTATTCTTGACCGATGGTGAAGGACATGCTCTAACTGAAAAATTCACAACAAACGGATTTGAATATGTGAACACATCATCTATTGTGGTCCGTGACCCAGTTACTCATGTATCGATGAAAGCTAATTACTCATGGCATAATACCTCTAAGGCTTTCTTGCACATATTGAAACAAAGAACTGGATGCAATATGATTGGATTCCGTATACTAGGTAATGCTGAATTCCGTAATTACATGTATAACGAAATGAAGGGTGTGAATACGGATATTGTTGCTAAAGAATTTAGAGGTAATAAGTATTATGTTGTGGGCGCTTCTGGATTTGATGAATATTACTTATTGAAATCGGATGGGTTATCCACCGAAGAGGAAGAATTAACCTTTAGTTCAACCACTACCCGAGGTTTGGTTTCTTCCTTTAAGAAGTATTCCAAATCCCATATACAGAACAGAGTAATCCTCAACAGATTCATCGGTTTGATTTCATAGGGTTTTTTATAGCAAGGATTTTTCCACCATGGACCAACAAGAAGCACAGTTCTTTATTGCCCTCCTCACCAAAGTAAAGGTTAGGTTACAACAAGAACCCAATAAGAACCTCATTGAGGAACTTAATAGAGTAATTAACCAACTGAGAGGAAACTAAATGACTGCACCGAAGAAATCAATACCTGCACGTAAACCTATTAAACCACGCAAGACACGAATAGAAACGAGATAATAAGATGCCAAACAAAACGTCAACCACTTCGTCCACTTCGACCACACATTACGAGCATAGTATAGCAGACATCGTAATCCAATTACACAACTTAGCCAGACAAATCCATCCGGCACCACATGCTGTGAATATTAGAATACTTGCAGATGAACTTGCTGTGATAGGTAAAGAATACCATGAATATGTAGATAGACATAAACTGTATGATTCATCTAAATTCGTTATAGGCCTGTAGTATGACCACACCTGTATCTCATCCTTTTGAATTATTTGAAATCTCTGTATATACGTTGAATATCTTTTCGTTTATGCTAGGAATGTTCTTTGCCGCCACGATGTGGAGAGTACGAGCAATGTATTATGTTGCTTTCTATTTCATTGGGTTATCTCTGTACTATGGGGTGAAGTACTATATCGCCACTCAAGGAGGCACTGTATGATTAGACTACTTAACTTTTTACTAGACGGATGTTTCCACGAATGGGTAGAGAATGATAGAGTGGGTGTAGAGGATAATAGTAGTTTTATCGGTTATGCTGTATTCTGTACCTGTAAGAAGTGTGGCACTCATAAGAGCTTCAATCTATATTAGGTGACGAGGGTCCTGGCGTCCGGCGGTCCAGAAAAAAATTCAGAATACGTGTAGAGTTGGGTAGCGCAGGCAGTTACGTCCACCAGCGTTTCGCCATGGACACCAAACCAATACTATACGGGGGGCTGCGCAACTCACCACCGCTCGCCCCCGCTAATACCCCAAGCCCTTGACTTTCCTACTCCGCTATGTTATACTCCAATGGATTGAGCGACCACTGAGCCTGGCACCGAACCGCCAACCACATAACCTTTGGATCCTTTGCAGCGCATAGTCTGCTTTGGCGCCTTTCTGCTTGCTACTATGGTTATCTTAGCGCCTGCCATTGCCAATTCCTCTAAGGATGCCAATGCTACTTGGATTTTGCCTACTCGGTTTTTTATCATATTGTTATCCTATAAGGTTGGGTGTGCTAGGAAGCTTCGAGGTAGTTTTGCAGCGAGGTGGTATGGATTCTACCACTCCGCCATTGGCAAGGTACTCCTGTAGCGCTTGTTGGAAGGCCTGCTCTTCGGTTTGTTCTTCTATCATTTTGGAGTCCTTAATATTATGTTGAGCTCGTTTAGGTGGTGTTGCACATAGTCAGCGGCTTCGGCATGGTCATCAACCAATTGCTCTAGCATGCCCATAATGTAGCCTAGCATATACGCTTCGGATGGTACGCCTTTATAAGATGACCTCTCAGCGAGGGCTGCTTGAAAAGCTTGGACTAAAGTTTTGGAGGTTTTCATAATTACTCCCAGTGGTATACGTTAGCGAGTATGCTAGCAATTACTAGCGGGGTTAGGAAGGCAGTAAAGCCTATCAGTAAAATTAAAGCGTTGTCCATTTTTGTCTCCTTGTTAACTATGGGTCCATTATACATGAACCATGGCAAAAGTCAAGCATTAATCCAATAAAACCATATATTCTTTTGGATAGTGCTGACGGAACCAAGCAGTGCCTTTGCGGACTATATCATACAATCCCACCATATTGGCACCCATGACCGTATCATATACAGCAATGGCGTCCGGTGTCAGCATGATGCTTTCGCCGGAGAAGGGATTGGTTATCAATTGTGGCTCAGCATCATAGATTGAGCACTCAAATGGGAGTTTAGGAGTGCTCATAATTAAACCACCTTGCCGATAACGTCATACTTGGTTTTAAGGAAGGCAAGCGCCGCTTCTTTGGTTTTACGTGCTGCCTCGGTTCTGCCTAGACCATTGACCGCCATCCACTTGCCACGTGCTTCCTTGAAAAAGACTGTATACGGAACCAAAGCAACCTTGGTTGGTTTAACTGCCTTAACCTTGGCAACCTTGGCAGGTTTAGTCACGGCAACCTTGGTTGGTTTGGCAACCTTTGGAGTTTTAACTGGTTTTGCTAATACTGCCACTGGTGTGACCACTTGTGCTACTAAATTTTGTAAGTTCATTTTTTATCTCCTGTTTGATTATGTGTCCATTATACATTATTACCAGAAAAAGTCAAGCATTATTTGGATATTTCTGGCTAAAAAAGTGCTTGACTTTTAGGCCAGGAAGAGTATAATGGAACCACGCCACACCTGCGCGGAGCATACGCAAAAAAAGAGGGGCATCCCTTCGGATACCCCCTAAGTCCACCGTATTGGCCGACGGTGGCACGGCCTTTGGCCTTACGCCGCCATCGCTACTGGCATAATATTGAAAATGCGCTTCACGAACCCGGTGGTATCCTTCTTAGCACGTCCTTTGGCATATAAACCAGCGATAACCTGCTTGCCGTTGGCACTATCAAGGAACCGTAGGTCGGATTCATCGGCATTAATAACAGGCAGTCCCATATATTCAGAAGGCAATGCCTCGCCCTTTTTAGTACCAAATACCGTGGCAATATTGTAACCTGCTTTTATTGCTTTATAAACGTCGGTCACGTTGGACTCGGCATCGCTAAAGGTCAAATGATAATTGGTTAAATCGGACACCTTACGACCGAGGACCTTGGTATAATCATAGAATTGCACCTCGGCAAATGCTAAGAATATATTGCGGTATATTTTGCCACCACGTATAACGGGATGCTTCTCAAATGATAGGTCCGAGGTACCATTCAAGCGAAAGACTGGTACCAAGTTTTTCTTAGCGGACTGCTTAATTGCTAACTCAATATCGGCAACCAAGTCCGCCATGAAACCGATACGGTTTTCAAAGTATTGCTTTGTTTTGCGGATACGTGCCTGCTGTATAACATTGGTGGTCTCACCTTTGCGGAACATACCACCGCGGCCGGCAGTATTGAGGCATGCCGCTTTACAACCTGGCGTCGCCTTAGGGCAGGTTTGGTAACCTGATAGGTCAGCGGGTGCTAAGTGTAGGATATAAGTATTATACCCTTGCTTAATACCTTTTAAGATTTTGGGGTTACCAGTGGATAATAATTTCATTTTGTGTCCCTTTCGTTATTCAATGGTGCCATTATACATGAACCAAGGAATAAGTCAAGCATTATTACCAATTAAATTGCTTGACTTTTGTCCGCTATTATGTTATACTAGTGGATTATACTCGGTCCGTTTCATAACGTATTGATTGAATAACGTCCTCAAGGGTTTCAATGCGCTCGTTAGCATCGGTAAGCTCATGTTCCAAATCAGTTTTTTCATCGTCAAACTCACGGGCCAGCTCTAGAGCATTATCAAGTTTCCGTTGTAAGTCTTTGATTTGGTTATCTTTTTCTTGGGAATTATCTAGAGCAAGTTTTAATGATAATTTAAGATTGTGGACCTCGTCACCTAAGCCCTTGTTTCCATTATCTTTTCTAACATACTCTAACCCGTTGATTACTATATTTAAATTATCCATATTTTTCCTTTTATAATCAATAGCATACGCTGAGAAAAACTCAGCACGTTTTTTAATACAGTCCTGATAGCATTGAGTGCTAGTGCGACCGTCTAACCCTTTGAATTTTATACGGTTTCCTCTGTATCTAATTCGGAATGCTGAACCAAATTGTTTACGAAACTCGCTAAGTAATTGAATTGGCACACCTTTATAGGATGAGCACTCGCCATATGGTGTGGCATAATAGTGGAATTTAATCATTGTTACCTCTTTTTAATTATGCTACCATTATAACATAAAACCGAAAAAAGTCAAGCGAAACCTTTTCATCCGTGACTGGTACGGCATAGT
>ERZ1034365.764-NODE-764-length-17380-cov-7.818702_pt1 | contig 17380 bp, 18 predicted proteins | sample MGYA00520615_ERZ1034365 | MGnify/ENA primary metagenome ERZ1034365 (study PRJEB33736, sample SAMEA104284505) | Azolla filiculoides | biome: Urban; feature: Water surface; material: Ditch water | place: Netherlands | collected 2015-10-28 | depth 0-0.1 m ... | reverse complement strand
GACGGACGCAAGAAAGTCGTAAGCCGAGAGGTAGTCTGGGGCATCGTGCGTTACCTGGTAGGCAAGCTGTTCGGCTTCATCGAGTGCGCCCCGGTCACGCAGTGCGGTGGCCAGGCCCATTTTGGCCCAGGGCACGACGCGTCCTTCGAGGACAAAACGAAAAACAACTTCAGCTTCCCTTGTCTTGCCTTGTGAATGAAGCAAGTCGCCCTTAAGGCGCAAGGCGTCGTACATATAAGCGGGTTGCTGTTGAATGACTCGGTCGCAAGCCTCAACCGCATCATTCAATGCGCCGTGTTCGATGTGTTCGTAAATTTTGCGCAGTACATGTTTTTTGTAAATGGCCCGGACCAGTCGTGCTTGCAACAGTTCTGAAGCAATTGGCTTGATCAGGAAATCATCCGGCGAGAGTTCGGCCAGCGAAACCACATTGGTGTAACCGCGCTCGCTCGAAATAATGATGTAAATCGTTGATAGCTGAATTAAATGCGCGTGACGTAACTCTTCCAGCAACTGTTGCCCGTCACGGCCATCATCAAGGACATAGTCAGAAAGAATGATGTCAAAACGGCCGTCATGGATTTGACGGAATGCCTCTGCTGAATCGCCCGCACCATGCACGTCAACAAAGCCCAGTGAGTGGAGCGTTGCGCGCAAGGAATCGCGTGCCGGCGCGTGACGGTCAACGATCAAAACCCTTTTTTTGCTAAGTGAGTGCTGCACGACAAGCAGCATGTCTTGATGGTCGAGAGCGGGCATGCGGTAAATTCGTTTGTTCTGAGCCGATACAACTTACTTTAGATTGCTTGAAGCGGCAAGGCATCCGGGAAAAACTGTGAATTTTCAGCCCCCTGACGTAAAATTCGCCTCCCCATACTGCGCTGCAACAAACCCAAACAATGCTTTTCCCTACCCGTTTCGATGTCATGGTTGTCGGCGGCGGCCACGCCGGCACCGAAGCTGCGCTCGCCGCAGCACGGGCAGGTGCGAATACGTTGCTTCTGACGCACAACCTCGACACGCTCGGGGCGATGAGTTGCAATCCGTCAATTGGCGGAATCGGCAAAGGCCATCTGGTGCGCGAAGTGGATGCGCTGGGCGGGGCGATGGCAGCGGCCACTGACGAAGCAGGTATCCAGTTCCGCATTTTGAATGCCTCGAAAGGTCCGGCGGTGCGTGCGACACGTGCCCAGGCCGATCGCGTGCTGTACAAGCAGGCGATTCGCTCGCGCCTTGAGAATCAGCCGAACCTGACCATTTTTGCCGAAGCCTGCGACGACCTGATTGTTGAAGGCGATAAAGTGGTTGGTGCTGTGACGCAACTCGGTATCCGGTTTTTGGCCGGTTCCGTGGTGTTGACCGCAGGCACCTTCCTCAACGGCAAGATTCACGTCGGGTTGGAGAACTACACGGGTGGTCGCATGGGCGATCCACCGTCGAACTCGCTGGCCGCCCGCCTGAAAGAGTTGAACCTGCCGCAGGGTCGTCTGAAAACCGGCACGCCGCCGCGCCTCGACGGCAAGACCATCGATTTCTCGGTGATGGAAGAACAGCATTCGGACAGCCCGATGCCGGTCTTCTCCTTCCTCGGCAACGCCGCCCAGCATCCTCGCCAACTGCCGTGCTGGATCACCGAAACCAACGAGCGCACACACGACATCATCCGCAGCGGGCTGGATCGCTCCCCGATGTACACCGGCGTCATCGAAGGCGTCGGCCCGCGCTATTGCCCGTCGATCGAAGACAAGATCCACCGCTTCGCCGACAAGAACCAGCATAACGTCTTCCTCGAACCAGAAGGCCTGACGACGCACGAGATCTACCCGAACGGCGTGTCCACCAGCCTGCCTTTCGACATCCAGCTGGCCCTCGTCCGTTCGATCCGCGGCATGGAAAACTGCCACATCCTGCGTCCCGGCTACGCCATCGAATACGATTTCTACGATCCGCGCGGCCTCAAGGACACACTGGAAACCAAGGCCATCGCCGGCCTCTTTTTCGCCGGCCAGATCAACGGCACGACCGGCTACGAAGAAGCCGCCGCCCAGGGCCTGCTCGCCGGCGTCAATGCCGTACGCTACGTCCGTGACGAAGCCGGCTGGTGCCCGAAACGCAATGAGGCTTACCTCGGCGTCCTGGTCGACGACCTCATCACGCGCGGCGTCGCCGACCCCTACCGGATGTTCACGAGCCGCGCCGAATACCGTTTGAGCCTGCGCGAAGACAATGCCGATCTGCGCCTGACCGAACAGGGCAGGGCGCTCGGCCTGGTCGACGACGTGCGCTGGGCCGCCTTCAGCCAGAAGCGCGATGCCATCGCCGCCGAGCAGGAGCGTCTCAAATCGACCTGGGTCAATCCCAAACTGACACCGGTCGACGATTGCATCCGCGTCCTCGGCAAGCCCATCGAACATGAATACAACCTGTTCGAACTGCTGCGCCGCCCGGAAGTGCGCTACGAAACACTGCTTACCCTGCCCGGCGCTGGCGAGGCGCAAACTGACCCGGCGGTCGTCGAGCAACTCGAAATCTCGGCCAAGTACCAGGGCTATATCGACCGTCAGGCCGAAGAGGTCGCCAAGTCTGCTTCCTACGAAAACATGCTGCTGCCGACTGATCTCGATTACGCCACTGTGGCCGGCCTCTCCAACGAGGTCAAACAGAAACTGGCCCAGCACAAGCCGCAGACCATCGGCCAAGCCTCGCGGCTCCAGGGCATCACGCCGGCAGCCGTCTCCTTGCTGCTGATCCACCTCAAGCGCCACAGTCTGGCCAGCAGCCTATGAGCCTGAATGCGCTTGCCAGCGGCCTTGCCGCCCTCGACATCACGCTGCCGGCCGACGCACAGCACAAGCTGCTCGCCTTCCGCGACCTGCTGCTCAAGTGGAACAAGACCTACAACCTGACCGCCCTGCGCGACCCGGCCCAGGCCGTTTCGCACCATCTGCTCGATTCCCTGGCCATCCTGCCGCACATCGGTGCCGGCAATCTGCTCGACGTTGGCAGCGGCGGCGGCCTGCCCGGCATTCCGCTGGCCATCGCCCGGCCTGAACTGGCGGTCAGCATGGTCGACACGGTGCAGAAGAAAACGACGTTCCTGCAACAAGCCGTCATTGAATTGGCACTGAAGAATGTTACGGTGCACCACGCCCGGGTTGAGGAAATGCAGGGGCAATACGCCCAGATCAGCTCGCGTGCCTTTGCCGAAATCGGCCTTTTCATCAGCCTGACCCGCCACCTGCTGGCCCCCGATGGTCGCTGGCTGGCCATGAAAGGCGTGCGACCGGACGACGAACTCAAGGCACTGCCAGCCGACATCATGGTGGAAGCGATCATTCCGCTGACCGTGCCGGGGCTGGATGCCGAACGACATTTGATCATTTTGAAAGCCGGGTCATGAAAGTACTCGCCATAACCAACCAGAAAGGCGGCGTCGGCAAGACGACCACCGCCGTGAACCTGGCGGCGTCGCTGGCTGCTGAAGGCAAGCGCGTCCTGCTCATCGACATGGATCCGCAGGGCAACGCCACCACTGGCGCCGGGATCACCAAGAAGGAAGCGCTGCCGACTGTCTATCAATTGCTGATCGGCGCGGCAACGCTGCTCGAAGTCTGCATCAAGACCGAGTTTGCCTTCGACATCCTGCCCGCCAACCGCGAACTGGCCGGCGCCGAAGTCGAAATGATCGACCTCGACCAGCGCGAATATCGCCTCAAAAACGCCTTGCAGCAGAATCACGCCGAATACGACTTCGTCCTCATCGACTGCCCGCCGGCCCTCAACATGCTGACCGTCAATGCCCTGGTCGCTGGCGACTCCGTGCTGATACCGATGCAATGCGAGTACTACGCGCTGGAGGGCTTGTCCGATCTCGTCGAAACCCTGCGCAAGGTGCGCCATCACCTCAACTCCCGCCTGGAAATCGAAGGCCTGCTACGCACCATGTACAACGGTCAGAGCACACTGACCCAGCAGGTCTCGAGCGAACTTGAAAGCCACTTCGGCGACAAGGTGTACAAGACCATCATCCCGCGCAATGTCCGGCTGGCCGAAGCGCCGTCCTACGGCAAGCCGGTTATCGCCTTCGACAAAAACTCCCGAGGCGCGCAGGCCTACAGCGCGCTCGCCAAAGAAATTCTTGAAAGGGTCGCCCAATGATCAAGATGAAAGGACTCGGCCGCGGCCTCGACGCGCTGCTTTCCGGCAGCGACAAACCGCAGGGCGATGAGCAGCGCAACCTGCCGGTCGAACGCCTGAAACCCGGAAAATACCAGCCGCGCACCCACATGGACCAGGACTCGCTGGCCGAACTGGCCGCCTCAATCAAGGCCCAGGGTGTCATGCAACCCATCCTCGTCCGTGCCGTCAACAGCACGCCGGGGGCCGAACGCTATGAAATCGTCGCTGGCGAACGCCGCTGGCGCGCCTCGCAACTGGCCGGCCTGACCGAAGTTCCCGTCCTCGTTCGCAGCATTCCGGACGAGCAGGCACTGGCCATGGCGCTCATCGAGAACATCCAGCGCGAGAACCTCAACCCGCTCGAAGAAGCCCAGGGCCTGCAGCGCCTGATCGACGAGTTCGGCCTGACCCATCAACAAGCAGCCGATGCCGTTGGTCGATCGCGTCCGGCCGCCAGTAATCTGTTGCGCTTGCTGCAGCTGACCCCGCCGGTTCAGGAATTGCTCATGACCGGCCAGATCGACATGGGCCACGCCCGCGCCCTGTTGCCGGTATCGACTGGCCAGCAGGTCGGCCTGGCCCAGCGCGTCGTCCAGAAAGGCCTGTCGGTTCGCGACACCGAACGACTGGTTCAGCAGCTATTGAATCCGCCCAGACACGCCCCGGAAAAAGCCATCGACCGCGACCTCCTGAGTTTGCAGGAACGTCTGTCCGACGGACTGGGCGCCAACGTGGCCATTCGCTCCAACAAGAAAGGCGCAGGCAAGGTCACCATTGAATTTTCGAGCCTGGACCAGTTGGATGGCCTCATTTCACGGCTTAATGCTTAAGCAATGTCACTAATCGAAATCAAGCACCCCTGCGGGAAAACCCTCACTTTTTGCGCTTCGGAAATTGACTCCTCTATAAGACTCCGGTACACTCGCACGGTTATTGATCGAGGCATGTCTTGCATCCGCAGGTAAGCTGGATACTCAGCCGCCAGGCGGCACTGACAAGCGTACTGGCCATCCTGGCAGGCTTGTTCGTAAGCTGGAATGCGGCAGTCTCGGTTCTGATCGGGGGATCAATCGGATTCATCGCCAATCTCGGATACGTCCTGAGAGCGTTGCGGTTGAGTCCGGATGCGGATCCGGTCAAGGCATATCGGGCGCAAGCCGCCGGAGAGGGGTTCAAGTTTCTGCTCACTCTCGTCGGCTTTGCGCTAGTGTTTTTAGGGTACAAGGGGGTCGCGGTTCTGCCGCTCTTTCTTGGATACGCATCAACCTTCGTCATCTACTGGATGGCACTGCTGAAGCAACGCTAGGCTGACTGGAGAAAACATGAGCGCAGAAGGCGGCACTACTGCTTACATTCAACACCACCTGACCAATCTCGCTGTCTGTGCAGACAGCGCCAAGGTCGATGGGGTCTGTAGCGGATTCTGGACTTTCCACCTCGATACCCTGCTGGTTTCCGGCATTCTGGGTCTGGTGGTTTTCGGCCTGATGGCCATGCTGGCAAGCAAGGCCACCGCGGGCGTCCCGTCAGGCGGCCAGAACTTCGTTGAAATGGTGGTCGGCCTCGTCGACCAGCAGGTTCGCGATACCTTCCATGGCAAGAGCGCCCTGGTTACCCCGCTGGCCATTACCATTTTCGTCTGGGTGTTCGTCATGAACGCCATGGACTTGATTCCGGTCGATTTCCTGCCCGTCGCGCTGCAAGCCGCCACCGGCAATCATCACCTGCCCTTCAAGTTCGTGCCGACCACCGACCCCAACCTGACCTTCGCCATGTCGCTGACGGTGTTCGTCATCTCGATCGTCATGGGCCTCAAGGTCAAGGGTTTCGGTCACTTCATGCATGAAGTCTTCGCGGTTCCGTTTGGTCTCAAACTTGCCCCGATCAACCTCCTGTTCCGTATCGTTGAAGAAATCGCCCGCCCGATCTCGTTGTCGCTGCGACTCTTCGGCAACATGTACGCCGGTGAAATGGTTTTCATCCTGATCGCCCTGCTCGGTATCTACCAGCTGCCGCTGGCGCTGCCCTGGGAACTGTTCCACATTCTGATCATCACCCTGCAGGCTTTCGTGTTCATGATGCTGACCATCGTGTACATGTCGATGGCTGCGGAATCGCACTAATCTGTACCGTTTTACTTAGTCGTTTTTTACTTTTTACTTTAACCCCGCAATAAACCAACCTTACTGAGGAGTAAACATGGAACTCGCAACCGTTCTCTCCAACACCGCTATCGCTGTTGCCATCCTGATCGGCGCCGGCGCTCTCGGTACCGCCATCGGCTTTGGTATCCTGGGTGGCCGCTTCCTGGAAGGCGCCGCTCGCCAGCCGGAAATGATCCCCACGCTGCAAGTCAAGATGTTCATCGTCGCCGGTCTGCTCGACGCCGTGACCATGATCGGTGTTGGTATCGCTCTGTTCCTGCTCTTCGCAAACCCGTTCCTGGCTCTGCTGAAGTAATTAACCGCGCCCCTGTAACCCTTATTACCAGGAGGTTAGCGTGAATATCAACGCTACACTGATTGGCCAGGCAATCTGGTTTGGTCTCTTCATCTGGATCACGATGAAGTTCGTCTGGCCGCCGCTGCAAAAGGCGATGGCAGACCGTCAAGCACAGATCGCTGATGGCCTGGCTGCAGCAGAACGTGGCAAGCACGAGCAAGAGCTCGCCGCCAAGCGTTCCGCCGACGCGTTGCGGGAAGCCAAGGAGAAATCCTCGGACCTCATCGCTCAAGCCGAAAAGCGTGCGCAGCAGATCGTCGAAGAAGCCAAAGGCACCGCCAAGGTTGAGGCCGACAAGGTCGTCGCCGGTGCCAAAGCGGAAATTGACCAGGAAGTCGAACGTGCCAAGCAAGCTTTGCGTGAGCGCGTCGCCGAACTGGCAGTTGCCGGTGCCGAGAAGATCCTGCGCAAGGAAATCAACGCGTCCGCGCATGCCGACATGCTGGTCGCCCTGAAACAGGACCTGTAAGCAATGGCTGAATCCGTCACTATCGCCCGCCCTTACGCCGAAGCCCTGTTCCGGACGGCCAAGGAAACCGGCAATCTGGCCAAGTGGGCCGAGCAGGTAGCAACGCTCGCCCAGGTGGCCGCCAGTCCCGAAGTCAATGCGGCTATCGGTGATCCCAATGTGGCGGCCCCGCAACTGGTCGACCTCTTCCGGTCTGCCTGCGGTACGGCGGTAGATGCGGAGCTGGCGAACTTCATCCAGCTGCTGTCCAACAACGACCGTCTGGGGCTGTTGCCGGAAATCGCCGGCTTGTACGAAAACTACAAGCGAGCCGAAGAGGGCACCAAGCAAGCCGAAATCATTTCGGCTTTCCCGATCGATGACAACCAGGTGAAAGCCCTGGTGCCCCAACTCGAGACGGTCTTCAAGACCCGCCTCGAAACTTCGGTGTCGGTTGATCCGACCCTGATCGGTGGCATCAAGGTAATCGTTGGCGACCAGATGCTGGATGCTTCAGTCCGCGGCAAGCTCGACGCCATGGCTACGGCGCTGAACAACTAGGAGAATTTCATGCAGTTGAATCCTTCCGAAATTTCTGAACTGATCAAGAGCAAGATCCAGAACCTGCAAGGCGCATCGGAAGTGCGCACGCAGGGCACCGTGGTATCCGTCACTGACGGTATCTGTCGTGTGCACGGCCTGCAAGACGTTATGCAGGGCGAAATGCTGGAATTCCCCGGCAACACCTTTGGTATGGCGCTCAACCTCGAGCGTGATTCCGTCGGTGCCGTGGTTCTTGGTGCTTACGAACACATTTCCGAAGGCGACGTGGTCAAGACCACCGGTCGCATTCTGGAAGTTCCCGTCGGTCGCGAATTGCTCGGCCGCGTGGTCAATTCCCTCGGTCAGCCGATCGACGGCAAGGGCCCGATCAATGCCAAGCTGACCGACAAGCTCGAAAAGGTTGCGCCGGGCGTTATTTGGCGTAAGTCGGTTTCGCAGCCGGTACAAACCGGTCTCAAGTGCGTTGACTCCATGGTGCCGGTTGGCCGTGGCCAGCGCGAGCTGATCATTGGCGACCGTCAGACCGGCAAGACCGCCGTTGCTGTCGACGCCATCATCAACCAGAAGGACAAGGGTCTCTTCTGCGTTTATGTCGCTATCGGCCAGAAGGCTTCGACCATCGCCAACGTCGTGCGCAAGCTCGAAGAGCATGGCGCCATGGCCAACACCATCGTCGTTGCTGCGCCGGCTTCCGAATCGGCTGCCCTGCAGTACCTCGCACCGTACGCCGGTTGCACGATGGGTGAATACTTCCGCGACATCGGCGAAGATGCACTGATCGTCTATGACGACTTGACCAAGCAGGCTTGGGGCTACCGTCAGGTTTCCCTGCTGCTGCGCCGTCCGCCGGGCCGTGAAGCCTATCCGGGCGACGTCTTCTATCTCCACTCCCGCCTGCTCGAGCGTGCTGCTCGCGTTTCCGAAGAATGGGTCGAGAAGGTCTCCAACGGCGCAATCAAGGGCAAGACCGGTTCCCTGACCGCTCTGCCGGTTATCGAAACGCAAGCCGGTGACGTTTCCGCTTTCGTTCCGACCAACGTGATTTCGATTACCGACGGCCAGATCTTCCTGGAAACCGACCTCTTCAACGCCGGTATCCGTCCTGCTATCAACGCCGGTATTTCCGTGTCCCGCGTCGGTGGTGCTGCCCAGACCAAGCTGATCAAGAAGCTTGGCGGCGGTGTCCGTCTGGCCCTGGCTCAGTACCGCGAACTGGCCGCCTTTGCTCAATTCGCCTCCGACCTCGACGAAGCCACCCGCAAGCAGCTGGAGCGTGGCCGTCTGGTGACCGAGCTGATGAAGCAGCAACAGTACTCGCCGATGAGCATCTCCGAAATGGCTGTCACGCTGTACGCAGCTGACAAGGGCTATTTTGACGATGTCGAAGTCAAGCGCGCCCTGGAATGCGAAAAGGCCATGATCGGTTACCTCAAGGCCAACTGTGCCGACCTCATGAACACCATGGAGTCCACGGCTGATCTGAGCGCCGATTCCGAGAAGCAACTTGCCGCAGGCATCGTCGCTTTCAAGAGCAGCTGGGCCTGATTAGCTAGGAGAATTACATGGCTAGCGGCAAGGAAATTCGCAACAAGATCAAGAGCGTCGAAAACACGCGCAAGATCACCAAGGCCATGGAAATGGTGGCCGCATCCAAAATGCGCAAGGCGCAGGACCGGATGCGGGCTGCCCGTCCCTATGGCGAGAAGATCCGGCGCGTTGCAGGCAATCTGTCTCATGCTCTGACCGAGTACCGTCACCCGTTCCTGGTGAATCGTGAACAAGCCGCCATCGGCATCGTTCTGATCACCTCGGACAAGGGTCTGTGCGGCGGTCTGAACTCGAACCTTCTTCGTCTGGCTGTCACGAAGATGAAGGAATTCGAGTCCGCGGGCAAGAAACTGCAGGCTACCTGCATCGGCAACAAGGGTCTCGGCTTCATGCAGCGCGCAGGCGCCAAGGTCGTCTCTCACGTCACCGGGCTGGGCGATACGCCCCACCTGGAGAAGCTGATCGGGCCGGTCAAGGTTCAACTTGATGCCTACATGAATGGCGAAATCGATGCGCTGTATATCGGCTACACCCGCTTCATCAACACGATGAAGCAGGAACCGGTGTTCGAGCAACTTCTTCCGCTGTCCGGTGGAACCGTCGGTTCTGCCAAGACCAAGTGGGACTATGTCTACGAACCCGATGCCAAGGCTGTGATCGACGATCTGCTGATCCGTTATGTCGAAGCATTGATTTATCAGGCCGTTGCAGAAAACATGGCCTCCGAGCAGTCCGCCCGGATGGTTGCCATGAAGTCTGCTTCGGACAACGCCAAGACCGTTATCGGCGACTTGAAGCTGGTTTACAACAAGGCCCGTCAGGCTGCGATTACCAAGGAACTCTCGGAAATCGTCAGCGGCGCCGCCGCGGTGTGACGCGTAGATTTTTATTTTTGGGGATTTGAATATGAGTCAAGGTTCAATCGTTCAGTGCATCGGCGCAGTTGTGGACATCCACTTCCCGCGCGACGCGATGCCGAAGGTCTACGACGCTCTCAAGCTGGATGCTTCCGAAGCAAACGGCATGGCAGAAGACGGCCTGACCTTCGAAGTACAACAACAACTCGGTGATGGCGTCGTTCGTACCATCGCCATGGGTTCCTCCGACGGTCTGCGTCGTGGCATGAAGGTGAACAACACCGGTGCTGGCATCTCCGTGCCGGTCGGTATGGGCACCCTGGGCCGCATCATGGACGTTCTCGGTCGCCCGATCGACGAAGCCGGTCCGATCGATTCCAACGAGCTGCGCGTGATTCACCAGCCGGCTCCGAAGTTCGACGAACTGTCTTCTTCCGTCGATCTGCTCGAAACCGGCATCAAGGTTATCGACCTGATCTGCCCGTTCGCCAAGGGCGGCAAGGTCGGCCTGTTCGGCGGCGCCGGCGTCGGCAAGACCGTTAACATGATGGAACTCATCAACAACATCGCCAAGCAACACGCCGGTCTGTCGGTGTTTGCCGGTGTGGGTGAGCGTACCCGTGAAGGTAACGACTTCTATCACGAAATGAAGGACTCCAACGTTCTCGACAAGGTCGCGATGGTGTTCGGTCAGATGAACGAGCCGCCGGGCAACCGTCTGCGCGTCGCCCTGACCGGCCTGACCATGGCCGAGCGTTTCCGTGACGACGGTCGTGACATCCTGTTCTTCGTCGACAACATCTACCGCTACACGCTGGCCGGTACGGAAGTTTCCGCACTGCTCGGCCGTATGCCTTCCGCCGTGGGCTATCAGCCGACGCTGGCTGAAGAAATGGGTCGTCTGCAAGAGCGTATCACCTCGACCAAGGTTGGCTCGATCACCTCCATCCAGGCCGTTTACGTGCCTGCCGATGACTTGACCGACCCGTCCCCGGCCACCACCTTCCTGCACTTGGACTCCACCGTCGTGCTGTCGCGTGACATCGCCTCCCTGGGTATCTACCCGGCCGTCGATCCGCTCGACTCCACCTCGCGCCAGCTCGACCCGCAGGTTGTGGGCGAAGAGCATTACGCCGTTGCCCGTGCCGTGCAGATGAATCTGCAGCGCTACAAGGAACTGCGCGACATCATCGCGATTCTGGGTATGGACGAACTGTCTCCTGAAGACAAGCTCGCCGTGTCCCGTGCGCGTAAGATCCAGCGTTTCCTGTCGCAGCCGTTCCACGTTGCTGAAGTCTTCACCGGCTCGCCGGGCAAGTTCGTTTCCCTCAAGGAAACGATCAAGGGCTTCAAGGGCATTTGCGCCGGCGAATACGATCACCTGCCGGAACAAGCGTTTTACATGGTAGGCGGTATCGAGGAAGTCCTCGAAAAGGCCAAGACGCTGTAATAACGCAAGGTCGCATAGGAGCTAGTAATGGCTATGACTGTTCATTGTGATGTCGTCAGTGCTGAAGAATCGATATTCTCCGGCCTGGTGGAAATCGCGGTGTTTCCCGGCGAAGCCGGGGAACTCGGCATTCTGCCGCGACACACACCGCTGCTGACTCGCATCAAGCCCGGTACCATTCGTTTGAAGGTGCCGAACCAGAGCGAGTTTGAGCTGGTGTATGTTTCCGGTGGCATGCTGGAAGTTCAGCCCGACATGATTACCGTGTTGGCTGATACGGCGATTCGTGCGCACGATCTGGACGAAGCCAAGGCACTGGAAGCCAAGAAGCGGGCCGAGGAAGCTCTCGCCAATCGGAACGCCGAAATGGATTATGCCGCTGCTGAAGCCGAACTGGCTCAGGCAGTTGCCCAGTTGCAAGCAATCCAGCGTCTGCGCAAGCACACGCACTAAATCCGGTTTCCGGATAAAAAAAGGCAGCTTCGGCTGCCTTTTTTATTTTTAGCGGAGTCAGGACACGATTTACAGCCGGGAAATCCTCTTTTCGAGGCGTGCCACGTCATCCCGAAGCTGATTGACGTCCCGGCCAAATGCGTCGACATCCCGTCTGGCGGTGATTAGCCCGGACTCCTCAACCGCATACTCTTTGAAATTCTCGCCCACTCTGCCCAGGGCATCCTGCATTGCCTGTGCCAGTCCTACCGCGACCAGCGACACACGACGCGCCGGAATGTCACCGAGCACTTGCGCCAGGTCGGCTTCGGCATCCCAGCGCAGGTTTCGCAAGACAAAGGCCAGGCTTTCGGCAATATCGGCAGATCCACCCAGCTTTACCGACGTGAACAATGCGTCGCGGCTGGCGAGGAGGCGAAGCGGCATATCCGATGGCAAGCTGATGCGGACATCCGGCTCGCCGTGCTTGTCAGCGGCATGGAAAAAGCCCTGCTGATCAATGCCCAGGCTAAAATTGAACGGGCCTGCATCAATTCGGATCCGCGCCCCGGAATGCCCGACAAGGCGAGCCTGGGCCCAGCTTTCTGTGCGGACCAAATGGTTCAAGGCACGACTGGCCAGCTGTTCAAGCGCTTCCATGGATGCCGTCTAAAACTTGAACCCGCGATGCAGCGCGACAACGCCCAGGGCCAGATTGAAATACTCAACCTTTTCCAGGCCGACCTGTTCCATCATGGATTTGAGTTCTTCCTGACCGGGATGGACGCGAATCGATTCCGAGAGGTAGCGATAGCTGTCTGAGTCATTGGTCACCAACTGCCCGACCCGCGGTATGACCTTGAACGAATAAAAGTCGTAGAGCGGTGCCAGCGGCTTCCACACCTGCGAGAACTCAAGGACGAGCAGGCGGCCGCCTGGCCGCAGGACACGACGCATTTCAGCCAGCGCAGCGTCCTTGTGCGTCATGTTGCGCAAGCCGAAGGCGACGGTGACGCAATCGAACCAGTCATCGGGGAAGGGTAGTTTCTCGGCGTCGCATTGGGCGACAGGCAACATGTAGCCCTTGTCGAGCAGACGGTCGCGGCCGCGAGCCAGCATGGCGTTGTTGATATCGGTCAGCCAGACCTGACCGCTCTTGCCGACCCGCTTGGCAAAAGCCAGTGACAGGTCACCCGTGCCACCGGCCACGTCAAGGACGCGGGAGCCCTCGCGCACACCGCTGCGCTGGATGGTGAATGACTTCCACAGCCGGTGCATGCCGCCCGACATGAGATCGTTCATCAGGTCATAGCGACTGGCGACAGAATCGAAGACGTCGGCGACGCGACGGGCCTTCTCCTGCTCGGCGACGGTTTCGTAGCCAAAATGGGTTTTATCTTTATTCATGATTTCAGTGATGATGGCCGCAGCTTCCCGCTGCCGGACGTGACGAGGTGTCGATATCGCGCGACAGCCCCTGTGTTTCGATCTGGGTCAGATAGTCCTGCCAGAGTTCGTCGTGGTGCTTGCCCAAGTTGTAGAGCAGATCCCAGGAGTAGAGCCCGCTATCGTGACCGTCGGAAAAAACCAGACGCAAAGCGTAGGTGCCAACCGGTTCAATACTTTTGATATCGACATTGCGCTTGCCGGTCTGCAGCGTCTCCTGACCGGGGCCATGGCCCCTGGCCTCGGCCGAGGGCGTATAAACACGCAGATACTCGAAATCGAGCGCGTAGCTTTCGCTGTCGCCGTAAATCAGCTCGAGCCTCCGGGATTTCTGGTGCAGCTTTATTTCGCTCGGTATCGGGGTGTCCCGATCAATACCAGCCATAGTGTTCTCCTGAGTGAGAACGCTAGTTTAGCGCACTCACCGGCGTGCGCTACCGGCATACGTCAAAGCGCCTGATAGCTGACCCTATCGTAATCGCCGCCGCGCTGGAGAATATGATTCATGCGCAGTTGCCAGTGCTCCTCTTCCGAGGAATAGACATCGAGCACCCGACTCGCCTGATACATGCCCGGCGGCAGCACAATCGATCCCTCTTCGCGGATCGCCGGCACCGCGGGGAGCAGAAAGGCCCTTACGAAGCGTTCGTTGTTGCCCTCTTTTGTCGCAGCAACGCGGACGGCAATGCCTGCCGGCAAGCCGGGCAGGGTGGCGACGCCAACAATCAGCCCGCCATCATCTTCCTGCATTAGCCAGGTCGTCCGGGCGAGGAGAAAATGTTCGCCGTCATGCGGACAGATGACCATCAGTTCGCCATGCGATATCCGCATCCCGGCACAACTGCGGGCCAGACGGAAACCATTGGCCGAGTGGTTGATGACCGCCCACTCGTCAATCGGGAAGCTGATCTGCGGCTTGATGGACAGAACCTGCCCAGGCTCGGCTCGCTCGCCGAATGTAAATAGCTCGTCAAACTCACCGCGCGTGAAGGCTGCCGCCGAGTCCGGTTGTTCGAATTCCTTGCCCGTCACGCAAAAATGCATTGCTTCGAACCCCACCGCCACGCGGGCAATGCCACCCGTTGCAAAGCGGCGGAAGCGCCGTGGCGAGGCGGACTGGCTCCAGGGCCGTGAAAGGTGGTCGAGCAACGCGATGACATGACCGCTGGTTTCCTCGCCAAGACCGAGCTGCGATGGCGTGATGCGCTGACGAAGCTGGCTCAGCATGTGATTGATCTGCAGGCCCAGGCGCGTCGTATCAAGCCGCCGCGTATCGGCGGAGGGATCTTCCGCGACGGCGGTCGGATGCAAGGGCATGTCCTTCATCAACTCGATGACGTAGGCCGGTGCCTCAAGATCATCCTCCAGCCGATGAATTGAGACCAACGGGGCCCACATGCCGGCCCAGCGCCGGATCAGGTTGAGATTGCGCACGCTATTGCTATACGGGCTGGCGATATCGATGAGCAACAGGGTCAGGTAGGCGGCCGCACAGTGCGTGGCCTGCAGGTTGTTCTCAAGGACATCCTCGACCGGCGTACTGGCAATGCCCCATTCTTCGGCTGTTTCGTAAAATCCGTGCAAGTCCAGCCAGACGCCGGGCGGCAGGTCGCGGCGGGCACGATAGTGCTCAAGGATCACCATCCCGGTGTAATAGAGGCAGCGATGCAGAATGAGCGCCATGGTTGCCAAAAACTCCGGGCTGGCCGACGCCGGTTCCTCAAGACGGGCGCACAGGGCATAGGCCTTGCCCATCTTCCGCCAGGCCGTGACCACTTGCTGGAAACAGGACTCCTCGTCGTGACCCAGCGGAATCGCCTTGTTGTGGTAACGCCGGGCCATTTCCTCTTCGACGAAGCTCATCGGCACCCGCGCCTGTTCAAGCAAGGCGAGGAGGACAGCGCCGTCAGGCGGGTTGATGATCAGTGCATCAATGAAAGCCATGAGCTGCCGTTCAGCAACGACCGGATTGGCCAGGGACAACTGGGCAAGATAATCCATCCCGCTGCGCAGGTCGGAAATCTCAGGCAATTGAAGGGTAGTCGTATTCATGATTCGTCCCAGCCTAATCGATTTTGTTCAGCGCAACAGAGAGGGCCTCGGCCAGCAGCGCATCACTGACAGCGGGGCGCACGACCGGGGATTCGCGGCGGACACTTCCCCAGACCGGCTCGGGAAAATGCCGGTCATCCCGCCAGCGAGGAATGATGTGCCAATGGACATGCGGCACCATATTGCCAAAGCTCGCCAGATTGATCTTGTCCGGATTGAAAAGCTCGCGCACCACCGATTCGACGGCAAGGACGAGGCGCATCAGCAACACCTGGTGGCTCGCTTCCAGATCGGTCATCTCACGAACATGATCGTTCCAGATGACGCGGCAGAAGCCGGGGTAGTGCGGATCATCGACCCTGACGACGCGACAGAGGTCGGAGCGCCACAGCAGGGTCCCGCCGGGCTTGCTGCACAATTCGCAGGTCTGAGTGCCAATTTCCATGCGATATCGCTCCGGTGACAGGAAAAGTTATACACCGTCGACTAAATACCACAAGTCGCCGACGTGAAAAAAGGAACAAATTCACGGTCGGCGACTAAAACTGGTAAAAATTATAGCAATACGCGTTCGATACCGCCGGTGTTGGCCTTGCCGACATAATCGGCCATCCAGTTGTCGCCAAGCAGGTGTTTAGCCAGTTCGACGACGATGTAATCGGCCTTGGTACCCGCATCGTCATCGTAGCGTGAGAGTCCCTGCAGGCAGGCCGGGCAGGAGGTCAGTATCTTGACGTCACCCGAGAAACCGTCGGCACGCAATTTGGCGGCACCCGATTCGATTTCCTGCTGCTTGCGGAACTTGACCTGGGTGGCGACATCCGGACGCGAGTAGGCGAAAGAGCCGGCATCACCGCAACAACGATCAGTCAGCGGCACTTCCTGGCCCATCAGCGACTTCGTGACGGCGAGCGGGGCATAGACCTTCATCGGCGTATGGCAGGGATCGTGGTACATGTAGCGCGTGCCACTGACACCTTCCAGCTTGACGCCCTTTTCCATGAGGTACTCATGGATGTCGAGCAGACGGCAGCCCGGGAAGATCTTCTCGAACTGGTACTTCTGCAACTGATCCATGCATGTTCCACATGAAACAATCACCGTCTTGATATCGAGATAGTTGAGCGTATTGGCGACCCGGTGGAAGAGCACGCGATTGTCGGTGGTGATCTTCTGGCCCTTGTCTTCATCGCCCGACGAGGTCTGCGGATAGCCGCAGCACAGATAGCCCGGCGGCAGCACGGTGGTCGCGCCGGTTTCGTAAAGCATGGCCTGAGTGGCCAGACCAACCTGCGAGAACAGCCGCTCGGAACCGCAACCCGGGAAGTAGAAGACGGCATCCGACTCCTCGGTTGTCTTGCGCGGATTACGGATGACCGGGATGACCTTGTCGTCCTCGATATCGAGCAGGGCGCGCGAGGTACGCTTGGGCAGATTGCCCGGCATCGGCCGATTGAGGAAGTGAATGACCTGCGTCTTGACGCTCGGTGCCCCCACCGTGGCCGGCGGATGGGCGCGGCTGTCCTGAATCAGGCCAATCGCCTTGGCCGCCTTGTGGGCGAGGCGCTGGGCCTTGAAGCCGAAATCCATCATGACGCCGCGCATGAGCTTGATGGTCGCCGGGTCCTTGAGGTTCAGATAGGTCATCGCCGCCACCGTGCCGGGGCTGAAACGCTTCTTGTCCTGCTTGCGCAGGAAATTGCGCATGGCGACCGAAACATCGCCGAAATCGATATCGACCGGGCAGGGCTTGACGCAGCGGTGGCAGACCGTGCAATGGTCGGCCACATCGTTGAATTCGTCGAAATGCTTGAGCGAAATGCCACGCCGGGTCTGCTCTTCATAGAGGAAAGCTTCAACCAGCAGCGAGGTGGCAAGGATCTTGTTGCGCGGGCTGTAGAG
>ERZ1034365.762-NODE-762-length-17390-cov-2.842835_pt1 | contig 17390 bp, 15 predicted proteins | sample MGYA00520615_ERZ1034365 | MGnify/ENA primary metagenome ERZ1034365 (study PRJEB33736, sample SAMEA104284505) | Azolla filiculoides | biome: Urban; feature: Water surface; material: Ditch water | place: Netherlands | collected 2015-10-28 | depth 0-0.1 m ... | reverse complement strand
TTTGCGCGGTGATGATTTAGTTAAAAAACAAAGCAGCACACTTGGCCAAACATTAAATGGTTTGCCAGGAGTTGGCTCTACCGATTTTGGCCCTAACTCTAGTCGCCCAACAATTCGTGGTTTAGATGGTGACCGTGTTCGAGTGATGAGTAATGGGGGTGCAAGTTTAGATGCGTCAACATTGTCATATGACCATGCGGTTGCAGTTGAGTCATTAACCGTTGAGCAAATTGAAGTTGTTAGGGGGCCTGCAGCCCTTCAGTATGGCGGTAGTGCTATTGGTGGTGCAGTTAACGTCATTGACAACCGTATTCCAAAGGCTCCTGTTAAAGGAGTTGAGGGAAGGGCGGAGCTAAGGGGCGGTGGTGCAGAATATGAAAAGTCTGCAGCTGGATTGGTTGCTATTGGTGATGGGAATTTTGCTTTGCACTTTGATGGCTCCAGTAGAAAAACAGAAAACTTAAAAGTGCCTAAGCAGGCGGGTCGTGGCGAGTTTTTAAATCAAGGCTCATTACTCAATAGCGATGCTGATCAACAAGGTGGAGCCATCGGCGCATCCTTGACCAACGATCACGGTTATTTAGGGTTTTCTGTTGACACCTATCGAAATGAATACGGCACAGGCTTATTTGAGGGTGATGATATTAATAACCCAACCAGAATCAAGTTGCAGCAAGATAAGTTGACCTTTTCAGGTGAGCAAAGGAACTTAGCGGGCAAGATGGGCCCCCTTGAATCGATTAGAGGTTCATTTAGTAGCACTGACTATAAGCATGAAGAGTCAGTGGCGGGTGCTGTCGAATCAACTTTCAAAAATAAAGGTTGGGATAGTCGGATTGAAGGAACGCATATACCAGTTCAAACCGCTTATGGTTTGCTCAAGGGGGCTTGGGGTGTTCAAGGTTCAGAGTTTAAGTTTTCTGCAGCAAGTGTTGGGGGTCAGATGTTTGTTCCCAACACTCAAACAGATACAGCTGCACTCTTCTTGTTTGAGGAGTTGGTTTTTGCAAAAGACAAAGCGTTTAATGCTGGTTTGAGATTTGAATCGGTCAAGGTAGACAGCTTGGGTGGTGGTGACAACGGACAGGGGAATCCATTTGCAGCCGACAGTAAAAAATTTAAACCTTTGAGCACTTCCATTGGGTATCGTCAAGAAATGGGCGGCGGTTGGACAGCAACAAGTGGTTTGTCATACACCGAACGCGCCCCAACTTTTTATGAGCTCTATGCCAATGGTATGCACCATGCCACTGAAACTTATGAACAGGGTAATGCAAACAATCAAATGGAAAAAGGCACCACTCTGGAGCTTGGGATGAAATTTAAAACCCCAACAACCAGAGCAAACTTTGGTGCATTCATCACTGAGTTCAATAATTTCATTGGCTTGATTCAGGATGGAGAGGTGGATGAATCAAGCGGCGGCACTTGTAATGGAAGTGGTTGCGTCCCTAAATACAATTTCACGGGTATCAAAGCACGCATGTATGGCTTAGAGGCTGATGGGCGCTTGCCGATTGGAAGGGGGGTGTTCGGTAAAGCATCTGAGCTCAATATGGACTGGAAAGTTGATTATGTCCGTGGTGAGAATCGTGCAACTGGTGGAGCTTTGCCTAGGATTTCACCATTGCGCCTAAGTTCCGCGATTGTTTATAGCCAAGGTTTATATTCAAGCCATGTTGATGTGCAGTATGCGGCTCGCCAAAATCGTTATGCGGACAATTTAGGTGCAACACCAAGTTACACCATGTTTGGTCTAGGCGCTTCATATAAGACTTCAATGGCAGGAATGAGATCTGCTATGTTGTTCATGAGAGTGGAGAACTTGACAAACGTAGAGGCCAGAAACGCTTCATCACTCCTAAGGGATATGGCGCCGTCTGGAGCGAGGGCTATCAAGGTGGGCCTAAAGGGAAACTTCTAAGGCCCCTTTGCTTCAAGAAAGGCGGCTAATAGCCGCCTTTTTTTATCAATTCTTTAAAAATTCTAGCCAAGGTAAGAAAGTGATCTTACAATCCGCGCATGAGCACACCACTAGCCGAACTAAAAGACGTATCCCCAGCTGTTAAAGCTGAGGTTTTGGCACAAGCGTTGCCGTACATTAAAAAGTATCACGGTAAAACGATCGTGATTAAGTACGGTGGAAATGCGATGACAGAAGATCGTCTTAAAGAGGGTTTTGCACGTGATGTGATTCTCTTGAAATTGGTAGGCATGAATCCTGTCGTTGTTCACGGTGGTGGACCACAAATTGACGATGCTTTGAAAAAGGTTGGCAAAGCCGGCACATTCATTCAGGGCATGCGTGTTACAGACGAAGAAACCATGGAAGTTGTGGAGTGGGTTCTTGGTGGTGAAGTTCAGCAAGATATCGTGATGTTGATTAATCATTTCGGTGGCCAGGCTGTTGGTTTGACAGGCAAGGACGGCGGATTGATTCATGCACGCAAAATGATGATCCCTAATAAAGAAAAAGCTGGTGAGATGTTAGACATCGGCTTTGTTGGCGAAATCGAATCAATTAATCCTGCAGTTGTTAAAGCTTTGCAAGACGACGCTTTCATTCCAGTTATTTCTCCAATTGGCTTTGGTCAAGATGGCCAGGCTTACAACATCAATGCAGACTTAGTCGCTGGCAAGATGGCAGAAATCCTAAAAGCTGAAAAATTAGTCATGATGACTAATATTCCAGGTGTGATGGATAAGAGCGGCAATCTATTAACAGATTTAACTGCCAAAGAAATTGATGCGTTGTTTGCTGATGGCACTATTTCTGGCGGCATGTTGCCTAAGATTTCATCTGCATTAGATGCAGCTAAGAGTGGCGTTAATTCAGTGCATATTATTGATGGGCGTATTGAGCACTCATTGCTTTTGGAAATTTTGACCGAACAGGCTTTCGGCACAATGATTCGCTCACACTGAGGATGGCATGCGCCATCCTTTGTGGTTATTTGATTTAGATAACACGTTACATAACGCGTCTGACGCGATCTTCCCTTATATCAATCAATCGATGACGAGCTATGTTGCTCGTCGTTTGAATTTAGACCCTAGTTCAGCAAGTCAAGTACGCAACCAATATTGGCGACAGTATGGTGCGACCCTGTTAGGGCTTGTAAAGCATCACGGAATTGATCCCCATGATTTTTTATATGAAACACATCGTTTTGATGAGAAGTCTGGGGCGCATTTAGAGGATTTATCTCACTTGGTTCATGGTGAACGTGGAGTGCGTCAAATACTCAATCGACTCCCCGGGCGCAAAGTATTGCTGACGAATGCGCCAAAAGCCTATGCTTTAAAAGTGACAAAAGAGCTCGGTATACAGGGTTGTTTTGACGCGATTGAGGCAATTGAGGGCATGGAGGTGCATCAGCAATGGCGACCTAAGCCTGACCATTTAATGATTCGGCGCCTTCTCAGAAAGTACGGCTGTGCCCCTCAAAATGCCATTTTGGTCGACGATACCCTGGGACATTTGTTAGAGTACTCAAAGCTAGGTATAAAGACCGTCTGGTTTAAGAGGCATGTTAGGACTTACACCCATAATCGAGCCAGTCTTTCTCTAGAAGTACAATCAATACATCAATTATTTAAAAGTTGGCAAAAACTCAGATGAACTCACCATTTAATCAACTGAACACACCTGATTCTGCGGAACAAGACGCTGCTGCGCCAGTTCGTAAAAGACCGCGTCCAGGAGAGCGCCGCATCCAGATTTTGCAAGTATTGGCGCAGATGCTGGAGAGTCCCAAGGGCGATCGAGTAACAACCGCTGCTCTAGCGGCAAGGTTAGATGTTTCTGAGGCTGCCCTTTATAGACACTTTGCAAGTAAAGCCCAAATGTTCGAAGGTTTGATCTCTTTCATTGAGCAAACAATTTTTGGCTTGATTAATCAAATTACAGAGCGAGAAGAATCTGGCGACCGTCAGGCGCAAGAGATTTTGATGGTTTTGTTGGGATTTGGCGAAAAGAATCCTGGCATGACCAGAGTGTTATTGGGCGACGCCCTGTGGTTAGAGGATGAGCGCCTACAAGATCGTATTGCTCAGATTTTTGAGCGCATTGAGTCTTCTTTAAAGCAGTCTATTCGTGTTGCACAAACACAGGGTAGATTGCCACAATCTGCAGACGGCAATGAAGTGAGTGCTCGTGCAGCCATGATGATTAGTTATGTTGTTGGACGCTGGCATCGCTATGCAAGAAGCGGCTTTAAAAAGTCTCCAACAGAGCACAATGACTTCCCAATGAGAGCTTTATTCTCCGTATGAGCGTAGGGGTTGTTACTCCACAAATTCTGAACTTTGCTGAACCACTAAGTCTGCAAAGTGGGGCAAGTATTGCCAATTACGATTTGGTGGTGGAGACCTATGGGCAATTAAATCCAGCAAAAGATAATGCTGTATTAATTTGTCACGCATTGAATGCATCACATCACGTTGCTGGTGTTAGTGCTACAGATCCAGAGAGTATTGGATGGTGGGACAACATGGTTGGCCCAGGTAAGCCAGTTGATACCAATCATTTCTTTGTTATAGGCGTTAATAATTTAGGTTCCTGTTTTGGTTCAACGGGCCCTATGAGCATTAATCCCGCAACACAAAAACCATATGGCGCTAGCTTTCCGGTTGTAACCGTTGAAGATTGGGTGAATGCCCAAGCAAGAGTAGCTGATCATTTTGGCATTAAGAAGTTTGCTGCCGTGATGGGTGGAAGCCTTGGTGGCATGCAAGCAATGGCCTGGGGGATGATGTATCCGGATCGAGTTGCTAACTGTGTCGTTGTTGCTTCAACTCCTAAGCTCTCCGCGCAGAACATTGCATTTAATGAAGTGGCCCGTAGCGCTATTTTGAGCGACCCAGATTTCCATGGTGGCGATTACTATGCGCACAATGTAAAGCCTCGTAGAGGTCTGCGTGTGGCCCGCATGATTGGGCACATCACCTATTTGTCCGACGATGATATGGCTGAAAAGTTTGGTCGCGAGTTAAAGCGAGCAGACGGAGATTCTGACGCATATAACTTTAGCTTTGATGTTGAGTTTGAAGTAGAGAGCTATCTTCGCTATCAAGGCGAGAAGTTTGCGGACTACTTTGATGCCAATACCTACTTGTTGATTACTCGCGCTTTAGATTACTTCGATCCAGCTAAAGCGCACCGCAATAATTTGAGTCAAGCAATGGCAGATGTCAGCGCCAAATTCTTGGTGGTGAGTTTTTCAACGGATTGGCGTTTTGCTCCAGAGCGCAGTAGAGAAATTGTGAAAGCCTTGTTAGATAACAAGCTCGATGTTACTTATGCCGAAATTGATGCGCCTCATGGACACGATGCATTCTTATTAGAAGACCCGCGTTATCACAATTTGGTGGCCGCTTATTTTGAGCAAATTTCCAGAGGACTTCAATCATGATGCGCTCGGATTTCTCTGCAATTGCTCAGTGGATAGAGCCTAACAGCCAGGTATTAGATGTTGGCTGTGGCGACGGTAGTCTTTTAGAATATTTGAAGACGCATAAAAACGCACATGTGTATGGCGTTGAGTTGGCTGATGACAAAGTTTTGGCTTGTGCGCAAAAAGGTTTAAATGTTGTGCAGCAAAATTTAGAAGGCGGTCTTGCACTTTTTGAAGATAACAGTTTTGACACTGTTATTTTGTCGCAAACACTTCAAACGATTCATCAGACCGCCAGAATTTTGAGTGAGATTGCTAGGGTTGGTAAAGAGTGCGTAGTTTCATTCCCCAACTTCGGTCACTGGTCTCATCGTGCCGCAGTTATTTCTGGCCGCATGCCTGTCTCCAAATCATTGCCCTATCAATGGTATGACACACCTAACGTTAGAGTTTTAACAATTGCTGATTTTGAAGCGCTTGCACCGGCCGTTGGCTTAGAGTTGCTTGATCGTGTGGTGCTTCATGATGGTGAAATTATTCAATTCTTACCTAACTTAAGAGGCAGTCTTGCTATCTACCGAGCACGTCGGGCCAAGTAAAACCAAAGCTTTATTGGTTTGTATCTTTCTAGGATTTTCTAGCGGACTACCTTTATTCATTCTTTATAACTTGCTATCGGCTTGGTTAAAGAGTGAGGGCGTCGACTTAAAGGCCATTGGCTTATTTGCCTTAGTCGGCATACCCTACACCTGGAAGTTTCTTTGGTCCCCTGCTATGGATCGATTTCAGTTGCCATTCTTGGGGCGTCGTCGTGGTTGGATGATTGCTACCCAAATCGCAGTGATGTTGGCAGTTATCTTGATGGGGCAATTCAATCCTAGAACAGAAATTTGGACTGTCGTGTTCTTAGCTGCCATCGTGGCATTCTTTTCTGCAAGCCAAGATATTGTTGTTGATGCACATCGAAGAGAGTGGTTAACCGAAGAGCAGATGGGTTCAGGCACGGCTTTGTTTGTTAATGCGTATAAGTTATCAACGCTTGTGCCTGGTTCATTATCTTTAATCCTCTCAGATGTTTTGACGTGGGACTGGGTTTTCTTTGTTACCGGTTTGTTTATGTTGCCGGGCATTCTCACAACCTTGCTGGTGCCTGAGCCAAAGATGTATGGTCCTGCACCAAAAACTTTGCGTGAGGCTGTGATTGAGCCCTTTAATGAATTTATTCAACGTCAGGGTTGGAAGCACGCTTTAATAGTTTTGGCATTTATATTTCTTTATAAATTAGGTGATTCAATGGCTACAGCTTTGGCCACACCTTTTTATATTGAGTTAGGTTTTACAAGAACAGAAATTGGCCTTGTTGCTAAAAACGCTGGTCTTTGGGCAAGCATCTTGGGCGGAATCTTAGGCGCCTACTGGATGCTTAAGACAGGTGTTAATCGTGCACTTTGGCTTTTTGGAGTGTTGCAAGCTTTAGCAATTTTAGGATTTGTAATTCTTGCTCAAACCGGCGCAGACTTATGGTTGCTGACGTGGGTGATTGGTTTTGAAGCTTTGTCAGTTGGTTTAGGAACTGCCGCATTTACATCCTACATCGCCCTTGAAACGAATCCACGATTTACTGCAACACAGTTTGCTTTGTTTACTAGCCTGTCTGCGGTGCCGAGAACTTTCATTAATGCATTAACTGGTTACATTGTTGAAGTCACTGGCTGGACTAACTTCTTCATCATATGTTTTGTTCTCGCTATTCCCGGTTTATTGCTATTGCCTAAAATTGCACCGTGGAACAAAAATAAAAAATCTGAGTTTGAGTCTGCTCATTAATTTCTGATGTATGCATACTGTTTCAATAAAAAACTTCCTTAAAAAAAATGCCAGCATCGCATTGTTTGTTTTATTAACAGCATGCAGCTCAACGTCTACGAAGCATCAGGCTCCAACAGATGGAGTGAAGGCTGGTGAAGGCTCAAGTTTTAAAAACATGGTGCCAGCAACTCAGCTAGAGGCTTCAGCGGTCCGGCAATATGACTCCATGAAGGTAAAGGCAGCTCAAAAGAATGCCTTGGCCCCCGACAATCACCCTCAAGTTATTCGCCTAAGAGCAATTGCTAAGAAAATTTTGCCGCATGCTCAAATCTGGAATCCAGATGCAAGAGCATGGAAGTGGGAAGTTAATTTATTTGTGTCAGACCAAGTTAATGCATTTTGTATGCCTGGTGGAAAAATCGCGTTTTATACAGGCATATTAGAAAAGCTTAAGTTAAACGATGATGAGGTCGCCATGGTGATGGGGCATGAAATTGCTCATGCCCTAAGAGAGCATGCGCGTGACAGAATTGCCAAAGAGCAAATGAGTAATCTTGGCGCTAATATTTTGTCTCAAGCCTTAGGTTTAGGAAGCTTGGGCAGCCAAGCTTTAGGGCAAGGATTTCAGTTGGTGGGCTTAAGTTTTTCTAGAGCTGATGAAAAAGATGCTGACTTGGTAGGTATGGATGTTGCAGCTAGAGCGGGATACGACCCAAGAGCTGGCATTTCACTTTGGCAAAAAATGGGCGCAAGCAATAAAGAAAAGCAGGCTGAGTGGTTATCTACTCACCCATCTGGAGAAGCGCGCATTTATGAGATGCAAAGAAATATGCTCGACGCTTTAATTCTTTATGCCAAAGCAAAAAATACAACGGTTGATCGTTTGCCTGAATACAGGCCTTAATTAAACGTTGTCGTAATCCACAATCAGTGGTGCGTGATCAGAGAATTTTTCAGATTTATAAATTTCGATCTTTTTGGCTTTTTGAGCAATGCCTGGCGTTGCAATTTGGTAATCAATACGCCACCCCACATTTTTAGCGTAGGCTTGACCTCTCTGACTCCACCAGGTGTAACACTCATCTGTTGTATCTGGGTGTAATGATCTGTAAACATCTACATAACCAACATCATTAAAAAGTTGAGTCATCCAATCGCGTTCCTCTGGAAGGAAGCCAGAGTTTTTAATATTGCCTTTCCAATTTTTGAGATCAATTTCTTGGTGTGCGATATTAATGTCGCCACATAAAACAATCTCTAAGCCTTCAGCCTTTAAGTTTTTTAGGTGAGGCATGAATAAGTCTAGAAACCTAAATTTTGCTTCTTGACGCTCTGGAGCGCTGGAGCCTGACGGAAAATAAGCTGAGATCACGATGAGCTTGCCAAAGCGTGCTTCAACATAGCGACCCTCAGCATCAAATTCTCCTGAATCAAAACCAATTTTGACTGAGTCAGGCTTTTTCTTTGAGTACAAACCAACTCCGCTGTAACCTTTTTTTAGGGCATATTGAAAAAAACCGTGATAACCCATTGGCGCCGAAAGTGATTCATCTAGGTCTGCTTCTTGAGCCTTAAGTTCTTGAATACAAAGGATGTCTGGGCTTTGAATGTTGACCCACTCAAAGAAACCTTTTTTAGAGGCTGAGCGAATACCATTGAGGTTGGCTGTAATGATGCGTAACATCTCGGTTATGACTTCCAATCAAGAAAACTTTAAAAACGACTTTATCCATTTTGCTTTAGATGCCAAGGTTTTATCTTTTGGCGAATTTAAAACAAAAGCAGGACGATTATCACCTTACTTTTTTAATGCGGGCGGCTTTAATGATGGCGCCTTATTAAAAGCATTAGGCGAATTCTACGCAAAAGCTCTGATCAACTCAGGTGTTGAGTTTGATATGTTATTTGGCCCAGCATATAAAGGCATTACTTTGGCTGCAACCACAGCTGTGGCATTGGCTGGCATGGGTCGACCAGTTCCTTTTTGCTTTAATCGTAAAGAGGCAAAAGATCATGGTGAGGGTGGCACATTGGTGGGCGCCCCATTAAAAGGTCGCGTTGTCATTATTGATGACGTTATTTCTGCCGGCACATCGGTTCGTGAATCTGTGGATATTATTCGCCATGCAGGCGCTACGCCAGCTGCAGTATTAATAGCTCTTGACCGTATGGAGCGCGCTGGTACAGCCACTGAAATTGGCGATAGCTCAGCAGTTCAGAATGTTGAAAAAGAGTTTGGTATGCCAGTGGTATCTATTGCGAATTTGGCAAGCTTGATGAGCTTTTTAGAGTCAGGACAAAGCGCAGATTTGCAAAAGTACTTACCAGCAGTTAAAGCGTATCGAGATCAATACGGCATTTAATTAACCGAGGGTAACTTCACCCTCGAATACTGTCTGCGCAGGGCCAGTCATCATGACTGGCGACTCTAAAGATGTTTTATTGTCCCAAGCAATGCTGAGGTCGCCGCCGCGGGTGTGTACTTTCACAGGAGAGTCAAGTTGACCTCTTAGGATGCCGGAAACTACCGCCGCACATGCTCCCGTGCCGCATGCGAGAGTTTCTCCTGAGCCTCTTTCAAAGACACGTAATTTAATTTCATGGCGATTTTGAATTTGCATAAATCCAGCATTTACCTTTTTAGGAAATGCCGGATGCTTTTCAATTTGTGGACCCTGGATTGCAACAGGTGCAGTTTCTACATCCGCAACAATTTGAACGGCGTGTGGGTTACCCATGGACACTGCCCCAACCCATGCAGAATCGTTAGAGAGTTTTAGTTCATAAATTATTGAACTACCATCCGATTTGCTTTCAAGTCCTAAAGAATTGAAAGGCACCAGCTCAGGCGACAAAATGGGCGCCCCCATATTCACAGTTACTTGACCATCATCGTTCTCGGTGAGAGATAGGATGGTGTGAGCAACTTGAACTTTGACAGTTTTATTTTTGGTTAAACCTTTTTCTCTGACAAATCTAACGAAGCAGCGTGAGCCATTGCCACACTGTTCAACTTCGCTACCATCCGAGTTGAAGATCCTGTAGCGGAACTCAGCATCTGCAACAGTCGGTTTTTCAACCAATAAAATCTGATCTGCACCGATACCAAATTGACGGTGCGCTAAGGCTTGCCATTGCTCTTTAGTGATCTTTGAAAGATCTTGAGAAATACCATCTAAAACAATGAAGTCATTGCCGGCGCCGTGCATTTTGGTAAAGCGTAATCTTGTACTTGTCATAGGGGTAAATATACAGGTTTGCCACTAAAAGTGAGAATGTTATAGAATTTAGGGTATTCGCCGAGTTAAGACAACTTGCGGGGCGAATTAAAACTATCCGCTAAAGCGTCGCCGCACTTAGTAATACTCGGCACGTGTTGTCGGTTATTTAACTAAGGAGCAGCAAATGGCTAACAATTATTTCTTTACTTCAGAGTCTGTGTCTGAAGGCCACCCAGATAAAGTATCTGATCAAATTTCTGATGCAATTCTTGACGCAATTTTGGCGCAAGATCCAACGGCGCGCGTTGCTGCCGAAACCCTTTGTAACACTGGTTTAGTAGTTCTTGCGGGCGAAATCACTACAACAGCAAACGTTGATTACATCAATGTGGCGCGCGACACGATTCGTCAAATTGGCTACGACAATACTGAATACGGCATTGACTATAAAGGCTGTGCAGTTTTAGTGGCGTACGACAAGCAAAGCCCGGATATCGCTCAAGGCGTAGATAAAGCCCATGATGATGGTTTGGATCAAGGTGCTGGCGACCAAGGCTTGATGTTTGGTTATGCAGTTGATGAAACGCCTGAGTTAATGCCTTTGCCAATTCACTTGTCACACCGTTTGGTAGAGCGTCAGGCTGATTTGCGTCGCGATGGTCGCTTGAACTGGTTGCGCCCTGATGCAAAGTCTCAAGTTACTTTGCGCTATGTTGATGGTAAGCCAGACTCTATCGATACCATTGTTTTATCAACACAACATTCACCAGATATTTCTTTAGAAAAATTGCGTGAGGCTGTGATCGAAGAAATTATCAAACCAGTTTTGCCTAAAGAGCTAATTAAAGGCGAGATTAAGTATTTGGTTAACCCAACAGGCCGCTTTGTGATTGGTGGACCTCAAGGCGATTGTGGTCTAACTGGCCGTAAGATCATCGTTGATACATATGGTGGTGCAGCCCCTCATGGTGGTGGCGCATTCTCAGGCAAGGACCCTTCTAAGGTTGACCGTTCAGCTGCCTATGCGGGTCGCTATGTGGCGAAAAATATCGTGGCAGCCGGTTTGGCAAGCAAGTGTTTAGTACAGATTTCTTATGCGATTGGTGTAGCTCAGCCGACCTCAGTGATGGTTAGCACATATGGCACAGGTAAGATTTCTGATGAGAAGATTGCGGAGTTGGTGCGTACTCACTTCGATCTTAGACCAAAGGGCATCGTAAAAATGTTGAATTTATTACGTCCAATTTATCGTAAAACGGCAGCCTATGGACACTTTGGGCGCGAAGAGCCAGAGTTCACTTGGGAAGCCACTGATAAGGCTGCAGCATTAAAAGCTGCTGCTGGTTTATAATTTTTCAAAACCTCTAAGGAGCGTTGCGAGGTGTTTGGTTCAGCCAAGCACCCTAGGCTTAGAGGGAGGCAAATGCCTTTAGCAACGACGCTCGCTAACCTGTGAAGTGATTGGTTGGCGAGCTTTTTTATTTGCTCTCCAAGAACTTCCTAATAGCTTGGAGTGAACATGAACAAACCTACAGATTTAAATATTCTTAAGGACTGTGCGATTGCCGATATTTCTTTGGCCAATTGGGGTCGTAAAGAAATTGCCATTGCAGAAACAGAAATGCCTGGTTTGATGGCAATTCGTGAAGAATTTGCAGCAAGCCAGCCGTTGCGTGGCGCACGTGTTACTGGTTCATTGCATATGACCATTCAAACAGCTGTGCTGATTGAAACATTAGAAGCGCTTGGCGCTGAAGTCCGCTGGGCCTCTTGCAATATTTTCTCAACACAAGATCATGCTGCAGCTGCGATTGCCGCTAATGGCACACCTGTTTTTGCTATTAAGGGCGAAACATTAGAACAATATTGGGAATTCACTCACCGCATTTTTGAGTGGCAAGATGGCGGTTATTCAAACATGATTTTGGATGATGGTGGCGATGCAACGATGTTGTTACATTTGGGCGCAAAGGCTGAAAAAGATCAATCAGTTTTAAATCACCCAACAAGCGAAGAAGAAACAGTGTTGTTTGCTTCAATCAAAGCTAAGTTGAAAGTCGATCCTACTTGGTACTCAGTACGTCTAGAAAAAGTGAAGGGCGTTACAGAAGAAACAACCACAGGCGTACATCGTCTATATCAAATGCACGCTAAAGGCGAATTAAAGTTCCCTGCAATTAACGTTAATGACTCGGTAACAAAGAGCAAGTTTGATAACTTGTATGGTTGCCGTGAGTCATTGGTTGACGGCATTAAGCGTGCAACTGATGTGATGGTTGCAGGTAAGGTGGCTGTTGTGGCCGGTTATGGCGATGTGGGTAAGGGTTCTGCACAAGCATTGCGCGCTTTATCTGCACAAGTTTGGGTAACAGAGGTGGATCCAATTTGTGCACTACAAGCAGCGATGGAAGGTTATCGCGTGGTAACAATGGATTACGCAGCTGATAAGGCAGATATTTTTGTTACGGCAACAGGTAACTACCATGTAATTACCCATGATCACATGGCTAAAATGAAAGACCAAGCCATCGTTTGTAACATTGGTCACTTTGATAACGAAATTGATATTGCTGGTATTGAAAAATACAAATGGGAAGAAATTAAGCCGCAAGTTGATCATGTGATTTTCCCAGCGAGCAATGGTCAGCCAGAAAAGCGCCTCATTATTTTGGCTAAAGGCCGATTGGTGAATTTGGGTTGTGGTACAGGCCATCCTTCATATGTAATGAGCTCATCATTTGCTAACCAAACAATTGCTCAAATTGAATTGTGGACAACTGCTGAGACAGGTAAGTATCCTGTTGGTGTTTACACGCTACCTAAACATCTTGATGAGAAGGTTGCGCGTTTACAGTTGAAGAAGCTGAATGCTCAATTAACTGAGTTATCAGATCAGCAGGCTACATACATCAATGTTAAAAAAGAAGGCCCTTACAAGCCTGATACATACCGTTATTAATTAGTTAATACTAAAGAAAGAAATTAGATGGAATTGAGCGTTGAATTTTTCCCGCCAAAAACTGCAGAAGGTGCTGCAAAGTTACGTTCTGTACGAGAGCAACTGGCGGCAGCGCTTAAACCCACGTTTTTTTCAGTAACGTTTGGTGCTGGCGGCTCCACTCAAGATGGAACGCTAGCAACCGTTAAAGAGATCCATGAGGCCGGCCAACAGGCTGCGCCTCATTTATCTTGCGTTGGTAGTTCAAAAGAGAATATTAGAGAGTTGCTGGCGCAATATAAAGCGCTTGGCATTAATCGCATTGTTGCTTTACGAGGTGATTTGCCTTCTGGCATGGGTCAGTATGGTGAGTTCCATCATGCTGATGAGTTGGTCTCATTTATTCGCGGTGAGACAGACAGCCATTTTCATATTGAAGTGGCTGCTTATCCAGAAATGCATCCGCAAGCCAAGTCTATGGCTGATGATGTTTTAAGGTTTGCAAACAAAATGAAGGCGGGCGCAGATTCTGCAATCACCCAGTACTTCTTTAATAGTGATGCATATTTTAGGTTTGTCGATGAGGCAGCTAAGTTGGGCGTTGATCAGCCGATTGTTCCTGGAATTATGCCAATTACAAATAGTACTCAGCTGTTACGTTTTTCTGATGCCTGTGGCGCAGAGGTACCACGATGGATTCGTTTGCGCTTGCAATCATTCGGGGATGATACTGCTTCAATTAAAGCATTTGGCTTGGATGTTGTTACTGATCTATGTGATCAGTTAAGTGTTGCTGGCGCTCCTGGCTTGCATTTCTATAGCCTCAATCAAGCTGATACAACTTTAAGTATCGCCAAAAACTTAAATTTAATTTAATTCTAGGCGCTAATAATTAAATCTAGCGCTTCATCGTGTTCTTGAGGGTGCCAGTCACCCTCATTCACCTTTTGAGTGTTATACGCTACCCCAACTGATTGAAAGTCATGTTGCTCTTTCTTGTATAGAGCAAGCGTCCGATCGTAGTATCCCCCGCCATACCCAATGCGCCAAAACTGTTTGTTTTGATCAGACCAGCCAAGGCAAGGGGCAATAATGATGTCTGGGCGTACATGGCTTGAGCTTGAGCCAATGAGCGGTTCATTAATTCCTTGAGGCCCTTTTTGCATCGGTGTGTTTTCAGCCCAAGTGCCAAACAGCAGCGGTTCGTTTAATTGAACTATGGGTAGGGCGATCGTTCTGTTTGGATGATATCGGGCCCAATTTAATGCTAGTGGGCGCAAATCAAATTCGCTGTTAATTGGCCAATAAATAGCTACGCAACAGTCATTCAGTTGCTCTAAAAATGCCGCCACATTATTTTCTAGACTTTTTCGTTGAGCATCATCCCTGTTCGACGCCAGTCTTATTTCTAGCAAGTTTTGTCTAAGGTTATTTAAAGTTTTCACAGGCTACTCAAAAGTAGAAAAAATAAGGCATGATTAAGGGTATGCTACATCGAAAAAACACCAAACTAATAAATAAATTGATTGCGGGCCTCTTTTTGGCTGCGGTAACAGTTTCTGCGCCATCATTTTCAAAGCCAGCTAAAAATTCATCATCTGCTAAAAAGACAGTTCCGGCCGCTGACTTAAGTCTTGAAGATAAGCTTTTTGTCGAATTGAGAGAGGCCGCGAAAGTAAACGATGTTGCTAAGACGAGAACCTTTGGCAGTAAATTAGAAAGCCACGATTTGTCTGATTACGTGCTCTATTACCAGATAAAGCCTCAGATTTATGACAAGGGTGCGCAGGCCAAGGTTGACTCATCGGCAGATGCTGCGGTTGAAGCTTTTTTAAAAGTAAATGCAGGCAGTGCCATAGCTGATCGTTTGCGTAATGACTGGCTATTAGTTTTAGGAAAAAGAAAAGACTGGGCTAGCTTTGATAAAGAATATGCCCAATTTGTTCTGAATGACGACACTCAGGTGAAGTGTTACGCCGTACAGTCAAAGCAGGCAAAAGGCGAAGATGCCAAACAATTGGGGCAAGAGTTAAAGAATATTTTGTTAGATGCACAGTATTTTGGTGAGGCTTGCCCAGAGGCTGCGCAGAACCTTTACAAAGCAGGTGGCTTGTCAAAGCAAGAGGTTGCAGCTATGGGCAGAATTGCGCTTGAAAACAACTATGAGGGGCTTGCCAAAAAATTTGGTGTGGATGATCCAATTGCTGAAACAGTGAAAAAGGCAAGAACTGATCCAGCACAAGCATATAAAGAGTTTGAAAAAAAAGAATGGCGCACGGGTAGGGAAAACACTGCCGCTGCTTGGGGCGTTATTGGCCAGTTCTTGGCGAAAAAATTAGATAGAAATGCAATTAAGGCATATCGATTGCAACATGAGGCGGGCAATCAACAATTGTTGTCACCTGAGTCTCAAGAGTGGAAGGTAAGAACAGCTCTGCGCGAAGGTGATTGGAAGCTAGTTAAAGAATCAATAGAGGGCATGACGCCTGCAATTAGAAAGCGAGATCCTGCCTGGACCTACTGGTATGGAAGAGCACAAAAAGAATTGGGTGACGATGCTTTAGCCACAGAAACATTCCAAGTCTTAATGGAACAGTTTCATTTTTATGGTCAGCTGGCCAGAGAAGACTTGGGCATGAAGATTCACGTCCCAAAGAGAGTGACGCCTGATGAATCATTAGTTAAGCAAATGAGTGCAAACAAAGGTTTTGCTAGAGCGGTTCGCTTTTATGACATGGGTTTGCGTTTTGAGGGCAATCGAGAGTGGAATTGGGAGCTAAGAACATTAAGCGACAAGCAATTAATAGCTGCTGCTGAGCATGCAAAAAGAATTGGTTTGTATGATCGCGCTGTTAATACTGCTGATCGCACAAAGTTAGAGCATGATTTTGGTTTGCGATACCCCACTCCTTTCAAAGAGTCTTTGAGTCCAATTGCCAATTCAATTGGATTGGACTCAAATTGGGCATATGGTCTGATTAGGCAGGAATCAAGATTTATTATGGCCGCAAAATCAAGCGTTGGAGCATCTGGCTTGATGCAGGTGATGCCATCAACTGCAAAATATGTGGCAAAAAAGATTGGCATGACCAACTTCAAGGTTAGCGAGTTAGATGATATGAAAACAAATCTAACCTTGGGTAGCAATTATCTCAATATGGTTTTACAAGATTTGGATGGGTCATTTGCTTTGGCATCAGCTGCGTATAACGCAGGTCCTAGTCGACCAAAGTTATGGCGTGAAAAACTTCCTAGAACTGTTGAGGGCGCAATCTTTGCCGAAACTATTCCATTTAATGAAACTCGCGGATACGTAAAAAATGTTTTAGCTAATGCGAGTTATTACACGGCGTTATCAACATCTAAGCCACCATCACTTAAGCAAAAGCTAGGGATGGTTTCTCCTAAGGCTTCAGTTTTATCGGAGTTGCCATAATGACATCCAGAAATGTTTTATTAATTGGCGGTAGTGGTTTTGTTGGCAGGCAGGTGGCTAGTAAATTAGCTAGCGCAGGCTATAAAGTTGTGTTGCCAACACGCCGATCAATCTATGCAAAAGATTTATGGGTATTGCCAAACGTACAGGTGGTTGAAGCCAATGTGCATGATGCTGTTGTTTTGGATGATTTGTGCATGCGCATTGGTGAAGACGGCGTAGTGATTAACTTGGTGGGTGTTCTGCACGATAAACAGGGAACTCCTTATGGTCCGGGATTTGAAAAGAATCATGTTGAATTGCCAAGAAAAATTATTGCAGCCATGGCAAAAAACAAGTTGCAACGTTACTTACATATGAGTGCTTTAGGCGCAGATGTTGCGGGCTGTTCAATGTATCAACGTAGTAAAGGTGCAGGCGAGGCACTCGTTAAAGAAAGTACTTTGAACTGGACCATCTTTAGACCATCGGTGATATTTGGTGAAGATGATTCATTTATCAACTTGTTTGGCACTTTGCAAAAGTTTGCACCAGTCATGCCCTTGGCGGGGGCTGGCGCAAAATTTCAGCCTGTTTATGTGGGTGATGTT
>ERZ1034365.761-NODE-761-length-17398-cov-2.203857_pt1 | contig 17398 bp, 14 predicted proteins | sample MGYA00520615_ERZ1034365 | MGnify/ENA primary metagenome ERZ1034365 (study PRJEB33736, sample SAMEA104284505) | Azolla filiculoides | biome: Urban; feature: Water surface; material: Ditch water | place: Netherlands | collected 2015-10-28 | depth 0-0.1 m ... | reverse complement strand
TACCTCAAGAAGGGCACCGACACTCGCTCGCTCGAGAACGAAGATCAGATTTTCGCTATTGACCTCGCTGGTGCACTAGAGCTGTTTGCTCAGCCCAAGTACGGAGCGCGTAAGGCTGCCAGCGCGATCAAGGAATTCGACGCGGACCCCGAAAGTGGCAAGCCCATCAAGATCAAGGATGGTCGCTTCGGCCCCTACGTCACCGACGGTGTGACCAACGCAACAATTCCTCGCGGCGAGACGCCCGAGGAGGTCGACTTCGACCGCGCTGTTGAGTTGCTCGCCATCAAGCGAGCCAAGGGCCCGACCACGCGCAAGACAGCTGCAAAGAAGGCACCTGCCAAGAAGGCGGCCGCAAAAAAGACAACCGCAAAGAAGACCGCGGCTAAAAAGACTCCAGCTAAGACCACGGGAGTCAAGAAGGTCACGGTTAAGTAAGTGTCCGGCTTGTTCATCACTTTCGAAGGCGGCGATGGCTCGGGTAAATCAACCCAGGCGTCAATGCTGGGTGAGTGGCTGAGCTTGCAGGGGCGCACTGTTGTGCGAACACGCGAACCCGGTGGTACTGAAGTCGGTCTCGAAATCCGTGAGCTCGTGCTGCATCACCGCGGTGATATCGACCCGCGCGCGGAAGCTCTGCTCTACGCAGCCGATCGTGCACATCACATCGCGACCCTGGTTCGCCCCGCCCTGGATCGGGGTGAGGTGGTCATTCAGGACCGCTACTTCGATTCTTCGGTTGCGTACCAAGGGGCCGGTCGCGTGCTCGACTCAGAAGAAGTTCGTCAACTCTCACTGTGGGCAACCGACTCGCTCATTCCTGATCTGACCGTGCTGCTCGACCTCGATGAGGGTGTGGCCCGAGAGCGCCTCAACGCCGCAAACAAGCGTTTCGATCGTCTCGAGAACGAGAAAGCAGAGTTTCACTCCCGCGTGCGACAGGGGTTCTTAGGGCTGGCTGCAGCAGAACCGGAGCGGTTCCTGGTGCTCGATGCCAGCCTGCCCGTAGAAGAGCTGGCGCAACGCATCCGTGCCCGCGTGGAAGCGGCTCTGTCGGCGTAGCCCGCTAGCCTTGTCAGGTGAGCGTCTGGGATGAACTAGTTGGCCAAGAAGAGGCCATCGAGGTTTTTCGTGCCGCTGCTCAGTCTGAGTTAGCCGAGGCGACAACCCACGAGTCGGCCATGACCCACTCCTGGCTCGTCACGGGCCCTCCGGGCTCGGGTCGCTCGAATCTGGCCTATGCCTTCGCGTCGGCTCTGCTCTGCCGCGAAGGGGGCTGTGGGCAGTGCTCTGACTGCAAGCAGGTGGCGGCCAAGACGCATCCTGACCTTGCGACCCTCACCACCGAGCGCGTGATCATCTCGATCGACGAGGTACGTGAACTCGTGCAGAGTTCGCAGTATTCCCCCGCCGTCTCGCGCTACCGCGTGATTGTCATCGAGGATGCTGACCGCATGGCCGAGCGCACGTCGAACGTATTGCTGAAAGCCCTCGAAGAGCCGCCCGAGCGCACGGTCTGGATTCTCTGCGCCCCGAGTGAGGCAGACCTCATTCCCACGATTCGCTCGCGCGTGCGTTCGGTTCGCCTGCGAGTGCCCAGCGTGGAATCCGTCTCGGCTCTGCTGCAACAGCGTGACGATGTGGATGCCGCAACCGCCGAGCGGGCAGCCCGTCATGCGCAGTCGCACATCGGCATGGCCCACCGCCTGGCGACGAACTCCGAGGCGGCCGAGCGTCGCGATGAAACGGTGCAGCTCGCGTTGAACATCCGTGGTGTTCGTGACGCCGTCATGGCTGCGGCCCGCATGCTCGAGATTGCCACGGCGGATGCTAAGGCCATCACCGAAGAACGTGACGCCGTCGAACTTGTGCAACTGCGTCGCTCGATGGGTGTGGCCGAAGAAGACGCGGTACCGGCCAATTTGCGATCACAGGTGAAGAACCTCGAAGACCAGCAGAAGCGCCGAGCCACGCGTAGTTTGCGTGACGGGCTTGACCGCATCCTCGTAGACCTACTCTCGGTGTACCGAGATGTCTTCCGTCTACAGGTGGGGCTGGATGCTGAACTCATCAACGCCGAATATCGCGAGCAGTTGACTGCCGCAGCGGCGGGGAATCGCTCTGATGACACCCTGGCCACGATGGAGGCCATCGAAACTGCGCGCCAACGAATTGATTCGAACGTGGCCCCGGCTTTAGCGATGGAAGCGTTGCTTATTCAGGCTTCCCGCAGCAATGCTGCCTAGGGTTGGCGTCGTGTTGAAGAAGTTTTCCCGCCTCACCACAGGTCTTGCTCTCGCGGTAGTGAGTGCTCTCGCGCTGGCTGGTTGTGTGGGCAGCCCCGTTGTTGCCCCTTCACCCGGAACAGGCAGTGTGCCAGCGGAGTATGCCCCGTTTTACACTCAGCAGTTGAACTGGGTGGGTTGTGGAGAAGCCCTGCAATGCGCTTCCGCGAAAGCCCCGGTGGATTGGGCGAAGCCCACCGGCGCAACGATGTCGCTTTCGCTCATCCGTCACGTGGCGACGAGCTCGGACCGTCTCGGTTCGCTGTTTGTAAACCCGGGAGGCCCTGGTGGGTCGGGAGTGGCCTTTGTGCGCGACTCTCTGGATTATGCCGTCGATAAAAAGGTTCAGGCCAACTATGACGTGATTGGTTTTGACCCGCGCGGTGTTGGGGCATCGACCCCGGTCACATGCGTCTCGAGCGCTGCAGAGATGGATCAGTGGATTTATGGGCTCAATTCGCAGCCGCGCTTCTCGCCCGCTTGGCTAGCCGAGCGAGAGGCGGATGCTCAGAAATACGCAGCCAATTGTGCCCAGAAAACTGGTGAGTTACTCTTCCACGTTGATACCGTGAGCGCCGCGAAAGATCTCGACATGCTGCGTGCGGCCGTCGGAGACTCGGTGTTCAATTATCTGGGCTACTCCTACGGCACACTGTTGGGTGCGACGTATGCCGAGCTGTTCCCCACGCGTGTGGGCCGCATGGTTCTTGATGGTGCGCTTGACCCGGCATCGAGCGGTACCGAAGTGCTCGAGACTCAAGCAGTGGGTTTCGAGAATGCCCTGTCGAACTACCTGCGCTGGTGTTTCCAGCAGAAGCAGTGTCCGTTCACGTCGACTGGAGCGGGGCATCCGGGTACTGCCCCGACGGAGGCCGAACTGAGCTCAGCCCGCAGCCGCATTAGCCAATTGCTGGCCGCCCTAGATAAGTCGCCCCTGACCGGCACCGACGGCCGAAAGCTAGGTGCCGACACGATGGTCACCGCAATTATCACGCCGCTCTACAGCGCAACCCAGTGGCCGGCGTTGACCTCGATTTTTAGCTCGGTAGCAGGCGGCAAGGCGGATGCCGCACTCGCCTCGGCCGATAGCTACAACAATCGCGTGAACGGCAAGTACCTGGATAACTCGAGTGAAGCCTTCACCGCGGTGAACTGTGTGGACTATCCCGTCACAACCTCGAAAAGTGAATGGGCAGCAACAGCGGCCACTCTCGAGAAAGCGTCACCGGTATTCGGGCCGTACCTGGCTTACGGCGATGTGTTGTGTGCCGCGTGGCCTGCGAAGTCAACGCGAACCCCCGCCGCCGTGAAAGCAGTGGGCTCACCCGACATCCTCGTCGTGGGTACCACCGGTGACCCGGCCACCCCGTATCAGTGGGCTGTGAACCTGGCCAAAGAACTGCCCAATGGACACCTTCTGACCTATGTGGGTGAGGGGCACACGGCCTACAACAAGGGGTCGATGTGTGTGAACGACGTCGTGGATGCGTACCTGCTCAGTGGCAGAGTTCCTGTCACAGATGCGAAGTGTTAGCTCGCACTTAGCTATTCGAACGAGCGTCTAAACGCCGGATACGCTCGGGAATGTAACCCTCGTCTGGAAAGCTTGCGGCAAGGGCCTGCGCGACCGTCGCCGGACCGTATCTTCGGGCAGCGGCATCGTCAGCTGCTAGCTCGGTTGCAATTCGGGTCGCCCGAGCCATTTCTTTTGTTGAGCGAAATGAGGGAGCGACTGCGGTGGCGATGGCGGCTAACGCGCGCAGGCTAGCGTGATGGCCGTGCAGGTGGGCCTGTTCGTGAGTAACCGCGGCAGCAAGCTGGTCGTCAGACAACTGCCCTTCTAGCGCTGTCGTGAAGAATATCTTTTTGTCGGCGCTGAGTGTGGCTACAAGTGGCAAATCAGAGCTCACGCGTAAGGCATGGGTGTTGCCTATCTGTACCGGATCCCCCGTTGAACTGAGTGCGGCGAGTGCAAGGCCCTGCTCTCGTCGGGCACCGCGCAGGTCACTGACCGCGACGCCCACACGGAACAGGATGAGGCCTAACGCCGCAATGGATGCCCAGCCCAGAATGGTGTCTACGAGCGGCCCCAGCCACACTCCGTTTGGGATGGGATCAATCTCGTGACGAAGGGAGCGCTGAATCAACAGGAGGAGTGCCGCCACCAAGCTCAGGCCGGCCACGAGTGCACTCGTTACCCAGCCCCAGAGCACGAGGCGTGGGTGGGTGTTTACCAGGGTGGGTCTCGCCCAGACAGTGGGAGCAATCAGCGTGACCGCCGCATACAGCCCGAAGAGACTGGCAGCTATCCAATTCGTCATGCTTTATTTCGAGGACGGGTCTGACAGAGCGCGACCAAGGAAGGCACGATCTTCGACAGAGAGGTTTCCAGCAAAGAGCATCAGAGCCGCCGTTTGATCGTGCGCAGCGGAGAGTGCATCTGCCATCACTTGTGCGATCTGGTCGTCACGACTGACGGTGGCGCGAAAAACGTGACTGCGCCCACCGGTGGCCTCGCGTTCAACAGAACCCTTGATGCGCATCCGGTCCAGCACGGTGATGATGGTGGTAATGGCCGGAACATGACTGGTGAACCGCTCTTGAATATCACGCGCGGTCAGGGCAGTTTCAGACGACCACAAAACATCCATGATCGCGGACTCAAGTTCGCCGCGGTTTCGAGTGGGGGACATCTCTCGCCATCCTTGTGTGTTTGCTTTTTTATTCTACGTGTTGTAGAAAATATATGTTCTACAAAACGTAGAATCAAACCCATAGTGAAATGAGCCCCCATGCGTAAGTCCCTCGTTGGTGTCGTAGTCCTTCTCGTTGTGGCAGCGCTCACGGCATGTAGCCCCTCGTCAGTGACACCGACATTTACCGACGGCTACATCAAGGCTGTTCCTGACCTAGCAGCGGGAAATGCGACGGGTGTATTCGGAGTTATTACGAACCCGGGATCCTCAGACGTCCAGCTCATCGGTGCGAAAAACACCACAGCAGGCCTAACAGATGCGCCTCTGGAGATTCATGAAGTCGTCATGAAAGATGGCGCCATGGTGATGCAAGAAGTCAACGGTGGCATCAACATTCCGGCTAAGGGTGGCTCGGTCACGATGAAGCCCGGTGGGTATCACGTGATGTATTGGAACCTCAAGCAGCCCATCGCCGTGGGTTCGACCGTCACACTGACCTTGGAATTCTCCAACGGCACCAAGGTTCCGGTTTCGGTCGTCGCCCGTGACCTGGCGAACGCTCAAGAAAAGTACAACCCGGGTGCGGAAGCAAGCCACAGCCCCATGCCCTCGATGTCGATGAAGCACTAGTGGGTGGGGTAAAACTTTTCCTCACAGGTTTATCCGATAGACATTAAGGGTGACGAAACCTCAAAAGAAGCAGTCGGCGGCAACGTCAGATGTTTCTCGACGCACCTTTCTGATCGGGGCGGGGGCCACCACCGGCGCATTTGCCGCCGGGGCTAGCCTCGGAGTGGCAGCGGCCTCGACCGCACCAACGTCCGGTTCCCTGGGACTGGCCAATGGCGTTGTCGGAAGTGCTACCGTGCCTTTTTACGGATCACATCAGGCCGGTATCGAGACGCCCTTCCAAGCCCACGGAACGTTCCTCGCATTTACCGTGCCCAACGATTTTCAACGCACAGCCGCTGTTCGCATGATGACGTTGCTCACCGATGATGCTGCCCGTCTCACTCAGGGTAAGCCGGCCCTCGGCGATAACGATGAGTATCTGGCCTACACTCCCGCACGCCTCACCGTTACGTTCGGCTTCGGCCCCGGATTCTTCCGTAAGCTCGGGCTGCAGAGTCAGATCCCGACAGGTTTCGCCAACCTGCCTGCGTTCAGCATCGACAAACTCGACCCGGCCTATAGCGGGGGCGACCTTGTTATTCAGGTCGGCACGGATGATCCCCTCACGCTCTCGCACGCGGTGCGTCAGCTCACCCGAACTGCGAGGTCATTCGCCACGATCACCTGGTCGCAGTCGGGCTTTGTGCGCGCAGCTGGCTCGGCGCCGGCCACCGAGACTCCTCGCAACCTCTTTGGGCAAGTAGATGGCACGGTGAATCCGCGCACGAGTGCCGAGTTCGAGACTCAGGTCTGGGCCGATGGCAGCCCGAGCTGGTTCGATGGCGGGACTCAGATGGTACTTCGACGAATTGAGATGAACCTCGATACGTGGGACCGCCTTGATGACGGCGGCAAAGAACAAGCGATTGGGCGCCGGCTCAGTAACGGTGCCCCCCTGACCGGGGAGAACGAGTTTGACTCTCCCGATCTGGACGCCAAGACGAATACCGGGCTCCCGGTCATCCCGACTTTCTCGCACGTGCGTCGGTCAAAGACGGATAACCCCGAGCAGAAGTTCCTGCGTCGTCCGCTGAGCTATGACGAGGGCATCCGTGCTGATGGCACGAGCGATGTTGGCCTGCTCTTTGCGGCCTACATGGCAAACATCTCAACACAGTATGTCCCCGTGCAGCAGCGCCTGAGCGACTTAGACCTGCTCAACACGTGGACTACGCCGGTCGGTTCGGCGGTATTTGCGATGCCCCCGGGCTGCCAGCCCGGCGGGTACATTGGGGAAGGTCTGCTCGGGTAGAGCAGGTTGACAGAGAGAGCTCGCATGAACATGACGGTACTAATTCGCGCGGCAGTGAGCACGGTGCTGGCCATCTTGATGACCGGTTTTGGCGTGAGCGCAGCATCCGCCCACAGTGACACCTTCTCGTCGATTCCGGCCGCGGGTTCCACGAGTGCTAGCGTCTCTCAGATTCAGTTCACGTTCGCTGAGCAGGTGCTCCCGAAGATGTCTCCAGAGGTTGTGCTACGCAATGATGCCGGTATGACGATTGCAACAAGTGATCCCAAATTTGACATCACAAACTCGACCATGACGGTCACCGTGGTCTCTGGAGCTCTTCCTAATGGCAGCTACAAGGCGACATATCGGGTTGCCTCGAAAGACGGACATACGGCAACCGGGGTGTTGAGCTTTACCGTTGCCGGCTCGAGCGCAGCGGCCATTGCTCGTGACGCGGGTTCTCCCACCCCGATTCCCATCACGATCCCGCAGCAGCAAGGAAATGACGTTCCTCTGCTCTCCCTCATCCTGAGCAGTGCAGCGGTGATTCTCATCCTGGCTGCCGTGATCGTCGTCATTGCGCGCCGACGTAAGGGCAAGTTCTAAGAATCACTGCGTTTTCGCGGTACTTGAAGTGCCGGCTAAACTTGATTCCTGTTGCCCCACGTTGTGAGGCACACGCCGCCTTAGCTCAGTCGGTAGAGCGATTCACTCGTAATGAATAGGTCGCGGGTTCAATTCCCGCAGGCGGCCCCACTACGTTGCTAGCTTTGCAGCGCTTCAATCTCTGCCTCAACGGCATCGAACTGCGAGTTGTACAGCTTGGCATAGGCGCCCTGGGCTGCCAGGAGTTCGTCGTGAGTTCCTGTCTCCACGATGTGTCCGTGTTCCATCACGATGATCATGTTGGCGTCTCGGATGGTAGAGAGGCGGTGTGCGATGACGAAGCATGTGCGGTCTTGGCGCAGCGTTGACATGGCCTTCTGTACGAGCACCTCGGTGCGGGTATCGACCGAGCTGGTCGCCTCATCGAGAATGAGCACGGCAGGCTTGGCAAGGAACGCGCGCGCAATCGTAATCAGCTGACGTGCACCGGTTGAGATGTTGTCTGCTTCGTCGTTGAGCACGGTGTCGTAGCCATCCGGCAGTGAGCGCACAAAGCGGTCGACGTAGCACGCTTTGGCTGCTTCGATGATGTCTTCTTCTGAAGCGCCGGGACGACCGTAGGCGATGTTGTCGCGAATGGTGCCGCCGAAGAGCCAGGTGTCTTGCAGAACCATGCCGGTGCGAGAGCGGAGGGCATCCCGCGTCATCTGGGCAATGTCGACACCATCGAGGGGGATGCGCCCCGCATCCAGTTCGTAGAAGCGCATGATCAGGTTTACCAACGTGGTCTTGCCCGCGCCGGTGGGGCCCACGATGGCCACAGTCGTGCCAGGTTCGGCCACGAGTGAGACATTCTCGATGAGCGGCTTGGTCGGGTCGTACGCGAACGAGATGTTCTCGAAGACCATTCGTCCGTGCGTCTCGGCTGGCTCTTGCGGGTCAGCAGGATCGGGGCTCTGCTCATCGGCGTCGAGCAGTTCGAAGACGCGCTCCGCCGAGGCAACGCCCGACTGCAGAACGTTGGCCATGGAACCGAGTTGGGTCAGCGGCTGCGTGAACTGGCGGGAGTACTGGATGAAGGCCTGCACAGAACCGAGCGAGAGCGTGCCACCGGCAACCATCAGGCCACCAACCACGGCAATACCCACATACACGAGGTTCCCAACAAAGGTCATGGCGGGCATGATCAGGCCGGAGATGAACTGTGCACCAAAGCTAGAGCGGTAGAGCTCGTCGTTCTTGGCGGTAAAGCGAGCGGCAACCTCTTTTTGGCGGCCAAAAACGCGCACGAGCGAGTGGCCCGTGTAGGCCTCTTCGATCTGGCCGTTCAGCTCACCGGTAGAGGCCCACTGGGTGATGAACTGCTTTTGCGATCGTTTGGCGATGACCATCGTGATGACAACAGAGAGGGGGATCGTGACCAAGGCGATCAGCGCCAGCTGCCACGAAATGGTGAACATCATCCAGACCACACCGATGACAGTCAGCAGCGAGGTGAGCACTTGGGACAGGCTCTGTTGCAAGCTTTGCGAGATGTTGTCGATGTCGTTCGTGACCTTGGACAGCAACTCACCGCGGGGCTGCTTGTCGAAGTAGCTCAGCGGCAGACGGTTGATCTTTAGCTCGACATCGGTACGCAGGCGGTACACCGTGCGCTGCACCGAGCCGTTGAGCACGAAGCCCTGTAGCCACGCAAAGATGCTGGCCGCGACGTAAATAGCCAGCACGATGAGCAAGATGCGACCGAGCTCGGTGAAGTCGATTCCCTGGCCAGGCGTGAAGTTCATGCTCTCGAGCATGTCTGCCTGGGTGGTGTTACCTTGGGCACGAAGCGAGGCGATCACTTGATCTTTGGTCGCAGATGCGGGCATTTGTGAGGAGATAAATCCCGAGAAGATGACGTTGGTGGCGTCGCCCAAAATCTTGGGGCCCTGCACGCTGAGGAAAACGCTGATGATGCCCAGAATGGTCACCGCGATGACGGGGACGGCTTCGGGGCGCAAACGACCCATCAGGCGTCGAGCGCTAGGGCCAAAGTTAAGCGACTTAGCTGCGGGACCCTGCATTCCCCGACCCATCGGGCCCATCATCGGACCTGCGGGACGACCTCCTGCGGGAGGGCCGGCTGGACGTGGCGCGCTCATGCTGCGGCCTCCTCGGCGGAGAGTTGGGACGCGACAATTTCTTGGTAGGTCTCATTCGTCTCGAGAAGTTGGTCATGCGTTCCGGCGCCGACAATTTGGCCGTTCTCCAGGACGAGAATCTGGTCGGCGTCTTTGATTGAAGCGACACGGGCGGCGATGACCAAGCGGGTGGCGTGGCCCAACTTGTCATCCAGCGCTTTTCGGAGCAGAGCATCCGTTCGCAGGTCGAGGGCGGAGAACGAGTCGTCAAACAGGAAGATCTCAGGTTTCTTCACCAAAGCACGAGCAATCGAGAGGCGCTGGCGCTGGCCACCGGAAACGTTGGTTCCTCCTTGCGCGATGGCTTCATCAAGCTGCTTCGGCTTGGCCCGCACGAAGTCGGCCGCCTGCGCGATGGTGAGGGCATCCCACAGGGCGTCGTCGGTTGCCTGGGGGTTTCCGTAGCGGAGGTTGGTTGCCACGGTGCCGCTGAACAAATAGGGCTTCTGAGGCACGAGCGCCATCGTCGACCAGAGCAGATCGGGGTTGAGCTCGCGCACGTTGACGCCGTCGACCGTGACCTCACCCTCAGTGGCATCGAATAGGCGGCAAGCAAGGTTAAGCAGGGTCGTTTTTCCCGACCCCGTTGAGCCGATGATGGCGGTGGTGCTGCCGGGCTCGACCACAAAGTTGAGGTTGGAGAGCACCGGCACCTCAGCACCGGGGTACTGGAATTACACGTTGCGGAACTCGATGCGGCCGTGCTCGGTGACCTGGTCAACCGGGTTCGCGGGGGCAACAACACTCGATTCTGTTTGCAATACCTCGGTGATGCGATCGGCACAGACGGCAGCGCGGGGGATCATCACGGCCATCATGGTGGCCATCATCACCGACATAAGTATCTGCATGAGGTAGCTGAGGAACGCGATGAGCGTACCGATTTGCATGACACCCGAGTCGATCCGGAAGGCGCCGAACCACAACACCGCCACGCTCGAGACGTTGAGCACGAGCATGACGACGGGGAACATGAGGGCCATCAGACGACCGGCCTTGATCGCGACGTCGGTAACTTCCATGTTGGCCGAATCGAAACGCTCGGCTTCAGCTTCTTCGCGCGCGAAAGCACGAATACCACGAATGCCCATCAGCTGTTACCGCAGCACCTGGTTGATGCGGTCAATGCGGCGTTGCATTTTCTGGAACTGAGGAACCATGCGGGCGACGATGAGCGTGATGGCAATGAGCAGAACAGGCACGGCAACGGCGATCAGCCAGGCCAGTGTGCCATCTTCACGAATGGCCATGATGACGCCACCGACAGCCATCAGGGGAGCCGCCACCATCATGGTCGCGCCCATCAGCACGAGCATCTGAACTTGCTGAACGTCGTTGGTTGACCGCGTAATTAGTGAGGGAGCACCGAACTTAGAAACCTCTCGCTCTGAGAACTCGGCAACTTTGTTGAACACCTGCAAGCGAAGATCGCGGCCCATACCCATGGCCGATTTCGCGCCAAAGTACACCGCAATGATGGTCGCGATAATCTGCGCCAAGGTAATCACCAGCATCCAGCCGCCCGTGGTCAGAATGTAGGCCGTATCGCCCGTGGCGACACCCTTATCGATGATGTCGGCGTTGAGGGTCGGCAGATACAGAGCCGCAATGGTCTGAATCAGCTGGAACAACACCACAAGGATCAGGAGAGCTCGGTAGGGCTTGAGGGAGGTTGTGAGGAGGCGAAGAAGCACGAACTGAGCTTACTCCCGCAAACTCGCGGGTTGCTGGGCGCTCTCTGTGGCTGGGCCGGGGCCTAAACCATTGGTATCTTGGGCATATGAAGGACTGGAACCCCGCTCGTTGGATTCGTATTTTGTTGCCGACTGTACTGGTCGTCGTCTGGCTGGTTGTTGCCGGTCTGGGCGGACCAACCTTCGGCAAAATATCGGGTGTTTCGACAAACGATCAGGCGGGCTTCCTCCCCACCAGCGCGCAGAGCACCCTGGTCAACGAGTGGCAGGCCAAGTTCCGTGAGAGCAAAGAACTCCCGGCCGTCATCGTTTCAGAGTCCAACTCCGGCGCGACTCTGACGCCGGCTGATCTCGTTGCCTTCGCCAAGCTGGGCCAGGAACTGAGCAAGGTTCACGGCGTTGCCGAGCCCAAGGCTCCTGCCACGACCTCGGTCATTGGCCCCATCCCTTCAGCTGACAAGCAGGCTGTGGAATTCATCGTTCCCCTCACCACCTCAAGCGAAGAGCTTCGCAAGACGGTAACCGAAATGCGATCCGTCGTAGCTAAGGGAACGCCGGCGGGCTTCACCTCATACGTCGGTGGCCCGGCTGGGCTGCTAGCCGACTTCGTCAACGGCTTTGGCGGCATCGATGGCATTCTGCTCGTCGTCGCACTGCTTGCGGTCTTCATCATTCTGCTGATCGTGTATCGATCGCTGCTTCTGCCCGTCTTGGTTTTGCTCACTGCGGTCTTTGCTTTGTCAGGCTCGATTCTGGGCATTTACTACCTTGCTGCCAACGGCATCATCAAAGTCTCTGGCCAGAGCCAAGGCATTCTGTCGATTCTGGTTATTGGTGCCGCGACAGACTACGCGCTGCTGCTCGTGGCCCGTTTCCGTGAGGCACTGCTTGAGGTGGATTCGAAGTGGGCCGCCATGGGTCGCGCGCTCAAGGGTGCCTTCGAACCGATTCTTGCCTCGGCAGGTACCGTCATTGTGGCGCTGCTCTGCCTGCTCTTCTCTGACCTTAACTCGAACAAGGCACTGGGCCCCATCGCGGCGTTTGGTATCGGGTTTGCCTTCCTGGCAGCCATGACCTTCCTGCCCGCGCTGCTCGTGATTTTCGGTCGTGCTTCGTTCTGGCCGTTCGCCCCCAAGCCAGGCCAGGTAAAAAAGGTGGCAGACAAGCCTGGCACCCTGCCCGGCCTCGAAGGCATCCGTGGGCTGTGGCGCGGTGTGGGCCAGTTGGTGGGCAAACGTCCCCGCACGACTTGGATTGTCTCCGCCCTGTTGCTGGTTGCAGCCATTTCGGCCCTGCCCACCCTCAAGGCAAATGGTGTTCCTCAGACTGAGCTCCTGCTGACCCAGTCGCAGGCTGTTGACGGACAAAAGGTACTCGCAGAGCACTTTGACGCGGGCTCGGGTAGCCCGGCCGTGATCATCGCGAACGAGGCAACGTACCAAAAGGTGCTGGATGCGGTGAAGGCCACTCCTGGAATTTCCACCGCGGATGTTCAACGCAAGGCTACGGGCGCTCCCGTCGCCATCCCCGGTGTACCTCTGGCAGCTCCTGTGGTGGTGGAGGGCAAGGTTCTCATCAACGCAACGCTGAAGTACCAGTCCGATTCGACGGAGGCGGAAGCAGTCGTCAAGCAACTGCGCACCGACCTTGCTGCGGTTGACGCAGGTACTCTCGTTGGCGGTACGACAGCAATTGCTCTGGACACGAACCAGACGGCTCAGGCTGACATCCTGAAGATCATCCCGATCGTGCTCTTTGTCATCTTCATCATTCTGATGTTGCTGCTGCGCTCGATCGTGGCTCCGCTGATCCTTATTCTCACTGTGGTGCTCAGCTACGGCGCGACCATGGGGGTCTCGGCCATCGTGTTCAACAACATTTTGGGCTTCCCCGGCGCTGATGCGACGGTTCCCTTGTTCGGCTTCGTGTTCCTGGTGGCGCTGGGTATTGACTACAACATCTTCTTGATGACGCGTGTGCGTGAAGAGTCTCTGGCCATCGGCACCCGCCCAGGAATCCTGCGTGGTTTGGCCGTGACCGGTGGAGTCATCACCTCAGCCGGCGTTGTACTGGCCGCGACCTTCGCCGCCCTCGGCGTTATCCCACTGCTGTTCCTTGTTCAGCTGGCCTTCATTGTCGCCTTCGGTGTCATCCTCGACACCGTGCTTGTGCGTTCGCTGCTGGTACCAGCCCTGTCGTACGACATCGGTCGCGCGATCTGGTGGCCCAGCAAGCTCGCCAAGGGTAAGCAGTAACTGACGGTGCGCCGCCTACGCTTCACGTGGGGTTAACGGTGCTGTGGCACGCTAAGAGTTATGGCTACTAGTAATTCTTCGCTGCCCGACAACGTCGACGAGATTGGCAACCTTCGTGGGGATGCTCTGCTCGTGAATTTCGCTGGTCCGACCCGAACCGAGACGGACTCTCTCGGGTCAGCTGAGGTCCCCGCCGAGGCATACTGGGGCATCCACACCCTGCGCGCGTTGGAGAATTTCCCCATCTCGCGCCGCCCAATTTCCGTCTTTCCGGAACTGATTTATGCGTACGCGCAGGTCAAGCTTGCAGCGGCCCGTGCCAACACCCAGCTGGGGGATCTTGAACCAGACAAGGCTGCCATCATCGAGCAGGTTTGCCAGGAGATTCTGCAGGGAAAATTACACGATCAGTTTGTCGTTGGCGTTATTCAGGGTGGAGCTGGAACTTCCACGAATATGAACATCAATGAGGTCATCGCTAACCGTGGTCTCGAGCTGATGGGTTACGCCAAGGGTCAATATGAGCACCTGCACCCTATTGATGACGTGAATCGCAGCCAGTCAACCAACGACACGTACCCCACCTCGGTCAAGGTTGCCCTGGCGACATCGGTACAAACGTTGCTCACCGAGCTTTCGGATCTTCGCGATGCCTTCTCTGACAAGAGTGTCGAGTTCGCACACATCCTCAAGATTGGGCGCACCCAGCTACAAGATGCCGTGCCGATGACCCTGGGGCAGGAATTTCACGGCTTTGCCACCACATTGGGAGAGGACCTCGAGCGCCTGCGCGAAACGATTCCGTTGCTCTGCGAAGTAAACCTCGGAGCGACGGCCATCGGTACGGGGATCACGGCTGACCCGCGCTACGCGGACGCGGTGGTGCGTCACCTTGCCGAAGAAACCCGTCTGCCTATTACCGGGGCCCCTGACCTGATTGAGGCAACGAGTGATGCGGGCGGTTTCATGACCTTTTCGGGCGTTCTCAAACGGTCGGCAATCAAGCTCTCCAAGATCTGCAACGATCTACGTCTACTTTCCTCGGGGCCACAAGCGGGGCTCGGTGAAATAAATCTTCCCGCTCGCCAAGCTGGCTCCAGCATCATGCCTGGCAAAGTAAATCCGGTCATTCCTGAAGTGGTTAACCAGATCGCCTTTGCCGTGGCTGGCACCGATGTCACCGTCACGATGGCAGCTGAAGGTGGGCAGCTTCAACTCAACGCTTTCGAGCCCGTTATCGCATACTCACTGCTGACCAACATCACCTGGATGGCCAACGGATGCCGCACTCTTCGGGTGAACTGTGTTGAGGGCATCACCGCCAATGTGGAGCACCTCGAGTCGATCGTGTCCTCGAGTGTGGGAGTCATCACGGGCCTGATCCCGCTCATCGGCTATCAAGAAGCAGCGCGCATCGCGAAAGAGGCACTTCACAGTAAGCGCTCTGTCGCCGAGCTCGTTGTTGAAGCCGGTCTGATGACGGAGGCCGAGGTCACGGATGCGCTTTCCATTTCGAAGCTTGCGCGCGACTAACGCAGGCGAGTGTGCTCCGACAGGAAGAACCGGCTAAACCAGAAGCTGGTGCTTCGCTAGTTCTTTGTAGAGCGGCGTGCTCTTGACCAGCTGCGAGTGGGTTCCGGTACCCACCACGGTGCCTTGATCGAGAACCACGATTTGCTCGCTATCAACCACGGTCGACAGGCGGTGGGCGATGATGATGAGCGTTCGTTCGTGGGCAACCTTGTCGATTGCTTCGCGCATCAGCTGCTCGTTGGCGCCGTCGAGACTGGCGGTTGATTCGTCGAGCAGCAGGATGGGCGGAGCCGCGAGGAGTGCACGAGCAATGGCCAGACGCTGACGCTCGCCGCCGGAGAGCATGACGCCTTCTTCTCCGACGGGAGCGTCAAGCCCTAACGACGTGCGCTTGAGAACCTTTGTCATGTTGACGTCTTTGAGCACCTGGATGCACTCTTCATCGGTGGCATCGGGAGCACCCAGCGTGAGGTTCTCGCGGAGTGAGCCGGCCAGTACCGGGGCATCTTGCTCGACATAACCAATTTGTGAACGGAGGTCGTCGCGGTGCAGGGCACGAATGTCGATGCCCCCGAGCTTGATGATGCCGGAGGTTGGGTCGTAAAAGCGCTCGATGAGGCCCAGAATGGTTGACTTACCGGCGCCGCTGGGGCCGACCAGAGCAGTGCGCGTTCCTCGCTCAACTCGGAATGACACCCCGCGCAGAATCTCGGGCGCTTCTTCTTCGGCGCTCTGCTGTTCGACCTTGGGGTACGAGAAGCGAACATCATCGAACTCGATGGCCACGTCAGCCTGACGCACGGCGTCACCCACACCAGCGGCATCGGCGATGAGGGGCGTGAGATCGCGATCTAGCTCCACTTCACTGGGAATAGCAATGATTTCTTGAATGCGGCCCAGGGCGCCCAGAGCTGAGTTGACCGAGGTGATCGCGCCAAAGGCCTGCCCCAGGGGCATGATCATCATGAACAAAAACAGGATGAACGTGACCAGGTTGGCCACGGTGATGGCCCCATCGGCCACACGGTATCCGCCGACACCAAGAACGGTGAGGAAGGCCACTTGCATGGCGATCCCCGCGATGGGGACGACGAGAGCTGAAATCTTGGCAACCTTGATTCCCATCAAATAGGCCCCGCGGGCATCCTCGATGATGGTGTCGACTTCACGGTCGGTTGCGTTGGCGGCACGTACGGTGCGCACGGCCGAGATCGCACGCTCAACGGAGGCGGCAAGTTCGCCCACCTTCTCTTGAGCCTGAGCGCTGGCGACGCGGATACGTCGGGACAGCAAAGTAACCGTCGTGATGGCGGTGAAGACGACGAGAACGGTGAGCCCGAGCAGCACGGGGTCGAGGATAGCCATTGCGATGATGGCGCCGACGAAGGTGAGCGCACCGCCGACGGCGTCGACGAGCCCCTGGGTGAGCACGGCTCGCAGCATTGTCGTGTCGGCGCCAACGCGTGAGACGAGGTCGCCCGTCCGCCGAGTATCAAACTCGCTGATGGGCAGACGAAGCAAGCGCGAAACGAGCCGTCGACGTGAGGAGAAGACGACGCCCTCTCCTGTGCGCTGCAGTAGGTAGTGCTGGTAGCCGCTGATGAGGGCCGCCAGCACGACTAGGCCGACCAGAATCCAGACCAGAGAGCCAAGCAGCTCGCCTTCGGTCACGCGGGTGATGACCTGTCCCACCAGCAACGGCTGGGCTAGCGAGGCGCCAGCACCGACAACGCTGAGAACAACCGCAAAGGTGAGTACCGCTCGATGCTCGCCGAGGTACGGCAGTAATTGGCTGAATTTAGCCTTCGGAATGCCGCTCTCCGCGTTGGCTTTGCGAGCGTACCGACGTAGTTCTCGGGGTGAGGACAACTACTACTTCCAGGCGACGGCGAGAACCACGTTCAGCGTGGTCAGGCCACCGATGGCCCAGAGCGCCCACGAGGGAGCAACCTCACGCTTACGGAAGATAAAGACGAGAGCCGTGATGACCAGGAGCACTACGAGCTTGACGCCAACCTTGGCGTTATTGACCGTCTCGTCTTCAACGAGGTGGGCTGAGTAGATGCTCACCAGCGCGAGACCGGTCACCAGCTGAGTCAGGGCGCCGTCAACCATGCCGCGCAAAACGCGACCTTTACCGGCAGCGATGTCTTTGACCTGTACGAGGAAAGACCCCAGAAGGAAGGCAAGACCGATGAAGTGAAGGATGACCAGAATGGCAACGAGAATCTGCATGTTCT
>ERZ1034365.760-NODE-760-length-17408-cov-3.515089_pt1 | contig 17408 bp, 14 predicted proteins | sample MGYA00520615_ERZ1034365 | MGnify/ENA primary metagenome ERZ1034365 (study PRJEB33736, sample SAMEA104284505) | Azolla filiculoides | biome: Urban; feature: Water surface; material: Ditch water | place: Netherlands | collected 2015-10-28 | depth 0-0.1 m ... | reverse complement strand
CATCTTGTCACGCACCAGGTTGTGCGGATTGACGAAGCTGAACAAGAACATCAGCGCCAGACCCCACAGGCCCATCAGCAGCACCAGCGAAATGCTGGTCTTGCGGCCCTTGAGCACCGTCATGCTGATGTTGAACAGGAAGCCCAGCGCCACGACCACGATGCCCACCTTGGTCGGCAGCGGCTGCTCCAGGAACTCGCGCCCCATGGTCTGCAGCAGGTCGTTGCCGGTGAGTTCGGCCAGCTTGGCGTAGGGCACCACGAGGTAACCCACGATCGTGAGTGCCCCGGCTGCCAGGAACACCCAGAACAGCACCATGGCCAGCAGCGGGCTGTAGAGCTCGGTTTCCGACTCTTCCGGGACGAGGTAGTAGGCCGCGCCCATGAAGCCGAACAGCAGCCAGACGATCAGCAGGTTGGTGTGCACCATGCGCGCCTGGTTGAACGGAATGTAGGGGAACAGGAAGTCCCCCATCACATATTGCAGCCCCAGCGCCAGACCGAAGACGATCTGGGCGGTGAACAGCGCCAGCGCGGCGACGAAGTAATACTTCGAAACCGACTGCGAGGCGTACTTGAGCGTTGTTGTTTTCATTTTTTGTTCCTTGTCCGTTCAGGCGCAATCAGCCTTCAATATTGGGGGGCCACTTCTCGGTGTTGACCCCGTTGGTCCAGCGCAGGAACTCGACCAGGTCGTCGAGCTGGGCTTCCGTGAAGTTGAATTGCGGCATCTGGCGGCGTCCCGGCGTGTGCGTGGGCTGGGCCTTGATCCAGGCCTTGATGAAATCGCCGCCCCGGCGCTGGTACACATTGCCCAGTTCCGGCGCAAAGTAGGCACCTTCACCCAGCAGGGTGTGGCAGCCGATGCAATTGCGCGTTTCCCAGAGATTCTTGCCGTTGATCACCGCCGGGGTAATGGCCTCGGCATTGGACCGGAACGGTATTTTTCGTTCGCTGTCGAGGATCAGGCCGACAAAGACCAGTATGAAAAATACCGATCCGCCGTAGAACATGTTGCGGGCCATCTGTTTGGTAAACCCGCTGGATTTGACTTGGCTCATTGCGTCGTTGCTCCTGTAACTTGAGACACGGTCCGAGCGTAGGGGGAACCCCGGTCCCATTCCTTGAACCTGTTCAAGAATGCCGGCGAAAGTGGCGCTGGAGGTGCCCTCTACAATTCGGCGGGTTCCGGGCGGCCCTGTCCGGTCAAGAGGTCCCCATGGAAATCGGCGAATTCAACATACCGCGCTTTTTGGCCGTGCTGCCCCTGTTCAGTGATCTGTCGCCGGCCGAGTTGAGCCGGGTGGCGCAGGGCTGCCAGGTGCGCCGGCTGGCCCGCGGGGAGACGATCTTTCGTTACGGGGAGCCGTGCGAGGAGTTCCACGTTGTGGTCATGGGGCAGGTCAAGCTGTTTGCCATTTCGCCGGCCGGCCAGGAAAAAGTGATTGAGCTGGTGGCGCCAGGCCACAGTTTTGCCGAAGCCCTGATGTTCACCGGCAAGCCCTACATCCTGAACGCGCAGGCGCTGGTCAACAGCCTGCTGCTGACGGTGAGCAAGCACGTCATGCTGGTGGAAATCGAGCGCGACCCCCGGTTTTCCCTGAAGATGCTGGCCGGCATCTCGCGTCGCCTGCATGGGCTGGTGCATGACATCGAATCCGGCGCACTGCACAGCGGCATGCAGCGGGTGATCGGTTACCTGTTGCGTGAACGCCAGGTGGAGGACTGCAGCACGGGAGAGGTTTACACCGTCTCGCTGCCGGTCAGCAAGGCCACGATCGCTTCACGCCTGTCCCTGACACCCGAGTATTTTTCCAAGGTGCTGCACGAGCTTGAGGCAGAAAAGCTGATCGAGATCGACAAGCGCGACATCCGCATCATTGACGCGCAGCGTCTGGCGCACTACGGGGTGCAGTAGGTCCGGCCGGGCCGATCCCTTCACGCACGGACACGCACCGGTCCTGCGTGGTGGCGGACGGGACCACCTCCCAGGTCTTCATATTCACCACCGTCACGCACCCGCTGCCCTGAAGGGGGATGCCCAGCAGGGCAGTGCCGTCGCGCGTGACCTGGACGGCGGACGCCATGTCCGGGACACCCGGCAGCGCAAAGCTGGCAATGCGGCGCCGCACGTCCAGGTGGATCACCTGCGCACCGGGCGGTGCAAGGCCATCGGGCCGCGTGACACCTATCACGAGCCGGCCGGACGGGTCCAGCACAAAGGCGTGCAGCGGTGCGTCCAGCGGCGTGCGGCGCACCCCCAGAAAACCCGGTTTGGCGATGGCTTCACCCATCCGGTAGTCATGGACCAGTCCGTCATAAACCGGCTCAGCCTGGGGGTTGTACGAGATCTCCCAAAGTTCCGCAATGTCCTGCAGCGCCACCACAAAGCTCTGTCGCGGGCCAGTGTCGCCTACCTGCCCCACGCGCGATCGGGTGTTTCCATCCAGCGTGGTCAATGGGTAACTGCGCACAGGCCGTCGGCGGGCATCGAGCAGCGTCAGTGCGTCGGGGTGCCTGCTTGCCAACAGGGTCCAGCGGCCGTCGCCTGATGTCGCGCTGCCGATGATTTCCGTACCGGTGCGGACTTCTGCGGCTACTGGCACTTGCGCCAACGCCAGGCTGGTGTGCAGCACGAAAAAAGCCACCAGAAATCTGGTGGCTGCACTCAAGGTGTCCAACAAGGTCCGCAAGCGGTGCCCTTACGACTTGAGGATCGTCTCCACGGCCACTTTCAGGTCGCCGTCATTGATCTTGTCGGGGGGATTGGGCGACATCGGAATCGGACCAAAGACGCCGGAGCCGCCCTTGCGGACCTTCTCCATCAGTTTGGCTGTGGCGTCCTGGCCCTTGTACTTGGCGCTGATGTCCTTGAAGGACGGCCCCACCAGCTTTTTGTCCTTGCTGTGGCAGGCCATGCAACCCGCCTTGTTCAGGATCTCATCGCCTGTGGCTGCCTGCACCGCGCCAAAAGACAGCAGAGCCGCACTGGCCACCAACCACTTGTTCATTGCTTTCATGTTGTTCTCCAGTGATGCGAAGAGGCCGTTGCAGGCCCCTTCGCGTGAGATGGCAGGGGTCAATACACGTCGTGCTGGGTGTTGTAGACGTTGAAGTGGCCCGTCGGGGTGATGATGCGCGGGTCCTTGATCACGGCCTTCAGCTTGAGCGTCTTGTCGTCCACGACGACCAGTGCACTCTGCTTGTTCTTGGCGGACCACACGGCAAACCACACTTCGTCACCGGCCTTGTTGTATTCGGGCTGCACCACGCGCTTGGCACCGTCATCCTTCAGGTCGGCCCATTCGGCAATCGGCAGCACGGTGAAGCCTTTTTCCAGGTTCTTCAGGTCGTACACCGCCACTGACTGCGACAGCTTCGGGTCCGGATTCAGCGGTGTGTCCGAATACAGGTGCTGCGATTTCGGGTGGCTCTTGATGAACAACGCGCCGCCGCCCTGGCCCTTCAGTGTCTGCACCACCTTGAAGGCGTTGGCCTTGTGCTTGACCGGGTCCGTGCCGATCAGGGAAATGGTTTCATCCCCCAGGTGGCCGGTAGCCCATACCGGGCCGAACTTTGGATGCATGAAGTTGGCGCCGCGGCCGGGGTGGGGCGTCTTGCCCACATCGACGATGGCCGCCAGCTTGTCTTCCTTCGCGTCGATCACGCCCACCTTGTTGCTGTTGTTGGCCGCCACCATGAAGTAGCGCTTGCTGGAATCCCAGCCGCCGTCGTGCAGGTAACGCGCCGAGCCGATCTCGGTCGTCTTGAGTGAGTTGATGTCGGAATAGTCCACCATCAGCGTCTTGCCGGTCTCCTTCACGTTGACGATGAACTCCGGCTTGTAGTGGGAGGCCACGATCGAGGCCACGCGGGGCTCCGGGTGGTATTCCTGCGTGTCCACTGTCATGCCGCGGGTGGCCACAATCTTGAGCGGCTCCAGCGTGTCCCCCTTCATCAGCACGTATTGCGGGGGCCAGTAGGCGCCGGCGATCACCAGCTTGTCAGTGAAGTCGCCTTCCTTGCCTTTGTATTTGGAGGTGTCCACCGAGCGGGCTTCCAGGCCAATGCGGATTTCTGCCACGTTGTCCGGCTTGGGCATCCACAGGTCGATCATGTTGACGCGGCCATCGCGGCCGATCACGAACAGGTAGCGGCCCGAGGCCGACGTGCGCGAAATGTGCACGGCATAGCCGGTCTTGACGATGTTGATGATCTGCTTGGTGTCGCCATCGATCAATGCGACTTCGCCGGTGTCGCGCAACGTGGTCGAGAAGATGTTATCGATGTTGTAGCTGTTCATCTTCCTGGTCGGGCGGTCCTTGGGGGCGACCATCACCTTCCAGGTTTTCTTCATGTCCGCCATGCCCCATTCGGGTGGCTGCGGTGCATCGTGCTGGATGTAGCGGGCCATCAGGTCCACTTCCTTCTCGGTCATCTCGCCCGAGGTCTGCCAGTTCGGCATGCCGGCGGGCGACCCGTAGGCAATGAAGACCTTCAGATAGTCCGTGCCCTTGCCGACGGTGATGTCCGGTGTCAGCGGTTTGCCCGTGGCCCCCTTGCGCAGCACACCGTGGCAACCCGCGCAACGCTCGAAATAGGTCTTGCGCGCCGCATCGAACTCCGCTTGCGTCATCGGGGGCGCTTTCGGGTTGGTGCTTTGCACCATGGGCTCGTCGGCCAGCGGCGATGTTCCCGCCTGGTAGTTCATCTCAGGCTGCGAAACGCCTTTCTTATCCTGTGCCATGGCAGTCAGGGCCAGTGTGGACAACACCAGGGCGGCCAGTGGCGCCAGTCTTCGGGTTCTCATGAAAGCACTCCTAAATTTTCTGCGACCTCAGATTTCAAACCCTGCCTCGCAGGGTCCGCCCGCCGTGGGTTGCAGTGTGGTGTCAACGGTTCCGGGCAAGCTGATATTCCAGCCAGCGGGCCTTGAAAACATTAATCAAGATTAATGATTCATTCGATAGGTCTGTTTGGTGGGCGCATCTCCCCAATAATCCAGACGCATCATTTCGAGGAACATGCATGAGTGACATCAAACACAGCCCGCGCCTGTCTCCGCTGGCCTTGAGTTTCCTGGCTGCCATGGCCGCGCTGCCTGGTGTGTTGGCGCACGCCCAAGGGGCGGACGAAGCACAGGGCCGGGTGCTGAAAGAGGTCGTCATCAGCGGCACGCGCCATGAACAGGTCAGTGACGACCTGGCGCTGTCGGTGGATGTCCTTGGTGCGCAGCAGATCGAGGCCAGCCAGACCCAGGACATTCGCGACCTTGCCCGGGACCTGCCCAACCTGTCGGTCCGGCACGCGCCGTCGCGCTTTGCCATCACCGGCGTCGCCAACAACACCGGGCGGGACGGCAACGCCGGCTTCAACCTGCGCGGGCTGGGGGGCAACCGGGTGCTGATGCTGGTGGACGGCATCCGCATTCCCCACAGCTATGTGTACGGTGGCAATGCGTTCGGGCGGGATTACCTGTCGATCGACCTGCTCAAGCGCATCGAAGTCGTGCGCGGGCCGGCGTCTGCGCTGTATGGCTCTGAAGGCATGGGCGGCCTGGTCAACTTCATCACCCATGAGCCGGCGGATTTCCTGCAGCCGACCGGCCAGGGCGCGAAAACCCTGGGGGGCCGCGTGGCCGCCGGCTGGAGCGGTGACGACGACGGCCGTGTGCTTTCTGCCACGCTGGCCGGACGTGCGAGCGACACCATGGAGTGGCTGGTGACGGCGACCGGACGCCGCGCGCACGGCCTGGAGTCCATGGGCACCGTTGACGCGCCCGACACAACCCGTACCAGGGCCAATCCCCAGAGCGACCGGGACAACGCCCTTCTGGGCAAGCTCGTGATCCGCCCGAATGCCACCCAGAAGCATGTGCTGACGCTGGAGCACGTCGGCAAGCAATCGGACGTGAACCTGCTGTCCAGCCGGGCGCGCCTTCCGCTTGCCGGCACCCCGGCGCAAATTGCAGGCGCCGTCCGCGACGAGCGGGCCAGCAATGCGCTGTCGCGCGACCGGCTCACCTGGGAGGCCCGCTACCAGCTGGGCGCCGTGCTGGCCGACCAGGTGCAGACCGTGCTGGGCGTGCAGCACGCTGCGTCACGGCAGATCGGCACGTCCGACCTCAACACGCAGCCCGACCGCCTGCGTGACGTGTCCTACAGTGAATCGACCTGGCAAGCCGGCGTGCAGGCCGACAAGACGGTGCGCCTGTCACCGGCCTGGGCCACCCGGATCACCTACGGTCTGGACCATGTGACTTCCAACATCACCAACCTCTACACCGGCCTGAACCCGCTGGCGCCCGAGGTCTTTCCCCTCAAGCGGTTTCCTGACACGCGGGAGTCCAGCAGCGCGCTGTATGCGCAGGCCGAATGGATCAACGACGCCTGGAGCCTCACGCCTGGCCTGCGCCTGGACCATTTCGCAACGGACGTGCGCACCCAGGACGGCTTCTACCCCCCCGCCAAGCTCCCGGCGCGCTCCATGTCCGGCTCCGCCGTTTCGCCCAAACTGGGCGTGATGTTCCGCGCCACGCCGGTCTGGAGCCTGTTTGGCAACTACGCCGGCGGCTTTCGCGCGCCCAGCGCCAACCAGATCAACGGCTACTTCGAAAACGCGGCCGAGCAGGTCGTGATCGTGCCGAATCCGGACCTCAAGCCAGAGAAAAGCCGCAGCATCGAGCTGGGCCTGCGGGGGCGCATGGACCGGCTCAGCCTGGACCTTGCCGTGTTCTCCGGCCGTTTCACCAACCTGATCGTGGACAACGTCCTGATCTCGGGCAAGGGCGTCGCTGGCGACCCCAAGCTGTTCCAGACCCTGAACACCGACCGTGCGCGCATCCACGGCCTGGAAGTCAAGGGCCGCTATGACTGGGGCCCGCTGGCTGGGGGCCGGCTCAGCACCCCGTTCACCTACGGCCAGGCACGGGGCACCAACAGCGCCAACGGCAAGCCCCTCAACTCCGTGGACCCGGCCAAGCTGGTGCTGGGGCTGCATCTGGAGTCCGCCGGATGGGCGCTGGGCCTGGACTTGCGCCACCATGCGGCCAAGAAGGCCGAAGACATCGACAGCCTCTCGCTGGTCAAGGCACCCAACACCCAGATCACCGTGCCCGCAGCCACCACACTGGACGTGCATGGCCAATGGCGCATCCGCAAGGACCTGCGCCTGAACGTCGGCATCGTCAACCTGACCAACCGCAAGTACTGGATGTGGTCCGACGTGCAGGGCCTGGCGGCCTCCACCCTCGTGGCCGATGCCTACACCCAGCCCGGGCGCAACCTGAAACTGGCCCTGGTGGCTGACTTCTGAAGGGGGCGCAAGGCCTGAGACAATTCAGGCCATGACTGACGCAACATCTCCAGAAATCCCCCCGGAATCCGGCCTGCCACCAGGCTGGCTCCAGGTCGAATCGCTCGACATCGAAGCCCAGGGCATCGCCCACAAGCCCGACGGCAAGGTCGTCTTCATTGAGGGTGCGCTGCCTTTTGAAGTGGTAAGCATGAACGTGCACCGCAAGAAAGGCAGCTGGGAAGCCGGCGTGGTCACGGCCATTCACCGGGAATCCTCCCAGCGTGTGCGTCCCGGCTGCCCGCACTTCGGCCTGCACACCGGCGCCTGCGGCGGCTGCAAGATGCAGCACCTGCACGGGGCCGCGCAGGTGGCCGTCAAGCAGCGTGTGCTCGAAGACAACCTCTGGCACCTCGGCAAGGTCAAGTCGGAAACCCTGCTGCGCCCCATCGAAGGCCCGACCTGGGGCTACCGCTACCGTGCCCGCCTGTCGGTGCGCTACGTGCACAAAAAGGGCGAAGTGCTGGTGGGCTTCCACGAGCGCAAGAGCCGCTACGTGGCCGACATCCGCGAATGCCATGTGCTGCCGCCGCACGTCAACGCCATGCTGCTGCCGCTGCGTGCGCTGATTTTCAGCCTGGACGCCCGTGAAACCTGCCCGCAGATCGAACTGGCCGGTGGCGACGACGTCACCGCGCTGGTGCTGCGCCACCTGGAGCCGCTGTCGGAAGACGACCTGGCCCGCCTGCGTGCCTTTGCCCTGCAGCACGACGTGCAGTGGTGGCTGCAGGCCAAGGGCCCGGACACCGTCAAGCTGCTCGACGAAGGCGGCCCCCTGCTGGCCTACGCCTTGCCCGACTTCGGCATCACCATGCCGTTCAAGCCGACCGACTTCACGCAGGTGAATCCGCATATCAACCGGGTGCTGGTGTCGCGCGCGCTACGCCTGCTGGCCGTGGAGAAGACCGAGCGCGTGATCGACTGGTTCTGCGGCCTGGGCAACTTCACGCTGCCGCTGGCCACCCAGGCGCGCGAAGTGCTCGGTATCGAGGGCAGCGAGACCCTGGTGGCCCGCTCCCGCGAGAATTTTGAGAAAAACAAGGCAGATCCCAGCGTACTTAGGTCATTGTGCGCTACAAAATTTGTAGCGCGCAACCTGTTTGAGATGACCCCCGCGATGCTGGTGACCGATGGCAGCGCCGACAAATGGCTGGTGGACCCCCCCCGCGAAGGCGCCTTTGCCCTGGCCAAGGCCATCGCCGACCTGCACCAGTCGCGCATCGGTGCCGAGGGCGCTGCGCCCCTGCCCGAAGGTGCCGAAAGCTGGACGCCCCCGAAGCGCATCGTCTACGTCAGCTGCAACCCCGCCACCCTGGCCCGTGATGCCGGGCTGCTGGTGCACCTGGGCGGCTACCGCTGCGTGCTGGCCGGTGTGGTCAACATGTTCCCGCACACCGCGCATGTGGAGAGCATGGCGGTGTTCGAGCTGGAAGCCGGGTAGCCGGTCAGGCGGGCGCGTTGGAGCGGGCCTTTTCAAAAGGCCCATGCCCCCGGCCCCGCTTGCCCCGTGGCGACGATCTGCGCATCGTGGCAAGCTGTACAAAGAAACCAGATGATCAGGAGACCCACATGTCATGCCCCGTGGACCACGCCGCCCAGCCCCGGTCGCCAACCGGCTGCCCCATCTCCGGCAACGCCGCTGCGTTCAACCCGTTTTCCCCCGCGTACCAGCAAGACCCGGCCGGCAGCTTGCGCTGGGCGCGTGAAGAGGAGCCGGTGTTCTACAGCCCGGAGCTGGGCTACTGGGTGGTCACCCGCTACGACGACGTCAAGGCCGTGTTCCGCGACAACCTCCTGTTCTCGCCGTCGATTGCGCTGGAAAAAATCACCCCCGCGCCGCCCGAGGCCGCCGCCATCCTGCAGCGTTACGGCTACGCGATGAACCGCACCATGGTCAACGAAGACGAGCCCGACCACATGGAGCGCCGGCGCCTGCTGATGGACGCCTTCCTGCCCGAGGCGCTGGCGAAGCACGAGCCGGCGGTGCGCGCGCTGGCGCGCCAGTACATGGACCGCTTTCTGGACAAGGGGCGTGCCGACCTGGTCGCGGAAATGTTCTACGAGATCCCGCTGACCATTGCGCTGCATTTCCTCGGCGTGCCGGACGAAGGCGCCGAGCAACTGCGCCAGTTTGCCGTGGCGCACACACTCAACACCTGGGGCCGCCCCACGCCGGAGGAGCAGCTCAAGGTGGCCGAGAACGTCGGCCGCTTCTGGCAGGTGGCGCAGAAGATCCTCGACGACATGATGGCCCACCCCGACGGCGAGGGCTGGATGTTCGAGACCATCCGCCAGCACCACAGGCACCCAGCCATCGTCACCGAGTCGTACCTGCGCTCGATGATGATGGCCATCCTGGCCGCCGCGCACGAGACCACGTCCAACGCCACCGCCAACGCCTTCATGACGCTGCTGACGCACCGCAGCGCCTGGGAGGAAGTTTGCGAGAACCCCGCGCTGATCCCCAACGCGGTCGAGGAATGCCTGCGCGTGGCCGGCTCCATCATTGCGTGGCGGCGCATCGCTACCGCCGACACCACCGTGGGCGGCGTGGCCATCCCCCAGGGCGGCAAGCTGCTGCTGGTGCAGGCCTCGGCCAACTTCGACCCGCGCCATTTCGAGAACCCGCAGGAAGTGGACCTGTACCGCGACAACTCGGTGGAGCACCTGACCTTCGGCTACGGCGCCCACCAGTGCATGGGCAAAAACATCGGCCGCATGGAGATGCGTGTGTTCCTGGAAGAATTCACACGCCGCCTGCCGCACATCCGGCTGGTCGAGGGGCAACGTTTCGACTTCCTCCTGAACACGTCCTTTCGCGGCCCGGCCGAACTGTGGGTGGAGTGGGACCCGCGCCGCAACCCCGAACGCACCAACCCGACCGTGCTGGACCACCCCCTGTCCTTCAAGATCGGCGCGCCGGTCAAGGACGACATCACGCGCGCGGTGGTGGTGCGCGCGCGCCACGCCGAAGGCGAGGGCCTGGTGCGCCTGGTGCTGGCTGACCCGCGCGCGCGTCCGCTGCCGGCCTGGTCCGCCGGCTCGCACGTGGACCTGGTGGCGGGAGGCTTCCGCCGCAAGTATTCGCTCTGTGGCACGCGGGACGACCGTTCCGTGCTCGAAGTGGTCATCCTGCGCGAAGCGGGCGGGCGCGGCGGTTCACAGCATTTCTGCGACGCGGTGGCCGTGGGCGACACCATCCATCTGGCCGGCCCGAAAAACCTGTTCCGCCTCGACGAATCCGCGCAGCACCACATCCTGATCGCCGGTGGCATCGGCATCACGCCGATCCTGGCCATGGCCGACCGGCTGAAGGCGCTGGGCAGGTCCTACACGCTGCACTACGCGGCCCGCACGCGCCGCCACATGGCCCTGCTGGCGCGTGTGCAGCGCGACCATGCGCCCCACCTGTCACTGCACGTCGGCGAGGAGGGCACGCGCATGCAGCTGGATGCACTGCTGGGCGCCGTGGGCGAGGGCACGCAGGTCTACTGCTGCGGCCCGGAGCGCCTGATCGACGCCCTGCAGGCGCTCGGCGAGGGCTGGCCCGAGGGCACGCTGCGCGTGGAGCACTTCAGCACGGAGGGCTCGCTGCTGGACCCGGCCAAAGAGCACGCTTTCGAGGCCGTGCTGAAGGATTCCGGCACCACGGTGAAGGTTGCCGCCAACCAGACCCTGTTGCAGGCGCTGCAGGCCGCCGGCTTCGACGTGCCCTGCGACTGCGGCGAAGGCCTGTGCGGCACCTGCGAGGTCGCCATCCTCGACGGGGCCGTGGACCACCGCGACAAGGTGCTGAGCCGCGCCGAGCGTGCCGCCAACAGCCGCATGATGAGCTGCTGTTCCCGCGCCCGCGGGCCCACCCTCACGCTGGCGCTGTGATCGGCCCGGCCGGGGTAGCGTGCCCGGCCCGGGTGCCGTCTGCGCGCGCCGTCTGCCGGTGCGGCGGAACTTGATCCAGCCGCTTTCCCGCAGGCGGCAAACCCGCTATTCTCAAATCCATTGGAGTGACCGTGCGTTGCCCACCAACATGCCTCAATGGGTTAATTTGAAATGCCATACACGATTCACCGGGAGCCTCAAGGCGTCTATGTCAGGTACGCGGGCCACATCACCGCAGCCGAGATGATCAAGTCGGTCGAGGAGGTGACGGCCGACCCGAATTTCATTCACTTCAGGTACCGGATCAATGATTTTCTGGCAGTGACCGGCTACACCTTCCAGCCGAGCGACATGGAATACGTCGCAGCCATCAGTTACGGTGGTGCGCAATCCCACGTCGTGGCCGGATTCACGGGGCTGATTGCGCAGGTCGCCACGGATGAACGGCAGATTGCCATTCTCAAACAATACACCGCCATGAAGCTGGCGCCCTATATCTTCAACATTGTTCCGGACGTGCAGCAGGCCCGGGCATGGATCGCCGGGCAGCTGCGTCTCCAGGCCGTTCACTCCGGCTGAATGCCCGCCGCCTTGATGACGCGGCCCCATTTGAGGGATTCCTCCGCCTGGAAGGCCGCCAGACCTTCGGGGGTGGAGTGGGTTGCGGTGGAACTGTTGCTTGCCAGCAGGCCGAGCACACCGGGTGAGGTGGCGGCCCTGGCAAACATTTCGTTGAGCTTTTTCACCACGGCCGGCGGCGCGTTGGCCGGCAGGTAGACCGCGCTCCAGTACGACATGTCATAGCCCTTCACCCCGGCTTCGTCCACCGTCGGAACATTCGGCAGGGAGGCCAGCCGCTTCGTGCCGCTGACGCCCAGGGCGCGCAGCTTGCCGCCGTTGATCTGCGGCACGGCGGTGGAGGTGTCGGCAAACATGAAGTCAATCTGTCCGCCGATCAGGTCGGTGATGGCAAACGGGTTGCTCTTGTAGGGCACATGCAGCACGTCGATGCCCGTCATCTGCTGCAGCAACTCCCCGGCCACGCGGCTGGACGAACTGCCGCTGCCAAAACTCAGCTTGCCAGGCCGCTGTTTGGCCTCTGCAATCAGGTCGCCCACGGTCTTGATGGGCGAGGCCGGGTTGACCATCAGCGCCATGTGGCCCTTGTTCAGCAGGGCGACCGGCGTGAAGTCTTTCACCGGGTGGTAGGGCAGTTTTTTGTAGAGGTGTTCATTGGCGGCGTGCGTGGTGTTGGTCGTCAGCAGCAGGGTGTAGCCATCGGGCGCGGCCTTGGCCACAAATTGCGAGGCGATGAAGCCGCTGGCGCCCGGTTTGGGGTCCACCAGCACCGACACCTTGTATTCCTGCGACAGCGCCTGCGCCATCAACCGGGCCGTCTGGTCGGTTCCGCTGCCGGCGGCAAAGGGCTCGACGTTGGTGATGGGCCGCGACGGGTAGTCCTGCGCGTGCGCGCCGCTGAGGCCCAGCGCCAGAAGGGTGGCGGTCAGGGCCGCTTGCAGTGTCTTTTTCATGGGTCTGTCTCCGTTGGGTTGGGGTGTCGTGGGGTCAGTGGGCTGTTTTGAACCGGCGCAGGCTGCCGCCGCGCATCACCTTGCCGGGCAGGGGGTGCCCGACGAGGGCCTCGGCCATGTGGGCGCAGTCGATCAGCGCGTCCAGATCCACGCCGGTGGCAATGCCCATTTCCTCGCACATGAAGACCAGGTCTTCGGTGCAGATGTTGCCGGCCGCGCCCTGGTGGCCGGCGAACGGGCAGCCGCCCAGGCCCGCGCAGGAGCTGTCGAAACGGGTCACGCCCATCGACAGCCCCATCAGCGCATTGGCCAGGCCGGTGCCGCGCGTGTCGTGCAGGTGCAGGCCCAGCGTCAGGTCGGGCCAGCGCTCGCGCACCGCGCCCACCACTGCGGCCACCGCGTTCGGGCTGGCCCAGCCCACCGTGTCGGCCAGCCGCAGGGTGGGCAGGGTCAGGCCGACTTCGGCCAGCAGGTCCAGCAACTGGCCCACCCGCTCCAACACGCGGGCGGGTGCGGTCGGGCCTTCGATATTGCAGCCGAAGGCCGTCATCACGATGGCGGACTGGATCGGCAGGCCGCGCGCCTGGCAGAACGCGATCACCCGGCGCTGCTCGTTCAGCGTCTGCGCCGTGTCCTTGCCGGTGTTGCTTTGCGAGAACCGCTCCGACGCGCTGATCTGCAGTGCGCCCTGCACGTCCAGCGGCGTGGCCAGTGCGCGCTCCAGCCCGCGCAGGTTCAGCCAGGTCGCGGTGTAGCGCACGCCGGGGCGCCGGCGGATGCCGCTGGCGACTTCCTCGGCATCGGCCATGCCCGGCACGCGTTTCGGGTTGACGAAGGACACCGCCTGCACCGCCGGCAGGCCGGTGGCGGCCAGCGCCTCGATGAAACGGACCTTGTCCGCCGTGGCAATCGGGCCGGGCTCGATCTGGAAGCCCTCGCGCGGGCCTTCCTCGTGCAGGTGAATGCGCTGGGGCCAGTCGTTCATGGAGTGTTCTCCGTCGGTGCCACGGGCGCGGCGATGTGAAATTCGGTGTTGTGCTGGCCCAGCCGGGGTGCGCCATTGCTGAAAGCCGGGCGCACGCCGTCAAAGGCCAGCGGCAGCCCGGTGAGCTGGAAGTCCTCGCCCGGCACCGGCAGCCGCAGGGCCAGCGCCTGCACCTGCGGCTGCGCCAGCGCTTCCGGCACGGTGTGGATCGGTGAGCAGGGCACGCCCACCGCTTCAAACTGCGCCTGCCACACCCCGCGCGGCGCGGCCAGCAGCAGCGGGCGCAGTTCGGCCAGCAGTTCGGCCTTGTGCGCCAGCCGGGCGCGGTTGCTGGCGTAGCGCGGGTCGGTGATCCACGCCGGCTGGCCCAGCACCGTGGCCAGCTTGGCGAACAGGCGGTCGTTGCCGCAGCAGATCAGCAGCGGGCCGTCCTGTGCGTCAAACGCCTCGTAGGGCACCAGGCCCGGGTGCCCCGAGGCGTGGCGCGGCGGCAACTGGCCCTGGTTCACCCAGGCGTCGGCCTTCTGGGCATTCCACACCAGTGCCGTCTCCAGCAGCGAGGCGCTCACCACGCCGCCGCGTCCGGTGTGCTGGCGCTGCTGCAGCATGGCCAGCGCGCCAATCACCACCCACATGCCCGTGCCCTGGTCGCAGACCGAGGCGCCAATGCGGATCGGCGGGTCGTCCGGGCCGCCGTTGGTGTTGAACATGCCGCTGAACGCCTGCACCAGCGGCTCGTACCCCGGCCGGTTCTGCAATGGGCCCGCGTGGCCAAAGGCCGAGATTTCGCAGTAGATCAGCCGGGGGTGGCGTGCGCACAGGGCCGGGCCGTCAATGCCCATGGCCTCGGGCACGCCGGGACGCAGGTTGTGCACCAGGATGTCGGCGCTGGCTGCCAGCGACTCGAAGGCGGCGCGCCCGTCCTCGCTCTTGAGGTCCAGCGCAATCGACTTCTTGCCCCGGTTGAACAGGTGGAAGTTGAGCGCATCGCCGTGCCGGAAGGCCGGCCCCATGTGGCGCGCATCGTCGCCGCCATCGACCCGCTCGATCTTCAGCACCTCGGCGCCCAGGTCCGCCAGGATGGCCCCGGCAAACGGGCCGGCCAGCACCTGCCCCAGCTCCAGCACCCGCACGCCCGCCAGCGGGCCCGCCTTGTTGACTTGTTCCGTCATGCGCATCTGTCTCCTTGTTTGGGGCCAGTGTAGAAGCGCCTGATTGATAATGAAATAACAAATTTCTGATCGCTGTGATCAGCTATCTGGATCAATTCCGAAGGGCCGCCCATGCGCGTTCATCTCACCTTGCCGCAGCTGGAGGCCTTTGTGCGTGTGGCCAGCCTGGGCAACTTCCGCGCGGCGGCGCAGTCGCTGTTCGTGTCGCAGCCGGCACTCAGCCGCACCATCCGCATTGCCGAGGAACTGGTCGGTGCGCGCCTGTTTGACCGCGACACGCGCCACGTCGCGCTCACGGCCGCCGGCCACGAGTTGCTGCCCATTGCCCGACGCATCGTGGGCGAGTTCGATGATGCCTTCAGCGAGCTGTCGCAGTTCATGGAAGGGCGCAGCGGGCGCATCACGGTGGCGGCGCTGCCGTCCGCCGGCGTTGCGCTGCTGCCGCAGGCCATCGCCGCGTTCCGGCGCGAACGCGGGCAGGTCGAATTCCTGCTCCAGGACGCCTCGGCCGCGCCGCTGCTGAACCGTATCAACGAAGGCAGCGCCGACATCGGCATCACCGTCAAGCCGCCGCCCGACCCGCGCTTTGCCTTCACGCCGCTGCTGGTGGATGCGTTCGTGCTGATTTGCCGGCAGGACGATGCGCTGGCCGCCCAGCCCACGGCCAGCTGGTCCGCCTTCGAGTCGCGGCCCTTCATCGCCAGCTCGCTGAGCAGCAGTATCCGGCCGCTGACCGACGCCGTGTTTCTGGAGCAGGGACTGGCCGTGCGCCCGGCGTTCGAGTGCGCCAACATCGCCATCATCGGCGCGCTGGTCGCCGCCGGCCTGGGCATCTCCGCCGTGCCGCGTCTGGCCTTGCGCCTGGTCGACGCCCGCACCCTGGCCGCCATCCCGCTGGGCAACCCCAAGCTCGGGCGTCACATCGGCATCGTCACGCGCACCGGGCGCTCGCTTTCGCCGGCGGCGCAGGCGTTCATTGAACAGCTGAAAGCCTCCGCCAGCGGTCTGGCGCCGGCCGGCGAGGCCCCGGCCTCAGGTCTTTGAAAAGAATGAAATCAGTAGCAAACAATGACCAAATCACGCTGGGATAGGCCTTATTTTGATTGAAATTTGGCACTCTTCCACCCTGATGGAGAGGGCCTGCCTCACTGCGGCCCAGCCAGCAGTGCCGCCTGCAGGCGATCCAGGTTCTGTTCATTCGCCGGCACCACGATGGGCGCCACGGCAGCGGCCACGCGCGGGTCGTCGAAGGCCTGGCGCCAGTCGAGAAGCGTTTGCCCGTCAGCCTCGGTCAACGTGATGGTCAGCGTGAAGTTCGGCGCTGTGACGTGCCGGATGACGATGCGTTGCGGCGACGCTTCAAGAAAGGTGCAGTCGTTGGGGTAGTGGGTGCCATCCGGCCCGTGCATCACAAACGTCCAGCGACCCTTCGGCTTGAACTCAAAGACCTCGAAGGTATTGGTGAAGCCGTCCGGCCCCCACCAGGTAGCGAGCCGCTCGGGGTGGGCAAACGCCGCGAAGACTTGCGCGGGCGGGAAGGGGAAGAGGCGGCTGGTTGTGAAAGCACCGTCCGTGCCGGGTGGTGAGGTCATGGGGCTTCCTTGGTGGGTGGGGGCGTGAAGCGACGATTCCGGGGGCGGGGCGGGGGTGGTCCGACGACACGGCCAACCGGGCACGGCCCGCCGGCCAAATCCGCTGCACCGGCGGTTGTGTGGCTTCACTATATCGCCCGGATTGCCAAGTTCGCCAGACAGACGCCGGTCTTTTCACCGGTGCCGCATGAATGAGTTTTCAACGGCCCCGCAGTCGAAATTCAGGGGGGAATAAGCCACTTCCCATCGTCGAATGGTCTTATTCAGCTATTGAATCGGGAGTAAATGTCTGCTTCATTTCTGCCGTGATCCGTCGCCCCTACCGTGCGTTCGGGGTGCCATCGCCTTAATACGTCGACTGGATTCGAGGCAAGAGACAAGACTTGACCCTCAACCCCCTGATCCCGCAACTGAAAGCCTCCGCTGGTGCTCTGGCGCCAGGCAAGGCGTCCCAAGGCGGCTGATTTCCGCCTGGAACGGAGTCGAATGCGGGCCATCCGTATCACGTGACCTCCTGGCCATCGGCAGGCTAAATAAAGCGCGAAAGCTGCCGATAAACCATTTGCAATTTTTATTGCAAAAATCTAAATATTAATACTTTAAAACTAAATTAAAGAAAAATTGCATCATGAAGAGTGTCCTGGGCCGTTTGTCCATCTTGTCAAAACTTATCTTGATTACCGGCCTGAGCCTCCTTGCCCTGTTCGGTGTTGCGGGCTACATGGCTTTTCACGAGTTTCATCAAAGCCAGCATCAGCGCGAACAACTGGTTCGCAGCGAGGTCGAGGCCGCTTCAGGGGTGCTGACCTGGGCCCATCAGTTGGAGGTGACAGGAAAACTGCCGCGTGAAGAAGCCCAGGCCATTGCAAAAAATGCCATCGCCAGGATGCGCTACG
>ERZ1034365.759-NODE-759-length-17415-cov-3.177933_pt1 | contig 17415 bp, 14 predicted proteins | sample MGYA00520615_ERZ1034365 | MGnify/ENA primary metagenome ERZ1034365 (study PRJEB33736, sample SAMEA104284505) | Azolla filiculoides | biome: Urban; feature: Water surface; material: Ditch water | place: Netherlands | collected 2015-10-28 | depth 0-0.1 m ... | reverse complement strand
AGGCGAATCAGCATGCGCGCCAGCTCCACGATTTTGACCGGCTCGCCCATGTCCAGCACGAAAATCTGGCCCGAGTTACCCATCAACCCGGCCTGCAGCACCAGCTGCGCAGCTTCGGGAATAGTCATGAAATAGCGAACGATGTCCGGGTGCGTCACGGTCAGCGGGCCGCCGCGGGCGATCTGTGCCGTGAACAACGGCACCACCGAGCCGCTGGAGCCCAGCACATTGCCGAAACGCACCGACACATACTCCGTGGCCGAAAACTCTCCGGCAACCCCTTGCACCACCAGTTCGGCCATGCGTTTGCTTGCGCCCATGACGTTGGTCGGATTGACGGCCTTGTCGGTGGAAATCATCACGAAACGCCGGGCACCGCACTGGCCCGCGACCTGTGCCGCATGCAGCGTGCCCAGCACATTGGTGCGCAAGGCCTCAATTTCGTTGAGATCCTCCATCAGGGGCACATGCTTGTAGGCAGCCGCATGGAACACCACCGACGGCTTGTGGGCCTGCGCAATCGCCGCCAGGCGGGCCTGTTCACGCACGTTGGCGGTGTAGTAAAGCCCCTGCATCTGCGGGTGAGCCGCGCGCAACTCCTGCTCCAGTTGGTAAATCGCGTACTCGGAGACATCCACACAGACCAGACGCGCCACGCCAAAGCGTGCGATCTGCCGGCACAGCTCGGAGCCGATGGAGCCGCCCGCGCCGGTCACGAGCACGGTCTGGCCTGAGAGCAGTTCGGACAGTCCCTTGACGTCGAGTTGAACGGGGTCACGGCCCAGCAGGTCTTCCAGCTCGATGCGGCGTGGACCGGATGTCTCGGCACGCAGCCATTCGTCCGGGCGCGGCATGGTAAGCAGGGCAATGCCGGCATCGGTCGCCGTCATCAAAGCTTCGCGTCGGGCGGCCGACCCCGGGGGCGCAGCGACCAGCGCCGCGCTGGCCGAGGTTCTATCGGCAACATCGGCAAAGGCGCTCAGGGAACCAACGACATCAATCCCCTGAAGGGAACGCCCCACCTCCTGCGCATTGGGAGAAATAATGCCCACGGCCCGCCAGTGGCTGACCCCCTTGAGCGCCCTCAGCGCATCCGCCGCATCCTGCACCGAACCGATGATCAGCAGCGATTTGCCAACCGGCGCTTGCCGGGAGCGCTGCTCCAGAAGCACCCGCCAGCCAGCCCGCGCAGCCCCCAGCAGCAGCAGAGACAGCAAGGGGTGCAGCAAAAGTACCGAACGCGGAAAGTTCGGATACCGCATCATCAGCACGGCAGCAGCCGTCATCAAGGCGGAAAGCATCAACCCATAGAACAGTCGGGAGAGCTCCGCCACGCTGGTGTAGCGCCAGAGCTGCCGGTAGACACCCAGAAGCACCAGCCCCGCTCCGTACCCCACCAGGGGCCATGGCAGGGTCTGCTGCATCAGGGTTTCAAAATCCTGCGGGATGTCGAGGTTAAAGCGAAACCAGAACGTCAGCCACCACGCCAGGGCCACCAGCAACAGGTCTGCAGCCGCTTGAAGGGCGCGCCGCTCGACCACACGCACCGACTGGGAAGTCACGACACGGGCCTCAACAGATCCCACGACAAAGGCGTTCCCGCCGCAATATCCCGGGCCACCGGCAACCCTAGAACAGCCTCAAAATGTTTCGGCGCAAGACCGAATCCTGGCCGTACGCTGCGCAGATTGCCGCGTGTGAGGATGTCACCAGCTTGCATCGCCTCGGCGATATAGAGCGAGCGCCGGAAGACAAGCGACTTCAATTCGGCAGCAGTCGGCCCGTAGCGCACCTGCCCCACCGCCTGCCAGGCCCGCTCGGTTTCCTCGCGCAGTTGCCGCAGTTCGTACGGCTCCATCGAAAAGCTCGAGTCCACGCCACCGTCGGCGCGACGCAGCGTGAAATGCTTTTCAATCACGGTGGCGCCCAGGGCTGTCGCCGCCACGGACACACCGCAGCCCATGGTGTGGTCCGAAAGACCGACTTCGCAGCCAAACAAGGTGCGCATGTGCGGGATGGTCGCGACGTTGGTGTTCTCGGCCGTCGCCGGGTAGGTGCTGGTGCACTTGAGCAGAACCAGGTCCCGGCAGCCGGCTTCACGCGCAGCGCGCACGGCGTCGTCAATCTCGCTGGCCGTGGCCATGCCGGTGGACATGATCATGGGTTTCCCCGTGGCCGCCACCCGGCGGATCAGTGGCAAGTCGGTATTTTCGAAAGAGGCAATCTTGTAAGCCGGCACGTTCAGCGATTCAAGGAAGTCCACCGACGTGAAATCGAACGGCGTGCTGAAGCAATGCACGCCGTGCTGCGCGGCCCGCTCCATGATGGGCGCGTGCCATTCCCCGGGCGTGTGGGCTTCCTGGTAGAGCTCGTAGAGCTGGCGACCGGCCCACAGACTCTTGGGATCGTCGATCACGAACCCGGGCATGCGCAGGTTCAGCGTCATGGTGTCGGCCGTGTAGGTCTGCAGCTTGATGGCGTCTGCGCCATGGGCCGCCGCGGCGTCCACGATCTCCAGCGCACGGTCCAGCGACTGGTTGTGGTTGCCAGACATTTCGGCGATCAGATAAGGTCGCTGCCCGGGGCCAATTTCGCGATTCAGGATTTTCATGGGAAGGTCATCCACAGAGACAAGTCACGGAGCACATGGGACGCAATGATCGGATGGAGAAGACGCATCAGATGTTCACTGCAATCCGTTTGCGGTATTGCAGCGGCCCGCCAGCGTAGCCACAGCGCTCAAAGAGATGCTGTGAAACGATATTGCCTGCAACCACCGCAGCCTCGACGACGAAAGTTGCCTGCAACTGCAACTTCATTTGTCGTTCGCCCGCCAGAAGCATACGGGCCCCCAAGCCCAGCGCATTCAACTCCGGGTCGAGGTAAAGCGAAACTTCAACACGCCCTGCCTCCAGCTGGTCAAACCGGATACATCCTACCGCCAGGTTCCCCACCTGTGCCACGAAAAGCCAGCGGTCAGTCGCCTGCAACACACGCTGCAACCAACACACATGCTCCGGGTAGGCGATGACATCGGCACTGCCCGACACAGCGCGGACTGCGGGGTGATTGCGCCAGCTGTGCAGGAGAACCGCATCGTCCATCCTTGCCGGTCGCAGTCGCAAAGTGTCGCGCAGCACATACAGGGCTACCCGCTGCGCACCGCGCCCGTCAACCAGCGACATGGCCCGCGCCGACATGGCCTGCCGCGCCTTCGGATCAGACAGGAGTCCCGGCAAAACGTCCGCCAGCGCAGGCAGGCCGCGCGCATCGGGCTGCGGCCCCCCGACTGGCGTGGAAGCGCCCCGAATGGCGCCCAGGCCGTCCAGCGCGGAGACCACCAGCGATTGGTTGTCGGCCAGCGCCAGCGCGATGGTCGGCGGCCCGATGCAACAGCGCTCCCAGCTGGCGCCACCACCTGCACCAATCTGCAGATCATGGCGCGCAAAAAAAGCCGAAAGATCGGGGGCATCCAGCGTCAAGGTCGTCCCGGGCGAAGCAGCGCAGGCCTCGCGAAGCGCCTTCAGAAAAGGATTGACCGAAGTAGAGACGACCTCAATGGGGCCCTCAAAACCAGCATCACGGCGGCAAGCCGCGAGAACCAGTGCAGAAGTGCCCCCGGGGTCTGTGCCCCCCATGAAAATACCAATGCTGCGTACCGTTGCATGAAACGGGTAGCGCGGCGCATGGCGATAAGACGCGGCCAGCAAGGCATACCGCGGCCCCGACAGCCAGACAGGTTCCCGGGCCAGGCGCCCCAGGTATTTGCGCTGGTGGTCTGCATCCCAGTTGTGGTCCAGCAATACATCGGCGGCAATGGAACGGTCTGCCGTGTCGTCAATGACCAGCAATCGACAGGCCAGTGCGTCGCAAACCTGCTGGTGCCAGCGGGCATCGAAAGCGTAGTGGTCGACCACCAGCCAATCCGGCCGCAGGCTTTGCAATTGCCCAACGGTGTCGTTCACATCCTGCTGCCGGGAAACGCCCGCCCAGCGGTAAAGAGGTGGCAAGTCTTCGCCGGAATCACGGCTCAAGTCCGCAACTGGCGCAGGCAACCATCGCACAGGGTAAGGGGTGTCGCGCAGGACCTGGGCGGCCGCCTCATCCAGCGCACGCACCACAAAACAGACCTCGGCCTGTAGTTCAACAAGGGCCTGCGCCAACGAAAGGCCGCGCCGCAAATGGCCAACCCCCATTGCCGCGGACGCATCGACGCGGATGGCGACCCGCATGGTCTAGCGCACCCCGCCAGCGACGAAGGCCTGCCGGACCGGCACACCCGCCGCAGCCAGAGCGGCCTTGGCACCCGCTGGCGTCTGTTCCGTGAAATGAAAGATGCTGGCTGCCGCCACGGCAGAGGCACCCGCCTTTGTCACGGCCTCGACCAGATGCTGGTAGCTCCCTGCGCCCCCCGAGGCAATGACAGGAATATGGACAGCCCCCACGACCGCCTCGATCAACGCCAAGTCATACCCTTGCATCGTGCCATCGCGTTCGACGGAAGTCAGGAGAATTTCACCGGCACCACGGTCTTCGAGCTCACGCGCCCAGGCCCTGACTTCACGGCCCGTGGCCTTTTTACCTGCGTGGCTGAAGCAGCTCCATTGCCCGTCCTGCAAACGCACGTCGATGCTGGCCACCACGCACTGGGTGCCATGGCGTCGCGCAATCTCGGTGACAAGTTCGGGACGGGCATACGTGGCCGTATTGACACTGACCTTGTCCGCACCCGCACGCAGCAGGCGCTGCACCTGTTCGATGCGGATGATGCCCCCACCCACGGTCAACGGCACGAAAGAGTCCTGACCAAACTCGTCGATGGATTCAAAGTCTGGGTCGTCGTCTCCCAGATGGGCCACGATATCGACCAACACCAGCTCATCCACCTCGCGCTGGTTGTAGACCTTGATCGCCGGCAGTACCGGCCCGACACGGCGCCAACTGTCGAAGCCCACGCCCTTGACCAGGCCGAACTGCTTCCACAACAGGGTGGGGATGACGCGGACCTTCAGCATGCCGGCCCCTCGATGAAATTGCGCAGCAGCCGGAAACCTGCGCGCGAACTTTTTTCGGGGTGAAACTGCGTGCCCCAGACATGGCCACGCTGCACTGCGGCCGTGACCGGCACGCCATAGTCGGTGGTGGCGAGCACATCGGCGCTGTTCTGCGGCACAAAAGCGTAGCTGTGCACGAAGTAGAAATCGGTGTCGTCGGGTATGTCGTCGAAGAGATGGTCTTCGGTGCGCGTGCGCTTGATGCCGTTCCATCCCACATGCGGCACACGCAGCGTGCAGCCCAGCGTGCGCAGATGCTGCACCTCGCCGGGGATGAAACCCAGACCCGGCGTGCCGTGGCCATCGACCGCGCCTTCCGTGCTGCTGTCAGCCAGTAGCTGCATGCCAACGCAGACACCCAGCAATGATCGCTTGTAGCCCTGCACCTCGTCGCGCAAGGCAGTGGTCCAGCCGCCGGCATCCAGCAGGCGCGCGCAGTCGGCAAAGTTGCCCACGCCGGGCAGGATCAGGCAATCGGCGGCATGCAGGTCGGTCGCGCGCTGGACCAGCACAGGGGCCACGCGCAACTCCTCAAGCGCGCGCAACACCGAACCCAGGTTGCCTACGCCATAGTCAACGACACCGACCTTCATTGTGTGATTACGGGTTGTCGTAGTTGATCTTGGTCAGGTTGCCGTCGCGGTCTTTCTGCAGGGCACCACTGACGTCACGCTTGAAAATCTTCTTGTTGGTGAACTTGTCGCAGAGACGGATGAACTCGTCTTCCGTCAGGTCCAGCGGGCGCAGGATGTCTTTGAGCGGCTTGCCCAGGTACTCCCACGGAAACAATCCGTCCAGCCGCTTGACGGCCTCCAGGCCGTCCTGGCGCGTCAGGCGGCCACGGCGAATGTGCAGGCAAGCCAGATCGGTGGCACGGCCGAACCCGAACTTCAGGAACTTGAAGTAATCGTGGATGCCGGTCTGGTGGTTGTCCAGATTCTCGTAGTTGACCATCGAGCCCTCAACAACCTTGTGGTAACTGTGAAAACCGTTGGCCTGGGCGATCAGGGTGTTGGACAGGCCGTCCCAAGGCAGGTAGTGACCGAGGAACAGGCCGGTCACCCCAACGCGCGCCAGTTCTTCGTCGCTCGGGTAGGTGTAGTGGATCAGGTGTCTGGCCTCAATGCCTTCCTGGCCGATCAGGTCCGACACGCGCATGCCCAGCAGGCCGCCGAACTCTTCGAGCCAGCGGCGGTTGAGCACATTATTTCCGGCTGCTGCCGCAGGGCCGCCGTATTCGTTCTGCGAGTTCTCGCCCCAGACGATCAACGGTACGTTGAACTGCACTGCCGCACGCACGGGGATGGTGAAGATGCCCACGTGCTCCGGCCAGGAAATGTCGCCCACCTGGGTCAAGCCCACGCGGTTGAGCCTGGCGCGCACCAGCGGGTTGGGCGAGACCTCGATGTGGTCCACCCCCAGGCGCTTGAGGTTTTCGATGTTTGTGCGCCCCAGCGGGGAGAGATCGCAGGTGGAGGACGTGACGCACAGCGGATTCAGGCCCAGCTGGAGCATGCGCACCACCTGGTAGGTGCTGTCCTTGCCGCCGCTCACCGGCACGATGCAGTCCCAGTTGCTGCCGGCGGGGCGGCGGTATTTCTCCAGCACCTTGAGCAGATCCTGGTAACGCGCATCCCAATCCACTTCCGCGCGCTTCTCGTAGCTGCGGCAGGCGTTGCAGACGCCGTGTTCGTCCAGATGCAGGTCCGGCTTGGTATCCGGCATGACGCAGTGTTTGCAATAGGTCAGCATGGTCGTGTGTCTCGGGGCAAGGTTCAGCGCTTTTCCATGAGGAACCAGGTGATGTCGTCCTGCGGAAAGTTGGGGTCACGGCGGTAGGCGAAGCCGTAGTCCACCAGCTGCAGCTGGGGATGGCGGTCCATGATCTCACCGGCAAAGTCACGCTTGAACAGGCGGTCGCTGTGCCCACGGTAGGGAATCGCCACCGGTGCCGGGTTGTAGTACTCGGCCACCATCAGGTAACGGCGGGTCGAGGCGGCCAACTTGTCGTAGACCTGCGCAAGCACCTCGGGGTTGATATGGATGAGAACGCCCTTGATCAGGGCCAGATCCCATTGACGGACCGGTGTGAAGTCGAGGATGGAGGTGTTGTGAACCTGGGCCTGGGGGATCACCGTGCCGAGCTGATTCGCCGCCTCGGCGTTGATTTCAATGCCGTGCGCATCGATGCCGGGATGCAGCAACTTGAGTGCCTTGAGGTTCATGCCGATGTTGGCGCCGAACTCGATGCAACTCTTCACACCGCGCGCGCCGCGCAGGGCTTTCGCAAAGAAGTCGAGGTTGGAGGCCAGCAACGCATCGCCCTGGTTGCGCTGGATGTACTCGGTGCCGAAATCGCCGGCCCAGAAGGCTTCCTGCTCGGTTTTGAAGGTCATGGGTGTGGTTCCGCGGGAGGGTGGGGGTCAGGTCGGGCCTGCTTCTGCTCGACATGCTGGTTGATGTGCAGCCAGTCGGGATGCGCATCCATGGCGGCCAGGACGTCGGCCAGGGTGAATTCGGGTCGGGTTGGGTGCAACGCCTCAAACAGACGGCGCACCAAGTCGTAGTCTTCGGGCGTGTCCACGGTCCAGCGGTGGAGGCTCAAGTCGATCGGGCTGGCCACATTGCGCAGACGGTAACGCTCGGGGTGCCAGTAGAGGAACGGCGTGACGTGTTCCCGCTCGCTCGCCTGCTTGGCCTCGGCGTGGGCCTGCTGCAGTGCGCTGGCTGAAAACACTTCGACCGCCATGCCGTAAGGCCAGGTCGGCGGCAGCATGTTGGAGAGGTAATCGCAATCACCCTCCTGGTAACAGGCGATCAACTGATCCACCAGGGCCGGGTCGATCAACGGGCAGTCAGAGGTAATGCGCACGACCACGTCGGCACCGTGCAGCCGGGCGGCGTCGGCGTAGCGTGAGAGCACGTCGTGTTCACTGCCGCGGTGACAGGCCACGCCCAGCTGCGCGCACAGCGCCGCGATCGGGTCGTCAGTGGCATTGGTGGTGGTGGCGATGACGAGGCCATCGGCCCGCCGCACACGGCGCAGCCGCTCGACCAGGCGCGAGAGCATGGGCTCACCGTCCAGAGGCAGCAACACCTTGCCCGGCAACCGGGTGGAGGTCATCCGCGCCTGGACAATGATGAGCGTTTTCATGTCCGCAAGGCTTTCGCGAGTTCGGCCACCACGCGGTCCTGCATCGCATCTGTCAGGGCCGGGTAGATCGGAATCGACAGTGCCTGCGCCGCGTAGGCCTCGGCCGCCGGGAACTGGCCTGCCCGGAAGCCCAGCGCCCGGTAGTACGGCTGCAAAGGGATGGGCATGTAATGCACGTTCACGCCGATGCCGGCATCACGCAGGCGGGCGAACACGGTCACGCGCTCAGCCACACCGGCACCAGGCTTGATCTCCACGACGTACAGATGCCAGGATGAGCGGGCCTCGGCGCCCGGACCCGGCACGCGCACGGGCAGACGCAGCGGCAGACCAGCGAGCAGACGGTCGTAGCGGTCGGCCAGACGTTCGCGCGCGGCATGGAAGCGCTGGATGCGCTGCAGCTGGGAACAGCCGAGCGCCGCCTGGATATCGGTGAGGCGGTAGTTAAACCCCAACACCTGCTGCTCGTAGGTCCACGCGCCCGAACTGGCGTCCAGCAGCTGCATCTCGCCGGGTTCGCGCGTGATGCCATGGGAGCGCAGCAGCTGGAGCCGGCGCGCCAGCGCCCCGTCCTGCGTGGTGACCATGCCACCTTCGCCCGTGGTGACAATCTTGACCGGATGAAAGCTGAACACGCTGGCATCGGCATAGCGGCTGCCGATGGGCTGGCCGTTGTAGCTCGCGCCCACCGCGTGCGAGGCGTCTTCGAGAATGCTGAAACCATAGCGGTCTGCCAGTGCGCGCAGGGGGGCAAGATCGCAGGCCAAGCCAGCGAAGTGCACCGGGATCACGATGGCAGGCAGATGACCCTCGCGCTCGGCCTGCTCCAGCTTCCCGGCAAGACCGGGCACGCTCAGGTTGCGGGTGGCCGGGTCGATATCCACAAAGTCCACGCTGGCGCCACAGTAGAGGGCCGCGTTGGACGAGGCCACGAAGCTGTTGGGACTGGTCCAGACCGTTTTGCCGGGGCCGGCGCCGAGCGCCAGGCAGGCAATGTGCAGGCCGGCGGTGGCGTTGGACACGGCGACGGCATGGGCAACACCGTGCAGTGCGGCGAAGGCCTGCTCAAAGCGCGGCACAGCCGGCCCCTGGGTCAGCCAGCCGGAGGTCAGCACCTCGCGCACGGCGGCCAGATCGTCCTCGTTGATGGACTGGGTGGCGTAAGGGATGAATTCCATGGGGCGGTGGGCGTTCAGATACGGCCGATCTTGTCCTGGTGGCTGGCGATCCAGTCCTGCAGCGCGGCAACATCCATCCACTCGGTGTTGCTGTCGCTGGCGTAGGTAAAGCCCTCGGGCACGCGCGCACCGTCCTTGATGCGCTTGAAATCTTCATGCCAACTGTGAATGGCAGGGAGAATCTTGAAGTGCTCCGGATATTCGTAGGTGTAGTGGGCATCCTCCGGGCTGATCATTTGCTCGTGCAGCTTTTCACCAGGGCGAATGCCAACAATCTCGTGTTTTGCGTCGGGGTCCACCGCGCGCGCGACGTCGGTCACCTTCATCGACGGGATCTTCTTGACGTAGATCTCTCCGCCCTCCATGTCCTCGAAGGCATGCCATACCAGCTCCACGCCCTGCTCCAGCGTGATCATGAAACGCGTCATACGCTCGTCGGTGATGGGCAACGCGCCCTTGCCCTTCTGGGTGAGGAAGAAGGGGATGACCGACCCCCGCGAACCCATGACGTTGCCATAACGCACAACCGAGAACTTGCAGCCGGTAGCGCCCGCGTACGAATTGCCGGCCACGAAGAGCTTGTCCGAGGCCAGCTTGGTCGCGCCATACAGATTGACAGGGCTGCTGGCCTTGTCGGTCGAAAGCGCCACCACGCCCCTGACCCGGGTGTCGATGCAGGCGTCGATCAGGTTCATCGCGCCGTTGATGTTGGTCTTGACACATTCAAACGGGTTGTATTCCGCAGTTGGCACGATCTTGGTAGCCGCCGCGTGCACCACGTAATCCACGCCGTCCAGCGCACGGTAGATGCGCTCGCGATCCCGCACATCACCGATGAAAAACCGCACCCGCTCGTCCCCCTGGAACAGCTTGGCCATTTCCCATTGCTTCATCTCATCGCGCGAATAGATGATCAGCTTGCGCGGGTTGTAGCGCGCCAGCGTCATGGGCACAAAGGTGTGCCCGAAGGAGCCTGTGCCGCCGGTAATGAGGATGGTGGAGTTTTTCAGCATGGGATCAAGCGCATTCCGGAGCACATTGGGGGTCACAGATCAACGACGTATTTTGACTTACAAAAACCCTGTGACAGGACTGGTCCTGCGCGGGCGTCAGAGGCCGCAGCGGAACACAGGACTTTTTGCACAAGCTCGGCCACACGCACAGCCGCCTGCCCATCCCTGCTGTAGGCATTGGCCACGCAGGTCCCCTGGCCTGCCAGAACCGCGTCCAGCACATCGGGCAGATGCGCCGGGGTGGCGCTGGGCGTGGAGACACCCAACCGGGCCAGACTGAACCAGATGTGGGCCGCCGGCGAATTTTCGATGGAAATGACCGGTTTTCCGGCCACCGCCGACTCAAGCCCGACGGTGGAGGTCTGCACCACCACCACCTGCGCCGCAAGGATCAGCGGATGAATCGGCTCGTTCGGGGGCTCGCTGAAGTGGATGCGCGGCGCGTCAGGCAGGCGGGGGTAGCTATGCCAGTCGCTGGGGTGGTAGCGCACGATCAATGCCAGATCTGGCCGCCGGGCCACCAGGGCGCGAAGCACCGCTTCCACCTCGCACGGCAAGGCCTGCCCGGCGGGTGCCGTCGTGGCAGGATGTGCATAGGGTTCCACATGGCCGGCCCAGAGAATGGGGGTCAGGTCCTGCCAGCCCCGCTCCGCGATGAAACGCCGGGCTTTTTCCCGGTTTTCCGGCGCCTGCAGTCCATCAAAAGCTGGATTGCCCGTGACGACCACGCCGGCCTCCGGGAAGCCGCGCGCAACCAGCCGCTGGCGCACCACGTCGGAGATCACGCAGGTCCAGTCCGGCCTGGTTTCGCGCTGGACATAGGTATCGCTGTCCAGCCCGAACAGGTCTACCATGCCCACGCTGGGGATCTCCAGCGACTTTGCCGCTTCCAGTGCCGCCTGTTCGCTGCGCGGCGAGTTGGTGGCAATCACCACATCGGGTTGCAATTCTTCCAGCACCCGCCGCATGAAGTGCAGCGGGCGAAAGCCGTAGCGGCCCTGCGCACGGTACACCTCGGCGGCACCGGCTTCGCCGTGCTGTGCGATCAGGTCGAGGTAGTTGATCCCTAGATACGCGACGGTTTCGTCCGGGGGCACATCCGGGCTGGTGTTGCCCTCGCTGAGACGCTCGCCCCAGGTTCTAGCAGCCTGTGCATCAACCAGATGCAGGAAATCGCGGTAGCCCAGCGTGGGCCGGACCGCGCGGGCCCGCAGATGGCCCGTGGTCAGCGCCATGAGCACACTGTCGACCTCCGGGTGCAGGCGTTCCAGCGCGTGGATCACGGGCAGGACCATAGCGACATGCCCGCCACCATAGGTGACAAACAGCGCGCGTGGCCGGCGGCTCACAGCCCCTGCCCCCACAGCGCCAGCGCCGCCAGCGCACGCAACTCCCGGGTGAAGTTGGCGTCGCCGGTGCGGTGCCGCTCCAGCATCGATACCACCTCCGGGGGTTCGAAGAGTTGCGCAATCAATGCACTGCCCTGCAAGGTATCCCGCAGCCACGGGTAGCTGCCCTGCCGGAACCAGTCGCCCACCGGCACGGTGAACATCTGCTTTTTGCGATGCGCCAGATCCTCGCCGATCAGTGGTGCGGCGGCGCGCTTGAACCAGTGCTTCTTGTCGCCCTGCGCCGAGAGTTTGGTCGCACCCCGCGAGCGGAAGGCGAACTCCATCATCCGCCAGTCCAGAAACGGCGTGCGCGCCTCGATGCTCACGGCCATGCCCATGCGGTCGGGCTTGACGAGGTTGTTGCCGCTCAGCAGCAATTGCATGTCCAGGTACAGCGCCTGGTTGACCCGGTCGAAGTGCTGCGCCTCGTCGAACCACGGCTTCGCGGCTTCAGCGAAACTATCGATGCCTTCGAGCTGCCTGCGCACTTCCGGCCGGTACAGCGCCGCCTTGGCCTGCGGCGAAAACAGCGAAATCGAATCGAAGTAGCGGCGCTGGAAGTCCGCAGCCGGCATCGAAAATGCCTCTGGTTGCGCGAAAAACGCCGCATATTTGTCATAACCGGCAAACAGCTCGTCGCCGCCGTCACCGGTCAGCACCACTTTCACATGCTTGGCTGCGAGTTCGCTCACGCGCAGCGTCGGCATGAACGACGCATCGCCGTGCGGCTGGTCCAGGTGGTTCAACACCCGGGGCCACTGCGTCAGCATGTTGAGTTCGGCAATTTCGCTGGTGTGATCGCAGCCAAAGCGCTGCGCGGCCTGCAGCGCAAAGGCGGACTCGTCGTAGCGCTGGTCTTCGAAACCGATACAAAACGTCTTGACCGGCCGGTCCACATGGCGCGCCATCAGGCCGACGATGGTGCTGGAATCGACGCCGCCGGAGAGGAATGCGCCAAACGGCACATCGGCCCGCAGGCGGATGCGCGTGGCGTCGTCGAGCGTGGCCATGAATTCGGCCGCCCAGTCGTCGAACCCGAAGTCCTGCTCGCGCTGGTCGGCCAGATGCCACCAGCGCCGGGTTTCCACGGCCGCACCGCGCGTGAATTTCATCCAGGTGCCGGGCATCACATGCCGCACACCCCGGTACGCCGTCCACGGCGCCGGGATGTAGTTGAACGTGAGGTAGTGGTGAATCGCTTCCAGATCAATAGCAGAAGATGACCGGGCGACGCTGGGAACAGGCCAGAAAGCCTTGATTTCTGATGCAAACAGGGCGCGTTGCCCGTCGTCCATCACGTAGAGCGGCTTCACGCCGATGCGGTCGCGCGCCAGAACCAGCGCGTCCTCGCGCGCGTCGTCGATGGCGATGGAAAACATGCCGTTCAGGCGCTTCAGGCAGGCGATGCCCTCGCGCTCGTACAGCCGCAGGATCACCTCGGTATCCGAATGCGTGTCGAGCCGCACGCCCTGCGCACGCAGCTCGGCGGCCAGTTCGACGTGGTTGAAGATTTCACCGTTCTGCACCACGGCGATCTGCCCGTCGTCGCTCACGAAGGGCTGGTGGCCGCCGCCCAGGTCGATGATCGACAGCCGCCGGTTGCCGATAGCCACGCCGCGAGCAGGTTGATGCCGGATGCCTTCATCGTCCGGGCCGCGGTGCGCCAGCGCGTGGGCCATGGCGCGCAGGGCCGTGTCATCCAGCGACTGGCGGGATCGGTCCCAGTAACCAAAGATGCCGCACATGGCCTAGTTGCTCCCCGTTCCCGTGAAACGCCGGAGCGTCCAGGCCATGATCTTCAGGTCCAGCCAGACCGAGCTTTCCCGCGTGTAGCGCAAGTCGGCCTCCAGGCGCTGCGCTTCGCTGGAGTCAGACCGGTACAGCGCCTGCGCCAGCCCGGTGATGCCGGGGCGCACGCTGCAGCGCTGCGCCCAGTCCGCATCGCTGTAGAGCGCGCGCTGCGCCGGCACGTCCGGGCGGGGGCCGACCAGGCTCATGTCGCCCAGCAACACATTGAGGATCTGCGGCAGCTCGTCGATGCTGGTACGGCGGATGAAGCGGCCCACGCGGGTGATGCGCGGGTCATTGGCCGAGGTGAAATACGGGCCGATCGCGGCCGCGTTCTTCACCATGCTGCGAAACTTGAACATGCCGAACGCGCGCCCCTGCAGGCCCAGCCGCGTCTGGCGAAACAGCACCGGCCGCCCGCTCTCCAGCGCAATCACCAGCGCCGTCCCCAGCAGCAGCGGACTCAGGGCCACCAGCGCCAGCAGCGACAGCACGATGTCCAGGGCACGCTTCAAGCGGCAGTCTCCGCGGCGCGCCGGGCGATGGACCCGGCAATGCCCTCGATCACGCCGGCGATGCGCACCCGGTCGGCGTCCTGCTGCGCGGCGTCGCGCCGGGCCTGTTGGGCTTCCGCCTCGCGCAGGGCCGCGACCTGGTCCTCGAACGCGCCCCCGGCCTCGCTGCCGTGGAAAGTACGCGACAGGATCACCGCCTGCGAGCCCAGCCGCAGGTGCTCGGCCAGCACGTCCCGCCCGGGCAGCAGGCCCTCGTCCAGCCGGGCAATGCCGCCAAAGCCGAAGCGCAGACCCTGCTGCTGCGCCGCCAGGGCCACCCGCTCCACCAGCCCTTGCGCCAGCGGCTCGAACATGAAGTTGAGCCCCAGCGACAGATGCAGATCGTTCAACCCCACAAACACCTCACACAGCCCCGGCGTGGTGATCCAGTCGTCCAGCGTGGCCAGCGCGCCCGCCGTCTCCAGCAGCGCCACGATCGGCGCGCGCCCGGCCACCAGCGCGGAGAACGCCCGCAGCTCGTAAGCGCAGGTAAACATGGGCAGCATCAGCAGGTCGGCGCCCCGCGCCAGCACCGCGTCCACCTCGGCGGCGCTGTGCGGATGCAACGGGTTCACGCGCACCATCAGCCGGGCGCGCGTCAGCACGGCCTTGGTACGGGCCACGTCGTCCAGCTGGTGCGCGCTGATGAAGGTGTTGCGGCCGGCCTGGCGTTCGGCCTTGCCCAGGCGCTCCAGATCAACGAAGAGGCGCAAGCCCTCCAGCGCGTCGCAGCGGCGGGCGAATTCGGGGTCGTTGGTGATCTGGATGAGGTCGAGCATGACAGCCGGGAATTATCGCCGCAGCGCCTGTTTCAGATCCGGCCCCGTCCACCATCCGAGCGCAATCACGCCAGCCGCAGCGGCCACGGCCCAGGCCAGTCCGGCCAGCCCCGGTCCGGCAGCGCCCTGCCCCCAGCCCGCCCCCGGCGCCGCGCACGCAAACACCACCAGTGCGCCCGCCGTCACCGCCATCAGGCGCCACGGCAACCAGTGCCGCACCGCAGGCCCCAGCGCCAGCAGCGTGACCACCGCCACACCCGCGAACACGCCATTGAGCAGCCCCATCAGGCGCAAACCGTCACCTCCGGTCCAGGCGTTGGCCGCGAGCAACGCGCCAAGTCCCAGGGTATAGGCCCCAGCGGCCCAGCGCATGCGCCCCTGCGTGGCCAGCACCGTCAACGCGACGGCAATCAAGGCTTGCGGCAACAGCCCCCAGGCACCGGCCCCACCCCAGGCGGCCACGCGGACCAGGGCCTGCGGGTCCATGCGCCCCCAGCCGAACAGCCCTTGCGTGACAGCGGGTGCGCCCAGCAGCAATCCGGCCGCGGCAGCGCAGGCCAGCGTCCAGGCCAGCGCAAAGGCACCGCGGACTGCCCGCGTGGCCCCCGCACCGGGGTGCCCTGCGGCACCCGCATCCTGTGCAAACGCCCGGGTGATGGCCGGAAACGCCAGACTCGCCACCAGCTGGATCGCCAGCACCAGCGGCAGCTCCACCAGCTTCCAGGCGTAGTTGAAGGTGGCCAGCGCGCCTTCCCCGCCAGCGGACGCCATGGAGCGCGCCGCAAACGGCAGGGCCAGCGGCAACCCGGCAGAGAGTGCGGCCCAGAGCCAGATGGAGGTGCGTGGCAAATGCACGTTTGTGGCTTCAGACTGTGCGGCCACCGCCATTTTTTCCGGCTTCGGCCGTCGCCCATGCAGCCACAGCAGCCGCAGGGCCATCGCCGCCATCAAATACCAGCCCAATCGCTCCAATCCCGGCGTGGAATGGCCTTTATTTGCTATCAAAAAAAGCCCCCCCACCAGCACGCCATTGACCACCAGATTGGCGCCGTACAGTCCGGTGAAATCCCGTTCGTGCTGCAAGCGCGTGCCCCACAGCGCGGCCAGCAGCGCTGCCGGCAGCGCCAGCGCGCTCCAGCCCAGAGCCTCACGTGCCAGCGGATACAGCGCTGGCGGCAAGCCGGCAGCCAGCAGCGCCACCACCGGCGCGCGGCCCAGCCAGAGCGCCCCGCCCAGCGCCACGCCCCCGCCCAGGAGCGCCACCGCCACGAAGCGTTGCGTGGCTGCCTGCGCCACGGGCGTCTGCCGGGCCCAGTGCGGCAACAGCACATAGGCCAGCGCGCCGCTGGCCAGCAGGCCGGCCAGCCAGTCGGGCAAAGTCAGCATCAGCACGGCCACGTCCCCCAGCCCCGAAGTGCCGAAGGCCGCCGCCTGGGCCGACTCGCGCGCCAGCCCCAGCAAGCGGCTGGCCAGCAGCAAGACGAGGGAAAGAGCACCCGCTTTGAGGAACATGGCAGGGATTATCAAGTCGGCCCTGAGCGGGCCTGACCAGAGGGCGCCACAAAAAACTAAAATACGATGTTTTGGCACGAAATGCCTCCCGCCCGGCACCCCCTGTGCGCCTGGCCCCAACCAACGGCCCCCCATGTCTGACCACCACCCAACGCCAGCCCCCCAGGACGAAAACCAGCTCATCAGCGAACGCCGCGAAAAGCTCAAAGCGCTGCGCGAAGCCCAAAAACAAGGCCGGGGCGTTGCCTTCCCCAACGATTTCAAGCCGGAAGACCACGCTGCCACCCTGCTGGCCGCGCACGGCGAAAAAACCGCCGAGGAGCTGTCGGCTGAAGGCACGCTGCCCGTCACAGCCAAGATCGCCGGGCGCATGATGCTCAAGCGCGTCATGGGCAAGGCCAGCTTTGCCACGCTGCAGGACAGTTCCGGGCGCTTCCAGATCTACGTGACGCGCGACGACGTGGGCGAAGCCGTCTACGCCAGCTTCAAGCACTGGGACCTGGGCGACATCGTGGCCGCCGAGGGCCGCCTGTTCAAGACCCGCACCGGCGAGTTGTCGATCCACGTCAGCAGCGTGCGCCTGCTCACCAAGAGCCTGCGCCCCATGCCCGACAAGTTCCATGGCATGCAGGACCAGGAGGTCAAGTACCGCCAGCGTTACGTGGACCTGATGACCGACGAGGCCGCGCGCAAGCGCTTCACCGCGCGCAGCCGGGCCGTCAGCGGCATCCGCGAATTCATGGTGGCGCACGACTTCCTCGAAGTCGAGACGCCGATGCTGCACCCGATTCCGGGCGGCGCCAACGCCAAGCCCTTCATCACGCACCACAACGCGCTGGAGCAGGAGATGTTCCTGCGCATCGCGCCCGAGCTGTACCTCAAGCGCCTGCTGGTCGGCGGTTTCGAGCGCGTCTACGAGATCAACCGCAACTTCCGCAACGAAGGCATCTCGGTGCGCCACAACCCCGAGTTCACCATGATGGAGTTCTACG
>ERZ1034365.757-NODE-757-length-17444-cov-6.994933_pt1 | contig 17444 bp, 37 predicted proteins | sample MGYA00520615_ERZ1034365 | MGnify/ENA primary metagenome ERZ1034365 (study PRJEB33736, sample SAMEA104284505) | Azolla filiculoides | biome: Urban; feature: Water surface; material: Ditch water | place: Netherlands | collected 2015-10-28 | depth 0-0.1 m ... | reverse complement strand
CCCCCCCCATGTCTCCTGCGACCTCGTCTCCTGCGATCACGTCCCCTCCGCTCATCTCTGCTCCGCCCATCGGAGTTTTGGTAATTTTTTCGCCATCAATTACGGCTCCGTACAGGTCTGCTCCGTACAGGTCTGCTCCGCTCAGGTCTGCTTTACCATTTTCTGAGGCTCGCTTAATTGTTTCTACGTCAAACTCGCAAAGTGTTGCGTTTGTAAATCTATGTTTAATCACGATCATTTCTCACCTCTATGCTTAAGCGCGTAATCTGCTCTGTAATAATCACCCATCCACACCCGCCGCGATTCGTAGACCCAGACATAGGTGCGCGGCAATAAGTCGTTTAGAGCCAGTGACTCTTGGCTGTCGGTGGGCGGGTGATTGGGCGGGGCTGATGGTGAATGAGTCTCGGAGAACCTAATCTCGTCATACACAAGCTGAGTCGTATTCCATCTAGCCCCATTGATCTTTACGCGATCCAGTAAATTGCGCGTTCCGTCGATTTACGTTCATGCTCCGGCGTCCTGGCGATAATCCCGTTTTCGAGCATCTTGACCAGGTGATGCGAGATGGCGCTGCGCTTCATGCCAATCTCGTCAGCGATGAATGCCGCCGTCTGAGGGCCATCACCAAGCACTGCAAGGATGTTTTCCCTGTGGATTTGTCCCTTGATGTAATCAACGGGGTTGCCTGGTCCGCCGTGTGCGCTTCCCGAGTCGTAATGTTTGTTGATGACGAAGCCGATAGACGGTGGCGGTTCAAACTGGCGGATACCTAGGGTTACTAGTAGCTGGCTCATTTCACTATCCCTGAAACCTGTTTGTGATTGTTGTACCGCCCACGTACTGCGTAGCTCTGATCCAACTCCACGGGCGCATGTCGGAAGAAGATCATTTGACCGATGGCATCACCGGGGCGCAACCTGATTGTCTGGTGGCTTAGGTTCTTGAACTCCAACGTCAGCACCGAACCGTGCCATCCCGCATCCGCCCAACCCGCATTGCAGTGATCCAGCCCGATACGCGCCATTGAGGACTTAAGTTTGTACTCCGCCGAAACATCCATCGGCAGGTGGAAAACCTCAACCGAATGAGCAAGGATAAAGTCATTGGGTCGCAACAGCATCCCGCCTTCGTCCATTGCGAAGGTCATCATGCTCAGTGCTTCGCGCTTGCGGTAATCGACTATGTGATCGCTGTCGGTTGCTACCATGATCTTGTCACCCAGATGGATGTCTAGGCTTGCTGAATTTACTGCGGTGTCCTTCCAGCCTTCTACTACGCCATCGGTGCATAGTTGGATTATTTCGTTATGACTTAACAGCATTTCTATTCTCCAAAATTGTCATCAGTTCTTCCGTGGTGAATCTCCACAGCGTCTTGTCTGCCAGGTTCAAGCAGAGGCAGGTCACCGGGCCGTACAGGTGAAGCTGGAACTTCTCGCCTTCATGGGTGAATACTTGTGTCATTTCTTTTCCCCATACGTAAACTCAAGAATCATCTCGAGGTAATGGATCGCCTTTTTGATGTCTTCAGAACCATTCTTGGCAACGTGCCGGCTGACGTACTTCACGACATTCGCTTCCATGTAGCCGAGTTCGTTTTTCAGGATGTACTCGATAGGCTGGATAGCCATCACCCGGTAATGGTTGCCACCGGGTTGCTTCTCAAGGGCGCTCATTTTGATTTCCCCTTGTACTCATCATCATTCTCAAGTGTTTTCTTGAAGCCAACATTCCCGGCGACGTGATAAATCACAATCCCCTCTGGCTTCATAAACCCAGGAGCAGCCTTGCTTCCATACACTTGCAACTCGCGCAGTGCAGAGTCTGTCGCGCTTGTGGTGAATATGCCCCGGTACAGGATTGGAACAAGTGAGCAGCACGGCGGTAACACTTCCTGCTGCTTCACGATTCGTGGATCAGAAGTTGGTGTGATTGCAGGCTCTTGGCCATACTCAACCCAGCGTAGCGTATTGAACAGGCTGAACCGCTTTTCGTTTAGTCCGTACTTTCGCTGGATGCCCTGCCCCCACCATTCGCCAAAGTGACGACCATGCCCAAGTAGAAGAAGTTGGTCATGGTTATCTTTTACCCAACGCGCAAACCCGTAATTGTCATCCTCTGGCGTGATCCAGCGGGTACGACTTCCAACCTTAATGGTTCCGTCTTCAGCGATACATATTTGGCCGTTTGTGCCGTCAATCTTTTCTGTTATCACGCACTCCCTTGATAGCCGTGCCATCTTCGGGAAGTCTTTAAATTCGCTCATTTCAATTCCTCGCAAGGGTGGCCTTTGCACGCGACGACATCGCGGCTCAGTTGGTAATAGTGCTGATCCAGTTCGGACAGGATCGTGTAGGTCTTGCCCTCGAGGATCACCTTTGCGCCTACCGCGAAGTGGCGCAGGCGGCGGATTGGGGTGTGGCTTACTGACATGATGGACACCTGTACTGGGCTGGATTGTGGCGGCTAGTTCCAGTCCCCTTGATCTTCTTCGGCTCAAGCGTGTTGTGTTTGCACTTGCAGCAAATCTTGAATGGCATGGTGAAGTTCGGGTTCTTGGTGATGCTGTCTGTGTTGTCTCTGAACTTGCTGACAACTCGCGGGTCTGCGGTGAAGAAGGTGGTCATGGTTTATCCAATACAAAGCATGCAATGTGGCGACCAGTTCCTTTACCTGCTGATCCGTCCTCAGTTGCAAGCCAACGAACATCGCCGAGATTGCTTACCTTGGCTCCCGCTGCGAGAAGCATCAAAACCCACTTGTCGATTGGATATACCAAAACGACACGCTTGCCTTTCTGGTTCTCAGCAATGGCTTTCCTTGCCCATGCCGTTGGGCCTTTCTTCTTGCCTTGGTGAATGATGGATCCGAACGGAGGATTGACGTAGTTCGACTCACCCCATTCGCAAGTTAGGCCATCGAAATCGGCTGGCTTCGGGAACGGACAAGGGTCAAAAGTAAAGTTATACGTCGCGTCAAGTTGCTGATAAACGTCAAGCGGCGTTAGCCAATAATGCTTTCCGTCATCTCCATTGCCAGCGTGGAATTTGTTCTCTTGTGGCGCAATAGCTTGTATGCCAAGCTGGGGTCTAAGCGGAATGTTTTCGTGCATTATTTACGTGCCTCCAACATAGCGTCGGCGTGTTGGTACGCCCAATCGCTTACTGCTTTTTGCGCCCCAGCAATCTCCGAGTTAGGTATTTCGTGGATGCGAGAGCAGGCTAATAACCCCTGCAATGCCGCCATCGCAAACTGATCACGCAGCAACATCCGGTTCTCCTTAACGCTGCGCTCCAAGTGAAGGATCAAAGCATCGCGTGCTTGTTCATCCGTAATACTCATGCTGCTTCCTCCATTCCTACGCCGTTGTAGTGATAGAACATTTTTGCCGTCATGTACGCCTCGGCTGCATCTTCTTTGCGATCAAATAACCCCAATGAAATTGATTTCCTTCTTATGGAGATAACGGCTCTGTACTTTCCAGTTTTTTTATGCACTGAAACACCTAGAAGACCAACTGAATTGTTTTTACTTGGGCGCTTTATGTTCTGAGCGTTTATTTGCTTAGTAACATCTCTCAAGTTTTGTATTCTGTTATCTGACCTGTTGCCATTTATGTGGTCGATTTCATTCTCTGGATGGCTCCCAGTCACATATAGCCACGCAAGCCTGTGCGCCCTGTATAAAACTCTGTTTATTTTTATTCCCACGTAGCCACATTTATTTTTACTACCGGCAATGGTTCCTTTCTTCCCTCTTAGCCCCATAGTTTTTATCCAAGTAAAAACACCTGAGTTCTCGTCATAGTGCAAACATTCTTTAAGTTCAGAACAAGTAATTCTGTTACTTTTTATATTTGCATTCTTGGCTCCAATGTCGTCGTTCATTCGTCACCTCTAACTGCGTATTCGATCAGCTCAAGTCTTGATTTCAGCTCGATGATCTGAATCAGGTTGTCTCCATAAACTTGGATGTGCTTTGCGTGTTGTTCGCGTAGCTCTCGGTTCTCAATCTCAAGCCGGTTCATGCGCTGCTGTTCTTTTGCCGTCATCCCACTAGCTCCAATATTGCTTCTTGTTTATCAATATGCTCGGCAACCTGCCGCATCCTGGCCTCGACCGATAACCGCGCCTGAGTGAGTAGCTGATGCTGCTTGGCTAGGTAGTCGAGGTTCGCTCTGTCGTTAGCGAGTACGCCGAGGGCCAGGGCTTTCTGTACGCCTTCGGGGGAAAGGGTGACTTTCATAGCTGCACCAGCAACGCACAAAGGGCCAGCAATGCAACTAGGCAACCCGCAGCTACTATCATGTTGGCCGCGTGTATCTCTTTCGCTTCCATGTCCTCTTGCATCTGTCTTAGTTCTGCTGTGGTCATGCCAGCCTCCAAGGTGTTGAACGCATCCGTAGCTCACGCTGAACTCCGCGCAGCCGGTGAATCTCGCGCTTGGCGGTCATGCGCGCTTCGATGATTCGGTTGATATATGCGGGGTCTGTGACGCACTCCGCGCATTCGTCGCAGCCAGCGACGGTGATCTGTAGCGAGTAAATCTGAAACCAGATCAGGGCTAGTTTGATGGTGGTCATAATTTCCTCAAGGCAAAAAGATGCGCCCAGGAATTTCTTCGACTGGGCGCTAAACCGGCTCAGTGCCGGGAGGGGAGGGGGATACATTGAAGGAGGCTAATGTGGGTCTCACTCATTCCCACCATTTCACTGCCTAGAACAGATAGAGATTCGACACTTGGCTAGATACTTGTCAGGGCCATATCCCATTTGAATTGACTCCTAAAGTTTTCGAGGCTTTAGTTTCTCTAGTTGCTGCCATAACCTCCTTCAATGTATCGCCTGTCTAATTCCAGGCTGCCAAGCGTGCTAGTTACATTGCTATCTGCGTTGGAACGCCCAATTAGGAAATGGGCGGAGAAGGAAACTACCGACTAGCGCGGGGTCGTGCATGAAACGTGGATCACATCGTTCTAGGTAATCAGTTTTCTCAATGGCGACTTGATGTATATGGGTTACGCCGCTTGACCGATGTGATGTTGGTTAATCAGACGGCGCTCAAGACTCCAGCTTCTGCCTTGCGTGCTAGGCGCTTCCGTCTGATTACTTAAGCCTGCTGGTTCCTTTTTGATTGAGCCTTTCTGCCATTGGCATATAGGTTGATCTCCAGCAGGCTTATCGATACGTCCTGATTTCCCGCAGACTATCACCTCCTTGTGGGTTGGTTAGTCGGCTCAGGGCGTATCGATAAGCACTACCAAGCACTCAACGATTTCCGATTCGTATTGAGCGGCGCTGCAGACGCGTTTCAACAGGCTTTAGAGTGCTTGGTAGTGCAGCCTCGTTAGAAGCTGCTCCGGCATTGCTTGTGACCCGTCTTCTGCGTTAAGCACTTGGCACACAACTTCATTGGCTTGTCGTTGTCGCATCGGGGCAGGGAGCTTGCCGGTTTCTTGCGTCCTGATTTTTAAAGAAGACTTGCTTTACTTCTCAACAGCGGCAGACCGAATCGCTTTGTTGCTTGGCTATCTGTCCCGGCAGTACCGGTTGCGGCTTCGTTGTTTGTTTCGATGACTGAACTATAGCGCGGCTATAGATTGATGTCAACAAATAAAATAGCTTGGCTACAGATTGGGGTCAAAAAAAACCCGGCTAGGCCGGGCGGGTTGTTACCACTTGTTGCTTTGTCGTTGCGGCTGCGATCCGTAACTTCCTCCGCTCTTGTACGGGTTGGCGTATTCCTGCTGAACTCGCTCTGGGCTTCGTGTTCCTTGCTGCCCAGTGTATGGGTTTGAGTTGCCTTGCGTGGTGTAGTTGTTGTACGGGTTGCGGTCTGGTGCAGTTTGGTAATGACCTTGAACGAAGGTTCCATCCTGGCGAACGTGTGGCTGAACGTAGTTATCTGCAAAGACCAGTGAAGCTGTTACGGTCAACGCTAAAAACAGTGCTTTTTTCATGGCTTGCTCCTTGTGATTGAACCGTCATATTGCGCCTGTGTTTATGCAAGCGCAATTAGACGATAGTTATAGGTACTGGCTAGAACGGTATGTCACTGACATCAACTTCAACGGTGCGCTGCTGGCGTTGCGGCTGCTGCTCTTCACGCGCAGGGCGGGATTTGTTGGCAAGCTCCAGTATGTAGGCGTTGAACTTGTCGTCGCCCCATACGTGGTTCCAGTATTTGCCATCATCTTTTTTCTGGCTTGGGTAGGACACAAAGTCGCCATTGCTGCCCGACATGATCCGGCAACCCTTGATTGAAAGGAACTCTTGCTCACCTTCGGCGCGTGAGATGTTGATGTTGAACTGTGGGTACTTGCCTGGGAACCACTTGATTGCGAATTTCATTTGTTACTCCTTGTGGAAAATTTTGCAAAGACTGGCGATGGCTTCATCGACTTCGCCCAAGAACTTCACTACTTCAGCTTTGATCGCATCGATTCTTTCTTGATCACGATTAAACCGGACGATAAACAACTGCATCTCTGGCGGCATGCGCGGATCAAAAGTCACGAAGTCGCACCAGTCGCGGCCTGTGCATTCCATCTGCCACAGCATCTGCAGGTGGTACTTGGTCGGAGCCTTGCCAGACAAGATGTACTCGATATGCGTGGCGGTGTTCGGGCATTTGATCTCGATCAATCCATGCTTTCCCACCATGCCGTCTGGGGATGCGCCAGACATCGGAATGTCATGGTGATAAACAATCCCGACTTCTTCAACCATCTGCTCAGTGAAAAGCTCGTATGCGGCCCTGGCGAACGGCTCCGTGTCAGTACCCCACTGCATTGCAGAATTGGTGAATGATTCTGCAGGGGTTCCGCTCAAACGTTCTGCCACCAGTTGTGCGCGGTAGTCTTTGCGGCTTGCTGCTTCGCCGCCAGACTTGAGCGTTGCCATAACATCAGCAATACGGGAGGCCGTTACTTTTCCTGCCCGAGCTGCCAGCCATTCTTTTGAACCTTGTTCCATTACGCCTCCGCTTTTTCAAATTTTGTTGTCAGCTTCTTGATCACGGCATTCACCGCGTTGAGAGCCGCCTTGTCTTTCATGGAAATGGCTTTGGCCTTGGCTTCTGCGATAATGACTCGCGCAACATCGGCGCTTTCAGCAGATTCTGCTTTAGTCAAAGCGGCTCCAAAATCGTACTCATCCTGCTGGTAGCGGCTTTCTTCATCCTCTCCGGTTTCAATATTGAAGAGTTTAAGAATCGCGTACTTTGTGGCGTAGCTCATTGCCTTGCCTGGCGCTTTGTCGCCGTTGTCCAATGCGTGTGCATGTTGGTTGGTGACAATCCGATCAGTTGGGTCGTCGCAATTAACGAACTCAATTTGATAGGTTGCCTCGTAAAGACGCTGTTTCGACTCTGGTGTTTCCTTCGGATGAAAGACGGCAGAGACAACGGACGGAACGATCACAACGCCATGCTCAATGAGCGCAGAGCGAACCATGCCCGTTACCGCGTCGTGAGTGACTGCTTTGTAGCTTCCGCCACCAGTGCTTACCGACTTGTCGCGCTGGACGTAACCGATGGCCTTGCGCACTGCATTGATGCGCTGAAAAATATTCATTGTGGTCATGCTGCCTCCTTGTAATTGCTCTTGTCTTCAGCGCCAGCCAGCGAATAAATCATGTCGGCAAGCAAAAGCGCGTCTTTCATTGGCAGCATCAAAGACGATGTGGCCGGGAAGTGAAAAAGGCTGATATTCACAAAACCAAAATCGAAATCCATAGTTACTGTGCAGCCATGTGATGTCGTAAATTCCATACAACCTCCTGTAAGGTGTAGCTGAACTATAGCGCGGCTATAGCAATAAGTCAATAAAAAGTATTGCTCGGCTATAGATTTAGTGTATGATTTTGATGTCGGGCCTGACAACCTGACGATCTGCGTGATACAGCCAGACTAAGATCCTTTTGGGATGCCCAGTGCGTCTGTATCCGTACGTGGCCTGTCAAGCCGGGTATCCCAAAGGGATTTAGTTATGGCAAAGAAGTCGCTGGTTGCTACAGTTTTCAGCAACTACAAGCACGGTGGAACTCACAAGCTGATCATGCTTCTCATAGCTGATATGAGTTCATCACGGGGTTACGCAGACCCATCAGTAAAAACCATCGCAAGTATGTGCGGCGTCTCTGAGCGCCAGGCTCAGTACGTCCTGAAATATCTGGTCGAGTCGAATTTCATCCTCATTGCCAACAACAAAAGCGGTGGAAAAGCGGGAATGACTCGCCATTACATGATCAATATTTCTACCTTGACGGGTGAACTATTCAGCACCCGTGACGGGTGCAATGGGCTGCACCCAACTGTGTACACTAGGAAAATAGCGCAAATTTCAACGCAGGAAAAAGCCCCCATCCATGAGGCAGATGTTGATGGGTTGGTCGCGACTAAGCCGCATCTTCGGAGGGTTGTGTGATGGGAGACATCGCTTCCTTGGTTGGGGCTTCTTTTGGCAATGAGCTAGGCGTCAGCACCCGGCATGCTTGATGATGGCAAGCGCGGTATCCGTATCAAGACTCATGCAACCCTGTACTTAGGTGTAGCATAGGTGACCTCAATTCCACCAAACCCAGGTTTGCCGATTGAAGGCCCAACAGGTTTGCAGCTTTTGATCTCAGATGGGCTTTTGTTTTTCAGAGAGATAAATTCTTGGGGCGTAACAACCTCGCTGCGAACCAGCTTGGCGTCAAACGTAGCGCCTTTTCCGTAGGGGTTTGTCATGGCTTTGTGTCCTCATTCATGCCTTCATTTTCAGTGCAAACGCCTTAAATTACAAGGTGTTTCGTGCTGTATATGCATCCAGTTTGTTACATCCAGTACGCCGAAAGACAGTATTGTTAACTTGGGATTAAAGGCGTAACCTACTGTCTAAACATACAGTGAGAGAAAAAAATGAACGTGGTAAGCATAGCAACTCCTGAGCTTATTCTTCAACGCTTATTAGATGATTTTGTTAAGCGCCACGGAGCAATGCTTGCTCACGCATCAATCATGTTTGATGATGGGCGGCAGGTTGTGCTGTCTGGAAATACTTCAGAGGCTAACCAGTTTTCAGATTCTCTTCTGGTTGCAAATTCGCGTTAAACGTATCTGACTGGCTCTTGATGATCTTGGACATCGTCAGGTATTGAAGCAGATCTCTTTGATCAGGTTCAGGCAGGTCTAAAACAAGCGAGAAAATTTTAGACACTACGTCAGAGGTAGCTTCTATTTTTTGGGCCGAAACAGACGGAAGTTTTTTGCTTGCGTTCTGAACTTCGGTGGCAAGTCTATTGCTGATGTCAGCCAAAGAGCAGCCAAACCCTCTGGCGTAAGCTAGGGCAGCATCAAGCCCAATCGGCTTAAGTCCGTTGATGTGCTGGTAGATCATCGCATCACCGCCTGGCACCTTGAAATCTCGCGCAAACCTGGCGCGATTTTTTATGCCTTTGAATCTGGCGGCTAGGGATGTGGCTTCGGCCATTTTGAAATCTATTTCCATTTCTATATCGTAACCAAAAAAATCTGTAGCTAGGCTTTGCCTTTTATCTATAGCCGCGCTATACTTACGGCTATGAAAACGAACCCTATCGAACGCGCATGCGAACTTGTTGGTAGCCAAGCCAAGCTGGCAGAGATTCTCTGTGTTCATTTTTCAATGATCTCCCAGTGGGTTCATGGCCACCGCCAAGTTCCATCCGAGCGTTGCCCAGATATCGAAAAAGCCACCAAAGGTGCGGTTACTTGCGAAGAGCTTCGCCCTGATCTTTTTGATCAGTGGTCTTACCTGCGCGGAACCAAAAAACGGAAAGTTGCTTGATGTCATTTCTGTCTCCTTTTTCTCTGATTACAGGTTAGCAACCAATGGCCGCAACCAACAGCAAGACAGAGCTTGAAATCCGTAGAGGAATTGCTCTTGCCGGCAACAAGACCGTAGCAGAAGCGATTGGCGGAGATGAGACGTTAGTTAGTCGTTTTTTATCTGGTGAGCGCGGTATGCGAATCGATCACCTTGGACCGTTGCTTGAAAAGATTGGGCTGAAGGTTGTGCCAATCACTGAGACATCAGTTGATCCGGTTGAGTGGCATGCCGTGCAAACCCTAGCAAGCAAGTATTTCAAATGAAAAAGATCGGCGTGACTGTCATCACCCGATCCGTGACCAACTGACTTACAGGAGCCAGAAGATGCAATATTTTAACATCAACCTATCAGATGAGAAAAGCCATTTGATTGTGCCAATACCGGGTTACGAGAAGTTTTACGGCGCAACAAAAGACGGTTTGATTTTCTCATTTAACTACCGCATGACCGGCAAGACGCATGAGCTTGCGCAGGCTACCAACCCAGAGGGCTATAAGCGGGTAAAGGCGTGGCATGTTTGCAAAACATCGCCGACACCAGTCCATCGCCTAGTTGCAATCGCGTTTTTAGACAATCCGCTTGGACTTCCGCAGGTAAATCATATTGACGGGAACAAGGGTAATAACAATATTGAAAACCTTGAGTGGTGTGATAACGCACAAAACCAAAAGCATAGGTTTTTGCTTGGAACCAATCACGCATTTGGCGAAAAACATGGCATGCACATCATTTCTGATGATGAGGCGCTGGCAATAAAATTAGCCATTAATGATGGGACAAAGCACAAGGGCAAGTGCCTCGATATTGCAAATAAGTTTGGCGTATCAAAGCATATTGTTTATGACATCGGAAACAACAGAACATGGAGGCATTTATGAGCCTCCGCGACTATCAGAAAAACGCCATCAATAATCTCCGCTATGCATTGGCGGCTGGGGAAAAGAGAGTCGTTTGCTATGGCCCGACTGGTTGTGGAAAGTCGGTGATCATTGAAGAGCTAACCAACCTTGCTCTTGGTAAGGGAAAACGTGTAGCGATCATTGCAAACCGTATTCAGCTCGTCCAACAGATGGCCGAGCGTTTTACAGATTCAGGTATTTCATACGGGATATTGCAAGGTCAGAACACTGCTGAATTGCATCGCCCGGTAGTGATCTGCTCAATCTCAACCGTGGCCAAGCGCGGCCTTCCAGACACAGATTTTATTATTGTTGATGAAGCACATGCTTGTGCCGGGTCGAAGCACTATCGTGAGTTGTTGTTTAAGCTAAACAACGTGCCATGCATTGGCGTCACGGCAACGCCGTTCAGCAAGGGAATGGCGAAGAAATATAACGAACTTGCCGGGGAGCCTTTGTTCCAGGCCATCGTTGTTGCTGAGACTATTCGCGGGTTAATAGACCAAGGGTACCTGGTCGATTGCGAAATATACGCGCCGTCAGAACCAGACCTTTCTGGCGTTCGGATGCAGCGCAACGCATTTGGCGAGTTGGATTATGTTGAGTCGGCGCTTGAAGAGGCTGTAGATAAGCCGGCTCTGGTAGGAGACATCATATCCCACTGGCACAAACTGGCAGAAGGTAAGCCAACCATTGTATTCGCCACAACAATTGCTCACAGCCAGCACATTGTTGCTTGCTTTGAGAAGTCTGGAGTAACGGCTCGTCACATTGACTGCTACATGGAAGAGCAGCAGAAGACTGATCTTCTGAACGACTTCAAGGCCGGGAAATTCACCGTCCTGTCGAATGTTGCGCTGGTCGCAGAAGGGTTCGATTACCCAGCCTGCGAAGTGATGGTGCTTGCTAGGCCGACCAAGAGCTTGATTCGGTACATCCAGATGGCTGGGCGGGTTCTCCGCATCCATCACGGCAAAGAACGCGGCTTGATTCTTGACCACTCAGGGTCTGTGAAAGAGCTTGGCTTCCCGACTGACGACTTGCCGCTTGAGTTGGATGACGGAACAGCTAAGACCGCAAGCAAAAAGAAGGATGTCGAAGATCCAAAGCCAAAGAAATGCCCAAAGTGCAGTTACATGAAGCCTCCAAAGTGTTCAGTTTGCCCGAAGTGCGGACATAAGCTAGAGCGCCAGAACGAAGTTGAGCATGCTGACGGTGAGCTAGTTAAGGTCACAAAGAAACAGAAGATCAACAAGGACGACAAGCAGCAGGTCTGGTCTGAGTGTCTTGGCCTTGCCAAGCAGAAGAGCAAGACAACCGGCTGGGCTTCGCACCTTTACAAGTCCATCACGGGGGTATTCCCACGGTCACTAAATGACGTACCCCGTGCGCCTTCATTCGCAGTGATCGACAAAGAGCATTCAAACCGCATCGCTTACGCCAAGCGTATGGAAAAGACGGGAGGACCAAATGCAGCCCGTCCGTGATATCGCCCAAGGCAAGTGGCCTGGAATACTCAAGCAGATAGGCGTCGATGAGAAGTTCCTGAAGAACCGTCATGGGCCATGCCCGGTGTGCGGCGGCAGGGATCGTTTCAGGTTTGACGACAAGCAGGGTAGCGGGTCTTTCTATTGTTCATCATGCGGTGCCGGCGATGGTGTCCGGCTCGTAATGATTTTTAAGAATCTGGATTTTAAGAATGCCGCGATGGAAATAGAGACCGCTGCAGGCTTCGTTAAATCGACGCGATACGAAGAAAAAAAGACCGATGACTACCTAAAAGGCAGGCTTCGCAAGCTGTTTTCTGGGTCAGTTCCGGTCACTCAGGGTGATCCAGTCACCGAATACCTCGAAAACAGGGGTATTCGGCTGGCTTACATCCCGCCAAGTCTGCGTTTTCACCCAGAGCTGATGTACTTCCGCGATGGTGAAGAGGCCGAAGGCAAGTTTGACGCGATGCTTTCCGTTATATCAGCGCCGGACGGAACGGGCGCAACGATCCATCGGACGTGGCTGAAGGATGGCAACAAAGCCCCGGTAGCCAGCCCAAAGAAGATTGCCCAAGGGTTGCCGATTAAGGGTGGTGCGATTCGCTTGTTTCCGGTAGCTCAGAAGATGGGCGTTGCTGAAGGTGTCGAAACCGCGCTGGCCGCTTCCATCTTATTCGGCGTGCCGACCTGGGCGTGCGTCTCAGCTGGTGGGCTTGAGTCCTGGGTGCCGCCTGAAGGATGTCTGTCGGTGACGATCTATGCCGACAACGACGCGAACTTCACCGGGCAGAAAGCCGCGTATGCCTTGGCACACCGCTTATCTATGGCTGGGCTATCCGTCGAAGTCAAATTGCCACAAGTTGTTGGGGAGGATTGGGCTGATGTCATCAACCGCTGATCTATTCGACTTCGACATGAAAGAGGCTGTGGAAGAGCGAATCGCAATCATGGCCGACTCCGATATTCACGACGACGAGCTTGCCTACACCTACACCGAGAAGTTCCGCGCCGAATGCGAAGCCCGGTGGTGTCTTGACTCGATGGATCTCATTGATCGGAGAAAGTACCTGTCGCTTGTCGAGGTTAAGCGAGGAATTCCCGGAAGGAAAACGCTTGAAGCCGGGCTGATGGATGAGTTCTACAGAAGGAAAAAAGCAGCATGACCGAAGATATCGACATCTTTAAGTGCCTTGATTTCATCCGCGACAACGCCGAAGACTACGCAATCGCAAAGGCGCATCGCCAGTATCTGGAGAACTTCCGTAAGACAGTGAAGGCGCAGCAAATGAAGTTGCATCTGTCTCTCCCAGTGTCCGCTCAAGAGCGTGAAGCCTACGCCAGCGAAGAGCTTCAAGAGATCGACAAAGGAATACAGGGCGCAATGGAGGAAGAGATCCGCCTTCAGTGGCTTTTGACTGCCGCTCAAATCAAGTGCGAAGCGTGGCGATCAATCCAGGCTAACTCACGGATGGAGGCAAAAGTCCTGTGATGTACGAAAGCAAATATGACATGGCGCATGAGGATGCTGTTGCCGTGGCTTTTGAAAAGGCGTGGGATTGCCAGGTGCTGAGGAACAAGCCGTTCTACCAGATAGACAGGACGATCACAAAAAACGGTGTCGTAGTCGCCTACATGGAAATCAAGTGCAGGAATAAGCAATACGAGTCAGTTTTTCTGTCGCTGAACAAATGGCTGGCTGGGCGGCAAATGGCAAGGGAAACAGGAAAGCCGTTCATCGCTGCCTATGGACTGCCGAAAGGAATCTATTACTTCGCAACCAAGGACGAGCCGCTTGGGTTTGACATAAAAGTTACAGGTCGCACCGATAGGCATGACCCAAACGATATTCAGCCTGCGGTTGAAATTCCTTTGTCTGAAATGAAGCGGATCGCAGCATGAAAGAGAAGACATGCATCGTCTGTGGTATTCGCTTCCTTCCGATACGGCAAATCCAGCGCGTCTGCTCATCAAACTGTGCCATCAAGTACGCCATCGACAAGCGAGACAAGAAACGCGCCCAGGCCGAGCGAATTGCCCAGCGGGAGGATCGCAAGGTTATCAAGCTGAAGTTGGAGTCGTTCAAGACGCGCTCAGACTGGATGAAAGAAGCCCAGAGAGTGGTGAACGCGTATCGCCGCGCATTACTAGCGGATGAGCCATGTATTAGTTGTGGTCGCTATCACCAAGGCCAATATCACGCCGGGCATTACATGAGTGTTGGCGCTCATCCTGAATTGAGGTTCGAGGAACTCAATATATGGAAGCAGTGCCAGCCATGCAATACACATTTGTCTGGGAATCTAATTAATTACAGGAAAGCATTAATTAAACGAATAGGTACAGAAAAAGTTGAGTGGCTTGAAGGTCATCATGAACCAAAGCATTATGCAATTAATGATTTAAAGCAAATCATATTAAAATACAAGAGCATGTTAAAAGAGATTAAAAAAAATGGATTATAAAAAACTGCATGACTTAATAATATGTAATGCATTAAGCAGAGATGTTACTTCAGGATATTTCGAGAGGCACCACATTGTCCCCAAAAGCATGGGAGGTGGAGATAATCCAGAGAATATTGTAAGGCTTACAGCTAGAGAACATTACTTAGTTCATTGGATGTTATTTAAAATTTATAAAAACAAACAAACATTGTTTGCTTGGTATCGAATGACGCATAGCAGAGATGGCATTGAAAGATATACATCACGGACTTTTGAATACGCAAAAAAATACAAAGCAAAGCAAATGTCTGAAATGTTTACTGGTATTGAATTGACAAAAGAGCATACAGAAAAACTAAGCCAAGCAAAGAAAGGCAAAACATACGAAGAGATTGGTAGAGATGAGTCGCCACTAAAAGGCAGGAAGCTTTCTGATGACCACAAAAAGAAAGTTAGCGACTCTTCAAGAGGAAGAAGGCATTCAGAAAGCACCAAAAAACAACTAAGCGGATTAAGGGTAGGTGATAAAAATCCAATGTATGGAAGACCTGTTTCGGATGAGACGCGCGCCAAGTTAAGCGAGTCGATGAAGGCGGTTAGGAAAACTCCAATGTCAGAAGAAACTCGCGCAAAACTTAGTGCCGCTATGAAGGCGGCTCGGGCGAGTAAGCATTGGTCTAGCAGATGACCTAAAGCAAATTATTTCAACCTACAAACTCAAACTCAAGGAATTGAAGAATGAATATCTTTGATATAGACAAAAAAACCGCTCTTCCTTTGGCTGTAAGTATTGCCAACTTATGCGCAGACTCTGAAGTACGTCAGGAAGATTGCATGCACGCCTTAATGAGATGTGCTGTTGCTATTGCAGAACGAATGCAAGAAGAAGGACAAAACGGATACGGATTGCTTGATGAAGCCTTGGCTTTGGCAGAATCAAATGGATGAAATCGATCTAGCAAACGACAGGCGTGATGCCGAACTGGAGAACCGGATCTCCGACCACATGTACCGGATGAATCAATCGACCGTGCATTACGTGGATTGTGCATGGTGTGGCACAGAGACTGAGAACGGCGCGAAGTATTGCTGCGCTGAGTGCCTGCAAGATGCAGATCGGTTCGAGAACGCTAGAGCGAGGAATGTGAAATGAGCGCACCAGATAGAGACGCAACCCTGCAATGGGCGTTGGACCTGTGGAAGAACATGATGGGGGATGACTTCGGTGAGATCAGAAGCCATTGGTATCCAGCACAGACTCCTGGCCTTCACGGCAAGCGTTCAGTAACCGAGGATGCTTGGGAGGCGCTAGAGTCGTCTTTCGAGCAGTCGGTGGTACTTTGTGTCCAAGGAGCAGTCAAAAACCTAACAGCGCCGCAGCGTGGCGCATTGGAGCGGCATTTGGAGCTATGTCTCTGCGTCCGTATTCCACATTACGAAGAAAGACTGGAAGAAGCCAAGCAGAAAGTGTGGCTGGCGTTGCTTGGGAATGGGTGCGTTTAGACTGTTGAATTAATCCCGACAACTTGTACAGTGGCATCTGAAAAGGAGATTTGGAAATGGCAAAAACAGTGAGCGATATGTTTTCCGATTTTGAGGAAAAACTGCGCAAGAAAATGCAAAGCGATATTACGAACGATGTTGCGTTTTCATTGCTGAACGATGATGACGTATTGTGGGAGGCAATGGTCAAGAGGTTTGGTGGAAAGCAGAAGGCTGGGCTTGTTGTGCTGGAACTTCTTTATCAGGCGATAGACAGCAAAGGTCTGCAAATAGAGCGATGCGACTTCAACGAAGATACTGAAGAAGTGTCGTACAAGAAGTCGTCGGTTTGGTTTAGCGGTGACTTTGATTTAAACATTGGATCAGATGGCGATTACGTTATCGGAAATCCAAGAGGGAAAAAATGACACGCGAAGAACTATGTGTAGCAGCCTGCGCAAGTATCGACAGCAAAGTGCTGATGGACAAAGACGGTAATGCGATTGATCTGGGGATGTACGTCGACTTCTTGCTCGATCAGCTAGGCAAGATCAGGGCGGAGTCTTCTATCGATGCTGACAAGTACAACGAAAATAAAATGCGAGAGGTTAGCAAGAGAGCGAAGATGGCGATTGATAACTTTATACAGCAGAGACTTGCGCCTGTTGGGAATGGGTGCGTGTGATGATCTTCGGATGGAAGAACAGCCCTCAGTGGGTGGCTCACTATGAGCGAGTGAAGCAAGCGCGGTTTGATCTGATCCAGGCGCGGCGTGATACGAGTATGCGAGGCGCTATTGAGGCGATGAAGGTGAAGGCTTCGCAGGATAGGATCTTTAAGGATATGTACAAAGTTTCTGACATTTGGCCGTAGATTTGACCGTTGAATTTATTTCACAGCTATAGTAAGATCACTCCCGAGTCATTGCGTCCGCAGTGACAATCGCCTCACCTCTCACAAGGAGCGTGGGGCTTTTTTACGTCTGGAGAAAATCAAGTGTTAGCTGCCAACAGCAAAAAAGCACCTCGCGGCAAGAGTTTTGAAGTGGGGAAGTCGGGCAATCCTACTGGTCGTCCGAAGATGACAAAGGAAGAGTTCGAGCTTGTTGCTGCGTGTAAAGCTAAGACACCTGCTGCCCTCGGCGTGATTGAGAAGATCATGCTGGAAGGCGAGAGCGAGAAGACGCGACTGACTGCGGCGATTGCGATCATTGAACGAGCGTATGGGAAGCCGAAGCAGGAGCAGGATATTAACCTGGCTGGTGAGATTGGCATTCG